>SPKZ01009709.1_pt1 | contig 54760 bp, 44 predicted proteins | sample 2456571 | NCBI WGS metagenome assembly SPKZ01 (sample SAMN11192286, study PRJNA482655) | marine metagenome | biome: ENVO:00000447; feature: ENVO:00000244|ENVO:00000211|ENVO:00000569|ENVO:00002023; material: ENVO:00002151; isolation source: ocean water from marine abyssalpelagic zone ...
CAGCGATGGCGAGATCGTTTCCCTGACGTCGCTGGATAGCAGCTTCCGCGGTGCCGAGGTTGATATCCAATCCAGCACCCCCAGCAATCAATTGCACGGTGATGGGACGCCCGCCGGTGACGACCCTGCTGTCCCGGCCGAAGAAGCCACAGTGACCATCACCCCGCCTGAGGGCAACGCCGGATGAGCCAAACTCCCCGTCGCGGCATCATCGCCTGGTTTGCCCATAATCCGGTCGCTGCCAATCTGCTGATGGCAGTCATCATGGTGGTGGGACTGGCCTCGGCCTTCAACATTCAGCGCGCAATGTTCCCGGCTTTGGACCTCGAGGTCGTGATGATCAACATGGCCTACCCGGGCGCTGCGCCGGAGGAAGTTGAAAAGGGCGTGGTGTTCAAGATTGAGGACGCCATTAATGATGTGGACGGCATCAAGCGGGTGGAATCAGACGCGCTGGAGTCCACTGCTCGCCTGTTCATCGAGCCACAAGAGGGCTACGACCTTAACAAGCTCATGGACGACATCAAAAACCGCATTGATGCCATCCAGTTTTTCCCGGAGGGAGCAGAAAAACCGATTATTTCCAAGCCGGAGCTCATGTTCCCCGCCATCACCGTCCAGATCACTGGCAATCTGGACGAGCGCAGCATGAAGGCCATGGCGGAAAGCATACGACGAGAGCTGCTGACCTTCCCCGAGATTTCTGCGGCTGAAGTTGTCGGTGCCAGAGAGTACGAGATCTCGGTCGAAATTACAGAAGCGCAATTGCGCGAGTATCAAATGACCCTGGGAGATGTTGCACGCGTCATCGCCAACTCCTCCCTGGATCTGCCAGCGGGTTCTGTACAGACGCGCAACGGCGACATCATGCTGCGCACCGTGGGGCAGGCCTATGTGCAACAGGACTTTGAAGACATCGTGCTGCGGACCTTCCCCGACGGTACACGGCTGATGCTCGGCGACATCGCCAACATCAACGATGGCTTCGTAGATGCCAAGGGCTTCGCTTTGTTTGACGGCAACTACTCCCTGGGCGTTAACGTATTCTCTATCGGCTCTCAGGACATTATCGACACGGCTGAGGTAACCAAGGCCTATGTGGCCGACAAGCAGGCTCAGTTGCCCAAGGGCATCGATCTCACCGTGTGGTCCGATACCACCTACTATCTGGAAGGTCGGCTCGGGATGATGGTGCGCAACCTGGCGATGGGTGCGCTGTTGGTGTTCATCATTCTGGCCCTGTTCCTGGAGATCAAGCTGGCGTTCTGGGTGATGCTTGGCATCCCGGTCTGTTTTCTGGGCGCAATGGCGCTGATCAACACGCCTTACATCCACACCAACCTGAACATGATCAGCATTTTCGGCTTCATTCTGGTGCTGGGAATTGTGGTGGATGACGCCATCATCATGGGTGAAAGCGCCTATACCGAGCAGGAAGCACACGGCCACAGCATCGAGAGCGTTGTGAATGGCGTCTACCGAGTGTCTACACCAGCCACCTTCGGCGTGCTGACTACCATCGTGGCCTTCGCACCCACACTGTTTATGGACGGCGTCTTCGCTGCCTGGCCCGAAGCCTGCGGCTGGGTCGTTGTACTTTGCCTGATGTTCTCACTGGTCGAGTCCAAGTGGATTCTGCCTGCTCACCTTGCACACAGTAAGCCCACCCAGAATCGCGCCCTGCTCGCCATCGACCACATACAGGAAGGCGTTAACTCACGCCTTAGACGTTTTGTAGAACAGCGGTACCGGCCTATGGTGCAGCGCTGCGTAGATAATCGCTACATCACGCTGTCGGTTTTCCTCTCGGGCCTGATTCTTTGCGCAGGGCTGTTACTCGGCGGCGTTGTTCGCATGGTGATATCGCCTGATGTACCCGGCGAGTTCCTGCAGGTAGAACTGAGAATGTCGGAAGGCACGCCGGAAGAGCGAACCCGCGAGGCCGTGCTGGAAATCAGCCAGGCACTGTACGATGTGGAGGCCCGACTGCAGCGTGAAAGCGGTGTAGACGAACCGCTGGTAGAGCACATCGCAGCCTACGGCTACGATCGCATTAACGGCCGCCTGGACGTTGAGCTCACCAAGGAAGATCAGCGATCCATCACTACACGCGTCATCGAGCAGGCCTGGCGTGACGAAGTGGGTACTATTCACGGCGCCGACGTGATGGCGATAACCAACGTGGACGGCCCGGGCATCGGCCCCGATATCGCCTTCGACCTGATGCATAACGATCTCGGAACGCTGCGCAAAGCCTCCGCTGACCTGGAGGAAGCCTTACGCCATTACGAGGGCCTGTACGACATACGCAACGGCGCCAGCGATACAGCAGATGAATTCCACCTGGAAATTCTCCCGGAAGCCGAGTCGATGGGCCTGACCCGCTTTGATCTCGGTAACCAGGTTCGCCACGCCTTTTACGGCGCGGAAGCACAGCGAGTCCAGCGCGGCATCGACGAGATTAAGGTGATGGTGCGCTACCCCGAGGCCGACAGGGAAACCGTTTCCAGCCTGACTGATATGTATATTCGCACACCCCAGGGCGATGAGATTCCGTTTGACACTGTGGCGCGGGTAGATGTTCGCCAAGGCTTGCTGAAGGCCACACACATCAATTACCAGCGCGCTGCGGAAATCACCGCTGAAGCCAATAAGGATATTGTCGAGCCGGGTCGGGTACTGGCAGATATCGAAGAGAAAGTGATGCCGGAGCTGATGGCGCGTTATCCCGGTTTGAACTGGGCAATTTCGGGGCTGTCCGACGAGGAGACCAAATTCTTCGTTAGCCTGATGATTGGTTTTGCGCTGGCGCTATTTGGCATTTACGCCCTGTTGGCTATTCCTACACGATCCTACTTACAGCCATTGATCATCATGGGCGTGATTCCGTTTGGCATTATTGGCGCTGTAGTGGGCCACTGGCTGCTGGGTCTGCCGCTGAGCATGATGTCATTCATGGGGGTTATTGCGCTGTCCGGCGTTGTGGTTAACGACAGTCTGATTCTGGTGGACTACGTCAACAAGGCCGTGGGCGCGGGCACACCTTTGCGACAGGCCGTGCTCGACGCCGGCGCTAGACGCTTCCGCGCCATCCTACTGACCTCGCTTACGACTTTCTTCGGTCTCGCGCCAATGCTGATGGAGCGCAGTGTACAGGCGATGGAAATCATCCCGATGGCAGTATCACTGGCCTTTGGTATCGTCTTTGCAACGGTGATCACACTGTTGCTGGTGCCCTGTCTGTACATGATTCTGGATGACTTCAACGCGCTGTTCACCAGCCCTGACGAAGGACAAACAGGACATACAGCGACGGGTGGTGCAACAGCCCCAACGGCTCTCAGCGCGGATTGATCTCCCGTCCGCGCCACCGCACGTAACACATAGCAGCAGTGAACAGCAGGGTAACGCTACTCAGCCCCACCCACGCCACTGTTTCATGGGGTTGGGCAAAGACCCGCTCCACCCCGAGGACGAAGTAACCCAAGGCGATAAAACACAGCCACACATAGCTGCGCAGACTGTCCTTGAGCATGCCGGGCAAGAAAATCAGCAGTGGAAGAAGCTTAGCCACCCAGATCACCCAGGGAGCGCCGCGCAACAGAGCGTCTGTCGCCTGTTGCCCCACAAAGCACCCATAGCTCAACCAGGTAAGGGACCATAAAAGCCGCGTCAGCGGCTCGCGTTGTACTGCCATTAGACCAATCCCCTTGCGATACGGGCCACACGTGCACCCAGCGCCTGGCACAGGCTTGATTCGGTATCGTCCAGTGCGCGGCCATTGTCATCACCCGCCCAGTGACTGGCGCCGTAGGGCGTTCCGCCGCTTTGGGTACGCATCAATCCAGCTTCGCTGTAGGGTAAGCCCACCATGAGCATGCCGTGATGCATCAGCGGCGTCATCATACTCAGCAAAGTGGATTCCTGACCGCCGTGCAGACTGGATGTGGACGTAAATACCGCGGCAGGCTTATCGATCAGCGCACCGCTGAGCCACAGGTCGGAGGTCTGATCGATGAAGTGCTTTAGCGGGGCTGCCATATTGCCAAACCGCGTCGGACTGCCCAACAGTAGACCCGCGCAATCGCGCAGATCGTCAGGCTCGCAATACACTGCTCCCTCATCAGGGATCGCGGGCGCAGTGGCCTCACTCACTGCCGATACGGGCGGCACCGTGCGCAAGCGGGCATCCATACTGCCCTCGCGCTGCACACCGCGAGCGATCTGCCTTGCCATTTCCGCGGTAGCGCCACCGCGGCTGTAATACAGCACCAGTATGTAGGGCGCACTCACTTGTTAATCAGCTCCAGCACGTTCTCTGGCGGGCGGCCCAGTATCGCACGTTCACCAGCAACAACGATGGGACGCTCAATCAGTTTTGGAAAAGCCACCATGGCGTCCAATACTGCCGCTTCATCAGAGGCCTTGGATAGACCCGCTTCCTTGTAATCAGCCTCGCCACGACGCACCAGTTCAGAGGGCTGTTTGTTCAGCGCCGCCAATAAGGCCTGCAGCACCTTGCGATCAGGCGGCGTTTCGAGATAGAGAATCACCTCGGGCTGCACACCGTGCTCCTGCAGCAGTGCTAGTGTATTGCGAGACTTGGAACAGCGCGGGTTGTGGTAAATTTGAAACTCAGCCATAGCATCATCCAGGTAAAGCGGCGAGTATAACAAAGCGCCAGTCGTGGCCGGGGTTTCGGGGAACACAACGCATGTCAGTAATGGTCAGCTTTCAGGACAACCTGCAACGCAGCTTACGCGGTGTGCAGTACCTCTTTTCTCGCTTCGGCACGGACCGCTGTTCGGAGATTGCTGCGGCCCTCACCTACATGAGTTTGTTTGCGCTGGTGCCACTGCTTACGGTGCTTTACACCATGGCCTCAGCAATACCTGCTTTTCAGGGGGTGGAGAGTCAAATTCAGGAGTTATTGTTCCAACACCTGCTGCCCGAAACTTCATCAGATATCGAACAGTACCTGAACGACTTCTCCCGCCAGGCAAAGAACCTGACCGGAGCGGGCATCGCCTTTCTGGTGGCCACCGCGGTACTGATGCTGCGAAACGTCGAACGCGCCTTCAATACCATCTGGCGTACCCGTGAAAACCGCTCGGCGGTCTCCAGCTTCCTGCTGTATTGGGCGGTTCTTAGTCTGGCACCACTCACCATTGGTATGGCGTTGGCCATCAGCACCTACCTGTCGTCCATTGCCATGTTGGTGGAAAACTATGATGTCATCGGTGCCGGCTCTGCCCTGCTGGCCCTGACGCCGTATCTGCTCAGCGGAGCGGGATTTACCCTGTTGTATGTGGCGGTCCCCAACTGCCAGGTGCCGTTCCGGCATGCCCTGGCGGGCGGATTGACCGCTGCGCTCGCTTTCAACGTGGCCAGACGCGCCTTCACCGATCTGGTGGTTGGCTCCAGCTATACGTTCATCTATGGCGCCTTCGCGGCTGTGCCGCTATTCCTGTTATGGATCTACTTATCGTGGAACATCGTACTGATGGGCGGCATCTTTGTGCACAGCCTGTCGGCCTACCAAACACAGGAAGAAGCAGCCAGGCCCACCGTGCTCAAGGCCTTGGATGTGCTTTACATCCTCTGGTCAAATCAAAAGCGCGGAATTTCAGTCAAAGAGTCGGAAATTCTCAGCAACCGCAACCCGGTGACGGGCGGCCTGGATAGCGAAACCTGGCGCGATCTGCGCAAGCTATTCCTGGACAACCACCTGATTGCGGAGAACGACCGGGGCCGATACCTGCTGGCCCGCGATCTGCACGAGGTCAAGTTCTGGCAGATCAAGGAGCTGGTGAACGAAGAGCTGCCGCTGGACAGCAGCGACGTGAAAACCGGCATGCCCTGGCAAGCCAGCGCCTACCATCTACTGCGAGACCAGCGCGGCGACCAGAGGAATCAACTGGACACAACACTTGCGGAGTTATTTGCTGAATGAGAGAAAGACTAGTCGTAGCCCTGAGCCTGGTCCTGTTATTGGGAGGCTGCAGCAAAGCCCCGCTGGAAGCCGCTCGCGGCCAATGGGTGCTGGTTAATTACTGGGCAATTTGGTGTAAGCCCTGTATTCAGGAAATCCCCGAGCTCAATGAACTGGATCACAGCCGCAGCAATGTCACCGTACTGGGCGTGAACTACGACAACCTCGCCGGTGATGAGCTCCAGTCCCAGTTAGATGAGTTAGGCGTGGAATTTGCGACGCTGCCAGAGGACCCGGCGGCGCAGTTGGGTGTGGCAAGACCTCAGGTGCTGCCCACAACCTTTATTCTGGACCCCGAGGGCAATCTGGTGTCCACCCTGGTTGGACCGCAGACACTGGATAGTCTCAATCAGGCACTGGTGAGCGCAGGCGCACCTGCAGGCTAAAAAAAAACCGGCCTGAGGGGCCGGTACAAAGGAGTCTCGAAGAAGTAGAACCTGGACGATGTCCAGTCGAACAAACCGGTATTCGGACCCAGTCGGGGTAGGTACTGACTGCCAAAAACCGCGTTGTTACAAGATAAGACCCGGCACCGCGAGAAAAGTTCACCCTACTTCCTGTTTTAATATTCACTGTTCTTGTACTCCACGTTTCACCCTTGAAATAGACCCACGCAAACATCGCCGGGCAGAGGCTGAATGGACAGCCAGCGCAGGCAGGTCTAGTCTCATTCCCACATTGCCTACCACCACTAAAGGACTGTCTTCCATGGGCCATATTTTTGACGATGTATCTGAAACCATTGGCGGCACACCGCTGGTAAAAATAAAGCGCATTAGTGACGGCAACATTTTTGCCAAAGTAGAGAATCGCAACCCGGCAATGTCCGTGAAATGCAGAATCGGCACCAGCATGGTGATGGCCGCTGAGGCTGACGGCAGTCTCAAGGCCGGCATGACTATTGTGGAGCCCACCAGCGGCAACACTGGCATTGCGCTGGCTTTTGTCGCAGCGGCGCGCGGCTACGGTTGCATCCTCGTTATGCCGAGCACCATGAGCCTTGAAAGACGGATGATCATGAAAGCACTGGGTGCACAGATCATTACCACGGAAGGCGCCAAGGGTATCCCCGCTGCCATCGAGAAAGCCAACGAGATCATCGCTTCAGACCCCGATAAGTACTGGGGCGCGCACCAGTTTGAGAACCCCGCCAATCCCGCAATCCACGAGAGCACAACCGGCCCGGAAATCTGGAAAGACACCGACGGCGCGATTGATGTGCTGGTTTCTGGCGTAGGCACCGGCGGAACGCTGACGGGAATATCCCGCTACATCAAGAACACGCAAGGTAAGGCGATCACCACTGTCGCCGTTGAGCCGGCAACAACCACCATGATTACTGCTGCGAAATCAGGGCAGGAGCCCACTCACGCGCCGCACAAAATACAAGGCATAGGCGCGGGCTTTGTCCCCGAGAATCTTGACCTGGCTATGGTTGACCAGGTTGAACAAGTGACCAATGAAGAGGCCTTTGAATGGGCACACCGGCTCATGCAGGAAGAAGGCATTCTCGCAGGGGGTTCCTGCGGGGCAGCCATGGCGGTTGCCCATCGGGTGTCTCAGCAGGAGCAGCATAAGGGCAAGAACATCGTTGTGATCCTGCCCGACTCGGGTGAACGCTATCTCAGCTCGCCGCTGTTCGAGGGCGTGTTCTCCGACAACGAAACGGTGCAGTAATTGGAGGTACCGGCGCTACATGGCGTAGCGCTGGTTCCAGGCATCAACAATGCGCTGGTAGCTGCCATCGGAACGCGCCTTGGCCAGCGCCGTATTGAATCTAGCGATCAAATCTTCCGTTCCGACTTTGGAGCGAGAGGCGGCGACATACAGGCCCCGGTTAGGCAGGGTAATGTCTAGAGGGGTCAACTCGCCCCGCCTGTCTTCCAGGTACTCTGACAGCATCAATGCGATAACCCGATTGTCACCAATGACATAATCCACCTTGCCATTGAACAGGTTCATCAGGCTCTGAATCATGTGGTTCTCAACCACCAGCGACACGCCGTCTATCCCTTTTAGATCCACGCCATACGAGTAATCCTCTAGCACACCGATGCGGCTACCCGCGAGCTGCTCCAGCGAGCGCGGGCGACGATTGGCGGCTTTTGTCGTCACCAGGATAATGTCGTTCAGCAAATAGGGGTCACTGTAAATAAAGTCGCGCTCGCGCTCCTCATCGCGCCAGGCTGCGCCCAGCACGTCATACAGACCAACACGCACGCCCTCCATCGCGCGCGGCCAGCGCTCGATGCTGTTGTCTACGGGCAGCCCGGCCTGCTGGAAGATGTGCGTCACCAACTCCAGCGCCAAGCCGCCCTCGGGGAGTTGCGCGTCCACGTAAGGGGGCCAGGTGTTGGTCATCATTGTGACCGGCGCGGGTGTCTCTGCCGATGCACGCACTGTGTCCAACAATAGCAGTGCGACTAGCAACCATCCAATCTGCATGGGATTCCTCATTGTTAACGGGCTGTTGCCTGCAACTTCTGTTGCAGCCGGCGGCCCACATCAGGCCACTCATTATCCAGAACACTAAAGTACACGGAGTCTCGGGAGAAGTCCCCCTGAACGATCATGTGCTGGCGTAGCACACCCTCGCGGGTTGCACCGATCCCCTCCAGCGCCCGCTGCGAGCGCAAATTGCGCGCGTCGGCCTTGAATTCAACCCGCCGACAGCCCATAACCTCGAATGCATGGGACAGCAGGAGATACTTTGCTTCAGTGTTCACGCCTGTGCCTTGCCAGTCCTGACCCAGCCATGTCCAACCAATCTCCAGCGATGCGTGTTCGGGGCGAATATTCAGATACCGCGTGCTGCCCACAACCTTACCCTTGGCTACCTCAACAATCGCAAAGGGATACTGGTCGGCTTGCGCCATGGCCTCATCAACCCAGTGCCGTGTGTCTGCAAGATCGATAAAACAGGCGCGGGGCATGTAGCGCCAGTCATCTGCCTCACGGCCACGATTGAACAAGCCTTGCGCATGAGACTGGTCCAGATGCTCAAGGCGAATGCGCGACCCCTGCAGCGGCTGTGCGGGAAGTTTCATCGATAGGACTCCAATGTCCGAGACAAGGCTAGGGAATTAACAAACTTGAACCGGTGGTCTTACGCGATTCCAGATCGCGATGTGCCTGTGCGACATCAGCGAGCGCATAGCGCTGCTGAATATTTACGGCGAGGCGCCCATCTAACACGCGCTCGAAAACATCTGCAGCCGACTGTCTCAGTTCTTCTGTGCTTGCGGTGTAGGTCATAAGGGTGGGACGAGTGATGAACAATGATCCCTTGTTAGCAAGCACCTGCAAATCCAAAAGTTCCGGCGAGCCGGAGGCATTGCCAAACGACACCATTAAACCGCGCATGCTCAAGCAATCCAGAGAGGTTTCGAAGGTGTCTTTCCCTACCCCGTCATAGACCACCGGCACGCCCAAACCACCGGTAATCTCTCGCACGCGCTCTGCCACATTTTCATGGCTATAGTTAATGACATGGTCATACCCGTGCGCCCTGGCCAACTCAGCCTTGGCTTCCGTGCTCACGGTGCCGATGACTGTGGCACCCAGCGCACTGGCCCACTGCCCAAACAGTAAACCCACACCGCCGGCTGCCGCGTGGAACACGCAGGTTTGGCCAGATGCCAGTGGATAGGTGCGTTGCAGCAAATACTCAACGGTAGCGCCCTTCAGCAATACTGCCGCTGCGGTTTCCAGGTCGATGCCGTCGGCGACACGAACCAGTCTAGCGGCAGGAAGATTGATACATTCGGAATACGCACCGAAACCCGCCGTGCAGTAAGCGACACGATCACCCACGTTCAGGTCTGCGCCCTCCCCTACTGCGATAACCTCACCGGCCGCTTCCAACCCTATGCCGGTTGGCAATGGCAGGGGATACAGGCCACTGCGATGATAGGTATCTATGTAGTTGAGACCGATGGCCGTGTTGCGAACCTGCACCATGCCCGGCCCCGGCGCATCCAGCTCAACTTCTATCAGGTCGAGCACTTCCGGGCCGCCTGTCTGCTCTATCCTTACTGCCTTTACCATGCTCTACACTCCTGCATTTTGCGCGCGGCTATGGCGAGCGCTCCCGGCGACAATTCACGCTGCGGTATACTACCCTGATAACGACAAGAATGAGCAGTCATGCACGGCTACACCCAAACTGAGCGTTTCCTTTCGCTCTTCACTGCGCTGAGAAGCGGTGAGGGAGACGGCGCCCTGCGCCTGTGCCTGCAGTCCTTTGTCATTATGTTCGCGTATTACCTCCTCAAAGTGATTCGCGAACCACTGATCCTCGCCGACGGCTCAGCAGAGCTTCGCGCGTACACTACAACAGCACAGGCGATGCTGCTGATGCTCATCGTGCCACTATTTACGCGCGCGTACTTAAAGGTCCGGCTGCTACAGGAAAAGCACCACCTCTTTCGGCATACGCTGTTATTTTTTATTGCTAACCTCTCAATTTTTGCGATAGCACATGCTGCAGGACTGGCCATCGGCGTAGCCTTCTATATCTGGCTCGGCATATTTGCGGTCATGATCCCGGCACTGTTCTGGGCCTTCGCTGCTGACCTGTACAACCTGAAGTCAGGCCAACGTATTTTTCCGCTGATCGCGGCCGCCGCTGCTTTCGGCGCGCTGCTGGGTTCAGGCGTTGCCGGGGAACTGGATGTCCGTGTGGGCCATCATGGGGTAATAATCGCAGCGGCCGTGGCTCTGTTACTGCCATGGATGCTGAGCCGGCGCACAGAGCAGTTCATTCCTACCGGATCGCGATCCTTGACACTGGAACGAGGCGGACAGGTTCAACACCCTTTACTGGAGGGCTTTCTCGTCGTCTGGCGAAGCCGCTACCTCACCCTGATTGCCATCTTTGTCATTCTGCTGAACCTGATCAACACCAACGGTGAGTACATTTTGGCGGAGTTCGTTACCGACGAGGCTGCCAGGCACAATGCAGTCACCGGGGACGCAGATGCCTACATAACGGGTTTTTACAGCCAGTACCTATTTATCACCACGCTTCTTGGCTTCCTCATTCAGCTGTTCCTGGTATCGCGAATATACGAGCGGGTGGGCATTGCCGGCGCCCTACATATACTGCCCATACTGATGATCATCAGCTACAGCGCGATCGCCCTACTTCCGCTGCTAGTGGTGGTTCGCCTTGCGCTCATTGCCGAGAACAGTCTGAATTACTCGCTGCAAACCACCACGCGACACGCCTTGTTCCTGCCTGTAGAGCGCGAAGAAAAGTATGTCGGCAAGCACACCATCGACACCTTTTTCTTTCGACTGGGGGACGTATTGTCCGGGGGCTTTGTTTATCTGGCGAGTACGCTGGTTGGCCTGGGAATCGTGGGCTTCGTCTCCATCAACATTGTTTTGGCAGGTTTGTTGCTGGTGGTGTCGCGTGCCATCGGCCAGCGCCACAGCTCGACTGCAGCGGAGAAGCTCAACAACATGGCGCCAGAGGTTGCCTGTGCACCCGCGGATCTTTACGTGACTGCTGGCGCCTCACAACAAATGGCCTTGCCCTCTGACACCTTCGTTGACCCTGACGTTGGAGATGCACTGAAGTATCAGGCTTTTGCAACGCACTCGGATCGACTGCCCGCCTGGATAAAGTTCGATACGCTGAATCGAACCTTCACCTTCGCGCCACCGCCGAAGGCAGCCGGCAGTCTGCGTATTCGTGTCGTGGCCAGGGACTACGACGGTTTGGAAGCCGAACTCAGTTTTACCGTGAACTATGGCGCAGGTGCCTGAGCCGTTTCAGCTCGTTCGTATTCGGCAAATCGACGCCCCGCATACGTCGCCGCCCAGAGCCACACCGCCAGAAGTACAAGCGTAATCACGCTCAAATACCTTAGACTTTCGAAGTCGCTGAACATCAGGGTAAGACCCAGACTCACAACCACCGCGATTGCCTTGGCAAAACGCTGCACAAACATATCGATAAACGCCTTGGCTCTGTACTTCTCCGCCTGGGAGGTCGGCACATACAGGGCTTCCTTTGCCGACTGGTTGATGGAGTAGCTGAAAGCATTATCTGCCGTGTTCAATAAGCTGCCGACCCAGAGCACGGGGAACAGCAGGAAGGCCGAGGAACCCAGCGCTATCGCGCAGGGCAGAACGATCAGCGCAATCCCCACGCCAAAGCGAGACATCACCAGCCCGGTGAGAAACAGCTGCACGAACAGGGAGACCCAGTTGGTGATTGAGAACACCAATGCAAACTGCGCCCCTATCTCAGGGCCCGACAAGTAGTGAGCGATAGTCGACGTGAACTGGAAGTCCACCATTGTTGATATCACTTCATACAAGCCAACAATAGCGACAATCGACAGCAGGTAAGGCGATCGCATCACCAGCAGCGCACCCTCGGTTGCAGGGTTTGCACTGCCTTGCTCAGGGTCGGGAGCACTGGGTTCTATCTCGACCTGCACATGACGGCTGGCATAGGCCGCCGCAATCAGAATCAGCAGTGCGAAACCCGTACACACCCATAACCACTCGCCATTACTGAAACGCTCGATGTTCAGCCTCAGCACCGTTGTGCCGAACACACCGCCCGCGACGCCGCCAAGACCGACCAGCCCGTACAAGCGCTTTGCGGTATCGGGCCTCACCGAGTCATTGAGAAACGCGAAAAATGTCGCGACCATCAGCGTGCTGAACAGGTCGCCAAAGAGATAGAAGCTCCAGACAGTGCCAGGTCCAGGCTGGTGCAGAAGTTGGACGAACAGCACGTAGCACGCAACAAAGAAACCGGTGAACACGAAGCTGAGTTTTTCCCGGCGCAGTTGCCGACTGAGCGCACTGAACACCACAACCGCGATAAAGGCCACGACCATGTTCAGCACCTTCGCCAGCAGCTCCGCCTGGGCTGCGTTGAACACCGTACCCAGGAAAGTGAATCCGCTGTCATCGTAGTACTGGATGAACAAGCCCTTCTTCAGAGGCTTGAGAATCCAGAAGCTGCTGATCACCAGAAAGAAGTAGCAAAACATCGAGAGCGCCAGCGGCCATTCGCCGCGCCGCACATCCATAAACGCCTGCAAGGGATTAGTCATCGACTATCCCTGATCGAGTAGCGCGCGGCTCGGCCTTCACACGATGTTGCCAATGAGAAAACAACTCAGCGATCTTCTGGGCGCTTGGCCTGCTTGAGAATAAGGTCCCGCCGCTCCAGTATTGCCTGTATCTGCTTGGGGTGAAGGTATTCTGACAACTCCGCCGTCAGCATTTCCTCATCCAGCGCCTCTAACTTACCGCGCAGCAAGTCAGACACCTGCAGGATGACCTTACGGTATTGCTTGGGTCGGTCATCCTTGGCGCGGAAGGCCAGCGAGTGATCGATAAAGCGCAACATGTAATCGTCCTTGGTCCACAGGATATTGGTCAGATTGCGGTCATCGTTATGAATCAGGATGTCGAATATGTAGCGTAGCCGGTACTGCTCATGCTGCTTACAGAAGCTATTGAATGGCATATCGCTCGCCACCCTGTCCCGTTCGTTAATGGCATTCTCCACCCAATCCGACAGTGCACCGTCCTGACCCTCCACTTGGGCGAGCGTCGCGGTGGGAACCATTTGCAGATCAATCATCCGGTCAATCTTGTAGGCCGCCACGTCGTAGACGTAGCGATCTGCATCATCGTTGCGACGGGGGATGTAGCGCTCCCGGGATTCAATACCCGGGTGACTGTCTTCGTATTTGAAGACTGAATCATTGGTCATGCCGTTGGCGCTCTGACGCACGCGCTTGGGTTTGGTAATGCCTGTGCCAATATCCTTCACCGACACCACCTCCGCGGTACGCATAAAGTCCTCGAGGTCGGCATCTGACATCTGCGACAACTGCATTGCCAGTTCACGCACTTCGGGGGTTGGCTGCGCACGCTCACCATTACCAAGGTAATGGATATATTCCTGGCCGTCGCCATAAATCAGGGCAGCGGCACGCCCCTTATAAACAGACTTCAGCATGCCGGTATCAAGCCGGATGGCGCTTCCCCCCATGCGGGAGTGGACATCTCCACGCGTTGGTGTGTGTCCGACAACAAGTTGCTCGGCACCAACCTTCTTCAGAAACCGTTCCGTATTGAATGACTCCGTATACGGATGACACAGTGCTGTACCGCGGTACCAGATTGGGCTGTCATCACTGAAAACGACCGCTTCCTGCGCTTCAAATACTGCCGTGAGCGGATCAAACCAGTCCGCCCGCTTTCGAGGGTTCGCCAAAGCGAACTTTTCTGCGGCGGCATTCAGAAAGCGCAAGCGGTCGTCATAGCTCACATGCCAGGGCATCACGCCCGCATCACGGAGGTCATCAATATTCTTGAGATAATCCTGCAGTTCAGTCTGCAGCTCTTTGTTCAATTGTCGCAGAGTCTTGTCACTGAGCTCGTACGCTATACCCGCATGCAGAAACACCTTATCGTTGACCTTGATCGCGTAGGGTTTATCGATCAACCATGACCCCAATGGACCATCACTGGCGTAAGCTTTGCGCAGCGCGAAATAGCCGGGCGGGTACTGCGTATCGAAGGCAGCCCGCACATCCGCATCATCGCCTCCACTGTTGAAGCGGCGGTAGTCCGCAAAGGCGGCGTCCCTGTCAGCAGCTGTCTCATCGGCTGAAAACTCTGCAAATTCCGCTGCCGACACGTAGCGCAAGTCACCCGTTAACACCATGACTTCATGGTTGCCCAAAATGAGATGAACGGCACCACCCGCGGCGGCGGCCTGCTGCTCAAGCTTCATCATTAATTCAACGACTTTGCGAGAACCAGGCCCGCGGTCGATCAGGTCACCGACTGATACGAGATGGGCGTTACCCCCAACCCAGTTGAGGTCAGCATCCGCAACACCCACCTCCTGCAGCAATGCCGTCCAATCTTCATAGGCACCATGGACATCACCAAAGGCAACCACACGGCCCGGTGCCTGCACGTCATACTCTGCAGCCGCTGCGCCTGCAGGCAACAGCAGTGCACAAACCGTAAATACAGATATCAGCCAACGCATCAGCAGCATTGATCTAGCCCCTCTGGAGTGGTTATTTTCTGGTTAAAGTGTAGCTGGCCAGGCGACAAATGCCACGCGGCAAGGTCAGTCTATCCAACCCAGCACATCCCGAATAATGGACCAGCGCGGCCCGCGCTGTTGCGATACGCCCCCCAGCATCCAATAGGTATGCAATTCATCGACAGTGCCGTCCTTGCGCTTCAAATCGACCCAGTTGCTGACAAAGGCCTGCATTTCAGTATCGCCCTTGGGTACTGCATAGGCAGCTGGATAGCGGATACCGCCATCCCGGGCGCGAGCAACTGTATACCGGGGGTAGCGATAGGCATAGGCGGCACCCTCTTCGGCCGACAGCAGTAGCGCATCGGCGCCCTGGTTATCGCCGCTGAAAAAGTCCTCTGCGGCCTCCAGGTACACCACCTGGGCATTGGGTAACAGTTTGTGAATACGCGGGGCAAAATAGTGCGAGCTAACCAGGGCAATGGTCAGCTCTGGCTCCGCCCGCAGGGCTTCAACATCCGCATACAATTCACGCTCGTGATCAAGAACTACGAAAGACAGGTGCAGATCGATGTACGGCTGTGAGAAGGAGGCAATAGCAAAGCGATCTGGCAGCGCCGCAATACACGACATCGCCATATCAATCTGGCCGGAAGCCAACATACGCTCAAGACCGCCAAACTCGAAAGGCACAAACTCCAGGTCAACACCCAGGTCTTCGGCCAGCACATGCGCCATTTCCACATCAAAACCGACAAGCTCGCCATCCGGCGTGAGGAAACTGCAGGGCAAATTGTTCGGCCGGTAACCGACCTGGAGGATGCCGCTATACAACACATGATCCAATCGCGTGCCCGCCAGTTGCGTGACGCTTGCTTCGGGTATGTCCACGCGGATGCGCGCACTCACGCGCTCCTGCATCAGCTCGATTTCCGCCAGTACCTCATCACGCGGCGGCGCCGCCGGCACGAAATGACTGAAGTAGAGGCGCAGTCCAACCACCAGCGCCACCAGGCATAAACCACTCACGGCCAGGTAGCGCAGCACGTCGCCAGAGCGCACTCGTACCAGACCGCCCAGCGCCAGCGTTCCCAACACACTAACAACGATGATGTGTAGCGCCGCCAGCATTGCGCCAAAGCGGCCAACAACGATGCCCGTCACCAGGAACAACTGGAACATGTCAGCGGGTATGCGCAGGGCATTCAGCAGGTACGGAACGGCAATATTGATGCTGCCGAATAGGCTGAACAATCCCTCAAAGGCCAGCGATACTCGATCGCCTCCGTTAAGTGGGGTATCAGTGAACCAGGCGGCAAACAGCACGAAGAGCAGTACAAGCAACTTACCCAGTGAGGGGAAGTTAAACGACACGGGCACGATGATATCGATGGCCGACTCGGCCTCCTGGCTATCCACACGACGCTGGGCCAGCAAGGCCTTACAGCGCTCGGCTATCTGCGGCAGCACAACAAACTGATTGCCCGTCGCAAATGCCGTCACCAGCGGATCACGAAACGTCGCCAACACCTGCCGAAAGGGAATGCCACTCACAGTCGCGACAAGCCCCGGGAAAATCCAAAAGGTAATCAGCAGTGCAAGGCTGATATAGGTCACCAGGTAGACCTGAACCCTTCCCAGTTCATCGATGGTCATGGTGCCAGCAGCGGCAGCGGCGATGGCAAAAATGCCGTAGGGCGTTAGCTGCACCACGGCGCCGTTGATGCGGGTCAGGGCCTGGTTCAACCCATCGAGAATGTCGACCAGCGTCTCTTTTTCCTCCACCGCGATAAGTGCAACGCCAACGAGGATACTGAAGAGGACGACGGCGGGTACGAGGTTATTAGACAGCGAATAGAAGATATTCGCGGGCAGGTAGAGCTCCAGCAGGTCTGTCTGCTCAGTAACAGTCCCCTGCATACTGCTAAAAAACGATGCCGCTTCCAGGCTGGGAAAGGCCAGAGAGACCGTGAAAATCATCACCAAGGCCAATCCCCAGATGGCCAGCAATACCAGGGTGCCTCGCAGGGCCAGGCGCTTGGCCTGTTGCATGTCCATGCGCGCGAAGCCGGAGATCAGTGAGACAACGATATACGGCAGTACCGTGATCTGAAGCAGCTTGACGAAGATATCGCCAAAGATCTTGAGGCCCGCTGTCAGCTCACCAAAAAACAGTCCTGCTGCCACACCCAGCAGCAAACCCAGCAGAATGCGCCCCGACAAGCCCATAGTGATCAGTTATCCCCTGTTATTCACAGCCAGCATACACCAGCGGCGGCTCAACGGCCGATCTGGCCCTGATTGGTGAGGAAAGGCCAGCCCAGTGACAGATACAGGGCATCAAAGTCTCCCTCGGCAGAACCCAAACCAAGGAAAAGGGGGCCCAGTGGCGAATCGATGCCGAGGTATATACTACCGGCCCCCACCAGGTCCCCGAAATCCACCTCGGAGCGGTCGCTCCACAGTTGTCCGCCTTCGATTGAGAAACCGGCATAGACCGGTAGGTCAATGGGTAGCACCGAGTTATCAGACAAGCGTTTCTGGTATTGCACCATGGCAAATGCCATCTGGCGCCCCGAGAAGTAATTCTGCGGCAGACCGGACACATTGAAGAGCCCGCCAAGTTGATAGTAGTTCTGGGGCTCATTCGTGGCGCCCAGGCTTTGGCCCGTGCGCGCTGTAACAATCACCGTGTGGTCTTTGTCCGCACCAAAACTATAGGCCGCCTGTCCCATGGCTCGCCAACGCTGAAACGTATTGTCAGCACCCAAACCATCCTCTACCGCTTCGTACTCGGCAAACAGGAAGCCGCCCTCGGTTGGAAAAAACAGTTTGTCCAAGCCATCGTAACGTAGCGACGCATAGACACTGCCCTCGCGAAAATCTTCTTCCGGCAGATTCTCCGAACTGGAGACATCGATGCGATACTCGCCACTGGCCTGGCGAAGCCCCAGACGAAGCTGGGTACGATTTCTGATGTTGCTGCCCACGGCGGCTTCGCCCCGGTACTGCCGCACACGCCAGTTACCCAGGGTGTCACTGGGATCAAACTCAGGACCAATGGTGAACACGTCGTAGTCCACATAATCCAGCTGCGTTTCTACGAAGAAACGCTGCTCAAGATCTATGGGTTGATAAAACTGCCCGACAAGATTGATGGTATCGCCCACCTGACCCCGGGCATAAAACTCACCCCCAAGGTCGTTCAGCCCCTGCCACAAATAGCTGGTGCCCAAGTTGAACTCACTGGCGCCATCCATATCGGTGATGAGGTTAAGCCCGAACTTAAGCCGGCTTTCACTGTTGCGTTCATAGGCGTTCACGAACAAGGTGTTCTGCCCGTCCTGTTCGCGAACATCGAAATCAATGAGCTCCCAGTAATCCAGGGCATAGATACTGGCCAGGTCATCATTGAGTTGTTCACGATCGAGCAGCTCGCCGGTCTGCTGGGTGAGGCGTACCCGAATCATGTCATCTGAGACAGGACTGTTGTTATTGATTGCGATACGCTCAATCGCCAACTCGGGGGGCGCGGATAAGCGCCGTGCGGCAACAAACTCGCCCCATGTCGCTTCGCTAACTGTCAGCTCATCCAGCTCACCACCTAACTGCTTCGCTGCCTGGTAGCCCGCCTCATAAATCGCATCGGTATCTTCGAAGTCCAACATGCCGATGCCTTCCAGCGTTGGCGAGATCAACACATCGGTTTTGGACAGCGTGGATAACTGCAACTCGGAGTTTCTTCGCGTGAGGAACCCCACCATCTGGTCGGCGACTGCCACCACCGAGTCGATGCTATCGCGACTGCGCAGAGGCGTGCCAATGTCCACCACGATCAGCCGGTCTACGCCCATGGAGCGGGCGATATCAACCGGTATGTTATTGGCGATGCCACCGTCGACCAGCAGCATGCCTTCATGCTCCACCGGTGCCAAAAGTCCGGGGATTGACATACTGGCTCGCATGGCGGTGACAATGTCGCCGCGATTGAAGACATAGGCCCGGCCTGTCTCTATGTCAGTGGCTACGGCGCGATAGGGCGTGGGCAATTCGTCGAAATCATCGACATGGGCAACATCGCGCATCAGCGCTTTGATAATCTGGCGAACCTGCTGCCCCTGAATCAGCCCCAGTGGAATCGTCAACGACCCCTCACTCAGTGAGAAGCGAATACTGGTGGGATAATCGTAATCGTCTTCTTTTCTGCGTTGGGGTTTATCGCCACGCTCCAAGCTGTCCTGAAACGCTTGACCCCAATCCATGGTTTGCACGACTTCGAGAAGCTGGTCGCTGTTCATGCCGGCAGCATACATTCCGCCCACCAGCGCTCCCATGCTGGTGCCGGCGACGGCGTGAACGGGAATCTGCATTTCCTCCAGCGCCTTGATCACACCGACATGCGCTATGCCGCGTGCACCACCGCCCGCTAATACAAGGCCAACGCGCAGCTCGCCGTTAGTGTCAGGCACTGCAGACTCATTACCCCAGGCATTGGGGATAAGCAGCAGTAGACACAGCATGTATACACGCATGGTGGTAATCCTTGTTGAGACAGACAACATTATCCCCGAGATCGGCTAAGATGTGCGGCGAAATAATGCCGAAGCAGCCGCGATGACCGAGAACGTTTTTGCCGACACCAGCCTGGACCCGCGCCTCATCAAAGCACTGGCGTCTATGGAGATCTCGGCGCCAACTGAAGTGCAAGCTAGCGTTATACCGCCGGCGCTTAACGGCGAGAACCTGCGCATCAGCGCCCAAACCGGCAGCGGCAAAACACTGGCCTATCTGCTGCCCATTGCGCAATCAATGTTGCTCACACCTCCCAGCCGCAGCGAAGCCATGATGGCGCTGGTGCTGGTGCCCACCCGCGAACTCGCGCGTCAGGTGACGAAAGTGGCCAGAGCCCTACTGAAGTTCACGTCACTGCAGGCCGACGCCATTACCGGTGGCGCTGATTTCAAATACCAGCGCGCCATGCTGCGCAAAAACCCGGAGATTGTGGTCGCGACTCCCGGACGAATCCTGGAGCACTGCCAGCGTAGAAGTACCGACCTTGCCGACCTTAGAACCCTGGTATTGGATGAAGCTGATCGCATGCTCGAGTTGGGCTTCCGCGAAGACGTACTGGAGTTGGCTGCCCTCAGCGACCAGCGGCCGCAAACCCTGATGCTATCGGCAACCCTAGGTTACCGCGGGCTGGGGGCACTTGGGCGCGCTGTGATGAGCGACGCAAAGACTCTGGAGACTACGCCACAGCGCAAAGTGCATGAAGACATCTTCCATCAGCGCATTCTTGCCGATTCCCCTGAGCACAAAGACAAACTCCTGCTCGCACTGCTGAGCACTGGCGAGAATCGCCGCTGCCTGGTGTTCGCCAACAAGCGGCGCACCGCCGATCGGCTAGCCGGGTTGCTGGCGCACCACCGAATCAAGTGCAGCGCCCTGCATGGCGAACTCTCTACGGAAGAGCGCAAAGCCGTGGTCGCGCGCTTTGCAGACAACAAACTGCAGGCACTGTGCGCCAGCGACGTGGCAGCGCGCGGACTCGATGTTCCGGGTATAGACCTGGTCATCAATTACGACGTGCCGCACAGCGGGGACGACTACGTGCACCGTACCGGGCGCACCGGTCGCGCGGGCGCATCAGGACTGGCCATCAGCCTGGTTGACGCCAACGAGTGGAACCTGATGGCCAGCATACAGCGTTACCTGAAGACGGAATTCGAACTACGCGCCCTGCCCGGTTTGAAGGCACGTTACAGCGGGCCAAAAAAACTGAAGTCTTCGGGTAAGGCGGCCAGCAAAGGCAAGAAGAAGAGTGCTGCGCCGCGAAAGAAAGTGCGACAGCGGGATCGCAAGAACGTGGGCAAGCCAGTTCGAGTCGGCAATACCCACAACGATGGTTTTGCACCGCTGACCAAAAAGCCCAGCGGCAAGGACAAAGACTAACGACGCGCTACTTCGCGTCTTCCTTCTCCGGCGCATATCGCTCGAACCAGGCCAGTATCGATACAACCTTGGCCATTAACTGGCTGGGACGCTTTGCGATACTGTGTGACGCCCCCGGGATACGCACCATCGCGGTGTCTACACCCCGCAGGCGCAGCGCTTGGTAGTACTGTTCCGTTTCGGCGATCGGCGTGCGCAGATCGTTCTCACCCGTTAGCAGCATGGTTGGCGTGTTCACATTTCCCACCAAGGACAGTGGCGAACGCTTCCAGTAATCCTCCTGGTCCTCCCAGGGCATGGCACCAAACCAGTACTGGGTAAAGTACGGCGAGGCATCTGCGGTCAGAACAAAGCTGGTCCAGTTAATCACCGGCTTCGCCACGACTGCTGCGCGGAATCTGTCGGTATTGCCCACTATCCAGGCTGTGAGTACACCCCCGCCACTGCCGCCGGTCACATACAGCTGATCCGGGTCCACATAGCCCTGCTCAATCACTGCATCCACCGCAGTGATCAGATCATCGTAGTCTTCGCTGGGATAGTTATGGTGGATAAGGTTGGCGAATTCCTCGCCGTAACTGGTGCTACCACGGGGGTTGACGTAAAGCACCACATAGCCAGCTGCTGCGAACAGTTGAACCTCCGCCGAGAAGCGCGAGCCATAGTTAGTGTGAGGGCCACCGTGAATCTCAAGGATCAACGGATATTGCTTGTTGGGATCAAAACCGGGTGGTTTCGCTATCCAGGCCTGCACATCGCGGCCGTCTGCCGAGGACTTCAGCCATAGTTCTTCCACGGGTGCCAGCTCGCGGTGAGCCAGCAGGTTGTCGCTGACAGCGGTAATCTGGCGACGTTGGTCGCTGCCCCTGCGACCAACGCTAATGTCCGCAGGCTTCTGGGTTGTACCGGAGGTATACGCGAACACGTCGCGGCCACCCACATCGTAGCTAGCACCGGAGTATGGCCGCCCCAGCGACATTCCACCCAAGCCACGCTGGTGCTCGGTCATGCGTCCGGACAAAGAGGTAGACGCGAGAATGGTGTCGCCCTTGTCGTCGTAGATGAAAAACAGTCGCTTGCCATCGGCAGACCACTGGGGATTCTGTATGCTGCGATCCAGATCAGCCAGCAACTCCCGGCTATTGCTGCCGTCAGCGTTCATGACATACATGCGAGAACGCTGGTAACCGAGGCGTTTATCGTCATAGCCCAGATACGCGATCTGTTTGCCATTGGGTGAAACACGCGCGCTGTAGTCAGGTCCCTGACGGTCTGTCAGCGCACTGATCTCACCGCCGCTTCGAGCAACACTGTAAATCTCGGAGTTACCACCCGCCATCTCCCAGTCGTCATTGCGATTACCGGAAAAATACAGGGTGTCGCTGTCTGCAGACCAGGCGATACCGCCACTGTGATGAAAATCATCAGAGGTCACCTGCCGCGGCGCTCCGCCGGCGGCGGGAATGACAAACACATGCTGGAAACCGTGTTTGGTGTTGCCTGCGCCGTCGCGCCGATAGCTCATACGATCTTCAACAATGGGGGGCGGTGCCCACTCGGCCCCGGCGGGCTTGGGCGGCAGCTTGCCCATGGTCGGTGCCGGCCTGTCCACGCGCATGCCGAAGGCAATCCACTCACCATCGGGAGACCAGCTGAGCCTTGCTGGTGCCACAGGTAGACGCGTCAGCTGTGCCGTTTTGCCACTGTCTAGCCAGTGGATAAATATCTGTGAACCGGTGTCGTCCTTGTCGACATAAGCGATACGGTTGTCATCCGGAGCCATCGCTACTGTCGCGATGTTATTGGCACCGGAGGTGATCGGCCGCTGGTCTTTGCCGTCAACATCCGAGACCCACAGATTACTGCGGCCGCGATCTTTCATGATGTCCATGGTGTGCTGCAAGTACAGCACGGTGTTGCCATCCCCGCTGACCTGCGGCGAGGCTGCATAGCCCAGCCCAAATACATCTTCGGGCGCCAGTGGCGGCGGGTTCTGAGCGAAGGAAAGGCTGGAGACCGAGTAGGAAAGCAGCCCCAGCGCGATGGCTGAAGCCCGGGTGAAGCGGTTCAACATGCGTCGTCCTTGTGCGTTTGCGTTACTATTGCGAGCTGTTTTGACCCCGCGAGTATACCCGCATGACTAATCCCCTGCTCGAAGATCTGCCGCTGCCTCCCTTCAGTCAGATCGAGGCGAACTGCGCCCTACCTGCCATCGAGCAGATCATTGCGCACAACAAGACTTCCATCACCCAACTGCTGAAAAACCCGGGCGATGTATCGGTGGCCAAGCTGCTAACGCCGTTGGAGGAGCTAGACGATACGCTGGCAAAAGCCTGGTCACCCATCGGCCACCTTAACGGGGTCCTGAATTCAGAGGCCCTGCGCGATGCTTACAAAGACTGCCTGGCCCTGTTATCGGAGTACGGCACATGGACCGGACAGAACAGCGAGCTATTTGCAGCCTATCAGAAGCTGGCTGAATCGGGCGATATTGAAGATGCAGCGACTCAAATGGCGATCAACAATAGCCTGCGCGACTTTCGGCTCGCGGGCGTAGACCTTCCCGAAGCAAAGCGTCAGCGTTTTGGCGAGCTGCGCCAACGCCTTTCTAAGCTGGGTGCACAGTTCAGCGAGAACGTGATGGATGCCACCGACAACTGGCGGCGCCTGTGCAATGAGGAGGATTTAACAGGCCTACCCGAAACCGCCCTAGCCAGTGCTCGCCAGGCCGCACAGCAGTTAGAGAGCCGCGAGGGCGTTCCCGGCGAGGGTGACTACCTCGTCACCCTTGAATTTCCATCCTACCTGGCCGTGATGACCTATTGCGAGAACGCCGAGCTTCGTGAACAGATGTACACGGCATTCTCTACCCGGGCCTCAAACCAGGGACCCCATGCCGGGCGCTGGGACAATTCGCCTGTCATTGAAGAAATCCTGAACTTGCGCTTGGAAATCGCACAACTCGTCGGTTTCGCCAACTACGCCGAATACTCCCTGGCCACCAAGATGGCAGGCTCAACGGACGAGGTCCTCGAGTTTCTGGAAAAGCTGGCCGCCAGTTCGCGCAGCCAGGCCAATGAGGAGTGGGCCGCACTGGAAGCCTTCGCCGCGGAGTCGCTGGATATACGCACCTTGCAGGCCTGGGATGTGACCTTCGCCAGCGAGAAAATGAAACAGGCGATGTACCAGGTTTCGCAAGAGGAGATACGCCCTTACTTGCCGGTGGACCGTGTCCTCGCAGGTTTGTTTGAGCTGGTACAGCGTCTCTACAGCATTGAAATTGCCGAGCTACACGATTTCGACACCTACCATGCGGATGTCAGATTATTCGAAGTCCGTCAGGGGAACGAGCCCCTGGCACGTTTCTATCTCGATCTCTACGCCCGCGCCAATAAACGCGGCGGCGCATGGATGGACGATTGTCGTGTCAGGCGCCTGCGCCAGCAGGGCCTGCAAATCCCGGTGGCTTACCTGGTATGTAATTTCACGGCACCGGTGGGCGAACAGCCCTCTTTGCTGACCACCACAGAGCTCACCACGCTGTTCCATGAATTTGGGCACGGTCTTCACCACATGCTCACACGGCAAACGGTTGCCGCTGTCTCGGGCATCAACGGTGTACCCTGGGATGCTGTGGAGCTACCCAGCCAATTTTTAGAGAACTGGTGCTGGGAGCCTGAGGCGCTGGCGTTCATCTCCGGACACTTTGAGACCAGCGAGCCACTGCCAGATGAATTGCTAACCCGAATGCTGGATGCACGTAACTTTCAATCCGGCATGCATATGTTGCGACAGTTAGAGTTTGCGCTGTTCGACTTTCGCTTGCACCGCGATTGGCAGAATGGCGTGAGCGACGTGCAGGCGCTGCTGGACAGCGTCCGATCGGAGGTCGCTGTTGTCACGCCGCCCAGCTTCAACCGTTTTCAACACAGTTTCTCGCACATATTTGCGGGCGGCTATGCCGCGGGTTACTACAGCTACAAGTGGGCCGAAGTATTGTCGGCAGACGCGTACTCCCGTTTCGAAGAGGAGGGAATTTTCAATGCGACCACCGGCGCAGCCTTTCGGCGAGAGGTGCTGGAAGTTGGTGGGGCACGCGATGCCATGGAGAGCTTTATCGCCTTCCGCGGTCGCAAACCGGAAGTCACTGCATTGCTACGCCACAGCGGTATCGCAGCCTGACAATAGCCTAGTCCAGAGTGGCGAGCGCTCCTTTGACGGAGGCTCGCATATCATCAATGGAACGGACAATGGCTTCAGTGGATTCACGCTCCGACGCCATGGACGACCAGCGCCGGGACCAGGTCTCCTTCAGATCCAGCGCGGCCCGCTCCGCGGGCTCATCGATGCTTTCGCTCAAATCCACGAGCAAACCCACTTTCACCCAGCCAACGCGGGGATTTCCCGCCACAGCGTCCTGGTCGTAATGCGCGGCAAAAACCAGTTGCTCCAGCTCGGCCAGCTGCAAAAGGCTTTCGAAGCTGGCCTCACGCCTGCTGCTGTTGCGTTCGGTGACTTCCAGTCGCCATACGTTATAGGTGAAACCCAGGAGAGCGAAGAGCACGCTGAAGATTGCCGTGGCCTGATACCACTTCATGCGTCGCTCGACGCCCACGGTATCCATCCCGATGGTCTGTCTAGTCTTCCTTGCCCAGCCAGTTATAGGCAACGCCCGCGAGCGCTGCACCTACAATGGGCGCCACCCAGAAAGCCCACAGCTGCTGGATGGCCCAGCCACCCTCGAAAATCGCCACGCCAGTGCTTCGCGCCGGGTTTACAGAGGTGTTCGTCACTGGGATGCTGATGAGGTGAATGAGAGTCAAGCCCAAGCCGATCGCGATGGGCGCAAAGCCAGCGGGTGCTCTACCGTCTGTTGCGCCGAGAATGATCATCAGGAACATGAATGTCATCACCACCTCACAGACCAGTGCAGCCATCAGTGTGTAATTGCCCGGTGAGTGTGCCCCGTAGCCGTTGCTCGCGAAGCCGGCGGTTTCGAAACCAGGCTGGCCCGATGCAATGACGTAGAGAATAGCTGCACCGGCAATGCCACCAGCCACCTGCGCCAGCACATAGGGCAGCAACTCGCCCGCGGGAAAGCGCCCACCAACCATCAGGCCAACGGACACGGCCGGATTGAGGTGACACCCCGAGATATGCCCTATTGCAAACGCCATAGTTAACACAGTGAGACCAAATGCCAGCGACACACCCAGTAAGCCTATGCCGACATCCGGAAACGCAGCGGCCAAAACGGCGCTACCGCAGCCACCAAGAACCAGCCAGAAGGTGCCGATAAATTCAGCACCGAGTTTTTTTGACAGGGACATACGCAGAACCCTCTTGCTCATTATTGTTGTGTTTATAGCCACCCCTGACGGTGGCCCTTAGAGCATAGGCGATAGGCGGCTGCGGTCAAACGCTGGCCGGATAATAGCGGTGCAGCGCAGGCGCGCCAGCACCCGCGACTTTATGACGAGCTATGCCAGGAGGCGCAGCCCTTCTGCCCTGGGCCCGAGGCCACACAGAGTTGTAGCTCGCGGATATCCTCGCCTTCAGAGCGCTGAACCAGTTTCTGCAGCAGGTAGTGGGAGAATTCCTCAACCGTGGCATTACGGATAGGAAGTACCTGAGTATCGCAGCGCAGAAACTCCATCACCTCACCCGCAAAGATCACCCTGTAGCGATCGTCCAGCGTCTCGATAGTTTGGTAGGGGGAATTGCCGGCGAGCAGCATGTACTCGTCCAATTCATCGCACAGTGCTTTCAGACGGTTTTTGTAGACGTTGTAGTCGGCGGAGAAGCCATTGTCACCCATGGGCGCCACAATTTTCGCGGAGACCGAATAGTTGTGCCCGTGCAGGCGCTCTCGCTCAGTGGCAGAAAAAATCGTGAAATGTGCAGCAGAGAACTTGTGGCTCTCCTTATCGATGTAAAGGGTAGTTAGCTGAGTCATTCAGATCTCTGGTGGTTTGGAACGGCGCAGTGTGCGCCGTATTCAGGGTGTGCGCAATTCAGCGCCAATTCTTATACGCGAGATGTGCCGGCGGGGATTGCTCCTTGCGCTCCAGCGCCCTATCACCCAGCCAGTTGAACCATTCGGCCCAGGATGTTTGGGCCTGCTCTTCGCGCACATCCACCAGCCACTGGTCCAACTTACGCCGCATGACGGCGACAATCCCACCCGCCAGATCCAGTACCAGATCGAGTTCGGCAATACGCTTGTAGACCAACAACCCCATGGTTTCGAAGGAAGTGCAAACGGTGATTGCCACATCCTCGTACTCGCGCCCCATTGCGCGCAATTCCTTGAGCGAAACGTTATCCGGCACATGCTGCATGCGCACAACTGCCTGGGCGAAGTCGCGGTTGTAAAAGGTCTGAGCCAGGTTGATGGCAACGGCATTACGTTGCTGCGACCGGTGGTGACGTATCTGAAACCAACCGACGATCAGGCCGGTCACGATGCTGAAGCCGCCGATAATTTCAGCCAACATAGCCCAGGTAGAAAGTGGTATTGCGCCCATATGCGGATCCTCGCATCCGTGAAGCATGAAACCAGTGTAGATCACTGGCCGTACACCCTGCTGTATTTGCGACTGGCTGCGCTATGATGCGGTCTACCGCAGTGCTGACCCGGATAATCAACGAGAGACTTCATGAAAACAGCAATCATCACCGGCGCGAGCGTTGGCATTGGCAAGGCCACGGCGCAGCAGTTCATTGCCAGCGACTATCAGGTGATTAATCTTTCCCGGCGCAGCTGCGATGTCGACGGCGTGCACAATCTGCCCTGCGACTTGATGGATTCAGCAGCTATTCAGTCCTGTGTTGATCAATTGTTGGCGTTGGCGCAAGACAGCGAATCCATCGCATTGGTCCACAATGCCAGCCAGATGCGCAAAGACTCCACCCGTGACTGCGCCGACGAAGATCTGCGATCGGTTCTAGAAACGAACGTGGTCGCTATTAACACCCTCAATCGCGGCTTACTGCCGTTGATGGGATCAGGCTCAAGTATTTTGTACGTCGGTTCAACACTGTCTGAGAAGGCGGTGCCGTCTTCGTTCAGCTACGTGCTGTCCAAGCATGCCCAACTGGGAATGATGCGCGCCACCTGCCAGGACCTGATGGGAAGCGGCATTCACACAGCGCTGATCTGCCCCGGTTTTACAGACACCGAGATGCTGCGTACTCATCTGGGAAATGATGACGCGGTTCTCCAGAGCATCGGCGGAATGAACAGCTTTGGCCGGTTAATTGAGCCTGAGGAAATCGCAGGCCTACTTCACTGGTGCCACCATAATCCAGTGATCAACGGCTCAGTGCTGCACGCCAACCTCGGACAGAAGGAAGCCTGAGGCGTGTCAGAGTTTCAGTTGTGGGAACGCAGGGAACGCGTATTTTTGGTTCTAGCGGGCATTTTCCTGGGCGCGATGACCCTGCTGAACGTTATCGGCATTACGCGTTTTATTCAGCTGGGCCCTATGGCGCTTGCCGTAGGCGTACTGCCTTACCCACTGACTTTTCTCTGCACCGACCTCATCTGTGAACTCTACGGTAAGGCCAGAGCTAACTTCCTGGTGAGCGTGGGGCTGGGTCTGAACTTTCTTATCCTTGCCGTTCTCTATTTGGGCAATGCTATTCCCTCGGTGCCACCGGAGGCCATGCCGCCCTGGCAGATCATTCAACTCAGCGAGCCTGTACCCCTGCCCAATGGCGATATCGTGGAAAACAGCATCGGACTGTATCAGCTGATTTACGCGACGACCTCAGGTGCGGTGTTTGCATCCATGCTGGCCTACATAGCGGCACAGTACTGCGATGTGCAGTTGTTTCACTTCTGGAAGCGAGTGACAAAGGGCAAGTACCTGTGGGTGCGCAATAATTTCAGTACCCTGATGAGCCAGATGGTGGATTCCGTGATGGTGATTACGGTGACTTTTGGTGCCGCCTTCCTGCGGGATGAGATCACTCTGAAGATGATGGCGGTACTGGTGGGCAGCAACTATTTATTCAAGGCAACGGTCGCCCTGGTCGACACCGGCCCGTTCTACCTGGGCGTGCATTACCTGCGTCGCTACCTTCACCTGGGGCCCAATGAACTGGCAGCCCCAGGCGCAAGAGCGCAGTAAGTTCAGCCTACAGCCGCCAGGCTAGCGCCGCGTGATGCGCGGGCCGAGGCTAGAATCTCTTCAGCCAGCTGTTCCGCAATCTCCTGCGTTTGCAGATGGCATTCATCTGCTCGGCGCAGCACTTCAGACAAGGTCGCCTCGATTCGCTGGATATGAGCCCGCTTCTGTGCTTCGGGTGAACCGATACGCTGGTGATGCACATCCACAATACCGCCTGCGTTGATCAGGAAATCTGGGCAGTACAAGATGCCACGATCCTGCAGGCTGGCGCCGTCTTCGTCGGTGGCCAACTGGTTGTTTGCCGCGCCAGCGATGATGCCAGCGCGAATGGCCGGAATACTGCGTGCATTCAGCACAGCGCCCATGGCACAGGGTGCCAGCACATCAGCCTCTATTGAAAGAATGTCATCCACATCCACGGGGATAACACCCAGATCATCCACGGCGCGCTGCAGGTTTTCGCTGCTTACGTCCGCGCCATACACTTTAGCTTTTTCAGTGACCAAATGCCTGGCCAAGTAATAGCCAACATGACCGAGGCCTTGAATCGCAACGCTGAGGCCTTCCAGACTGTCCACACCCAGACGATGCTTCACCGCTGTGCGAATGCCCAGGAACACACCGTAAGCCGTACTGGGGGATGGGTCGCCGCCGTACTCGTTATCATCCAGTCCGCTAACAAAGGCAGTACGTTCAGCCATCACACGAATGTCTGCAGGGCCCGTACCCGAATCCTCTGCAGCAACGTAGCGGCCACTCTGGCTGTCAATAAAATCACCCATAGCTTGCAGGAGCTTGCGCGATTTGTCGCTGCGCGGATCACCGATGATCACGGACTTACCGCCGCCCAGGGGCAAACCCGCTAGGGCGGATTTATAGGTCATACCTCGTGAAAGACGCAGCACGTCGTGCAGAGCTTCCTCGTCGCTGGCATAGGGGTACATACGACAACCGCCAACGCCAGCACCGAGGGTGCTGTCGTGTACGGCAATAATTGCGCGCAGTCCCGACGACTTATCCTCGCAGAACGACACCAGTTCATGACCATCAAAGGCCGGCGCAGAAAATACACTCATCTCAAGGTCCTCCGGGGGTTAACCGTCTATGCGGCTTCAACAATCTTGACTGCGCTTGCATCGGTCTCGCCGCGCAGTTCTCGTAATAACTTTTCCTGCTGCACGAGTAGGTTCTCGCGGTTACGATCCTTCACATGGCCAAAGCCGCGCAGCTTGCGTGGCAGCGCCGCAAGCGCCGCTGCTGCATCGTAGTTAGTTCCATTGAGCTCAGCGCTGACAACGTCCAGTAGCTGTTCGTAGTCGGAGATATCGGCGCGTTCCTGTCGACGCTCTTCCGTGTAGCCAAAGAGGTCAAGGCGCGTGCCGCGCAGCGACTTGAACTTCGCTAACCAGTGGAATGCGGTCTCCATCCACGGACCGAACTCCTGTTTGATCAGGTGACCGGTGTCTGGATCGCGCTTGCTGAACAAGGGTGGTGCAAGGTTGAACCGCAACTCGTAGTCGCCCTCGAACTGCTCAGCCAACTTGGCCCTGAACGCCGGATCGCTGTAGAGGCGAGCGACTTCATACTCGTCCTTGTACGCCATGAGCTTGAAGAGGTTGCGTGCCGCTGCGTGAGAGATACTGCCTGGCTGTTCGGCGCGGGAATCCGCTGCACGGACTCGCTCGATAACTGCCTGGTAGCGCTCTGCGTAAGCGCTGTCCTGGTAATCCGTCAGACGCTGAACGCGATCCTGAATCACCTCGGCCAGGGATTTCTCTACGCGAGGCTGGGCTTCGGCGATCAGCGCCAGCACTCTCTCCGGCTGATGCGCGCAGCGGCGTCCCCACAGGAAGGCCTTCTTGTTGAATTCGATCGCGACACCGTTCAGTTCGATCGCCTGTTCCAATGCTGCCGCAGAAACGGGCACCAGACCCTGCTGCCAGGCATAGCCCAAAAGGAACAGATTGCCGCCGATAGAATCGCCCAGCAGCTGCGTGGCTATGCGCGTCGCGTCAATGAAGTGACTGCCCTGCTCGCCCACTTCGGCCGTGATTTTGTCTTTCATGGCCTGCGTTGGAAACGCGGCGTCCGGATCAAGAATAAAGGATGCCGTGGGCACCTCAGCATCGTTAACGACTGACCAGGTGCGCCCCTGCGCCACCTTACCCATGGCTTCATAGGTGCTGGTCACGACCAGGTCGCAGCCCAGCAGTAAATCTGCCTCGCCTGCGGGAATTCGAACTGCGCGAATGTCATCCTGCTCTTTACCCACACGCACATGGCTGACCACGGCACCGAATTTCTGCGCCAAGCCGGTCTGGTTCATGGTCGCACAGCCCTTGCCTTCGATGTGGGCGGCCATGGCCACCAGCGCTGTGATCGTCAAAACGCCGGTACCGCCTACACCCGTCACCACGGTGTTCCAGGGGCGTTCCAAATCCGGCAGCGTGGGCTCCGGCAGCGGGTCGAACACTGTCGATGTGTCACCCGAGCTAGATACTGGCTTGCGTAGTTTGCCGCCCACAACGGTGACGAAGCTGGGGCAAAAACCTTTGGCACAGCTGTAATCCTTGTTACAGGCGCTCTGGTCGATCTTGCGCTTGCGTCCCAGCTCCGTCTCTTTGGGCAATACCGAAAGGCAATTGGATTTCAGACTGCAGTCTCCGCAACCCTCACAAACCTCATCATTTATAAATAGGCGCTTGGCGGGATCATCCATGAGCCCCTTCTTACGACGACGGCGCTTCTCGGCGGCACAGGTCTGTTGGTACACAATCACCGAGGTTCCCTTGTACTCGCGCAACGACTTCTGCAATGCATCCATCTCATCCCGATGATGCAATGAATAGCCCGGTACGCCATGGAATTGACCGCGCCACTGACCGGGATCATCGCTGACCAGCGCAATGCGTCGTACGCCTTCGCCGCGCACTTGGTAGATCAAGTCCTCAACACTCAGCGAACCATCGATGGGCTGTCCGCCTGTCATGGCCACCGCGTCGTTGTAGAGAATCTTGTAAGTGATGTTCACACCTGAGGAAACCGCGGCACGAATCGCCAGAATGCCCGAGTGGAAGTAGGTGCCATCGCCCAGGTTCTGGAATACATGACCCGTATCCGTGAAGGGTGCCTGACCAATCCAAGTGGCGCCCTCTCCACCCATCTGGGTGAAGGTGTGGGTTTCACGGTCGGGCATCCAGGTGGCCATGTAGTGACAACCAATGCCGCCGAGGGCATGACTGCCCTCAGGCACGCGGGTGGAGGTATTGTGGGGACAGCCAGAACAGAAATGCGGCGTGCGTTCGATACTCTCCCTTGGCTGCGCCAGCGAGGCTTCTTTTTGCTCGATCCAGCCAATGCGCCTGTCCATAGTCTCTGACTGGTAGAAGCGCTTCACCCGGCTGGCAATGGCCAGCGCAATCATGGCCGGTGTCAGCTCACCCAGGTTGGGCAACAGATCCCGGCCTTCTTCATCAAACTCGCCAAAAACGCGCGGGCGAGCGGCCACAGGGTAGTTATACAGCTGACCCGTGAGCTGGTCTTCAATGATGGAACGTTTTTCCTCGACGACCAGAATCTCTTCAAGCCCATCGGCAAATTCGTGGGTGGTTCTGGGTTCCAGCGGCCAGGGCATACCGACTTTATAGACGCGTAGGCCAATCTCGGCGGCCACAGCCTCATCAATGCCCATGTCCTCCAGCGCCTGCATCACGTCGAGGTAGGCCTTGCCAGAGGTAATGATGCCAAAGCGGGCGTTGGGACTGTCCAGCACAATACGATTAAGTCCGTTCACGCGGGCGAACTCGCGAGCGGCATAGATCTTGTACTTGTTGAGGCGAAGTTCCTGCTCCAGTGGCTTGTCCGGCCAGCGACCGTGGACACCATCGGCGGGCAGCTCAAACGCCTCGGGAATGACAATGTCGATGCGGGTAGGGTCGATATCGGCAGAGATAGCAGAATCCATGTTCTCTGTGATCGCCTTCATAGCGACCCAACAACCGCTGTAGCGCGACAGTTCCCAACCATAAACGCCCAGGTCCAAAACCTCCTGAACGTTCGCTGGGGCCAACACAGGTACAGAGGCCCCTATGAACATGTGCTCGGACTGATGCGGCAACGTTGACGATTTACAGGCGTGATCGTCACCGGCAATCGCAAGCACGCCACCGTAACGGGAGGTACCGAAAGCGTTGGCGTGTTTGATCACATCCATGCTCCGATCGACACCAGGGCCCTTGCCGTACCACATTCCAAAGACACCATCGTATTTGGCGCCGGAAAACAGGTTGGTCTGTTGACTGCCCCAAACGGCCGTTGCTGCCAGGTCTTCGTTAACCCCCGGCTGGAAATGAATGTTGTGCTGATCGAGCCAGGGCTTGGCTTTCCATATGGCCTGATCGACGCCACCTACGGGGGAGCCACGATAGCCTGAGATGAAACCGGCAGTGTTCAAGCCGCGGTGCAGATCACGTTGATGCTGCAGCATGGGCAGTCGTACCAGCGCCTCGATGCCGGTCATGTAGGCGCGCGTTGTATCCAGTGCGTATTTATCGTCCAGGGACACTTTGCGAATCGCTGTTGAATGATCCTTACCCACGCGCTCTCTCCTCTGTGCAACCAGACGTCTATTCAGGTGACTATTTTCTCGCAGAATATGGGTATTTATTATGTCAATTACGCAGTAGTCGGCGCGATATTGGTATAATCTATTCTCTATAAAGTTCTATTAGGGATAATTATGTCGATTAATCTGGACGCACAGGATGTCGCCATTCTCAGACTGCTGCAGCGCGACGCCAGTCTCAGTTCCACCGCCATTGCCGAACGGCTGAATATGTCCCAGTCGCCCTGCTGGCGGCGCATCAATCGGTTGCAACAGGAGGGGCTGATTCAGCGGGAAGTCGCGCTACTGGACCGGCGAGGTTTGGGCATGGACGTGGTTGTCTTTGCCACTATCAACCTCACTTCCACGGGGCGGCAGAATCTCATGGCCTTTGAGCAGGAAATCGTGCAGCACACCGAGGTGATGGAGTGCTATACCATGACAGGTATCTGGGACTACATGCTGAAAATAGTGACCCGAGATATCCGCCACTACGAGGAGTTCGTACGCAATACACTCACAGCCAGCCCGGAGATCCGTGAGCTGCACTCACACATGGCAGTGACGGAAATTAAGAACTCCACAGAACTCCCATTGGATACGCAGCTGCTATAAGTGTAGCGCGCTCATGAGGTAACACATGCGAAACCTGACGGTCGCTTTTGCACAGACGGAGTTGCAATGGGAACAGCCCGCCGACAATAGGCAGCAGTTCGAACAACTACTGATTCCGGTGGCGTCCGATTGCGATTTGCTGGTACTGCCAGAGATGTTTACAACGGGCTTTTCCATGAATGCCCTTGCCAATGCGGAAACCCCCGGTGGCCCCACTGAGCGCTGGATGCAGAAGCTGGCCGCAGACAACGATTGCGCGGTAGCAGGCAGCATTGCCGTCACTGTGGGCAGTGATGACGAACCGGCAGTCTACAACCGACTGCTGTTCGTCACCCCGGAGGAAACCGCTGTCTACGACAAGCGGCACCTATTCCGTATGGCCGGTGAGCACAAGCGCTATGCGCCAGGCATTGAGCGTAAGGTCGTTCACTGGCGTGACTGGCGCATCAAACTGGAAGTCTGTTACGACCTACGCTTCCCGGTGTTCAGCCGCAATAGGGACGATTACGACCTGTTAGTGAATGTAGCGAACTGGCCTGCACCGCGCGCCACGCACTGGCGCTGCCTGTTGCAGGCTCGCGCTATTGAGAACCAGGCCTGTGTGGTCGGAGTGAACCGCATTGGCGAGGACGCTAACGGCCTTAGCTACCAGGGAGATAGCCTGGTGTTCAACGGTCGGGGTCAGGCTCTTGTGGACGCGCAAGATAAGGCGGGCGTTTTCTCGACCACACTGGACGCACAGGCGCTACTCGCTTACCGCGAGAATTTCCCCTGCCATCAGGATGCCGACGCCTTCTCGCTGGATCTTGCCTGAGTAACACGGGGGCGACGCGCCCCTCCCCCGCACTGGTCAGCCCGAGACTTTGGGGCTAATCTGCGTCTGCATTTCCGCTGAGAATAACGCCAAGGATTTCCATGAAGCAGACCACACTGCTGGCCACGCTGCTTGCCAGCCTCGCACTTCCGCTTGCACCCGTAACACTGGCTAACGATGCACACCCCCTCGCGGGAGTACCGCTGCGCCACATTGGGCCGGCTATCACCTCAGGGCGAATCTCCGACTTCGCCTTTCACCCGGACCGCCCCGAGATTTTTTATGCGGCGGTAGCCTCTGGAAACCTCTTTAAAACAACGAACGACACCATCACTTGGGAGCCCATCTTTGACAATGAAGGAAGCTACGCAATCGGTGTGGTGGAATTGGCGCCCTCGGACCCCAAGATCGTCTGGGTAGGTACGGGCGAGAATAACTCCCAGCGCAGCGTTGGTTACGGCGACGGTGTGTATAAGTCTATTGATGGCGGCAAGTCCTGGCAGAACATGGGACTCAAAAACTCCGGGCACATCTCCCAGATCTGGATTCACCCCGAAGATGCCAACCATGTGCTCGTTGCTTCACAGGGCCCGCTCTGGAGTGAGGGCGGCGACCGCGGTTTGTACCGGACGCTTGATGGCGGTGAGAACTGGGAACTGATACTCGAAATCGACGAGCATACCGGCGTCAATGAATTCGCGGTTGACCCGCGCAACGTTAATAACATCGTTGCCAGCACCTATCAGCGTAGGCGTCACGTCTGGGTGCTTATCAACGGCGGACCTGGCAGTGGCATTCATAAGACCACCAACGGCGGTGAGAGCTGGACCGAGATCTCGGCAGGCTTGCCCAGCGATGACATGGGCCGTATCGGACTGGCCATGGCCCCCTCCAGCCCCGACACCCTCTATGCAATCATCGAGGGCATGCCGAATGAGCAGGGCGTCTACCGCTCTACCGATTTCGGCAACAGCTGGACCAAGCGATCTTCCTACATGGCCAGCAGTCCCCAGTACTACAACGAGTTGATTGTGGATCCGCTGAATCCGGACCGGGTGTATTCCATGGACACCTTCACCCACAAATCAGAGGACGGCGGCGCCAGCTTCCAACAGTTGGGTAACCGCTGGCGGCATGTGGATGACCACGCACTATGGATCGACCCGGAGAACACCGAGCACCTTTACATCGGCGGCGATGGCGGTATTTACGAAAGCTGGGACCGCGGCACCACCTGGCGCCATGTGCGCAATCTGTCGATCACCCAGTTCTATCGAATCCAGCCCGATAACGCCGAGCCGTTTTACAACGTGTGCGGCGGCACCCAGGACAACAACTCGCTGTGCGCTCCATCACGCACCAGCACCCTGCATGGCATCACCAACAGTGACTGGAAATTGATCCTTGGAGGCGACGGCTACAAGCCGCAGTTCGACCCCCGAGACGCCAATATCATTTACACCCAGTACCAGTACGGCAACCTGTTCCGTTACGACCGCCGCACCCAGGAGCGAGTCAGCATCACACCGCACCCCGAGAGTGGTGAGCCGGCCTACAAGTGGAACTGGAATACCCCGATTCTCATTAGCCCCCACAACCCCGAGCGCATTTACTATGCCGCGGAGTACCTGTTCCGCTCCGACGATCGCGGCGACAATTGGCGCAAGGTCAGCGGTGACCTGACCCGCGGCGTCGACAGAAACAGCCTGGAAGTCATGGGCCGCGTGTGGAGTGTGGATGCCATTGCCAAGAACGACTCCACGTCGCGCTTTGGATCAGCCATCGGCCTCTCAGAGAGTCCTCTGCAGGAAGGCCTGATCTATATCGGTACGGACGACGGCGTGATTAGCGTCACGGAAAACGGCGGCGACAGTTGGCGTCGTCAGGAACGTTTCCCGGGGGTACCTGAAATGTCGCTGGTGGAGGATGTCATCGCCTCCGCTCATGATGCGGATACCGCCTATGCAGTCTTCGACAACCACAAGCGCGGGGACTACAAGCCCTACGTTATGCGGACCACTGACAAGGGTAAAAGCTGGAAATCCATCGCCGGCAACCTGCCGGAATGGGGATCAGCGCATACCATTGCCGAAGACCACGTAAACCCCAACCTGCTGTTCGTTGGCACTGAGTTTGGTTTGTTTTTCACACAGGACGGCGGCGCTAACTGGCATCAGTTGAAGGGCAACTTCCCCACCATCGCAGTGCGTGATCTTGAGATACAGCAGCGCGAAAACGACCTGGTAGTGGGCACCTTTGGTCGCGGAATCTACATCCTCGATGACTACTCGGCATTGCGAACCACCAAAGCGGATATGGCAGAACAACACCTGTTCCCGGTGCGCGGTACTTGGCTATATGTTGAGGGCGATCTGTGGGGCGGCGAGCGCAAAGGCAGCCTGGGTGAGGAATTCTTCTCGGCTGACAATCCCGAGTACGGCACAGTATTCACCTATTACCTGGCCGATGCTGTGCAGTCTCGAGCAAAAGCCCGTCGCAGTGCAGAGCGCGAAACCGAGAAGGACGGTGGCGACACGCCCTACCCCAGCTGGGATGAACTGCGCGCAGAAGACCGTGAGATAGCACCGGCGGTGTACCTGATGGTGCGCGATGCCAGCGGCAAACTGGTGCGGCAGGTGGCTGCGAACAGCGGCAAGGGCCTGCATCGCACCGCTTGGGACCTGCGGTTGCCGGCGCCCGGACCCATTGAGCTGGAATCCGTTGAGCGGCCCATATGGGCAACGCCTGCGCCAGGACCGCTGGTTGTACCCGGTGAGTACACCGCCACACTGGCCGTGCTGCGCGACGGTGAACTGCAGGAAGTGGGTGAGCCGCAAGCGTTTGTTGTCAAAGCGCTCAAGAACAGCCCTGAGATCACCGAAGACCGTCGCCAGTTGCAGGACTTCATGATTGAAGCGGCTGGCTTGCAGCGCTCTGTGGCCGGTGCCGTTGCCGCAACCCGTGAAATAGAGAACCGCATGCGTTACTTAAGGCAGGCCCTGGTTGAGACGCCGGCCACAGGGGATGCTGAGCGTGCGCAGCTGAATGCGCTCTACCAGCGCCTGCAGGATGTGAAGGTCTCCCTATCCGGTGACAGCACCATCACGCATCGCAACGAATCAGCACCCATGTCCATTGCCAGTCGCGCCAGTAATGTTTATTACTCAGTGGCGTCCATGCAGTCGAATGTTGGGGGCATGCTGCAAGACAGCCTGGCGGTGGCTAAATCAGAATACGAGCCTGTGCGCGCTGCGCTGGCGAGTATCGCTGACGAGCTCTCAGCGCTGGAAACATCATTGGATGCACAGGGCGCACCCTGGACGCCAGGCCGTGTGCCCGGGGCCTAGCCAGAGCGCGCAAACATCTCAGCGCAAATGGTTGTCCGCGCAGTCACAAGGCTGCGCGAGCATCAAGGGCAAACATAATTAGCGCAATCAGAGGGTAGGTGATCGTGAAAAAAATACTTCCGCTGGGTCTGCTGGTACTCATCGTGGCGTTTGCCCTGTTTGCTGTTGCGCTCACGCGCGATGGCGAACTGGTTACACCCACCGGTCAGGGCACTGTGAACGTGGAGGGCAGCGTTTTTGAAGCCCTTCCCTTACCCGACTATGCCGCCAAACATATTACTGCCGACTACAAGAGTTATCTCATCGAGGTCGAGCCTGGCATCAAGGTGCATGTGTTGGATGTGGGGGAAGGTTTTCCGCTCTACGTGCAGCACGGCAATCCCACCTCGGGTTTCCTCTACCGCCGCGTCGTCGAGCAGCTTCCGCTGGATCGCGTGCGCGTCATTATGCCGACACTGGTGGGACTGGGCTTCTCCAGCAAGATACCCAGCAGCCACCATACATTGGACAATCATGTTCGCTGGATAAACGCGGCACTCAATCAACTGGCGCTGCCGGAACTGGTGTATGTCGGTCAGGACTGGGGCGGTCCGGTTGGCATGGGCGCATTGGCCCGCTCACCCGGCCTGCTCAAGGGCGTGGTTGCACTCAATACCAGCTTTAACGCACCCACCGAGGCCAGGGATCTTTCGAGGGCGCACGCTGTCGTGAAAACACCCGTTGTCGGTGAGCTGGTGACGGGGGTTTTCGGATCAATTTTCGATACGCTGCCCAGCGTGCAGGGCGACCCTGCCTCCCTACCCGACGATGTGCTGACTTTGTACCGCAAACCCCTAAAAGACAGCGGGAATATGAAGGCGCCGCTGGCATTGATGCGCATGGTGCCCGACGGACCAGACCACCCTTCTACGCCAGCGATGCGCGCGGTGGAAGAATATGCCAACAGCCTCGACGTACCCGCTGAAATTATCTGGGGAATGCAAGATCCCATCCTCGCTCAGGGCTTGCCGCTGATGGAGGAAAAATTCCCGCAAGCACCCGTGACCAAGACCCAGGCCGGGCATTTCCTGCAAGAGGAAGTGCCTGCCGAAATCGCGGGCGCATTGCTGCGAATTGTCGCGCAGCTGCAGTCCATTCAAACGGTAACTCCGCAGGTGGAGCCAGCACTGACCTCAGGGCTTGAAGCGGCTGAAACGCAAGTGGATGAGGTGACCGAATAGGGATAGCCGCCACTCCCGCGTCGCGCTATGCCTGCGGTGGTAGGACTGTTCGACCACCCCTTCTGGCTGCATTTCCAGCCAGGTGTTGGTTGTACCGGGAACACGGGTATTGGCGGCGTACTCGGCGCTAAATTGCTCAATACCCATAACACCGATACGACGCCTGTCGGCTTCGGCATCGACCACGCTGGTCAAAACGCCTGAACCCATCGCATGGACCAGCCGTTGATTGAGATCGCCGTCAATCAGGTTGCTGAAAATGCGATCGATACATCGACGGATTATGGGATTATTCGGGCAAGCCGCCATCACGCTGTTCGCCAGCGGTGCATGGTCGGGCACTCGCTTTGCGGCATGGTTATCGTCTCGACGGATAAATACGCAATCGAGGTCGTCGCCTAACAAGGGCGCAGGTGAAGCCTTCAGCTCGAAAGACGCATCCATGTAGAGCCCACCCTCGTGATACAGCATTAGCATGCGCGCTAGATCTGACCGGGCAGCGGGGATGCGTAGGCGTTGGTACAGCTTCAGATAGGCGGGACCATAATGCCGAGCGAGCACGCCGCAGGCATCCTCGTCACTCCAGAGTCTGTGCTCAAACTGGGCGCACGCCGCTTCGGAACGGGTCAGAACATCCTGTATTGGCTGTGGAAGTGTGTCTGGCTGGTGCCAGAACCGAAGAATGCGATGGGGGATAGACATTGCCGTATCCTAACCCAGACGGGCCAGGACACGGCAGTGGCTGATGAGGTTACTCTTCGTACTCAACTTCCAGAGTGGCCATCACCCGGCGATTCTCGGCACGGCCTTCGCGGGTGGCATTATCCGCAACAGGGCGGGATTCCCCATAACCCTTGGCCTCAAGCCGGCCACCATCGATGCCGTACTGATTAACCAGAAGATCTACCACGGCCTGAGCACGTCGCTGTGATAACAGCTGGTTATAGTCATCAGGTCCACTGCTATCGGTATGCCCTTCTACATCCACGTCCAGATCGTCAAAACGCTTCAGGAAGGTGGCCAGCTCCTGCAGATCCGAGAAATACTGTTCTTCGACCACGGCCGAGTCGAAGGGGAAGTTCACCTTCAGCTTGATGGACGCCACCTTAGACACCGGCAGGGGGCACCCCATGGCATCAACACGGGTACCCGCGGGCGTACCCGGGCATTGGTCCTTGTCATCCATAACACCATCGCCATCGGAATCCAGTTCAGCAGCCGTCATTGCGGCGCCTGTGGTGGCGCCTGCACCGCGACTGGCATCGGCCAGGTCGCCCAGGTAATAGTTGAGGCCAAGGCTGAATAGCCAATCATTGTGGTTTTCATCCAGACTATGGAGCATGCGAGCCTCTGCGCGGACGCCCAGGCGATCAGTCCACATCCAACGTAATCCGCCACCAGCAGCGATGGTTGTTTCAACGGTGTCAAAGGTATCTGCATCGATATCGATCTCACCGGCGCTGAGTGCCAGATACGGCGTTACACTGCGGTCTGGGCTTCGAAAATCATCCAGGTAATACAGTGCACCGAGTTGCCAGGTGATGATGTCGGCGTCAGGCCCGTCACGGTAGCTGGTATCGTCTTCCGCATAGATAAATTCTGCCGCCCAACGCTCACTGAGGCTGTACTCCACCCCCAACCAGGGCGTATCGGTATCGCGCAAACCACGGTCGTCGTCGATGTTCCAATCACCCCAACCCAAATTCAGGGTTAAAGGCACATCGGCTAGGGCAGGGCCAGCTGCAGTGCCGAGCGCCAGCGCGGTCGCAGCGAGTAGTTGACGGGCTTTTTGCATGGGTATCTCCAGAGCACTTGGTGTTTGTTGTTCTTGTATCGGTGGCCGTCCACCAATTACCTATTTATAGCGCTCTTTTCAGGTAATGGCGAGATCACCAACCCAGCGCATCACGAATAAAGGGTACCGATAGAGAGCGCTGCTGCGCCAGGGACGCCTTATCCAGTGTGTCGAGCAGGGCAAGCAAAGACGTCATGTCACGTGGGGCGCGCCGCATCACGTACTCAACAGCCTCCGGAGTGAGTCTTAGGCCTCGCTGACGAGCCCTGAACGCGAACACACTGCCCTTATCAGCCTCAGTTAAGGCGTGCAGCCTGAAGACAGGGCCCCACTCCAAGCGAGACTGCAGGTCGGCGAGCTCCAGCGAGAGCGCATTGGGTGCAGTATTGGCACTGAACAGCATGCGCGTGCCGCGGGCATGCGCGGCATTAAACGCATTAAATAAAGCGCGTTCCCATCCACTTAAACCGGCAACGAGATGTATATCGTCCACGGCAATCAGCGCCACTCCCTCAACATCAGCCAACACCTGATCGGCCGGGAAGTCACGCAGTTGGCCCAGTGGCAGGTAAAGACTAATACCCTCGCAGGCGTGGCAGGTTGCCTGCAACAAATGGCTGCGTCCGCTATCACCGCCACCCTGCAAAAAGACGCTCTGCTCGCATTCGCCTGCCGCCAGTGCAATCAGCGCCGCAACCGCCGCCTCTTGCCCGGGGCGGGCCAGAAACGTATCAAAGGTAGCCTCGTCACGCAGATTCACCTTAAGCGGCAACTGCTCACCCACGCCCCGGGTCTGCCGGTCAGTCAGCACCGTAGAGCTCACTAGCGCGGTAGTAGGCGACAGCGTGGCGAGCAAACACCATGATCACGGCGGCCACTGGCAGTGCTACCAACACACCGACAAAGCCCGCTAACTGACCGCCGGCCATCAGGGCAAAAATAACAGCAACCGGGTGTAGACCGATCCGATCACCGACCAATATCGGGGTCAGCACCATGCTCTCGATCAACTGCCCCACGCCGAACACCACCGCGACGGACAACAGCATCAACCAGTCGCCGGATTGCGCCCAGGCGGCAATTAGGGAAGCGACAATGCCCACGGCGAAGCCCAAATAAGGCACGATGCTGGCGAGGCCCGCTATGACACCGAGCAACAGGGCCAGTTGCACACCCACCATCCATAGCCCTGCGCTGTAAATGACGCCCAATGCGCACATCACAATCAGCTGACCGCGAATGAAGGCGCCTACCACTTCATCAGCCTCGCCCACCATATGATTGACGCGGTCCTGCCACGCTCGGGGGAAGATCATGAGCATGCGCGACATGATCGCGTCCCAATCACGCATGAGATAAAAGGCGACGACGGGCACCAAGGCCATATTGGCAATACCCAGCAGCAGTGACGCGCCAGAGCCGGTGATTTGCTTAAACGTATTAGCAGTGAGTCTACCCAGCGATTGCCAGTTATCGGCTAACTGGGCACTCCAGTCCACTCGAGGCAGCCCCGCTTCCTCAACGCTAAAACGTGCCTGAATCCAGGGCAGCGCTTCGGTGGTAATCCAGCGATAGATGGCCGGGATTTTGCTCACCATGGCGTCTAACTGCTGCAATAGCATGGGAATCGCCAGCAATAACAACAGGAAAACAATGCTACTGAACAACAGGAACACCAGCACAACGCCAACGGTGCGCGACACTTTACGACGCTCCAGTGCATCGACCAGGGGATCACCCAGATACGCAATCACAGCGCCCAATACGAAGGGCAGCAAGATCGGCTGCAATACGTAAAACAGTACCCCGAGCGCCACAATGACACCCAGCATCAGCGGCCACCGGTTAATCACCAGAGGCGGTTCAGGGGGGGTTATCTCTGCCACAGGTAGTAAAGCCCTCCATCGGCATTAGCAACCGGCGCGGGCACCAGACTGTCATTCAGTTCAATGATTATTGCCAACTGCTGGGCGGGCGCGCTGGCGTCCAGACGCAAGATGATGCGATCGCCGCTCACGGACTCCACATTGGCGTGACGAATCAGCTCCAGACCTTCAAGCCAGGAAACAACGCCGGCGTAGTCGCTGTAACTGGTAATGCCGTCGACCTGCATGGCTATGCCACCGCTGGCGGCGTTACTGGAGACGGTAACGGCGTAACGGGACGCCATATCCGCAGCCACGAGGTCTGCCGCTGCGACGAACAGGCCCTGATCCGGACTCACATTCACCGTGCGATTGCGCTGCCGCCGGTCGGCTATGTAGGTCCAGTCACCTAACCACTCTCCCGATGACAACACCGCAAAGCGGCCGGCGAGTACATCACCCGCACCATAGCGCGCTGAGGCCGACTGCAGCACAACGCTGTCGAAGCGCCAAACCTCCTCGGTGCTCACCGCTGTGGCATCCGTCAGGTCAAACAGTGGAAACTTGAGTGGCACACCACGTTGATTAAAGGCCGCCAATAACGCCGCGGCGAGTTCAGGATCGGTATCCGGAGTAAGGAATCGCCGACCACCGGCATCTTCTAACACAATCCATGCCAGGGTAGCGGGACGATTCGCAGTCCATAGCGGCGCGCCGGCGTCGGTGATAACCCGTGACATGGCCGCCGCATCGAAGGCAATACGTGCCTGCAACGGTTCGGCGCCCTGCCCGCCCTCATAGGCATATTGCTGCACCAACGCCCGGGCACCTGGCAATGCGGCTTGCACACCGGGATAGCTCAACACGGCGTCGCTGCCCGACAACTTGATCATCACCTGCGACATGGCCTCGGTCGCCGCTTCAGCCAGCGCGGCATCAGAGCGTTGGGCCACAGGCACCGTCGCGGTATAGAGGTCACTGACTGTTTCAGCATGGACCGCTGGCCCAGCAAAGCACCCGAGCAAGGCTGGCAAAAGAAAAGTGCAGAGTGTGCGGTATAAACGCGCTGTCACGGATAGGCCTCCGCCTTGGTTTGGCTGCATTGTATCAGCGCCAGCCAGAGCAGAAAGAGCTTTCGCGATTCTCGCGTGAACTGGCGCCTCAATGTGGCTAAAATACGCGCTCTTTGCAGCCCCCGGAACAGGCCCCGCCATGAGTAACAGCCAATCTGACACACCCTCGCTCTCTTATAAGGACGCGGGCGTTGATATCGACGCGGGCAACGCGCTGGTAGATCGTATCAAGGGTGTCAGCGCTCGCACGCGCCGCCCCGAGGTCATGGGGGGCCTGGGTGGTTTTGGCGCACTGTGCGAAATTCCGCAGGGCTATCGTCAGCCCGTTCTGGTGTCGGGCACAGACGGCGTAGGCACCAAGCTGCGCCTGGCGATGCAGCTAGGCATTCACGACACCATCGGTATCGACCTCGTTGCCATGTGCGTCAATGACCTGGTCGTGGCCGGTGCCGAGCCCCTGTTCTTCCTGGATTACTACGCCACTGGCGCCTTGAACGTGGAAACCGCGGCCGCCGTAGTCACCGGCATTGGTGCTGGCTGCGAACTGTCTGGCTGTGCGCTGGTGGGCGGCGAGACCGCGGAAATGCCGGGGATGTATGAAGGCGATGATTATGACCTGGCAGGATTCTGTGTAGGCGTTGTCGAGAAGGACAGCATTATCGATGGCAGCAAGGTAACCGAAGGCGATGTGCTTCTCGGTCTGCCCAGCAGCGGCCCCCATTCCAATGGGTATTCACTGATCCGCAAGATTCTCGAGGTTTCCGGTGCCTCACTGGATGATGATCTGGACGGCTCACCTCTGGGCAAGGCATTGCTTACCCCAACGACGATCTACGTAAAGCCGCTGTTGGAGTTGTTTAAGCACTGTGAGGTAAAGGCGCTCTCACACATCACCGGCGGCGGTCTGCCAGAAAATCTGCCGCGGGTACTGCCGGATAACTGCAACGCGGTGGTAGATACCGCTAGCTGGGAGTGGCCGGCTGTTTTTAACTGGCTACAGGAAAACGGCAATGTCGATACGCAGGAGATGTATCGCACCTTCAATTGTGGTGTTGGTATGGTGGTCTGCGTAGCGGCCGCAGAGGCAACCAGGGCACAACAGATACTGGCCGGGGCAGGTGTTCAGGCCTGGCAACTGGGCATTATCGCCGCGGGCAATGGTCTGGTTGATCTGGGCCTGTGAGCGACCGCAAACGCCTGGCCATTCTGATCTCGGGCCGTGGCTCTAATCTCCAGGCTTTCATAGACGCGCAGGCAGACGGCACGCTGGATGCTGACATCGCCGTCGTTGTTAGCAATCGGCCCGATGCCGCGGGCCTGGAGCGCGCCCGCAATGCTGGCATTGCCACCGCCTGCGTGGATCACACGTCATACGATGCTCGAGAGCCATTTGATGCAGCGCTGCTGGAAACTGTGTCAGATTACCAACCGGACGCGGTAATACTGGCGGGATTCATGCGCATCCTGACACCCGTTTTTCTGTTACCTTTTACTGGCAGTTTATTGAACATTCACCCTTCTTTACTGCCCAAGTATCCAGGATTGAACACGCATCAACGTGCGCTGGATGCAGACGACAGCGAAGCCGGCGTGACAGTGCACTTTGTGACCCCGGAGCTCGATGGCGGACCGCCTGTGCTGCAGGCAAGGGTGCCCATACAGACTGGCGACACCGCTGAGCGCCTTGCGGCACGAGTCCTGGAAAAAGAGCATCTGATCTACCCGTTAGCGGCGCAATGGTTGTTGCAAGGCCGGCTGGCGCTAACTGACAACGGAGCAACACTGGATGGCAATGCAATACCCGCCACAGGCATCGACTACCGACCGGAGCTGGCCTAACCGTTTTCGCCTTTTAGCAGCGGCCACCCTGCTTTCACTGCTGGCGATTGTGTGCACAACGAACTCAGCCATAGCGCAACCTCAGGAACTGGCCCTGAAGCCCTACACTGCGCAATACACCACTACCGCCCGAGGCATGAGCCTGACGCTAACGCGGGAACTTAACCGCGACGCCCAAGGCACCTACACGCTGACTAACGGCGGCAAGATATTGGTGGCAGGATTCCATGAAGTGGCGGTTTTCGACTTGGATGGCCAACGCATCATTCCCCAGTCCTACGTCTATCAGGGCACGGGCTTGGTCAACCGCAGACGCGAAGTTCACTTCACCCCCGGTGAAGACACCATTCGCAGCCTGTATAAAAAGAAGTGGTACGACCTGCCCTTTAGCGAGGGCACGCTGGACCGCATGAGCCAGCAGGAGCAACTGCGATTGTTCCTGGTCAATGACCCCACGCCCCGAGAGGATCTGCAGTTCCGGATCGCAGATGGACGCCGGGTTAAGGACTATGAGTTGGTTTATGTGGGCGAAGAGGTACTGGATACCCCGCTAGGCAAGGTCGACACGCTGCATTTCAAGCGCCTGCACGACGACCCAGACCGCAAGTCAGACACGTGGCTGGCACCGGGCTGGGACTACATGATGGTCAAAACAGTGCACATCGAAGACGGCAAACCTGTAGAGGTGACGCTGCAGAACGGTGCCATCGACGGGCAAGCACTGCGCGCTGACCGCTAGTCGCTAGCGGCGCGCACAGCCGCGTGCGGCGACAGCGCGCGGTGCTCAATCAGGCCTTGGGCAGCGTAACACCCGTCTGACCCTGGTACTTCCCTCCTCGATCCTTGTAGCTAACATCGCAGACTTCGTCGGACTCGAAGAACAACATTTGCGCAACGCCCTCATTGGCATAAATCTTCGCGGGCAAGGTCGTGGTATTGGAAAACTCCAGGGTTACATGCCCTTCCCACTCAGGCTCCAACGGCGTGACGTTCACGATAATGCCGCAACGGGCATAGGTAGACTTGCCGAGGCAGATCGTCAGTACATTTCGGGGAATGCGGAAATACTCCACCGTACGGGCCAGCGCGAATGAGTTAGGTGGGATCACGCAAACGTCGCTGGTGACATTCACAAAGCTGTCCTCATCAAACGCTTTAGGATCCACCGTGGCCGAATTGATATTAGTGAACACCTTGAACTCGTTAGAGCATCGCACATCGTAGCCATAGCTTGAGGTGCCATACGAGATCAGCCGGCGATCACCCTCGGCCCGCACCTGACCTGCTTCATAGGGCTCAATCATGCCCTGATCTGCCATGCGGCGAATCCACTTGTCCGATTTGATACTCAAGGTTTTGTCTCCGAATGCCGATAAAAATCAGTCGTTGCTGATCGTGATGGAAGGAAAGTCTTGCGCGCTTGTGTCTGTGTCGCCGAGAGTCGTGGCAATCGCGGCAGCCGCCTGCTGATAGCAGGCGGCCTCGGGCGAATCGGGTGCCGCAGCAACTGTCGGGTTACCCGCATCAGTCTGCTCCCGGATAGACAGCGCCAGTGGCAGGCTTGCCAGCAAAGGCACGCCATATTCACGGGCAATGCGTTCGCCTCCAAGTTCGCCAAAGATATGCTCGGTATGACCGCAGCTACTGCATACGTGCACGGCCATATTCTCAATTACACCCAGGATGGGCACATCAACTTTGCGGAACATCTCGATACCCTTTTGGGCATCCAGCAGGGCGATATCCTGAGGCGTGGTGACGATGACTGCGCCCGCCAGCGTTGCCTTCTGTGACAGGGTTAGCTGGATATCACCGGTACCCGGCGGCATGTCGATAATGAGATAGTCCAATTCGCCCCACAGTGTCTGCTCCAGCATCTGGACCAGCGCACCTCCGGCCATGGGGCCTCGCCACACCATGGGCGTGCGCTCATTGGTCAGATAGCCCATGGACATGGTTTTGAGGCCGTGGGCCTTGATGGGCAACAGGTACTGCCCACCCTGCTGCTCGGGCTTGGTGCCGTCGGCGATGCCCAGCATCTTTTGCTGGCTGGGCCCGTAAATGTCTGCATCCAATAAGCCGACAGCCGCCCCCTGGGCCTGCAGGGCCAGCGCCAGATTGACCGCCGTGGTGGATTTGCCCACACCGCCTTTGCCAGAAGCGATGGCGATTATGTGCTTGATCTGGTTCATATCGATTCCGATTGCAGGACGGGTGCTCGCGGCCTGACCGCGGCGGGCGGACAGTATAGAAATACCGCGGCTTCAGAACAATGGCGGCAAGGCCTGGCAGATGAAATAGCGGCACAAAACGGCTATAGTAGCGCCCCTTTTTTCCCGGCCTTGGAGCCGCCTCATGTCTGCTACTGCACGCAACATCCTCGTCACCAGCGCCCTGCCCTACGCCAATGGTCCATTGCACCTGGGGCATATGCTGGAGCAGGTGCAGACGGACATCTGGGTACGTTTCCAGAACTCGCGAGGCAACCAATGTCTGTACGTTTGCGCTGACGACGCCCATGGTACTGCCATCATGTTGGCTGCCGAGAAGCTGGGTATCACGCCAGAGCAGCACATCGATGCCATCCGCCAACTGCACATGAAAGACAGCGCGGACTTCCTTATTGATTTTGCCAATTTTCACAGCACTCATTCGGATGAGAATCGACGCTGGTCTGAGGAGATCTATAATCGTCTTCACAGCAACGGACACATTCAGCGCAAAGAGATCACGCAAGCCTTTGATCCCGTAAAGTCACTCTTCCTGGCCGACCGCTTCATTAAAGGCACCTGTCCTCGCTGCAAGACGCCGGATCAATACGGCGACAATTGTGAAAACTGTGGCGCCACCTATACACCGGCCGATCTGATCGATCCTGTGTCTGCGATTTCCGGTGCCACCCCCATCGACAAGGCCTCGGAGCACTTCTTCTTTCGACTCGAAGATTTCGAGGATATGCTTCGCGAGTGGATCGACTCGGGCAGCCTGCAGCCACAGGTAGCCAATAAACTGCGTGAGTGGACGGATGCCGGTCTGCAATCCTGGGATATCAGTCGCGATGCACCCTATTTCGGCTTCGAGATTCCCGGCCAACCCGACAAATACTTCTATGTGTGGCTGGACGCGCCCATCGGGTACATCGCCAGCTTCGAAAATTACTGCAAGCGGGAAGATCACCCCTTCGACCCTTACTGGCTGCCCGGCGGCGATACCGAGCTCTACCACTTTATCGGCAAGGACATCATCAACTTCCATGGCCTGTTCTGGCCGGCCATGCTCCACTCTGCCGGATTGCGCACACCCACCGCGGTGTACGCCCACGGCTTCCTCACCGTTAACGGCACCAAGATGTCCAAGAGCCGCGGCACGTTCATTAACGCGGCCACCTACCTTGAACATCTGGATGCGGAGTACCTGCGCTATTACTTCGCCGCCAAGTTGGGCAATTCTGTTGATGACATCGATCTCAACCTTGAGGATTTTGTTCAGCGGGTCAATGCCGACGTCGTCGGAAAAGTCGTCAACATCGCCAGCCGCTGCGCAGGCTTCCTGCGTAAAGGCTTTGACAATCGCCTGGCCGCAGACTGCAGCGAGCCCGAGATGGTTCAGGCTTTCATCGACGCCGGCGAGAACATAGCGTCACTGTACGAAGGCCGCGAGTACAACAAGGCTATTCGCGAGATCATGGCCCTGGCCGATCGCGCTAACCAGTATATTGATGAGCACAAGCCCTGGGTTCTGGCAAAAGAGGCTGGCCGTGAAGCTGAGGTGCATGCCGTCTGCAGCGTGGGCATCAACCTGTTCCGTGTGCTGATCACCTATCTGAAGCCGGTGCTGCCAGCGATGGCAAAGAAGGCTGAAGCATTCCTGAACTGCAGCGTGGACTGGACCCAGTTAGAAGCGCCACTGCTAGATCATGAACTGGCAACGTTCAAACCCCTGATGACGCGCATCGAAGGCAAGCAGGTAGAGGCTATGGTTGAGGCCAGCAAAGCAGCTGCGCCGGCCGAAGAAGCGCCAGCGAACGCGGCCGCGCCTGCCAAAAAGTCCGACAAGGCGGAGCCCAGCGAGACCATCGAGTTCGCTGACTTCGCCAAGGTCGATTTGCGCATCGCCAAAATTGTGAAGGCCGAGGATGTAGAAGGCGCAGATAAGCTGCTGCGCTTAACCGTGGACCTGGGCGATCAACAGCGCCAGATTCTTGCCGGCGTTAAATCCGCCTACAGCGCACAGGACCTTGAGGGCCGGTTAACCGTGGTGGTGGCGAACCTGGCGCCGCGGAAAATGCGCTTTGGTGTTTCCGAAGGCATGATGCTGGCGGCGGGACCCGGTGGTGAAGAGCTGTTTTTGCTGTCTCCAGACAGCGGCGCCGAGCCCGGCATGCCGGTGAAGTAGCCAGCCCTTCTGGAATAAGCATATACCCCATCAAGTCATTGTTTTGGTGGGATATTTTACTTACCATCCGACTCGTTAAATGAGGCACTGTCAGTTTGTTGTGCTCGGTCCAGATGGGCACACCGGCAGCAGTGCCCGAGCGCGCTACCATAGGCCGAAACCACCACTCATCGGTATTAGGCCTAGGCTGAATTCGGAATCACCATGCTGGCTGATTATTCCATTCTGTTGATCGGGGCGATCCTGGTTAACAATTTTGTTCTCGTACAGTTCCTCGGGCTGTGCCCCTTTATGGGCGTCTCGAACAAACTGGAGACAGCGATGGGCATGAGCATGGCGACCACCTTCGTGCTCACGCTGGCATCTGCGTGCAGCTACCTCACCTACAACTACCTGCTGCTACCGCTGGGATTGTCATACCTGAAGACCATTTCCTTCATTCTGGTCATCGCGGTCGTGGTGCAATTCACGGAAATGGTGGTGCGCAAGAGTAGCCCATTGCTGCACCGGGTATTGGGCGTGTATCTGCCCTTGATCACCACTAACTGTGCAGTGCTGGGCGTGGCCTTGCTGAACATCAACCAGAATCACAACTTTATGCAGTCGCTGTTTTATGGCTTTGGCGCCGCTGTGGGTTTTTCGCTGGTACTGGTGCTGTTTGCGGCCATGCGTGAACGACTGGCCGTTGCCGACGTGCCCATGCCCTTTAAAGGGGCCGCCATCGGCATGGTGACCGCGGGCCTGATGTCGCTCGCCTTTATGGGCTTTGCAGGGGTGGTGTGAGCACATGATGGAGTTCATCACCAATCAACCCCTGCTCGCGGCCCTGATAGCTCTGGTCAGCCTGGGTACACTGTTCGGCGCCCTGTTGGGGTTTGCGGCGGTGTACTTTCGCACCGATGGCAACCCAATTGCCGACCAGATCAACGAGATCCTGCCACAAACACAGTGCGGGCAATGCGGTTACCCCGGATGCCGGCCCTACGCCGAGGCCATTGCTGAGGGAGACGTCATCAACAAATGTCCGCCCGGCGGTGAGGCAACAATCCAGGCACTGGCAGATTTGCTGGATGTTGAAGCCATTCCTCTGGACGAGGAGCACGGTGAAGAGAAAGTCCCCTCAGTAGCTATTATCCGGGAGGCAGAATGCATTGGCTGCACCAAATGCATACAGGCCTGCCCCGTCGACGCCATTTTGGGCGCCGCCAAGCAAATGCATACGGTTATCGCCAGTGAATGCACGGGCTGCGATCTCTGCGTCGAGCCTTGCCCCGTAGACTGCATCGACATGGTACCCGTGCCTCAGGCCTGGCATTGGGCGCTGCCCAACCCTGTAAGTCGCCAAACGGAGATCATCGCCTCAGACAAACCCCGTGAGGCGGCAGCATGAGGAAGATCTTCGGTTTTCATGGCGGCATTCACCCGCCTGAAAACAAGCACCAGAGCTTGGAGCACCCAATCCGGGATGCGGGCATTCCCGCCGAGCTAATTATTCCAGTTTCACAGCATGTCGGGGCACCGGCGGCACCCTGTGTTGAGATCGGTCAAGCCGTGCTGGGCGGTGACGTGATCGCCGAGGCCATTGGCGCGGTGAGCGTTCCCCTGCATGCCCCCACCTCGGGCAGCATTGCTGCCATTGAAAGACGCCCCGTTGCCCATCCCTCCGGCAGCGAGGCGCTGTCCATTGTTATCGACACCGATGGCGAAGACCGGTGGCGATCACTGGAGGGCGTAGAGGACTACCGCACAGCAGACCCCGCGCAATTGCTTGAGCGCATACGCGAGTGTGGCATCGCCGGTATGGGCGGTGCAGGCTTTCCCTCTGCGATTAAACTGGCGCCGCGCAACCCCATAGAAACACTGATTATCAACGGCACCGAGTGCGAGCCCTACATCACCGCTGACGACATCCTGCTGCAGGAACGGGCACAGCGCATTGTTGAAGGCGCCCAGATCATCGCGCACATCGTGCAACCTCAAGAGATTCTGATCGGCGTCGAGGACAACAAGCCTGAGGGTATAGAAGCTATTACTGCTGCCGCGGCCGGCACAGATCTGCAAGTAGTGACCTTCCCGACCAAGTATCCCTCTGGCGGTGAAAAACAGTTAATAGAAATTCTGACGGGCAAGCAGGTGCCCTCAGGCGGTTTGCCTGCCGATCTCGGCATCGTCTGCCAGAACGTGGGCACTGCGGTGGCGGTGCGAGACGCCATTTTGGACGGTAGACCGCTGGTATCACGGGTCACCACGGTGACCGGCGATGCCGTATCGAAGCCGGGCAATTTTGATGTGTTGCTGGGCACGCCAATGGCCCACCTGCTGCATCTGGCCGGCTACGATGAACGCAAAAACAGGCGCCTGATCATGGGAGGTCCGATGATGGGATTTTCTGTGCCCACACCTCTGGCGCCCGTTGTGAAAACCACCAACTGCCTGCTTGCACCAACCGAGTCAGAGCTACCCACTCCACCCCCGGCCCAGGCCTGCATTCGCTGCGGCATGTGTGCCGAAGCCTGTCCCGCCAGCCTGCTGCCACAACAGTTGTTCTGGTTTGCGCAGGGCAAAGAGTCTGAAAAGCTCGAAGCTCACAATCTGTTCGATTGCATCGAATGCGGCGCTTGCTCCTGGGTCTGCCCCAGTCATATTCCGCTGGTTCAGTACTATCGTGCTTCCAAGGCCGACATCCAACAGCAGCGAAAAGACCAGGCCAAGTCAGACCACTCGCGCGAGCGCTTCGAAGCCCGGCAGGCGCGCCTTGAACGCGAAGAAGCCGAGAAAGACGCCAAACGCGCAGCGCGCAAAAAGGCAGCAGAAGAGCGGGCAAAAGCCGCCGCCACTGGCGAGGGCGAAGAAGATCCCATTCAGGCTGCTATCGCACGGGCGCAAGCCAAGAAAGCTGCCCAGACCAAGAAGGGTAGCGGCGAGAGCGAGCTGGAAAAGCTGGAACGTGCCGTCGTGACAACGCAAAAGCGTCTGGACACCGCACAACAAAAACTCAGCGCCGCCGAGGCAGAAGGCAGTGACTTGGTAGATGCGCTGCGCACCGGCGTTGAAAAGACACAGTCCAAACTGGATAAAGCGAAGGCTGCGCTGGCAGAGCATCAGGCCAACCACAGCGAGGCGCCAGCAGCAGCGGAGGAGCCGACCGTTGATGCCGCTCAGGCTGCGATCCAGAAAGCGATGCAGGCACGAGAGGCGGATGCACAGAAAAGCCCACAGGAGAAAGCCCGTGATCAGCTCGGCAAACTGGAACAACGGCTGGCCAAGGCCGAGCAGCGACTGGCCGATGGCCGTGCTGCGGGTGAAGAAGACAAGATCATCGACGCGCTGAGCGCCAGTGTGGATAAACTGCGCGAGAAAATTAGCAAGACCCGTGCGCAATTGGCCGAGACTGAGAGCGCCTGACATGCCACTGTTGCGAATCACCTCGCCCCACGCACACGGCCCCATGAGTACAAGCCGGGTCATGCAGCATGTGCTGCTGGCCACGGTGCCCGGCATTATCGTGCTCACCCACTTTTTCGGGTTCGGCACCCTGGTCAATATCCTGTGGGGTGGCATCGTTGCCCTCGCCTGCGAGGCCCTGGCGCTGGCGCTGCGGGGCAGGCCGCTGGCCTTCTACCTCAAAGACTACTCAGCCCTGGTCACCTCCACTCTGCTGTGTATCGCATTGCCGCCTTACGCACCCTGGTGGCTGATAGCAATTGGCGTGGCCAGCTCAGTGCTTCTGGCAAAGCATCTTTACGGCGGCCTGGGCTACAACCCCTTTAACCCGGCGATGGTGGGTTACGTAGTACTGCTGATTTCCTTTCCCGTACAAATGACCGCCTGGGCACCGCCTCGGGGGTTGGGCGAAGTTCCCGGTCTGTTCGAAGCGTTACTGGCCTGTTTTTCACCGGCCAGCTTTGACGCCGTGACGATGGCGACACCGCTGGATGTGCTCAAACAGAACAATAGTCTTCTGCTTGAAGACCTGTGGCAGGAAAATCCCCAGTTTGGTCGTTGGGGAGGTATCGGTTGGGAATGGGCGAGTCTCGCCTTCCTCGCTGGCGGTCTATGGCTACTGTATCAACGA
>SPKZ01004574.1_pt1 | contig 54645 bp, 48 predicted proteins | sample 2456571 | NCBI WGS metagenome assembly SPKZ01 (sample SAMN11192286, study PRJNA482655) | marine metagenome | biome: ENVO:00000447; feature: ENVO:00000244|ENVO:00000211|ENVO:00000569|ENVO:00002023; material: ENVO:00002151; isolation source: ocean water from marine abyssalpelagic zone ...
CCATTCGAATGACGTTATCTACATTATAGTGAGAGTCAATTATGGCACCAGCACCAAAATATAACTTGCAAGAGCAAGAGAATATAATCCTAAACGCGGCGGCACAATGTATTGAGCAAACCTCGCTGATTGACTTTACCATGTCGGCTGTTGCTAAGGCGGCAGGGATGTCAATGGGATCGATCTACAAACATGTGCAATGCAAAGAAGACATTGTTTTTGCTCTCGCGGTGCAGGTATACCTGCATCAAAGTCAGGTGTTCGAGCAAGTCATGGCGCTGGAGTTAACCACCCCCGAAAAGCTGATTGGCATCACCTTATTAAATCCGCTTAAAACACAGATTTACGCGTTCGATGCCCATTTAGATGCCTTTGTCACTAATGAGTTAGTGGTTCAACGGACTTCCCCACGGTGGCGAGAGCGGATGATCGACGCCCAACAGCATTGTGAAGAGCTATTTAGTCGTTGTATGAGCCAAGCTGCTCACTCAGGTGAACTATCAGGAGCCGGTGATATTGAGCAAGTTATCGAGGAAATTAACCTCGGCGGCTGGGCATTAACCGTGGGTTACCAGACTGTCATGCGAATGGTACAAATTCGTGAGATTGCTCAAGGTGATGCCAAATTATATGAGCTGGTGACCGTTGATGCGCCCATTGTTCGCATATTTACTCGGTTGTTTAATTCTTATCAGTGGCAAAAGCCACTCGATGCCGCTGGTATTAAGCATACCGCGCAATTATTAACCCAACATAATTTACGCTAGTTTATCAGGAGAACTATTATGAGTTTACGTCGTTGGAGTGTTGCGGTCATTATTGTTGTGGTTAGCATAGGCTCTTTAGCATTTATCAAGTTTCAACAGGTACAAGCTGCTATTGCATTTGGTGAATCTTTTCCTGAGCCGTCTGCCACGGTAGAAACATTGTTGATCCAATCATCAAACTATCAACCAACTTATCAAGTGACCGGACAGGTTAGAGCAATCCAAGTCGTGACACTGCATAACCAATTGCCTGGTACTATTGAGAAAATTAATTACATCGCTGGTGGTCATGTTGAGCAAGGACAATTATTGATTTCACTCAATACCAGTGAGGAGCAAGCGAAACTGCAAGCCGCTAATGCTTCATTTAAGTTAGCTAAGGCAACGTTAGAGCGTAATAAAAAGCTACTTGATGGTAACAAAGTGAGTCAACAGCTGATCGATTCTGCTTTAGCTGATTATCAGGTTAGCCGAGCTAATATCGCTAGCTTGGAAAGCGTCATTAGTAAAAAACAAGTTGTTGCGCCTTTTAGTGGCACCATGGGACTAGAAACCTATGAAGTGGGACAGTTTCTAAACGCCAATGCAAGCCTAACGACCTTGGTTGATGATAACCAAGACATGTGGGTCGATTTTAAATTACCACAGACTATGGATAAATTATCACTTGATAGCCACGTTGCGATTAAAAAAATCAGTAAATCGACTAAACCGCAAGTAATGCCTGCAACTGTTATCGCCAAGAATAGTCAAATGGATGCTGCTCGACACTTAACCTATCGCGCGCAAATCAATGCCAGTCGCCAACTGTTATCGCATAATGAATTAGTTAAGGTAGTGATCCCTACCACTCCCGAGCAAGTGGTGATGGTGCCAAACTCAGCCATTGTCAGAAGTCCATTTGGGTCTTTTGTCTTTGAATTGATTAAAGATGAGCAAGGGCAATACCGGGCGAAAAAACGTGATGTTGAGCTGGGACAACGTGACGGTAATAATCATGTGGTGCGCCATGGGTTAGAGAGCGGCATGTTAATCGCGACCATCGGCGCATTTAAATTAAGACCATACTTGCTAGTTTATATCGAGCAAGCGAATAAAGCAGCGCCGATGTTAGCTGATGTTGCGGGGGTAAAATAATGATCGCCGGCCACGAAAATAACAAGTCGATTATGGACATCTTTGTCGCGAAACCACTGTTGGCGATTGTGTTGTCATTGCTGATAATAATTGCTGGTATTTATTCATCGAGCAGTATTTCGGTGCAGCAATTTCCTAAAATTGAAAGTACTTCCTTGGTGATTAACACGGTTTACACTGGCGCCTCAGCGGAAGTGATTAAAGGATATATTACCGAACCTATTGAGCGTGTTGCCTCTACTGTACCAGGCGTTGATTATGTTGATTCAGTAACCATAGCTGGCAGTAGCAAGGTTACCGCTTGGCTCGATCTTAACTATGACTCAACGGCCGCACTGGCAGAACTTAGCGCTCAGCTTAGCCAAATAAGATTTGAATTTCCGCAAGGGGCGCAAAATCCCACAATATCGGTGGTACGTGCAGATAGAGTAAACGCGTTATTTTATTTGAATATTGAGTCTGGCGATTTAGCACGGAGCAAGGTTAGCGATTATTTTAGTCGTAATATCATTCCAGTATTAAGTGATATTGATGGCGTGCAAAAAGTTACCCTTGAAGGCGGACGCAATCCTGCGATGCGCATATGGATTGATTCTAACAAGCTAGCCGCATTTAATATTAGTGCCAGTCAAGTGTTAGCCGCACTGCGAGATAATAATACCATTGCCACGCTTGGCTACAGTAAAAATGGTAGGCAACGAGTTGACTTAATGGCCAACACATTACTAAGCACCGTGGCAGAATTTCAACAATTGGTGATTGTCAGTATTGATGGCACACAAATCAGATTAGCAGATGTTGCCATTATCGAAGAAGGTGAAGAAGAAGGACTTGCCGATGCCCGTCTCGATCACAAGCAAACGACGTTTATCGCAGTGTGGCCGCTATCTGGCGCGAATGAGATAAATATTGGCGACGAACTTTATAAAAAAATTAACAACATAAATCAGCACCTGCCCGATCAAATACGTATCTCTATTGGTTATGACGGCACACTATATATGCGAGACGCAATTAAGGAAATATTTACGACTCTACTTGAAACGGTGTTTTTGGTGGGCATTGTGGTGATCTTAATGATGGGATCCATAAGAAGTGCGTTGGTGCCACTGATCACCATTCCTATCTCGATTTTAGGCGCAATTGGTGTGATGTCGTTAATGGGATTTTCGCTCAATCTATTGACCATTCTAGCAATAGTTTTATCGGTTGGTTTAGTGGTGGATGATGCCATCGTTGTCGTGGAAAATGTCGCGCGGCACATGCGTGAGGGTAAAGGACGCTTTGAGGCGGCACTCATTAGTTCGCGTCAGTTGCTAGTACCTGTGATTGCCATGACTTTAACCTTAGCGGCGGTATATGTACCGATTGGTTTTTTATCTGGGCTGACAGGTTTCTTATTTAGAGAGTTTGCCTTTACCCTCGCTGTTGCGGTACTGATCTCAGGGCTAGTCGCAGTGACACTATCTCCAATTATGAGTGCATTTGTTTCGCCACAAGGAGGGTCTGAAGGTAAATTTACGCAAATGATTAATTGTTATTTTGAGCGCTTACAGCAACAGTATGTCAGCGCATTAGATGTATTGTTTAGCTGGCGTGTGCAAGTGATATTTTGTGCCATTATCTTTAGTTTACTAGTGGTACCGTTTTATTTATTATCACAGCAAGAGCTGGCACCGGTTGAAGATCAAGGTGAAATCAATGTCGTGATTACCGCGCCACCTGAAGCCTCGTTAGATTATACCACCAGTCAAATGTTCCAAGTAGCCGATGTGATGAACAGTGTCGATGATGGTAAATTCACCTGGCAAATCGTGTTTAAAAATGCCGGTTTTGGTGGTGTTAAACTCGAAGACTTAGATAAACGTGAGAAAACTGTACATCAAATAGTGCCGCAGTTATTTGGTCAACTTGGCACGGTCAGTTCATTAAATTTATTTCCAATATTACCTGCGGCGCTGCCGACCGCTGGACAGTTTGATGTCGAAGTCGTGATCCGTGCTAATGATAGTTATCAAAACATGTTGGGATATGCGCAACAAATTATCAATAAAGCGTATCAGTCGGGAAGCTTTATGTTTGTCGATACCGACTTGAAAATCGATTTGACACAGAGTCAATTAGTGATCGATAAAGCGATTATTGCCGATTTAGGCTTAACCATTGCAGAGATTAATGAGCAGCTGAGCGTTTTATTGTCCAATGACTTTGTCAATCAATACAATGATAACGGTAAAGCGTATCGAGTTATCCCTGTGGTGGATGCGCAAGAAAGATTGAATCCAGAACTTATTTTGAATCTTAAGGTGACGACTCCCTCTGGCGATGCCGTCACTGTGTCTAGTTTTGCTCATGTTGAGCCCGTAGTAGGTCCACGACTATTAGGTTCTTTCAATCAGCAAAATTCGTTTAGAATATTCGCTGGTGTATTACCCCATATCACTAAAGAACAGGCGTTATCGCAAGTAGAAGATATCGCAACGGAGCTGTTACCCGCTAGTTATTCGATTGATTATGCCGGGCAATCCCGTGAAATACGTAAAGAAGGCACAACCATGATAACGGTGTTGATGGTATCTCTTATCGCTGTTTATTTTTTGCTGGCCATTCAATTTAATAGTTTTAGAGATCCCTTAGTCGTATTACTTGGCTGTGCGCCATTAGCGCTTTCTGGCGCATTAATGTTAGCGTTTTTAGATTTCACTTCGATTAATATTTATGCTCAAATCGGCTTAATCACGCTGGTGGGTTTAATCACTAAAAATGGTATTTTAATCGTTGAGTTTGCCAATCAAATGCAGCGGCAAGGCATGGATAAACTTAGCGCGGTGAAAGAAGCTGCTAGCACGAGGTTACGTCCAATATTGATGACCACGGCAGCAACTGTTTTGGGTCATTTTCCGTTGGTATTGGTGACCGGTGCTGGCGCTGAGGCACGAAACAGCATCGGTGTGATATTAGTGGCAGGGATGATGATAGGAACGGTATTTACCTTAATAGTGCTGCCTATATTGTATCAGTGGTTGGCGAGAGATCATCGCCAACAAGCACAAGATGACGCGCGTAGTGAACAACTAGCGCCAGTCTAACAGCACTTGGTATCAACAAAGTACAATTCCGGTTGTGCTTTGTTGATCACTGTTGATAAAGCTCCAGCGGTAAACCATCGGGATCGCTAAAAAAAGTGAATTTTTTATCGGTATAGGGATCAACTCTAATCGGTTCTACCGCCACACCTTGACTAATAAGGTATTGCGCTATTTTATCAACGCATTCGACCGTAAAAGCCAAATGTCGTAAGCCTTGAGCCTCGGGAAAACTAGGTCTGATCCGTGCCCCCTCAAAGGAAAATAATTCTATTTGTCCCCCTTCAGGTAGCTTAAGATCGAGTTTATAAGAGTCTTGTTCGGCTCGATAATTTTCGGCAATGATTTCTAAGCCCAACACCACATGGTAAAAGTGTTTCGATTGTTGATAATCAGAACATATTATTGCCGCGTGATGTATGGACTTGAGCATGCTAGCTAAACTTCGCTTTTAACTGTAACCAACAATCTTGCACTAATAACCGGTCCGGTTGCGCCAGTTCGTTATTTGAATAGGCTAAGGTTAAACTTTGTTCCATTTGTGCCATGAAATTTGTAAAGTCCTGTTGCTCTTGAATACAGCCTTGCAAAATCAAATCGAGATGCCCCTGTAAATAACCGCTAGCAAATAATTGATCGTCACTGCCATTGGCTAGTATATTTGCCACAAAATCATTAACGGCTTGTTCTGTTTGTTCTAACTGCATTAACCTAACCCCTCTGGATTCTTTATTTGATACATCACGTAATCATTGTAACCTGTGGTTATTTTGATGTAACCACCTAATTCTTTATCGAGTTCACTATCGCCGGTATCAACGATTAATGGTCGATTATTGAGTGCTTCTAATTTGGTTTTAGTCGCAATAATAATGATATTGTCACGACCAATTTTCCGAATAACCCGAGGGCTAAGCTGTTGATTACCACGACCAAACACATGCCCTTGTCCACCAATGAGTGTAATGACTAATTTAACTTGATCGTGTTGTTCAATGTACTTTAAAATTTGTTGCTCGGTGACATCACTGGCAATCAGATCCTGATCTCGTACTAAATCAACCCCGAGTAAAGTGTTTTTTAAGCCAAGTTCTTGCATTAAAAACTCGGTGGTGGACCCCGAACCAATCACAAATAGTTGCTCATCCATGTGTTTTATCACGTCTGCGGCAATATCGGCTAACACCAGTTCATCGGACTCTTTACCACCCATTTTCACTGCTTGCATATAGCGCAATTGTGCGGGTACTTGCATCTCGCCAAACCGACGGGCTTTAACAATGCCTTGTCTAAATAAGGCTTCATCAATATCCATGACATCAGCTTCCATCAAGGTCACCAATTCGTTGCGCACTAGTAATTCCAACACATGGCCGGCACTCGTGGGTGTTACCGCATAAACGCCAGAATGAATTTTAACCCCGGCGGGGATCCCCAGTACCGGAAAATAATCACCAATGGCACTATAAATATTGCGTGCTGTGCCATCGCCACCAACAAACACCAATAAATCAACCCCAGCCTGTTTAATTGCTCTAGCGGTGTCAATCGTATCTGATTCATTTGAGCTTAATAAATCACTCGTAACATTATCATCGCCTTCATAGCTAACAACTTGATAATCAAACCCAAGCTTTTGACACAACGATTCGCCCATATTGTTAGCAGCCGTCAGGATAGTTATTTGCGAGCGATATGGCACTAAAGCTTGTAAGGCTATTTCGGCTCGAGCATTGGATTTTGCCGTTGCGCCACGCTCTAAAGCCATTTGTGACACGTCATCACTGCCCTTTAGTGCGACACTACCACCTAACCCGGCAACGGGATTGATCACTAGCCCTAATCTTAAGCTCATATTATTGATTCTCTTTTATTTCACAGTAATGGAATTGGCTTATCGCAATGGCTGGCGTTTGGTAAAATTGATTTAATGCCAATAAAAGCTGTTGAGTTCTGGCATTAAAGCCTTGTTCAATCAACTGTTTTACTTGTTGATGTACCTGATGTTGAAAGGCAACCCGATTCGATTGCCAACCATTGAGATTGTCACTACTGACATTGAATCTAAAACCACATGCGGTGGCTAATGCCCACTCAATCGCTTGTGGTTTTATTTCAACTTGCTCAAATTTTATTTGAGTTTGTTGATCTCGGCCATCAGGGCAATACCAGTAGCCAAAATCTTCCAGTAAACGACGACTTTCTCCCGCCACTAACCAGTGAGAAATTTCGTGTAAAGCGCTGGCAAAAAAACCGCGAGCAAAAATAATTCGATGGTAACGATTTTGTTGATCCGCTGGTAAATAAATCGGTTCATCCCCGCCTTTAACCAGCTCAGTTTGATGGGATGTCAAAAACTGCTGATTAAAAATATCGATCAAATTTTGATAACTATGTTGCAACTGCTTGGTTCCCAGTTTTTGGTTGTAATGCTTGCGGGCATTGTATCAAGCAAACGAATAACAATGCTAGTACAGAGATCAAGGCAGCGCCTAACCAAGTGATTGTCGCTCCCTCGCCTCCTTGCCATAAATAGCCCGCGGCTAATACACCAAACGTACCGCCAAAACCAAAACAAACGGAAGCATAAATGGCTTGTCCCCGTCCGCGATGATTGCCCGAAAACCAATGATGTAAAAACACCATGGAAGCGGCATGGGCGGTACCAAAACTCGCTGCATGTAGTAACTGCACTAGTGCTAATGACCATAGATTATCCACAGCCAATGGCGTTAACAACCACCGAACAATAGTTAATAATGCACTAACCAGCAATAATTTTTTGGCACCAAACCGTGCAATTAAACGGGCACAAAAAGTAAACACAACAATTTCTGCAACCACCCCTAGTGATATTTGAGCGCCGGCCACCATTTCACTGTAACCGTGTTGGGCTAAATACAGCACAAAGAAACTATAATATGGGCCATGGCTTATCTGTAACAACAGATTGGCACCAAAAAAGAGCATAATATTTTTACTTTTTAGTAATGGCCAAATAGAGGTTTGATTGACTAAAGGCTCTGGGGATTCTTGATAGTTGATCCGCTGGGTAATAAACACTAACCCTAGCATTAGTAAAGCCGCCAGCGGTAGAATTGCTTCGACCCCAATGGTGGCGACGAACACCCCCGCTATCGTTACCGTGGTGATGTAACCAACACTACCCCATGCTCTAATTTTACTGTATTGATGACTTGAATTACCTAACGATGCCAGCGTAATCACTTCGATTTGCGGTAATATCGCGCTCCAACAAGAGGCATATAAGGCCAGCACGAGTGCGATCCACCAATAATCACTAACAAAAAATAATCCGCAAAAAAATAGTAAAGCAAGCAACACACCGGCTTTAACAATTTCAATTCTTTGACCATTTTTATCAGCGATACTCGCCCAAATCGTCGGCATAACAATACGAGTGGCCATAAAAATGGCCAACAACTCGCCAATTTCAGCCGAATTGAAGCCGCGGGCATTGAGTAATGAACCCCAATAGGGAATAACCAAGCCAAGAAATGCAAAATAGATAAAATAACAACCAGCCAGCATCCGGTGCTGACTGGTCGCTAATAAAATGTTGCTCATTATAAGGTCTTAGGATCTGCCATGGTGTATGCAGTAGTCGACAATTTAACATCATAGTTTTGGGCACGATGTCTTAATAAATGATCCATTAAGGTAATCGCCAGCATCGCTTCAGCAATTGGCACCGCGCGTAAACCAACACAAGGATCGTGACGACCTTTGGTCACTAAATTAATTTCGTTACCGTCGTTATCAACACTCGCGCCGGGCGTTGTGATGCTCGACGTTGGCTTCAAAGCAATATGGGCAATAATTGGTTGGCCCGAAGAAATCCCTCCTAAAATGCCACCGGCATGATTAGACAGGAAACCTTTTTTGGTCATTAAATCACGATGAGCAGAGCCCTGTTGATTGATGACTGCAAAACCATCACCAATCTCGACCCCTTTGACGGCATTAATACTCATTAAACTGTGCGCAATTTCGGCATCGAGTCGGTCAAAAATAGGCTCACCAAGACCAACCGGAACGTGATGGGCTTCAACCGTCACTTTGGCACCAATGGAATCGCCCTGCTTTTTTAACTGGCGGATCAACGCTTCCATCGGCTCTAGTTTATCAATATCAGGGCAAAAGAACGGATTGGTTTCGATTAAATCAAAATCAACTTTTTCAATTTTAATGTCGCCCATCTGGCTTAAATAGCCACGAATTTCGATCCCAAATTGTTGCTTAAGATATTTTTTTGCAATGGCACCCGCTGCAACCCGCATCGCGGTTTCACGAGCCGACGAACGACCACCACCGCGATAGTCACGAATACCGTATTTTTGTTGGTAGGTGTAATCGGCATGACCCGGGCGAAATTGATTTTTAATTTCACCATAATCTTTAGAACGTTGATCGCCATTTTCAATCAATAGACCAATCGGTGTCCCAGTGGTTTTACCTTCAAAGACCCCTGACAATATTTTTACTTTGTCGTCTTCGCGTCTAGCGGTGGTAAATTTAGAGGTGCCAGGTTTACGACGATCTAAATCACCTTGTAAATCGAGTTCACAAATATCAATACCAGGAGGACAACCATCAATGGTACAACCTAATGCTATCCCGTGACTTTCGCCAAAGGTGGTAATACTAAACAGTTTACCTATGCTATTGCCTGACATATATTCCCCTTAATGATTCTGCGCTTAGCCTGTTGCTAATGCCGCTTCAAATGTACTACTAAACTCAACCAATTGTGCTTTGGTCAAAATAAACACGCCATGGCCGCCTTGCTTAAAGTCGTACCAATGAAATGGCACCGTTGGAAACTGTGATTCCATATGAACCTGAGAATTTCCCACTTCAACCACCAGAATGCCACCATCATTTAAGCAGTCTTTAGCATCGACTAAAATTCGTCTGACTAAATCTAAACCATCAAAGCCAGCCGCCAACCCTAACGCAGGTTCATGAATAAACTCTTGCGGTAAACTGTCCATGTCTTCTTGATCAACATAGGGCGGATTAGATACAATTAAATCGTATCGTTCCCGCAACACTTCGTTCATTAAATCGGATGCCATCGGAATCACTCGATCTTCAACACCGTGGCCATATATATTAATATTGGCAACATCTAAGGCATCGTTTGAAATATCGAGCGCATCAACTTCGGCATCAACAAACTCATGGGCCATGGCAATGGCAATACAAGCACTACCAGTGCATAAATCTAATGCACGCAGCACCGGTTTACCAGCAAGAAAAGGTTCAAACCTTAGATTAATTAATTCTGCAATAGGCGATCTTGGTACTAACACCCGTTCATCAACATAATATTCAAGGCCAGCAAACCAAGCGACATTAGTGAGATAAGAGACTGGCAACCTTTCGTTAATACGGCGACTAAACAATTCAACAATCGTCAGACGCTCTGTTTTGGTTAAACGCGATTCAATCATATGACGTGGACTATCAATCGGCAAATAAATAGCATGTAAAGCTAAAGCTACCGCTTCATCCCAAGAGTTATCATTGCCGTGACCATAAAAAATATCTGCTTTATTAAACTCACTAGCCCCCCATCGTAAAAGGTCATTTATTGTTCTTAATTCATTAACCGCTTCAAGAATTGATTGTTGGCTGACTAGATACTGTTCCAAAGAAAATACTCCTAAATGTAAGAGTCGATATTGTACCTGAAAAATTGAATCCAACCATCATAAAAAATATCACGTATAATAATGTATATAGTGACTTAAGCGAAATATTATCAATGAATAATAACAAAACGGAATCCATGGCCAACTGGATAAAAACAGATGATATTAAAGTCATGATTCAGGATAAGGTTGAGCTAAAGAAACCTAAATCCGTGCGCATTAAGCAGCATCTTAAATTAAAAGAAAAACAGGCCGAATTTTACTTTTCCGATGGTTATGTCCCTCACTTTAGCGATGAAGGACCGATGCGTTTTTGTGCCGAAGATGTCGAAAAATATGAATTGAAAAAATTAAGACGAGGTGATTATCCACCTGAACTTATTCTCGACTTGCACGGGTTAAACCAGGAAGACGCAAAGCAAGAAATACTGGCGTTGTTTAAGGCCTGTAAAAAACAACAAATTCATTGCTGTTGCATTATCCACGGCATCGGCACTGGCGTATTAAAAACGAGAACGCCCTATTGGTTGGCTCAGCATCCTGATGTACTCGCTTTTCACCAAGCGCCGCTCGAATGGGGCGGCCAAGGCGCGCTACTGGTATTACTCGACTATGTGGAACCGATAGAATTCTGATGCGCTATGTCATCATAATGTTTATGCCATAGCAGTTTACCCTGCCAGCTATCTAAATCGATATCTAGGCAGGCAATCGACGAGGGTGGAAAGTGAGTAATAACAGCCCCTGGGCACAAATCAGTAATTAATAAACTAACTAATGGTAAGTGTGACACGACCAAGGCGTTGTCCATTTTATGTTGGGCACAATAGGCCAATAAAATATCACCACAACTGGCGGGATCAGACTCTGGCGTCAGTTCGTCAAGTTGCCAACGATTTACAATGCTTTGGCTGTTTTCGCTCATAATTTCACGGGTCTGTTGCGCTCGAACATAAGGACTAGCGAACGTCGCCTCTATCGTCGTGAGTTTTGCTAACCATTGTGACATGCTGTGGGTCTCTTGTTCACCGGCAGTGGTTAACATCCGCTCAGCATCCGTTGGCGCGACCATCTGTGCCTGTCCATGGCGCATTATGTACAATTTCATTAACAACTTCCTACTAACATTTACTTTTAAAGTACTTTAAGACTATTTTGGACGCAAAAAATAATAATTTGAATTGGGCAAAAGTCTATAATGGAGATTCTAGCACTATTGTTGTGATTTAAATCAACCAATTATTTGCTAAAACAGAGTGAAAACGCTAATAATATATATTCAAATACAAAATAGGTGTAACCCTCGTTGATTCAATCGCAAAATGATCAAAAACAATATCGCCAAATTACATTAAGCAATAAACTTTCTGTGTTACTTATTTCCGATCCAACCACAGAAAAATCTGCTGCTTCATTGGCGGTCAATGTTGGTCATTTTGATGATCCTCAAGCCTCTCAAGGCTTAGCGCACCTACTTGAACATATGCTTTTTTTAGGCACTAAAAATTACCCAGACCCAGACGAGTATCAAACTTTTATTAAGAATCATGGTGGTCAAAATAATGCGTGGACCAGCAGTGAATTTACAAACTTTTTTTTCTCAATTCAAAATACTCATTTTACTCAAGGGCTCGAACGCTTTAGTGATTTTTTTATTAACCCTTTAATGGATCATGAATGGATCAATAAAGAGCTATCAGCGGTTGAGTCTGAATACAAACTAAAACTGACCGATGAAAATAGACGAGTACTCGCGGTATTAAAAGAAACAGTCAATCCCGAGCACCCCTTTAGTAAGTTCTCTGTCGGCAATAAACAAACGCTGAAAGACGATGCGACTAGTAGCTTAGGTGACAAGGTTAATCTTTTTTACCAAACGAAGTATTGTGCGAGCAAAATGAAAGTGGTGCTTTATAACAACGCCACGCTGGATCAAATGGAAGCCTTGGCAAAAATATATTTTAAACCAATCATCAATCAAGGGCTTACTACGAATTTCCCTCAAATAGACCTACTATTAGAGCATCAAAAAAATATTGCTATTTCAATTACTTCCTTAAAAGATATTAAGAAATTGACCTTAAATTTTTCGATGCCGAAAACCGCTGATTGTTATCAAAGTAAACCATTGTCGTATATCGCCTACTTGTTAGGGTATGAAGGGACAGGCAGTCTACTTTCTTTACTAAAAGCTAAAGGGCTGGCTAACCATTTATCGGCTGGTAGTGGGATTAATGGTTATAACTACCTTGAATTTTCGATCGTCATCGCGCTAACCAATGAAGGGTTAGAAAAAATTGATCTGATCATCAAACACGTATTTTCCTTCGTGCGTTTAATCAAGGTTCAAGGCGTTGATTGTTGGCGTTATAGTGAAAAGCATAACATTATTAAAGCTGCTTTCGATTTTCAAGAAAAAGCCAAACCGATGGATTTGGTCAGTCACTTGGTAATTAACATGTTTAAATATCATAGCGATGACATTATTTATGGTGATTTTGCGATGGCAAACTTTGAACCTGATTTAATTTTAGAATGCCTTAACGCCATTGTGCCAAGTAATTTAAGACTCATCACCATGGCACCAAATTTTAGTGGTGATTGCTTGGCTAAATGGTATGACACACCTTATCAAGTTGCACCAATAACACCGTCAGATCATCTTAAATGGCAAGCCTGTAGCAACGACATTCATTTACCTGGACCCAATCCTTTTATTGTTGAGCGCTTAAGTTTTCAGGACAACCATAGTCAATGTGCCATTCCCAAGGTATTGCAAGACAAATTAGGCTTAAGACTATGGCATTACCGGGATAATGAGTTCAAAGTGCCCCGCGGTCATATATATACCGCCATTGATAGTCCACATGTCGGCAAAAATGCCAGAACCGTCGCGCTATGTCACCTTTACGTTGAGATGCTCCACGACAACTTAGCCGAGATGACTTACCCTGCTGAAGTTGCAGGACTCCATTATGATATCTACCCTCATCAGGCAGGTCTTACGATGCATGTTAGTGGCTATACCCCAAAATTGTTTTTGTTCTTTGAAATGTTAATCACGCAAATCCAACAACGCAATTTTTGCAACAGTCGTTTTGATGAAATCAAACAACAGTTAACCACAACATTGCTTAATTCAAAGAAAGACAAGCCTATTAATCAGCTATTTAAAGGATTAGGATCTGTTTTACAGCCCAATCAATATCCCAGTCAGTTGCTATTAGCTGAGCTTTCTTCAGTGAGCTTAGATGAGCTCCATCAATTTATTAAGAGTCTATATCGCAAGGTTCATCTTGAGTGTTACGTTCAAGGAGATTGGGAGAAAAAAGAGGTCGAGACATTAGGTCACGGTATTCATCAGCAAATTTCGGCGATTGCGAGTCCACATCCAGCAATCAAACGTCAATTAATTGATATTAATAATCGTGGTACGTTAATCAGAGAGTTCGATTGTGGTAGTGAAGACAGCGCCATTATTGTGTATTTACAATCGTCATTGGTCGATAAGAAAAAAGTAGCTTTATTTAGCATGCTTAATCATATTTGTTCCGCTCATTTCTTTGCTGACATTAGAACAAAACAACAATTAGGCTATTTGTGCGGTACATCTTATATGCCGATTAATCGACATCCAGGGATGATTCTTTATATTCAATCCAATGTAGAAGGCCCTGATTACCTCGTAAACGCGGTAGATACGTTTTTCAGCACCTTCATCAGTTATCTTGAGCAGCTATCTACATCTGATTGGGAAAAAGCACGTCAGGGCTTATTAAGTCAAATTAAAACGCCAGATCACAGTGCCAGATCGCGAGCCCATCGTTTTTGGTTAAGTATCGGTAATCGTGATTACCAATTTAATCACCGTAGCCACATAGCATCAGCGGTCGAATCATTAACCAAACAACAGCTGATTGAATTCGTGACGTTGAAAATAACGGCTCAGCACAAAGACCGATTAGTCCTATGCACCTATAGTAAAAAAAATCCCAAACAACGCTTCACTCGTGGCCATGGCATTAGAGAGCTAGACTTGTTTAAGCAGCAAGCCAAAAAGTTTACCCTTTAGTCCTGTAAGCCAACTTGTTGTTGAAAATGGTTGCGGCACATTGATACATAACGGTCATTGCCGCCAATTTCAATTTGACTGCCACTACGAACAGCATTACCTTGTTCATCAGTTCTCACCACCATATTGGCTTTGCGTCCACAGTGGCAAATTGTTTTTAATTCAACCAATTTATCAGCCCAGCTCATTAAGTATAAACTCCCGGTAAAAGGTTCGCCAAGGAAATCAGTTCTCAAGCCATAGCACAAAACCGGAATGTCTAATTCATCAACTACTCGACAAATTTGCTTGACCTGAAGCTTGGTTAAAAATTGGCTTTCATCGAATAAAATGCAATGAATCGGCCCATCGTTAAGCTTTTGGCTGATATTATCAAACAAATCACACTGGCTAGAAAACAAGTCTGCCGGTTGACTTAACCCAATTCTTGAGCTTACTTTACCAAGACCATAGCGATCATCGATAGCGGCAGTAAAAATCACTGAACGCATACCGCGCTCTTGGTAATTATAAGCAGATTGTAATAAAGAGGTAGATTTACCAGCATTCATTGCTGAGTAATAAAAATAGAGCTGAGCCAAGGGAGGAATCTCAAAAATAAAAATGAGCCTAATGATAACATGAAAAAAAAGCGCCCTTCGGCGCTTTTTATCAATGACGACAACTTAACTATAAATTAATTATAGTTTTTCATTTAATTCAGGAATCGCATTAAATAAATCAGCTTCTAGACCATAATCGGCAACTTGGAAAATTGGCGCTTCAGGATCTTTGTTGATAGCAACAATCACTTTAGAATCTTTCATGCCTGCTAAATGTTGAATAGCACCGGAAATACCAACGGCGATATACAGATCAGGAGCAACAATCTTACCCGTTTGGCCAACTTGCATATCGTTAGGAACAAAGCCAGCATCAACCGCAGCGCGTGATGCACCAACGCCTGCGCCAAGCTTGTCAGCAAGGGTTTCTAACATCGCGAAGTTTTCACCATTTTGCATACCACGACCGCCAGAAACGATGATTTTGGCACTGCCTAATTCAGGACGTTCAGATTTTGTTAGCTCAGCGCTAACAAAAGTAGATAAACCAGCATCGTGTACTGCATCTGATGATTCAACCGCAGCACTGCCTGTTGCATCAACACTATCAAACGCTGAAGTACGTATCGTTAACAACTTAATTGAGTCAGTACTTTTTACGGTAGCAATTGCGTTACCGGCGTAAAATGGACGACCAAATGTGTCAGCACTATCTACTCGAATAACATCTGAAATTTGAGCAACATCTAATAAAGCAGCAACGCGTGGTAAAAAGTTTTTACCCGTTGTTGAAGCGGCAGCTAATACATGGCTGTAATTCTTACCTAAATCAGCCACTAACAAACCTAAATTTTCAGCAAGTTGATGTTCGTAACACGCATGGTCAGCAACGATAACTTTTGAAACACCAGTTAAAGCAGCGGCAGCAGTTGCAGCATCGCTACAGTTTGCGCCAGCGACTAAAATATCAATATCACCACCAATCGCTGTTGCTGCTGCAACAACTTTAGCGGTATCATCTTTTAATGATGCGTTGTTATGTTCTGCAATTACTAATATAGTCATTAGAGCACCTTCGCTTCGTTACGTAGTTTTTCGATTAGCTCATCAACTGATTCAACCATAATCCCAGCACTGCGACTAGCAGGACTTTCAACCTTGACGTATTCAAGTCCTGAGGTGATTTCTACCCCTAAGTCGCTTGGTGTTTTGACATCAATAGGCTTACGCTTAGCTTTCATGATATTTGGTAATGATGCATAACGTGGCTCATTTAAGCGTAAATCAGTGGTAATGACTGCTGGAAGCTTTAACTCAACGGTCATTAAACCGCCGTCAACTTCACGAGTGACTTGTACTTTATCGCCATCAACTTTAACTTCAGAAGCAAAAGTACCTTGACCCATACCGGCTAACGCGGCAAGCATTTGGCCAGTTTGGTTATTATCACCATCGATGGTTTGCTTACCCATTAAGACGATAGATGGTTGCTCGGCTTCAACTATTTTGTGTAATAATTTTGCAATAGTTAATGGTTGAACTTTTTCGCTAGTATCAATTTGAATACCACGATCAGCACCCAAAGCTAACGCAGTACGCAGTTGTTCTTGGCATACTTTCCCGCCAACTGTAACAACAATAACTTCACTCGCTACGCCAGCTTCTTTTAAACGAACCGCTTCTTCAACCGCAATTTCACAAAATGGATTAATTGCCATTTTTAAATTGCTTAGATCGACATCGGTATTATCAGATTTAACACGTACTTTAACATTAGCGTCAACTACGCGTTTAATCGGCACAAGAATTTTCATAAATACTATCCTTTACCATTAAAATTGACCAAATAACTTGGCATAATAAAACATACGTTTAAATTAACTTAATGTTGACCATTACGTCAATAAAAACTTGCAACTAAATTAGTTTCCCCCGAGGTTAAGTTGATGAGAAATATCACATTACAGCATTGGAATGAGTGTTATTATCATTTGTTAGTTATTGATATTACGTATTAAAATAACATTTAGTTGTTAGATTTAATTGAAATTTAAATATTTAACCAATAATTTAGTGATAAAAAAAATATCAATTATTTATCTTTGTTAGTGAATACATTAAGATAAATTTCAAACATTACATCACCTATAAGATATCATCATGACCAAATTTAAATTGAGTGTCCTCGTTTCTCTACTTTTACTTAGCGGCTGTAGCGACGATGTCGGAAAAGTTAGCCTCGGTATGTTCACCACCAAAGACATATTTATCGACGCTAAACGCGATCCGAAAATTGCAGGAGTTACCTGCCACATCACCCATGTTGAAGCAAATTTTGATTTATCTGACCCATCGAACACTAGCATCGCTTGTCGCCAAACGGGCCCAATAACGGCTGCTGATATAGCCAATATTGATAAATCAGCAAATGGTGAAGTTATCTTTAGGGAATCATTAAGCGTATTATTTAAAAGCTTAAAAATAAGACGTATCTATGATCAGAAAAATAATACGCTTCTTTATTTGTCATATTCAACCAAAGAGACTAATGGCAGCTACAAACATTCGCTGTCTAGTGTCAGTTTGTATACCGCTAGTTTAGGTAAGTAGTTTGACTTCAATTTGGTCTGATTTACCATTTCCACAAATTTAAACTTAAAAAACTGTTTAATATCAACGCAATGAAGTTGGCATGACAATTGTACTATTAGTGGAAATACAATTTATAATTAAGGAAATAATATGTCTGTCTTTACTATGGTTGTTTGGATTGTAGCCATTTGTGTTATTGGTGATATATTCAAACGAAAGATGAGCACAAAAAACTCGAAGAGTGATGATAAAAATCATATCAATAATGACCAAGTTGAAAAATTGATTTCAATTAACCAGCAGTTAAACCAACAGGTCAAATCATTAGAGAGCAGAGTCATTCATCTCGAAGCTATCGTTACAGATGAAGGTTATGATTTAAAACAAAAAATAAGCAGCTTATAACTTTTTATTATATACCAATCGTTAAAATAACCAATTATTCTAAGCAACTCTCGCTATTTTGTTATTATATCTATCCTTATGACGTACGGGTAAATGCATATTTCTATTAGCGGGAGAATCAGATGAATATCGTCATAGAAGCTCATGCCAACAAACTAGCAACTTTAGATTGCAATCTCAACACGACATCCTGTCACCTTTACCTTGATAACTGCCATTTTCCGGTCAACATTCAAGACAAAATTTTAAACTCGGTTTCAAAACTCCAAGTGGTTAGCGTTGAGAACATCGCCCAAATTATCGATCATTGTTATGATTAACCCTCTGCATCCTTAGGAAATTGTTGAGCAGCATCTTTTAAATGTTGGCTGTAGAGGCTATAAAATACGATAGCCACCAACATCGATAATTCAACCAAGACTATCCAGATTGTCACCATGGGTGTCAGTCTGTGTATTTTGGTCAGCATAGACAAATGAAAAAGTAATTGAATAACTCCACTAACAAATAACAAGTTAGGAATTACCCGACAAATTTTTTCAACCCACAACGGCATATTGACCCGTCTAATACTGACAACGACTAACAACATTAATGCCGGTAATGAAATAATCAACGCAGCAATAAAACTTGGACTGTCAGGATAAAACAAACTCAGTAACCTTGCGGTATCTTGACGAAAAGACAGCGCGGCAATCCACACTAAATAACTTTTTAATAAAAAAAACAAGCTTACATACAGCCCAAAGGGTAACTTTAGGCTGCCATGTTTATCGTAATGGGTAAAAGGATTATATTTCAATTAACCAATCTCTAATCTATTAAGCATCCGAGTTCAGGTTAGCTAGAAATCATTGACAGATACTGAGATTCAGTCATTACTTCAACGCCCTTATCTTTAGCAGCATTGATTTTGTTTTCACCAACCTTCTCACCTGTGACTAAAAACGATGTTTTACCGGTGACGGACTTAGCAACTTTAGCACCAAGCGCTTTCGCGTGTTTCTCCATATCGCCCCTTGAACCTTGGGTCATCGTGCCAGTAAAGACGATAATTTTACCGGCAATCGGTGACTGAGTATTCACTTGCTCTGACCGTTTAGGAGTAACCGCTAAATTAAAGCCTAAGTTATACACCTTAAAAAACTCTTCTCTGATATTAACTAACCCTTCGACTATCGCTTCTGCGCTGACATTAGCAAAGCCATCAACTTTAACCATGTCATCAACAGAAAGGTCAAACAATTCAACGATAGAGTGATGTTGCAGTAATTTTTCACAATTGCCCCCGGCCAAGCGACTAACTCCAAAGGCGGCAAGAAATCGCCAATCTTCTATTTCGATTTCTAGACTCGCTCGTAATTGATCGACCAAGTTTTGAGCTGTTTTATCACCAAAGCCAAACGTTAAATATTGATGCTTTGGAATAGCATAAATCTCATGAATGCGTTTAATGGAGTATAAATGAAGTTTTTCAATGACCTTAGGACCAAAGCCATCATTATTAGCTAGGGTTCTAAAAAAGTGCACCAGGGTATTTTCCGTTTGAGCTGGACAGTCTGTTTTGTTGGGACACACTAAATGATCGGCCTCCCAAATAAGGTGAGTGTGACAACTAGGACATTGATCAGGAAGTTCCGGCTCAGCACCTTTAATGACTTTTTCAATTTTAGGGATCACAAGTCCACTTCGCACCAGTTGTACAATTGCGCCAGGACCGACCCTGTTCGTTTTTACCATATTATAGTGATGCACAGTAACACGACTGATGGTCGCACCACTTAACTTGGTTGGCTCTAACTCTGCAACGGGAGATATTCTGCCAGTGCGAGACGTTTGCGGAACAACTTTTAGTACTTTAACTTCCGCTGACTCAGCATTCACTTTAAAAGCAATTTGCCACCGATGATGATGTCTGGTCGCCCCCATGTGCTGCTTTATTACATCGTTTGTTACCTCGAGAATCACGCCATCAATATCATAATCAACAGAGTTCCAGATTTTTTCAACGATATGGTCAAAATCACTCAAAATATCTTTAAAGTGACTGGTCTGATTTTCAATTAATGAAAAAGGAAAGAAGACACATGCCCCTTTATTGATTGCTTTTTGAATTGATTCATCGACTTTTTTCTCTGCAATAATAGCAGCTTGAATGTTTCTTGAATTCTCAAATGTATCACTAAGAAAAGCGTCAAAATAACTTTTCTTAATCACTATTTCACCAGGACCTAATCCGCGAACGCCATTTTCTGCAACCTTCAAACCCTTAGTAAAAGCTCTGGTAATATCCTGGCCTCGGATGCCATCTCCCCTTGTATAAAGAGTTTTTCCGTCATCATAGGCAGCATAGCCATCTAATTTTGGGGTCACTCTGATCAAGATATTACTTTCGTTAACATCCAGTTCTTTAGCTGCTTTTAACAGTCGATCGATCCACCTTTTTATCTCGTCAAATGAGTATGCTTTGTCCGTCGAGAGCATTTTTTTAGGCAAAACTACCGTTTTACTATCGCTGGTAACTTCAGGCTCAATCGTCGACAAATAGGGATGACTTGGCTCTCGAGACTTTAATTCAGCAATATAGCTATCATAGATGTTATCACTGACAATTTGAGTGCTAGAACGATATAAAGCGTTTGCTATTTTCAGAAGACTTAATAGGTCATCTAACGACAAATCATCGATCGTGCGACCAAACATCGCTTCAAGTGAGCTGGCTTCAATAGTGTTATCGATTTGTTCAATAACAGCTAGTTGTTCTTTATTAAAATTAATTTTTGACATCGACGATACCTATTAATAAACGGCTAAACGAGAATTAACGTTTGAGTTTCTAGTGGATAATATAATTAAAAAATGAAGAGATTGATCATTTAAACGATTAAGCCGTTCAATGATTTTATGCTGGATTTGCTGGATATCAGATGTCATTTTGAGCTCTTAAATACTGGCACAACCGCGTTGTGTCATGCCGGCTAGGTCGATTTATTTTTTTAATAGTAACTTGTGTTCAACGTCTCTTATCCGTGAAACATAATGTTGAGTTGATTGCTTCGTTAACGTTGAACGTTCACCATCGAGTACTTGCCCTGAAAATTCCTCAGCAATTTTTGCCGCCGCGTTTAGCATCATATTAAAGGTGGCTAAATTACCGTTGTTATGAGGAATGGTCATAAACAATGAAATACCGGTTGTGCTAAATTGCGCCATATTATCAATGTCGAAAACACCAGGTTTTACCATGTTTGCTAATGAAAACAATACCTCGCCGTGACCATCGCTGGAAACATGACGATGGAAAATATCCATATCACCAAATTTAAAGCCTAATGTTAGTAATAAAGGTAGCAGCTGTGCCCCGTTCAATTCATCGTCGTCACCCGCAATGACATTAAGCACTAACACATCTAATGGTTGCTGTGGCGCTTTGGTCTCTTGAATTTCATCGATGACAGGTTCGTTGATTTTAATCTCTTCAGTGAATAGCTTTTCAACCACTGGTTTTTCTTTAAATATTGGCGATGCAAAAGCCGGTGCTACCACTTCAGGCTCAACATCCATTGTTGGCTCTGACGGTTCAATATTTAATTCAAGATCAAAATCAATGATCGGTTCATCGGACAACAATGGCGGTAAATCTAAGTTTTCCGCATGCTCATCGTCTTCGATTACACGAGCAACACCGACCCCATGGCGATCAAAGCCAGAGCCATCACGTAGCAAATTCCCTTTGTCATCTTCTTCACTTAAGTCGATACCCGATAAGTCAATGGGCTTATTCGCTTTGCGGATCCCAATTAAACCATGGATTAAAATAGCCGTAATAAAAACGACTCCAATCAGTAATAAGACAGTGCGTAATTCAAATTCCATTAATGCTAACCAATTATTTTATTCTTGAACCATGGATATAGCTTCTGCTACATCCACTGCGACTACCCGAGATACCCCAGGTTCGATCATCGTGACTCCCGTCAAATGCTGTGCCATTTCCATGCTTACCTTGTTGTGGGTAATGAAAATAAACTGGACGGTTGCCGACATTTCTCGGACTAAATTACAATACCTTTCAACATTCGCATCATCTAGCGGTGCATCAACTTCATCAAGCATACAAAATGGCGCAGGATTAAGTTTAAATATTGCAAACACTAATGATAATGCGGTTAGCGCTTTTTCGCCACCACTTAACAGATGAATTGTACTATTTTTCTTACCCGGTGGTTGTGCCATTATACTAACACCCGATGATAATAAGTCACTGTCTGTTAATGTTAATTGTGCGCTCCCTCCCCCAAACACTTTAGGGAATAGGATTTTGAAGTCACGATTAACCGCATCAAATGTGTTCTTAAACTTCTCTCTAGACTCCCGATCGATTTTTTTTATCGCCGCTTCGAGTGTTATTAGTGCATTCTCTAGATCATTAATTTGTTGGGCGAGATAATTACGACGCTCTTTTTGCTCATTGTATTCATTGATCGCGGTTAAATTGATCGCCCCAATATTAGCCAACTTATCTTTAACCGCTTGTAAATCTTGTGGCCATTGTTTGGCATTGTCAACACTGGTCAAGTCACGGGCCAACGTGGTCATGTCTGCATTTGATATTTCTAACGCTTGGCATTGCGCGCTCAATTTAACTTTCAGCGTTTCACACTTTAACCTAAGATCATTAACCGCTTGATCAATACCTTGCTTTTTTGTTTGGTATTGCAGTAACAGTTCTGTGGATTGTTTTTTGATCGTTTTTTCATGATCCAGCGATGATATTAATTGTTTATGCTGTTGTTGTGCTCTTAATAAAGCATGTTCTTCTTTACTCAACAGCGCTTGTTCAATGGTTAAAGGCTCTTTGCTTTGTTCAATCGCGACTTGTAGCGCTGATGTTTGATTCGCATCATCTATCACTAGACCATCGATGACTTGCTGTTGTTCAATGGCAGCACTTAATTTCATTTGTTCTTTTTGGAGGATTAATTCTGCATCATGTTTTTGTTGTTGCCATTTTTGATCTTTGTAACGTGACGAGTTCAACTGTTGCTTAGACTCTTTTAATTGTGTTTGATGCTTCTGGATTATTTCGTTAATCTGTTTATTTTCAATGCTTAACTGACGAGTTTGGGCACTAAAGTCTTTGAGTTGTTCAAGTTCGATTTGTTCAACGGCTTTAAGTTGATCGATTTGTTTACTGATATCTTGTAGCTGATTATTGATATGCTGCCAGCTTTGCTGTTCCAATAACCATTGTTGTTTGGCATCCACCACCTGTTGATTAATGGCGTTAACATTATCAAGACAAATAACCAATGCAGCTTGCTGTTGTTCGACCTGTAATTCAAGTTGATGATCCAAATCAAATAATTGATCGGATTTGAGTTGCAGTTGTTTAATCGCCGATTCAATGGACACCATCTGTTGTTGGATTTCAAGGATCCCTTGACCACTGTTATCAGTGCTATTATTTTTAATGACCGCAAAACGAGGACCAAACCAACAGCCATCAGCCGTAATTACCGATTCACCAGCACTAAGTTGGCCAACAATCTTTTGCGCTTGTTCGATATTAACGGCGCAATAGACCCCAGTAAGCATCGCGTTGACACCATAATGACTGTGAACATGTTGCGATAACAGCGGATAATTAAGTGATGGGGTTGGCAGAACAAGGTCTGATGCTTTAGACACTAGGGCATGATTAAAGTGAGTCGCTAACTGGTTTAGATCATCGACACAGTAGGCATTTAAAAATTCACCCAGCACCATTTGCGCTGCTAACTGCCATTCTTTGACGATAGTAACATTTTTCCAAAGCTGCTCATCACAATGGTAATGCTCTTTAACCACCGCATCATTAGTGGGGGTTAAATTATCAATCCATCGTAAACAACTCACCAATTCATGCTCTTTAGTGGCCACCGCTATCTGATGCTGCTGCATTTGTTGTTGATGATTCGCTAATTCTTGCACTAGGTGGTCATTTTTTTGCTGTTGTTGTACTTGCTTTTCCAATGCTTGATGATGGGTGACTTGAAGCTGCTGGAATTTAAGTTCTTTTTGCTGTGGCAATAACTGCTGAAGTTGATGCTGGTTAGTCGCTAATTTATCAAGTAATAACTCTCGTTGACTGAGCATTTTAAGCTTATCTTTTTCGATCCGCTCAATCGAGTGTTGCGCTAATTCAGTCTGCTGCCTGATGGTGTGCTGCTGATTAAGGTGTTTATTTAACCCTAATTCTGCCGCTTCAATATCACGCTCAGTTATCTGATTAAGCTGGGCAAGTTCGCTTAATTGTTTGATAAGCTTCGGCAGTTGCGGAGAAATATCATCGACCAGTAGTGATAACTGAGCGACCTGATGTTGCTGCTGCTTTTGACGGTTAAGATGGTTGGATTGCTTAAAGCTTAACTTATCCAGTTGTTCTATTTGGTGATTGCGCTGCTCATTTAATGATTGTAACTGTGATGATAACTGCGAAATTTTCGCTTGGTGTTGATAGGTTAATTTTAATTGATGATTGATGTCGCTATTGAGTTTATTGATCTCGCTCTCATTACGATGATGATCACTATTGCTGTCATCAAGGCTGGTTTGCAATAAACAATGTTGTTGCTGTGATTCAACCAATTTCTGTTGATTAGCCGCTAATTCCTGGCTAAATTTTTGCCACCGATTAACGACAATATTCTCATTTAAACAACGTTCCTGTTGCTTAAGCTGCGTGTACAACTCCGCTTCATGAGCCTGTGTTTCCAATTTAGACACTTGGCTGTCTAACCCAAACTTAATGTCGGTTAAACGATCTAGGTTTTCCCGACTGTGCTTAATCCTGTTTTGGGTTTCACGACGTCGTTCTTTGTATTTTGTGATCCCCGCCGCTTCTTCAATAAAAACGCGCAACTCTTGGGGTTTTGATTCGACTAAGCGAGAAATAGTACCTTGTTCAATAATCGCATAGCTGCGTGGACCCAATCCTGTGCCCGACAATAAATCGGTGACATCACGGCGACGGCATTTCTGACCGTTAATAAAATAGTCAGACTGGCCATCGCGATTAACTTGGCGCTTAATCGCTATTTCACCATAGCTTTGCCACGGCCCTTGTGCTCGGTTGTCACTATTATCAAAGATCAGTTCGACGTTAGCTTGTGAAACCGGTTTTCTTGTGGTTGAACCATTAAAGATAACATCCGTCATCCCCTCGCCTCGAAGGTTTTTGGCGCTGCTCTCTCCCAAAACCCAACGTACGGCATCGATAATATTAGACTTGCCACAGCCATTTGGTCCAACGACAGCCGACAAGGCGTGAGTCATCACAATTTTAGTGGGATCAACAAAGGATTTGAAGCCAGAAAGTTTGAGTTGTTTTAAGCGCATTGGTCTCTTTTGAAAAATAGTTAAGCAAACTTGGCTATTATTGCATAGCCCTTGTTATTTTTGGAATGTTTCCTGCTACAGAACGCTCAAACGCTTAATTTGTAGCATTTACCCGGTCAAATTGGCTAGAATACGCGTATTATTACTATTTATGTATCAAGGAGTATCATTTGTTAAATCCATCACAAAGCGGGGCCAGTTATTTTCTTAAGGGTTTCGATATCATCCAAATTAAAGGCTTAAGAACCTTTGTTTTAGTGCCATTACTGATCAATCTGGTGTTGTTTTCATCCGCTTTTTACTACTTATATCTACAACTTGAGGATTTATTTTCTTATATTAATGACTTTATTCCAGCGATGTTAAGTTGGCTTAATTTCATTTTATGGCCATTAGCTATTATCGTGGTGCTTGTGGTATTTTCCTTTCTATTTAGTTCCGTTGCCAATTGGATTGCTGCACCTTTTAATGGTCTATTAGCAGAGAAAGTTGAGTGTCATTTAACCGGACAGCCGGCACCAGAAGGTACCATGGCCGATATTATTAAGGATATTCCTCGCACCCTATCGCGGGAATGGATCAAACTAAAATACTATTTACCCAAAGCCATTGGCTGCTTGGTGTTGTTTTTGATCCCGGTGATTGGTCAGACCGTCGCCCCGATCCTATGGTTTTTATTTTCAGCTTGGATGATGGCAATTCAATATTGTGATTATCCATTTGATAATCACAAAGTTGGCTTTAATGAAATGAAATCACAACTGCAACAAGATCGTAGCTCATCGTTGTCTTTCGGATTTATGGTCACTATTTTTTCAATGATCCCGATCGTCAATTTAGTCGTAATGCCTGTGGCTATTTGTGGTGCGACTGCCCTTTATGTCGATCGTTATCGCAACTAACCTAACAATAAATCAACCTTTTGTTACATTTAAAAATTATATTTAAAGGTTAGATAAGATATCCTGTGTTTACTAACTTAAGCACAGGAATTTTCATGACATTTTTCAAACGTCGTTTGCTGTCCACGACCATTTTTTCGATATTATCTACCTCTGCATTCGCTGGTGACAGCACCAATGGTCAATTTAATATTCCGACAATTTCTTCAGCAATTACCGTCGATGCAACGCTTGATGAAGCCGCTTGGCAATCGGCCACAAAAATATCGGTTAACATCGAAATGTCACCGGGCGACAACATTACTGCGCCAGTCACCACCACCGCTTATATTATGGCTGACGCCGACACGCTTTATGTCGCTTTTAAAGCCTTAGATCCCAACCCAGATCAAATTAGGGCCTATTTTAGGGAACGTGACCAAATATGGAATGATGATGTCGTGGGGATAAAAATAGATCCTTATAATGATGGTAATAAGGCCTATCAGTTTTTTGTTAACCCGCTAGGTGTTCAATCCGATGCGATTGAAAATGAATTAATTGGCCGTGAATCAACCGCTTGGAATGTCATTTGGGATGCCGAAGCAAAAATTACCGATCAGGGCTATATTGTCGAAATGGCCATTCCATTGCGCGTGCTCAATTTTGAGCAAAAAGCAGGTCTTCAAGATTGGGGCATTGAATTAGTGCGTTTTTATCCTCGCGATATTAAGCATCGAATCTCTAATTCTAATCGTTCTCGTGAACGTTCATGCACCCTCTGCCAAATGACGGTTGCTCACGGCTTAGAAGGCATTAAAGCGACTTCTCAAGTGCAAGTGGTTCCAACGTTAACCGCTGGCCGCTCACAAACTCGTGATGTGGAAGCTGGCATGGATTGGCAATCAGATAGTAATTCAGATGTCGGATTAGATCTTAAATGGGCAATTAGCCCAGATGTTTCATTATACGCCACCATTAATCCTGACTTTTCGCAAATCGAAGCCGATTCGGGACAATTAAATGTGAACAACAGTTTTTCGTTGTTCAACGAAGAACGTCGTGGTTTCTTTCTCGATGATGCCGATTTTTTTGAAGTGCCTTTTCAAAACTTATTTTATACCCGCAATGTTGTTGCCCCGAAAGCTGGCGTCAAGCTCGCCGGTCGACAAGGTAAACATAGCTTCGCCCTCTTCGGTGGCCAAGATAAAGAAACCTTGTTTGTCTTACCTGGTAATTTAGCTTCAACGGTAATTAATCTAGATCAAGAAGGCACCAGTGGCGCGTTTCGCTACCGTTTTGATGCCAGCAGTAACTTGTCAATTGGCGGTTTGACTACCATTAGGCAATCAAGTGGCTATCATAATTATGTCGGAGGCATTGACGTTAAATATCAACCAACCGATTATGATACGATTAAAGCGATGATGGTGACATCAAACACTCAATATCCTGATGATTTTGTCACTAATCAAGGTTTAAGTGGCGAATTGGCGCTTCGCGCTGCATCAACCGATAGTTTTACTGGTTATTCCTACGATTTTTACTATCAGCACAGTCGACGTGATTGGAATGCGAATATTAGTTATCGCAAAAAATCGGCGGGTTACCGTGCCGATCTCGGTTTTATCACTCAAGTGGACAGTGATAAATTAGTGATAGGTGGCGAAAAAATTTGGTATCTTGATAATAACTGGTTTAATAAAGTCCGTTTCGGCGGAGATTGGGATCAATCAAAGACCAATGATGGCGATTTGATCGAAAGAGAAAAAGAGATTTATGTTAAATTAAATGGCGAATATCAAAGTTTTGTCAGACTATCAGCCTATACTCGTCAACACGTTGGTTTACGAGCCAGTGTTTATGACGACACATTATCCAACACCCTCGCAATTACCGGTAATAGTAAAATGTTCACAGAGAAAGGTCTGTGGATGTGGTCAGAAGCAACCCCTATGGCCGGTGTTACCGTTAGGTTATTTGCAGAAAGTGGCGAAACGATTGATTTATCAAATAACGCAGTGGCTGATTTGGTCAAAATTAGACCCGAGTTCGATTGGAACATTACCGATCATCTGCTCTTTAAATTTACCCACCGTTATCGCACGTTAGATTCTGCGACCGGACAGATATTTAAAGCAAATCTCACTGATATTCGGCTAACCTATCAATTTAATATCCGCAGCTCATTGCGCTTTAGTGCCGTTAATTTAGATATTGAACGAGATCCGAGTCAATACCTCTACTCCAATGTTGATAACACCAAAAAATCACTGGGAACTCAATTACTCTATTCTTATAAAGTTAATCCGCAAACCTTGTTTTACCTCGGTTACAGTGATCATGGTTATCAAAACGATGACTTAGACAAAATACACAAAGATCAACGCAGCGTATTTGCGAAGTTCAGTTACGCCTGGCTTAATTGACATATAAAGGTCCTAACGCCACTCGTTGGGACCTTATAATCACAGCCCCAGTTGCCAATCCTTCCAAATCACTTCATAACCTTTACTTTTTATCATGGTCGCGACCGCTAGCGGGCTACGAATATCGTCAATGCTAAATTGTTCGAGACTTTTATCGTCACTGGCATAGCCACCGGGTTGGGTTTTAGAACCTGCACTCATGCTGGTCACGCCAAGGCTAAGCATATTGTCTCTAAACACCGCTGACTCACGGGTTGACAAGGAGAGTTCAACTTGATTGTTGAACAGGCGATAAGCACAAATCAATTGCACCAATTGCCGCTCTGACATCGGAGAGTTAACCTCTGCCCCGCCTTCGCAAGGTCTTAGCCGAGGAAACGACAATGAAAACTTCATTTTCCAATATTTTCGTTCCAAAAATTGCAGTTGCATCGCCACATGATAGGCATCGCTGCGCCAATCTTCTAGCCCAAGTAGACAGCCAATGCCCACTTTAGTTATCCCTGCGTCACCGACACGCTCTGGCGTTGCTAAGCGAAAGTCAAAGTCTGCTTTACGCCCTTTTAAATGGTATTTCGCGTATTTTCCTCGATGATAGGTCTCTTGATACACTAAAATCGACTCAACGCCCCATTGACGCAACTGAATATACTCATCGGTTGTTAAGGGCTGAACTTCCATTGAAATATGGCTAAAATACTGTTTAAGCACTTTTATCGCTTGTTCAAAATAGGCTAACCCGACTTTACGCTCCGACTCGCCGGTCACGATCAAAATATGATCAAACCCTAAGGCTTTAATTGCAATCGCTTCTTTAGCCACCTGATCCATATCTAAGGTGGTGCGACGGATTTTATTTTCCATACTAAAACCACAATAAGTACAAATATTCGAACACATATTCGACAAATATAGTGGCACAAACATTTGAATGGTTTTACCAAATCGTTGCTGAGTTAATTGCTGACTCAATGCCGCCATGTGCTCTAAATAAGGCTCCGCCGCCGGTGATATCAGCGCTTTGAAATGTTCTAACGATAACGCTTTACCCGCTTTTGACTGATTGATTGCTGCCACTACCGCTGCTTCATCGCACTGATAAATGCTGTCTTTGCGGGCATACCAGCTTTGACTATCGAGTTGCTGTTGAAAAATTGCCATGCTATTGATCCAAAAAATATTAATCCAAAAATGCGGTTAACGGGCTGGTCGCAATCGCCTGACTATTAACACTGCCTAAGCCCGCTAAATAAGCTTGCCGACCGGCTTGAACCGCAAGCGCGAATGCACGGCTCATGGCGACTGGATCTGGTGACACCGCCATTGCAGTATTGACTAACACAGCATCGGCACCCATTTCCATTGCAAGCGCCGCATGTGATGGCGCGCCGATGCCCGCATCAACAATCACTGGCACCGTGGCTTGTTCAATAATAATTTCTAAAAAATCACGACTCACTAGCCCTTTGTTGCTACCAATCGGTGCTCCTAATGGCATCACCGCGGCGCAACCGACTTGTTCTAGGCGCTTGGCTAACACGGGATCGGCATGAATATAGGGTAAAACGATAAAGCCGTCTTGGCATAATTGCTCGGCCGCTATTAATGTTTCAATCGGATCTGGCATTAAGTATTTTGGATCAGGGTGTATTTCTAATTTTATCCAATTGGTTCCTAAAGCCTCACGGGTTAAGTGAGCAGCGAAAATCGCATCGTTGGCCGTTTTTGCGCCGGAGGTATTAGGCAGCAGTTTGAAATTGTTGGCCAGCAGTGGTGCTAAAATATCATCGTCTTGATTAACGGTATCAATCCGTTTTAATGCCATCGTGACCAATTGAGATTGAGAGGCTACTAATGCAGCCATCATCGTTACTTGATCGCTAAATTTACCGGTTCCCGTAAACAGTCGAGAGTTAAACCCATGACCGGCTATGATTAACTTATCTTGTTGATTATCCACCAGCAATTGCTCCAAAAATATTTATATTGTCATTGTCACACAGCAGGTGTTCAGACCATTTTTCTTTGGTAATGATATGATTATTGACCGCAACGGCAATATCATCACCGCTTGCAATGGTGGTCACTAACGTCGCTAATGTTGTTTTGCCATCTTCAATCTCGATGGTTTGTTGCTGATTTACTAACACGCTACTCATGTCTTATTCTCCTGCCACTGTATGACAAACACTACACTGGGCATTTTTACTGCGTTGTAGTAGTTTGATCCCTAAGGTATCGCCATCAATAAGCGCAATCTGATCACTTAGCTGACAGTGTTGCCTAGTTAAATACGCCAGCGCTTGGCTCGCCTGAAAAGCACCAATAACGCCAACCATCGGTCCAATCACCCCAATAGTGTTGCAATTACCTTCGCTAGCTTGGTCCTGACTAAACAAACAACGATAACAACCAGCAGCAGGCTGCCTTGGATCAACTAACAACAACTGACCTTGCCACTTGGTCACGGAACCACTTAATAAAGGAATTCTGTTCACCACGCAATGACGATTAAGTAACTGTCTGATTTCGAAATTATCGGTGCAATCAATCACTAAATCGCAGGGGGGGATCAAATGTTGAATATTATCAGCGGTGATATAACCATGAAAACCAACAACCTCAACATGATCGTTTTGTGATCGTAACCGCTCCGCTAATTCATAGGCTTTGGAGTTTTCAATTGAATCAATATCAAACGCAATTTGACGCGGCAAATTAGACAACTCAACTTCATCGCCATCAACAATAGCAACATAACCAACACCGGCACCCACTAAATAACTAGCAGCGATGTTGCCAAGTCCACCAGCACCCACGATAATTACCGAAAGTTTCTTTAGTGAAATTTGAGTAGACTCACCCCATTGCTCAATCATAATTTGCCGTGAATAACGGATGTATTCGTCGCTATTAAGAGATTCTTGCTTATCAGTTAACATAACGTCCCTCCGTCACCCACTTGTTGCAGTAACTGAGCTACCGTTTGTTCAACATCACTGGCATTGGTTATCGCGGTCACTAACGCAATACTACCAATGTCTGTTGCAACAATACTCGGCACACGGGCAGCACTAATGCCACCAATAGCCACTAAGGCACGCCGATGTTTAAACAATTTAACTTGCTGAGCTAAGTTTTCGATCCCTTGCGGCGTGGAAGGCATCGTTTTAGTGGTCGTTGCGTAAATATGACCTAAGGCAATATAACTGGGTTGGAGTTGATCAGCGACCACGGCTTCAAATAAACCGTGAGTACTTAAACCAAGGCGTAAACCAGCCGATTTAATCGCACTCAAATCGGCGAGTTGCAGATCTTCTTGACCTAAGTGAACACCATAAGCGTGATGTTTAATCGCGAGTTGCCAATAATCATTAATATAGACTCGGGCTTGATATTGTTGACCCAAGGCAATGGCCGTGATGATTTCCGGTTCAACTTGATGCTCGGATAAATCCTTAGCCCGCAGTTGAATGGTTTTCACGCCTAGCTTAAGCAAGCGCTCTAACCAAGCAACACCATCAACCACTGGATACAAACCCAGTGGTTTTTTATATTGAGTAAAAGGCTGACCTTGAACGGATTTTTGGGCTAATAAATACTCATTTAGGGTCAAAATGGTCGGTAAGTATTCAAAACTAACCGCTGAGGTCATTGCCGTTAAGCCACCATGACTATTACCAAGCGGCTGAGATTGAGCAATCGCATAATTAATCATCGCTTTACTTATGATTAAAGCATCACAAACCGTTTGACCTAGTGCTAGATGACTCGAAATTAGACTGGCCATCGCACAACCGGTACCACGAATATTGGCATTATCAAGCATCGGAGATTGCATCACAAAACTTGCCACTGGTTCCCGACCTAGACTAGAGCCTTCAGGTGAAACATAGCAATCGGCCGCATTTTGATCTGTTAAGTGGCCACCTTTAAGCAATACTTTAATGCCATAATCACGACTTAACTTGGTCGCTAGCGTTATAAAATCTTGCTTAGTGCTTAACGGTTGTCCCGCCAAATAGCTTGCTTCCATGACATTAGGCGTTAACAAATCAATTAACGGCAATAACTCACGCTTAATGAGACTTAGCATCGCTTGATCAACCAACTGATGTTCACTACTGGTTAACAGCACCGGATCATAAACCACCAGCATTGCAGGCAGTTGAAGTTTTAAGGCTTGAAGTTGCCCAACTAGCCAAGTCACTTGTTCGCCAGAGGCTAATAAACCAATCTTTATCACCTTAGGCTGAGTCTGCTCGATTAACGCATGCCATTGCGCTTGCAGTGAATCAACCTTCATTGGGTTCAATTGATAAAATTGATGACTGTTTTGAGCCGTCACCGCCGTAATGATGGTGGTGCAATGCACATTGCAGGCATTGGCCGCACGGGAATCGGTCATGATCCCCGCCACGCCCAATGGATCAACACCGCCGATAGCCCAAATAACTGGCATCGATGATTTCATTTATTTAGCCTCAGCTGCCAGCTTATAAATTTCACTGCCTTGGGCTTTGAATTCCTGAGACTTTATCGCCATCGCAGCATCAATAGTGATTGTTTCATCAAGTAACTTAATTTCGATAGTCTCTTGCTTCGCCGCATAATCCCGAACTTCTTGAGATATTTTCATTGAACAGAACTTAGGACCACACATCGAACAGAAATGAGCGACTTTGCCTGATTCCTGAGGCAGGGTTTCATCGTGATATTCACGGGCACGTTGTGGATCAAGACCAATATTGAATTGATCGTACCATCTAAACTCAAATCGGGCTTTAGACATCGCGTTATCACGAATTTGGGCGCCAGGATGCCCTTTTGCCAAATCACCTGCATGGCCTGCAATTTTATAGGTAATTAACCCCTCTTTAACGTCTTCTTTATTTGGCAGCCCTAAATGTTCTTTAGGCGTCACATAACAGAGCATCGCACAACCGAACCAACCAATCATCGCGGCACCAATGCCCGAGGTAAAGTGATCATAACCCGGTGCAATATCGGTCGTTAATGGACCTAACGTATAGAAAGGTGCTTCATCACAAATTTCTAGTTGCTTATCCATGTTTTCTTTAATCATGTGCAATGGAATGTGACCTGGTCCTTCAATAATCACCTGAACATCATATTCCCAAGCGATTTGGGTGAGTTCGCCCAATGTTTCAAGCTCAGCAAACTGTGCTTCATCGTTAGCATCAGCAACAGAACCTGGACGCATACCATCACCTAACGATAAGGCGACATCATATTCAGCACATAACTCACAGATTTCTCTGAAATGAACATAGAGGAAGCTTTCTTTATGATGTGACAAACACCACTTAGCCATAATAGAACCACCACGGCTTACGATACCTGTTACACGCTTGGCTGTCATCGGCACATAGCGCAGTAGCACACCCGCATGAATGGTAAAGTAATCAACGCCTTGCTCTGCTTGCTCAATCAGGGTATCGCGAAATACTTCCCAGGTTAGGTTTTCGGCAACGCCATTCACTTTCTCTAACGCTTGATAAATCGGTACGGTACCAATAGGCACTGGTGAGTTACGAATAATCCACTCGCGCGTTTCATGGATATAACGACCCGTTGACAAGTCCATCACAGTATCTGCGCCCCAGCGTGTTGACCACACCAGTTTTTCAACTTCTTCTTCAATCGAAGAGGTTACCGATGAGTTACCGATGTTGGCATTAATTTTAATCAAAAAATTACGACCAATAATCATTGGTTCAGATTCAGGATGGTTTATATTATTCGGAATAATCGCACGTCCACGGGCAACTTCTGAACGAACGAATTCAGCAGTAATTTGCTCAGGGATACTGGCACCATAACTTTGACCAGGATGTTGTTGAGTTAATTCAGGATCGGTCACTTGATCGCGTAAAAGGTTTTCACGAATCGCAATATATTCCATCTCAGGCGTGATAATGCCTTGCATCGCATAATGCTTTTGCGTAACACATTTGCCCTTTAGTGCCTTACGGGGCTTAGGCAACGAATCAAATCGTAAATGATCGAAGCCATCATCAGCCATCCGTTGTTGAGTAAAGCTCGATGAGGCATGTGCTAACTCTACGGTATCATTACGGGATAAAATCCACTCACGGCGCATTGCTTCAAGGCCAGTACGTAAATCAATTTTTGCTTCTTGATCACTATAGGGACCAGAGGTGTCATACACGTACAAGGGATCGTTAGGGATGTAAACGGGGTCATCTTGAGTACCACTAACTAACGTGTCACTTAAGGTAATTTCTCGCATTGGCACTTGAATATTGGCTGCAGAGCCCTGAACGTACACTTTTTGAGAATTTGGAAAAGGTTGACCGCAAATTTCATCAATAAATTTTTGCGCTTTTTGTCTATCTATTCTAGCCATTGCAAACATCACCATTGTTATATGTTGGAGTAATGAATGTCAGAGAGGCGGCAAGAGAATGGCGTTACTATATTGATCAAAATAATGGCGAAAAAAATTCGTCAGCGATCCTAAAAAATAGTAATCCCTCTTGTTTCCCTTCGCAGGTATTAGCCTGATCAGGTTCTACGGATCCCGCAATATGCGGTCTCAGCCAGTGGCACTCCGACAAGATATCAAATGTGGCAACACCACATCTGAATTGTGTGAAGTATAAGGCGAAGTTGATAAAAATTACAAGGTCAAAATAAAAACTCATGCTAATATCTCACTAATTATTCAGTTCGAAGATGATATAAAAAATGGAATTTCACTTTAAATCAATCATTTTTAGCGCATTTATTTCAATAAATTGTTTCGCACAAGCTCAACCCAATCAAGAGCAACCGACTGACATCACCCTATTAATTTCAATTGATGGTTTTCGTCATGACTATTTGGACAAATACCGCCCCCCAGAACTACTCACCATTGCTAATGAAGGCTTAAGAGTCAGTAAATTATTACCGATATACCCGAGTAAAACATTTCCAAATCATTTGAGTATTATTACTGGGAAATATGCGGCTAATCATGGCATTGTCCATAATGAATTTTACAGTAAAGCCAAAGGTAAAGTTTACAAAAAAGGCAGTGCTGCCAAGGATCCTTCTTGGATCAATGGTCTGCCTTTATGGTTATTAGCACAAGAGCAAGGGGTGCGAAGTGCGGTGGTATTTTGGCCTGAAGCTAATGCCAAATTATCAATTGATTTACCTCAGGATATTATCAAATGGCACCGAGGCGTTAGTGATAAAGAATTGATCGATAAGCTGATTAATTTACTTGAACGTGCCCCACAAAAACGCCCTCAATTCATCGCCACCTACTTATCATCCGTTGATATGGCTGGGCATGCATTTGGACCAAATTCGAAAAAATTAGCGCAAGCAGTGAGCTATATTGATGATCAAATAGCACGTTTACGCCGGCAAATTAAGCGCTTAAACCTTCAGGTTAATTTGGTGATTGTTTCCGATCATGGCATGAGTGATCTTAGTGATGCAAAAAAAATAATTTGGTCTGATTTAATTAATCCTAATGAGCAAGTCGTCGTGATTAACGCTGGTACTCAATTAATGATCAGTGGTAAACAGCATGTCAATGCCCAAGCAGAATTAACACGGCTAAAAACACAATTACAACATCAAGCCAATGGACGATATCAAGTGCTTGAACCTAACCAATTAGCAGAATTATCCTATGTCGGGCCCAATGTAGCCGATATTATCTGTGAAGTGCTACCGCCTTATATTTTTACCGACGGCATGTTCTCAATATTAAGTAATGGTAACCATGGTTGGAATGTTAATAACAACCCAGACATGGCCGGCTTTATGGTAGCATCAGGTCCAAACTTTACGGCAAACAGCGTGATTAGCGCGACCGAAAACATCAATGTTTATCCGCTGATAGCGACATTGCTAAAACTTACAATAAAACATAAAATCGATGGCAAACTAACAGTTTTTGCGCCACATCTCGATTAAGCTATTATTACACGCGACGAAAAATAGGAATTATTTTGTTTAATTTAAAAAAATTCAATCTTAAAGCTATTGCCCTTATCTCACTAAGTGCTTTGACGATCTCAGTTGCCTCAACTGCTGCAACCACCCAAAATAATCAACAAGCAATTTACAGCCACATGTCAATTCATCATCCGGTGTGGGCAAAAAATGGCATGGTATCATCTCAAGAAGCATTAGCGACTAATATTGGGGTGAGTATTCTAGCCCAAGGCGGCAACGCAGTCGATGCCGCCGTTGCAGTCGGTTATGCCTTAGCCGTTACCCTGCCCCGTGCTGGTAATATTGGCGGAGGTGGTTTTATGATGATTTATTTAGCCGAACAGAAAAAAACTATCGCGCTAGATTATCGTGAAATGGCGCCACAACAAGCCCATCGAAATATGTTCCTTGATGATAATGGTAATGCTGATAAAAAGTTATCGCGCTACCACGGCCTAGCCGTTGGGATTCCTGGTACTGTGATGGGTCTTGAACTTGCCCGTGAAAAATATGGCACGATGAGTAGACAACAAGTAATGACACCGGCGATTAAATTAGCCCGTAGCGGCATAACAGTTACTCCCGATTTAGCCAACTCATTAAATGCCATGAGTCAGCGATTGGGACAATGGTCAAGTACTCAGGAAATATTCTATAAAAAAGATGGTACTAATTATCAAGTGGGTGAAACCTTGGTTCAAACCGAACTTGCTAATAGCCTAGAATTAATTGCAAAGCAAGGCAATGCCGGCTTTTACAGTGGGGTCACCGCCACTAAAATTGCTCAGGCCGTTCAAGCTGCCGGTGGCGTGTTAACCGTTGAAGACTTTAAGCGTTACCGGGTGATAGAACGTCAACCTGTAATGGGCACCTATCGTGGATATACCATAGCATCAATGCCACCACCGTCATCAGGTGGTGTTCACATTATTGAAATCCTCAATATGCTAGAGCAATACCCGATCAAAAGAATGGGCCATAACAGCAGTGATACCATTCATGTCATGGCAGAAGCAATGCGCCGAGCTTATGCCGATCGCAGTGAGTATTTAGGCGATCCAGATTTCAACAAAGTACCCGTTAAGGGCTTAACCGATAAAACCTATGCTAAAAAGCTGGCGGCAACTATTGATATCAACAAAGCGAGTTTAAGTAGCGACATTGCTCCAGGTAAAGTCCTGCCTTACGAAAGCAATGAAACCACTCATTTTAGTATTGTCGATAAATTTGGTAATGCCGTTGCAAATACCTATACCTTAAACTTCAGTTATGGTTCTGGATTAGTCGCTAGCGGCACCGGCATTTTATTGAACAATGAAATGGATGATTTTTCTGCTAAGCCTGGCACGCCCAATGGTTACGGCTTAATTGGCGGAGAAGCCAATTCTGTTCAACCGTTTAAACGACCATTAAGCTCAATGACGCCAACAATAGTACTTAAAGACAACTTGCCTTACATTGTCACGGGTAGCCCCGGTGGTTCTCGGATTATTACCACGACATTACAAGTGGTCATGAATGTCATCGACCATGATATGAACATTGCAGAAGCATCCGCAGCACCAAGAATGCATCATCAATGGTGGCCAGACTATATTCGTCTTGAACGTGGAATAAGCAAAGATACCATCGACTTACTCAAGGCTAAAGGCCATAATGTTAGAGTAAAATCATCAATGGGCAGTACGCAAACCATCATGCTTAACGAAAATGGTTTTTATGGTGCGTCAGATCCAAGACGTCCGGCAGCGTTAAGTAAAGGCTTGTAAGTTATTCGATAGATTTTATCCAATCAGGGCGGTTAGTAATAATCGTCCTTTTTCTATCATAAAATAAATATTGACCATCCCCTTGATGGAAGCTTTATATTGAGAACTCTTCTTTATTTGGTTGCTATCATGACTCTTAAAACGCTGCAATACGTTGCCAAAGTAATACTGTTTACATTGATAACCTGTCAATTAGGCAATGCTATATCGAGCTATTCGAGTACGATCTCACAACATCCTATTCATAACCACGATGGTGCTGATAGCGAAGATAATTGTTGTATTGACGATGATGATACAACAAGATGGTTATCTGATTTAGACGTCGACTCATACACTTTATTACCAAAAAGTATTCAAATATCAAACCTTGCAATCACCAGCTAACAACATCGTCGCTTGAGTAATTTGGTTCCGATATTCCCTTCACTCTATTTACTGTTTCAGTCATTTCTTGAATAAAACTCTATTTTTGCCTTTAATCAATATTATATAACGCAATAATTTGGAGTAATTATGAAAACTCAGATATTGGCATTTCTTGTCATCAGCACTATTAGCTCAAGTCCAGTACTTGCAGCAACCTATAATTTATCAATCGATGATAAAGTAGTTAATTTTACGGGTACTTCAGCACAGGGAATGGCGGTAAACGATCAAATTCCCGGTCCCTTACTACGCTTTAAAGAAGGTGAAAAAGTCACCATTAATGTAACCAACAACATGGATATAGATTCATCTATTCACTGGCATGGCTTAATTTTACCTTACAAGATGGATGGTGTACCGGGTATTTCTTATGACGGAATCAAGCCCGGCGAAACGTTTACATATCAGTTCACTGTGCAACAAAACGGCACCTATTGGTACCATAGCCATTCAGATCTTCAAGAACAAAGTGGCGTTTACGGCCCAATAATTATCGAGCCTAAAGATCAATATCCCCAAAAATTTGATCGCGAATACATCGTGATGTTATCGGATTGGACCGATGAAGACCCAGTAAAGGTGTTAAAACACCTCAAATCTGAGAGTGATTATTACAAGAAAAATAAACGTACCGTGTTCGATATTTTATCTGAAATTGGTCAAGCAGATGGTCTAGATGCAAAAAAAACGGTGATCAAAAAAAGAGCGACTTGGGCTAAAATGCGAATGGATCCGAGTGATGTCTCGGATGTCTCCGGTTATCGCTTTTTGCTCAACGGTAAAATAGCAAGCCAACAACCACGATTTACCTTTAAAAAAGGTGAACGAGTTCGACTGCGTTTTATCAATGCCGCGACCTCAACTTATTTTGATATTAAAATTCCAGGGCTAAAAATGCAGTTGGTTCAATCCGATGGTCAAAATATCGAACCCGTTGAAATTGATGAACTACCGATTGCCATTGCAGAAACCTATGACGTAATCATCGAGCCACAAGCTGATGTTGCTTATAGTATCTTTGCGCAGGCCAAAGACAGATCGGGTTATGTGAGTGCTACGCTAAGTACCGATGCTAATTTACAAGCCAAGGTGCCATCACTATCATCAAGAACTGAGCTTAAATTAGTGGAGGTAATGGGATCGATGTCGAGCATGAAAATGGACTCGGCAGAATCGCAGCATCAGGGGCATCAAATGGATAGCCGCGAACAAATGAAATCCGAAGGTTGGAAAATATTTAGTTACGCGGATCTCAAATCACTAAAGCAAACCAGCGATAATGCAACTCCAGATCGAGAAATATTGCTGCGATTAACGGGGAACATGGAGCGTTATTTCTGGTCGATTAACGACAAAAAATACTCCATGGCTGAGCCAATTAAGTTTAAATTTGGTGAACGTGTGAGAGTCATTTTCAAAAATGAAACCATGATGGATCACCCAATGCATTTGCATGGCATGTGGCAAGAACTTGACAATGGTACCGGCAATTTTAAACCGAAAAAACACACTATCAATATAAAACCAGGTGAAACAGTGGTGGTTGAAGTGCCTGTTGATGCTGTTGGTGAATGGGCTTTTCATTGCCATATTTTATACCACGCAGACACTGGCATGTTCCGTAAAGTCGTGGTGGAGGGAGAATAACCATGAAAAAATTATTAGTAATGACCTTAATCACAATGCCTCTGATAGCGAACGCCACAATTAAGGATGATGATTGGTATAACTCAGGTCGCTTAGACATTGACTACGGTAATGCAAGAGGGCAAAACCAAACAGGCATTGACGGTCAGTGGCGAATTGGTGACGATTTTAATAAATTTGTGATCGAATTCGAAGGAACTCGAGAAGGTGATGAGTGGGATGATGCGGAAGTTCAGTTGCTCTATAGTCGCTACCTTGGTAAATATTGGGACTGGCGAACAGGCATCAGACAGGGATTAAATTCTGACGGTGAAACATCGCTGATGTTAGGTATTGAAGGGCTTGCTCCTTACTGGTTTGAAACTGAAGCTTCGATATATCTCGATCAAGACGGCGACTTTTCTGTTGAAACTGAACTGAGCTATGAACTGCAATTGACCCAAAATCTAGTGGCAGAAATATTTAGTAATACGACTTGGTATACCAGTGACAAGCTTAATGAAATGCAAGGTAGAGGACTGGTGTCAAACGATATAGGCCTAGGATTACGCTATGAATTTAATCGTCACTTTGCGCTTTATGTTGAAGGTTATAAAAATCAATATCATGGTAAAACAGCAACCATTAGACAACTCAACGGCTTAGCGACTAGAGAGCAAGGTCTTAGAGTTGGGATCCGCCTGTTTAACATTATATTTTAAGGACTCTGTATGATTACGTTAATATCAAATATTCACCCGGTATTCGTTCACTTTACCGTGGCTTTAATCTCGCTAGCTTTCTTGACCACCATCTCTACCTATTTTGTGGGTGATGACAAAAAACAAAGGTTGCTGGATTATGCGCTAATAAGCCTCTACTTGGGCGCTTTGTTTACCGTAGCGACCGTAGCCACCGGTTTATATGCCTTTGGCACGGTTAAGCATGACACGCTATCACATATGGCCATGGTTAATCATCGCAACTGGGCAATTCCAACGGCCATACTGATTCTAATAGGTGCAGCGTTAGTATATACAAAACGCAAAAAAACGTTAGCCTATCTTCTGCCGATAGTACTCGTTATCCTAACGACAATGGTGATTATCACCTCCTTCAAAGGTGGCGAGCTAGTTTACCGCTATGGTTTAGGTGTGATGTCGATACCACAAGCCAGTGAAGAGGGTCAGAACCATGAACATGGTAATGAAAAAGGCGAGGAAGACCAACACAATGACGGTGAAAGTGAATCTCACAATCATTAATCGAACATCAGCCTTAATCGACGCAACGTTGGTAAAGACTATACTCCGCCATGGGTTAATTTAGCTGGATCGAGCAATTGCTCCAGCTTTTCACGACTAATATCGGTGTGATCGAGTGCCACATCAATAATCGCCCGCTGCTCTTTGTAAGCAAGTTTGGCAATTTTAGCGGCAGCTTCATAGCCAATAATTGAATTAAGCGCGGTGACTAATATTGGGTTTTTATAGAGTGCCAATTTAAGATTTTCACCTTGTACTTCAAAGGTGGCAATCGCTTTGTCCGCTAACAATACCGAGGTATTACTTAAAAGTTCAATACTATTGAGTAAATTGTGGCTGATCATCGGTAACATGACATTCAGTTCAAAATTACCCGACTGACCACCAATGGTGATTGCGGCATCATTGCCAATCACTTGAGCTGCAACCATTGCGGTGGCTTCTGGGATCACCGGATTCACTTTACCTGGCATAATCGATGAGCCGGGCTGAAGCGCTTCTAAGGCAATTTCCCCCAAGCCAGAGAGCGGACCGGAATTCATCCAGCGTAAATCATTGGCAATCTTCATTAATGACACAGCAGTGGTTTTAAGTAAGCCAGAAAGCGCCACGGCGGTATCTTGTGAGCCGATTAACGCGAAATAATTTTCTGCTGGGGTGAATTGTAAACCCGTGATCTCACTTAATTGTTGATTAAACACTTTAGCAAACTCCGGGTGAGCGTTAATCCCAGTGCCAACAGCTGTGCCCCCTTGAGCCAAACTTTGAATCGCCGGTTGCATAGTCTGTAAGTTAACGATGTTTTGCTTAATTTGACTGCTCCAGCTATAAAGACTTTGGCTCATTCTTACTGGCATCGCATCCATTAAATGGGTACGACCCGTTTTAACATGATGATCAACCGCTGCAGCTTTAATATCGATCACCGCCACTAAGTGTTTAAGAGCAGGTAATAACTTATTGGCTAGTTCTAATGCTGCACTCACATGGATCGCACTAGGAATAACATCATTACTGCTTTGACCACAATTGACATCATCATTGGGTCCAATGTGCTGCTGACTATTTTTAGAAGCAATATTCGCGATAACTTCATTCGCATTCATATTGGTACTAGTGCCTGAACCTGTTTGGAAGACATCGACGGGGAAATGAGACATTAACTGTGGGTCTGATAACAATTGCATTGACGCTTCAACAATCGCATCAGCCGTGCTTGCTGAGATCAAGTCTAGTTCCACATTGGCTTTGGCTGCAGCAGACTTTATTTTTAATAAGGCAGCAATAAAACTCTTGGGTAACGTGGTGTGGCTAATGGGAAAGTTATTAACCGCTCGTTGTGTTTGCGCACCATATAATGCATCAACAGGAACTTGAAGTTCACCCATCGTGTCTTTTTCGATTCTGTAATTGGTCATATTAATTCTAGGCCTACTTGATAATTTAAATTAAAAGGGTGTTCGAGCGAAAGCGATATTTAATTGGCTATTGACGCTAATATACAAATGCCTTAACTCGAAAACCTTGAGATCGGAATGGGGATAATTTGCCACTAAACGTTTAAGACATAATAAAGGTCGATGTATAGAGTCAAAACATAAACGACGCCAGTGGGCCGGAATAGTGGGATCTTCGATAGTCTCGATTAAATTATGTAATACACTTTTATAAAATAACCACTGTTGAGGCTGTTCAAGTTCAACCACAATTTGCTCAGCAAGTTCGAAATAACTGTAAAATAAATCGGTCCGTTGAGAATGTGTACATTGACGAATAAACAACGACAATTCTTTCCACAACTTAATATGATGCAGCGGAGATTCCGCTTCCAGATCGACAAAATCAAATATAGAACAACTCATAAATCACCAAACTCAAACGATAATGATTATCATAATCGTTTTGTGGTAATAATATCAAGATAAACTTAAGCAATTGATGATAAACCCTCATCAATCACATATACTCAAGAAAAGAAAAGTCACCCTTGGAGAAAGAGTTGGAGCAAAGAGATACCCGCCTAGTTAATTGGTTTAGACAATCTGCCCCTTATGTTAACGCTCATCGCCATAAAACCTTTGTGATCATGATTGGTGGAGAATGTATTGCACACCAAAATTTCTCTAATATTGTCAACGATATCGCTTTGCTTAATACCTTAGGGATCAAAATTGTTTTAGTTTATGGTGCCAGACCTCAAATAGAGCAGGCATTAAAAACTAATAATATCGAGAGTCAATTTCATCATCAGCAACGCATAACAACTGAACCCGCATTCACTTTAATCAAACAAGTGATTGGTCAGTTGCAACTCGAAATCAATGCCCAATTGTCAAAAGGGTTAATCAATACCCCAATGCAAGGCGCGAGTATTAATGTCATTAGTGGTAATTTCATTACGGCTCAACCTGTTGGCATCAGTGATGGTATTGATTTATGCCATACCGGTAAGGTGCGTCGAGTTGATGTTGATGGGATAAAACGTCAACTTGAGCAAAATTCTATTGTTGTGATCAGTGGTATTGGGTATTCAATGACTGGTGAAAGTTTCAACTTGAGCGCAGAAGAAGTAGCGACCCAATTAGCCATTCGTTTAAAAGCCGACAAAATGATTGGTTTTTGTTCTGATAATGGGGTGTTAGATATTGAAGGTCGAGTGATCCCTGAAATGTTCCCTGCCGATGCAAAAAAACGGCTCAACGAACTGGAGTATAATGGCGCAATTCTTACTGGTACCGCGATCTATTTAAGAGCTGCCATTGCCTCTTGTGCCGCGGGGGTGCCTCGCAGCCATTTAGTGAGCTACCGCGAAGATGGTTCATTGTTACAAGAATTGTTCTCGCGCGATGGTATTGGCACTCAAATTGTGATGGCCAGCTCCGAACAATTACGCGGTGCAACCATAGATGATATCGCTGGAATCGTCGATTTAATTCAACCACTCGAAGAACAAGGCTTGTTAGTGCGTCGCTCTCGCGAACAACTTGAAGTTGAAATAAAGTTATTCACTGTGGTTGAGCGAGATGGCTTAATTATTGGCTGTGCGGCGCTCTACCCCGCCAAAGATCAACAATCTGGTGAGATGGCCTGCGTTGCGACTCATCCTGAATATCGCAAAGCCTCACGAGGTGATGCTTTAGTCGAGAAAATATCAGAACAAGCCAGAAGAATGGGCTTAAGTAAGTTGTTTGTTTTGACCACTAGCTCTATTCATTGGTTTCGTGAACGTGGTTTTGAGCCCGTTGAATTAGAGCAATTGCCGGTCGAAAAACAAGCGCTATATAACTTTCAACGTAACTCCAAGATACTGATTAAGCAATTATAATTGACCAATGAAACACCTTAAACAATTCCATAAAGCCCCCATGAGAGTGCTTAAGCTTAATCATAAACGCATTAAATTACGTTTTAGATGGAGCATGATTAAGTTAAAAATAGCGCTAGCACAAGAGAAGAAAGAAACGAAAGAAATGCTTTCTATCTATGCAAAAGTGACCAAAGGTGGGGCCTCAAAAGATGAAATATGCACGGCCAACAAGCAGTTTCTGGATATTTTAAAAGGCTTAGGACTTGGGGTGTTTGCGGTGCTGCCTTTTGCGCCAATTACCATTCCAATTTTAGTCAAACTGGCCAAGATAGTTGGCGTCGAGCTGCTACCAAGCTCTTTTTATCAACCTAAAAAATAATAGCTTTATAATGTTCGTCGTGGTTGCACCGCGACGTTTGAAAAGATTAAACCGGCCACCAATGACATAAAAATCATAAAGGCTTGTGTACCAATTTGCTCCGTCCCCAACATGTTTTCACCTGATACTACCGAGTTTAACCCGATATAGACCTTACTACCTGGCACTAAAATCACTAAGCCTTGCAAAGATACAATAATTGCCGGTGACTTAAATACTCGCGCATAGGTATTGGCATAAATACCAACACAAAATGCACCAAAAAATGTACCCAAAGCAATCCCAAAATAACCGGCTGCTAATAAGCTGGTGGAATAAGCAATAAATCCAGAAATAATGCCCCAAAACCCGTCTTTTAAGCGAGTTTTAAACATCACGACTAAGCTAGCCGACAATAGGAGCACCGCTCCCCAAGCGGTCCAGTCTGGTACTCTGTTCGGCATAACGAACTCAACTTGTCCCCAACAGGCATGCCCTAGCGCCATTCCAAGCACAGCTCCAAAGTACAGTTTAAACAGTAACATAATCGCATCCATGACCCTTGCTGTGCCTGATAGTAGATCTCTAGCGGCAAGTTCCCGTAAACCAAGGGTTAATGCTAAACCAGGTATAAAAGCAATGATACTCGACAATACGACTAACGAAACATTGATGCTAGGATCTAAATGCATGACCCCCGTGGCAATAAATGCTGACACAATCGCGACCAAGGGTTCGAGCATATTGGTGACACGTTTAGAGATAGTCGACCAATAGACAAAGCCGTAAACTACTAAACTTAATAGAAAAGACCATAATACGTCATTCCAGCTAGTTCCCATTAGCATCGCAAATGCGCCACCTGAAATACCAAAAGCAATGAGCGTCACAAAATGAGAATATGGATTCGGTTTATTGGCTATTTCGTCAATACGGGCACTGGCTTCAATCAGTGAACGTTGACCCGTCGCTAATTCGTTAACCAGTTCATCGGTTCGAGCCAGAGAGCCAAGATCTAAATCGCCAGGCTTAACCCGAACCACATGATGGTATTCTTGATTATCTTGATTACCTTTTTCCCACATCACAAATGTCATTGAAGTTGGGGTGATAATAAAGGAACCATCCATCCCTAAAATGTCAGCGACATTAGTTAAGTGCGCCTCCAAGCGATAAGCTGGCGTGCCGAATTTGTGTAATGATTTTCCAAGTTTAATAACAAATTTTTGGCGTTGGGCGTAGGTTGACGATGTCACTATAATCTCATTAAAATTGTGCTTGTAACTAACAATAGTATTTTTTTATATTTAATCAAGCAAGGTGAATATTTTCCGCGATTTTAGTCTTATTTATCGCGGTGTAAAGTTTTATTTCACTTTATATTCCATGCCAAAATAATCGCTGAATATCAGTCCAAAACTATATAAATAACCGCTTAACTACCCTGATAAATTAGATGTATTAATTTTTAACATAAAAAAACCTAACGTAACAACGTCAGGTTTTTGATAGGTTTACCTTAGCTTAATGCTAAAATTAAAAACCACATTGCTTACCTTGGTTTTTGGCTTTTAACCAAGTATGTAATGGCGCAAAGTAATCTAAGATTGCCGTTGCATCCATTTGCTCATTACCGGTCAAAACTTTATACGCTTGTTGCCATGGCTGACTAGAGCCCATTTCTAACATGGTATTAAGTGCCTGCCCTGCTTCTTTGCTGTTATAAATTGAACAACGGTGGATCGGATCTTTGTTGCCAGCTATTTTACAAAGCGCACGATGGAATTCAAATTGTTGAATATGTGCTAAGAAATAACGAGAGTATGGCGTGTTCGCCGGTACGTGATATTTAGCACCAGGGTCAAAGGCATTAGCATTACGGACAATAGGTGCAGCGACACCTTGATATTTTTCACGCAATTCCCACCACGCTGTATTATAATTCTCTGGAGTAACTTCACCAGAAAACACTTGCCAGCGCCACTGATCGACCATTAAACCAAATGGAATAAACGCAATTTTCTCAAGCGCCATTTTCATTAATAAGCCAATATCTTTAGATTGGTCTGGAATAGAATCAATTAAACCAATTTCTTTTAGGTATTTTGGCGTCACAGATAAGGCAATCGTGTCACCAATCGCTTCATGAAAACCATCATTAGCACTGTTTTGGAAAAATACTGGCTGATCTTGATAAGCGCGTTGGTAGAAATTGTGTCCTAACTCATGATGAATCGTCGAAAATTCCTCACCAGTACGCTGAATACACATTTTAATCCGGATATCGTTCTTAGCATCTAAATCCCAAGCCGAGGCATGACAAATAACATCACGATCCTTTGGTTTAGTAAATAACGAACGTTGCCAAAAAGTCTCTGGCAGTGCGTCAAAACCTAACGAGGTGAAGAATGCTTCAGCCCCTTTAACCATTTTCACTTCATCATATTGATGAACCGCAAGCTGTTTAGTGATGTCATAACCTGGATCTGCATTTTTTGGTGCCACTAAATCGTAAATATTGCCCCACGATTGTGCCCACATATTACCCAGTAAATGAGCAGGAATAGGCTTATCTAGTGCAACTTTATCTTCGCCATAGGTTTGAGATAACTCAGAACGAACGTAACAATGAAGATCATCATATAGTGGTTTTACTTGACCCCAAAGGCGGTTAAGTTCTTTACCAAAATCATCAGCAGGCATGTCATAGTTTGAACGCCACATCGCCCCAAGATCTTTATAGCCCAAGCCATTAGCGCCTTCGTTAGCCAATTGAGTTTGACGAGTATATAACTCTTTCATGGGTACACTGATTTGACGCCAACCTTGCCATAAATCGAGTAATTCTTCGTAGTCCCGTGAGGTCGCCATTTTGGCCGTCATATCACCAAGACTTAATGTTTCACCGGACTTAGTTGTATAAGTACCTTTGCCATAAATACTGCCTAATTTAGCGCCTATTTCAGCCAATTCTGCTGATTTTTTAGAATCTTGTGGAGCAGGAATAACTAAGCTTTGCTTTAAGAAATTTAACTGACGACGTTGAGTTGGCGTCACATCAATTTGATCAAATCTCGCAGCGGCCACGGCATAAGCGACACTTGCTTCGGTTGCTTTTTGATTAGTAGTAGATGATAAAGCAGCGGTGTCTTCGGTAATGAAGTTTTGGTAAATCCATTCTGCTCTGCTACTTTCAAGATTTAGCGCCACCAATTCTTTAGCCACTTTATCTAAGAAAATTTTAGCATCATCTGATGTTAATGTGCGTTGCTCCTTGGCAATCGCCTCTTGTTTTACCGGTGTATCATTACAACCAGTCAGTGACGCTGCAACAACCACAGCCAATGCACTCATTTTAAAATAATTATTCATGTCATCTCTTTATATTTTTATAATCTAGTGCAGTATATAAAATTGTGAGTTGATGACCAATAATTTATTGATCATTATCTGCTAGCAAAGTGTCACCGATTATTTACGGATAATATTTGAGACCGCTTTAAGCCAGCCGACATATAGTGCTTGGCGTAAGTCATTATCAATGACGGGACTAAACTTTCGGTCAATATGACTTAACGTGCTCAGTTGTTCTAGATTGTTAAAGACACCAGCTTTAAGCCCAGCCATATACGCTGCACCTAGGGCCGTCGACTCAATCACCACAGGACGTTCAACCTGCGCATTTAACATATCTGATAAAAATTGCAGAAACCATACATTGCCAGCCATCGCGCCATCGACCCGCAATGAATTAATAGTCATACCATCACTCACCATTGCTTGCTGTATATCTCGGCACTGATAACAAATTGATTGCAATGCTGCGGTCACTATTTCATTAATGCCCGTGTCCCGCGTTAACCCAAATATTCCGCCCCGAACATCAGGTTCCCAATAAGGAGCGCCTAGGCCAGTAAAAGCAGGAACAAAATAAACCCCGTGGTCTAATGGTGTTTTCTGGGCTATCGATTGAGTTTGCTTAGCGTTATCGATCAATTTAAGACCATCCCTTAACCAATTAATGACGGCGCCAGCAATAAATATACTGCCCTCAACCGCATAGGTTACTTGACCATCTAAACGATATGCCACGGTAGATAATAAACGATGTTGTGATATTGAGACAGTTTTACCAGTATTTAACATCACAAAGCCGCCGGTACCAAAAGTGCTTTTTGCCATGCCTGGTTCAAAACAACATTGGCCAAATAAAGCTGCTTGTTGATCTCCGATCATGCCCTGTATAGGAATAGCACCACCGAGTAGCTTTTCATTGGTTAGTCCAAAATCGGAAGCACAATCCAGCACTTGTGGCATTAAACTTAAGGGAATATCAAACAAGTCTAGTAACTCTTTATCCCACTGTTGAGTGTGGATATTAAATAACATGGTTCTTGAGGCATTAGTGGCATCTGTTTTATGAGACTGCCCATTGGTTAACCGCCACAGGATAAATGTGTCAATCGTTCCGAAAGCTAATTCACCTCTTTGTGCACGCTGATAAGCATCTGGGATATTTTGTAGCATCCAATAAATTTTAGTGGCAGAAAAATAGGGATCAATCAACAAACCAGTTTTATCCGTTATTAAAGGTTCATGCCCCTGCTCGATTAACTCCTTACAATATTGACTGGTACGACGATCTTGCCACACAATCGCATTATATATTGGTAGTCCAGTTTTACGATCCCAAATGATTGATGTTTCTCGTTGATTGGTTATTCCGATGGAACAAATATCACTGGCACTAAGGTTAGATTTTTTTAACACCTCGATCGAGGTCGCTAACACTGTTTCCCAAATATCTTCAGGGCAATGTTCAACCCAACCGTCTTTAGGAAAACGTTGTGGGTACTCTGTTTGAGCAATCTCAACAATATTAGCTTGTTGATCAAAAATAATAGCTCTTGAACTGGTTGTCCCCTGATCGATGACTAAAATATTTGGCATAATATCGGCCCCCGCACTTAAATAAAGATGATATAGATTAAAACTAACCTATATTTATACCCATGACCAATGGAAATACAATATTTAAGCGAGAGTTTAAATACTTAAGTGCAAGGACTTTGTTGAAGGTAAGTCATCGTGGTAGAGCGACCCATGACTAGGCCAGCTCCACACAGATCCAGACGTGCAGAACTATCGCATAGTATAAAGCCTCCCCCCTGTTCAGATCTAATATTTATTGGAGCGATACCAGCACTTCAGAGCGATGCAGGATGCAGTCCTTACTGCTGAAAAAATCGCTAATCTCACACTCCGACAAAGGCCCAACACCCGATACAGCTGGTTCGTAAACCTTGCCTGACTAGGACTTACACCCTGCAACATGATAATACAATGTAATTATGGTGCCTCCATTAGATCACATCTTTAATGTAAATGGTAAAAGTTGGTTACATAGAGGGAGTTATAGAACTATAGGTGTCGCAATTCGGCAATACGGAACTGCTTAATGTTTGCACAATTAATCCAATGACCTAACACAGAGCTTATGTGAGTTATCGTCATTTAGTTAATAAATACCTCTTTCCTCATCAGCCTTATCACGGTGGAGGTATTACCCAAAATTTTTACTATTTTACTTAACTTAGGTATGCCAATGAAACTGATCTCATACCACCATTCTCTAACCTAATAACAGGAGAAAAAAATGAAAAATAAAAAAATGTTATCTCTAATTGTTTGTAGTGTGCTTATCAGCGCCTGTAGCACCGAAGAAAAAATTGTTGAAGTGGAGAAAATTGTAAAGGTTGAACCGACTCCAGTCACCAGCGTTAAAAATGTTATCTTAATGATCGGTGATGGTATGGGTGTTCAACAAGTTGGCTTGCTCGAAGATTACGCACGCCGCGCGCCTAACTCTATTTATAACAGTGCCAACAATCAAACCGCATTATCTAAGTTTAGTAAGAACGGACTGATGGGATTGTCTATGACATCACCACACGGCGGTTTAGTCGTTGATTCAGCCTGCTCAGCAACACAATTAGCCACAGGCATGCCTGCTGGTTCAGAGATGATCGGGCTTGATAACAATGGCAATATCGTTAAAACTATTCTAGAAAGAGCCAAGGCAGCAGGCAAAGCAACAGGTCTAGTGTCAGACACCAGAATAACTCACGCCACACCAGCATCATTTGCCGCTCACCAACCTCATCGTTCGTTAGAAAATGATATAGCTGCGCAGATGATCGCCAGTGAAAGTGTTGACGTTTTATTTTCAGGTGGCGCACGTAATTTCTTACCTAGCGATATTAAAACCAATACTAAAACTCGCGACTTAATGAGCAAGTTGGGCGCATCGAGCAGCATCTATAAGAAATCAAAACGCCAAGATGACCGCAACATCATTACCGAAGCACGTGACGGGCATGGCTACAATCTTGTATTTGATAAAAAACAACTTACTAGTTATACCGGCGATAAAGTATTAGGCTTGTTTGCAAACTCATCGATGAGCGATGGCATCGCTTACACTGCTTGTAAGAAAGCTAACAGCTGTACCCAGCCTTCTCTAACAGAGATGACGATGAAAGCACTCGATATATTGAGTCGAGATCCGGACGGATTCTTCTTAATGATAGAAGGCGGCCAAATAGATTGGGCTGGTCATATTAATGATGCAGGTTGGATGCTACACGAACTGATTAAATTTGATGAAGCGGTTGAAGCAGTTTATCAATGGGTAAAAGATCGCGATGATACCTTGGTGATTGTCACCGCAGACCATGAAACAGGCGGCTTTGGCTTTAGCTATACCAGAAAAAATTTACCAAAAGCGAAATCGCTATCTGGCGATGGCATGCTAGGCTATGATTTCCAACCGAAGTTTAATTTCGGACCGTTAGAAACCCTCGATGCATTACATGGTCAAACCGGAACTTTCTACGACATGATGAGCCATGTTAATAGCGATTGGGATTTTAGCTCGACAACAGCTCAAGCATGGTCAGATGCGATCAACGCTTATAGCCAAATCAAAGTAACCCCAAAACAAGCACAAGGCATTCCAGAGAGAGAGACCAACGAGTACTTTGTCGCAGATCATCCATATTTGGCGGCTGACGTATTTCCTAAACTAAATGATTTTAAGGAGTTCTATGTTTATGGTGATGACCTTCATGGTAATCTCATGGGACGTGCCCTTGCTGCAGACCAAAACGTAATTTGGGGCACTGGTACTCATACTGCCGCTCCAGTACCAGTTTACGCATTCGGACCACAAGGCGTTATCAAACAGTTCTCAACCATGCAACATCATACTGATATTGGTCAGAAAATGATCGCAGCACTGTTACCACAATAACGTCCTAGCCTCAGTTGTTCTTCAATATTCATGAAGTTCAGCTGGGTACATTGTTGAACGAAGCAGCTCCGCGGCAGAGTTTGTAGCGGCTAACTCATAACGGAATCCAGTAGTACCAATTTCTTTTTCCAAGGCAGTCAAAATATGAAGGTAATCCCAAAGAACAACACCTTATTAATCTTCGCTTGCAAGGGATAGTCCCTCCACAATAGATGCTTATGCACGTGCCGTACGCCGTATCACTGATTTTTTTGATAAAACCCTGACATATTAACCACGCAAGATTTAAAAAATTACTTTCATGCACTGAGCCAAACGCATTCTTGGAGCACCATCAAACTCGATCGCAACAGCTTGCTGTTCTTTTATCGCCACACCCTGAATAAACAAAGGGAGTGGCTCAGTATTGTTAAGCCTCTTCAAGTCAAACGGCTGCCCGACATTTTGTCGTCATTAGAGGTCGCGCAATTAATTAGTCACACCAAGAAACAACGATACCAAGTGTTCTTCTTAACCCTATATTCCATGGGGCTTCGGCTCAGTGAGGGGTTAAATTTAACCATTTTTGATATCGATTCAAAACTTATACAGATGCATATTCGCGATGGTAAAGGGGGCGTTCAAAAAGCGATTAAACAAGTCATGCGTGATTGTGGGATCAATAAAAACATTAGCCCTCACTCGCTTCGCCATTGTTTTCCAACTCATTTGCTTGAGCAGGGGCTTGATTTACGTTCACTTTAAGCACTGCTCGGTCATGCCAGCCTAAACACCACCGCTAAATATACCCATTTAACGTCCGTCAGCGTGGGAGATTAACCCATGAACCAATTTATTGAGCTCCTGCGAGAGCACAAAGATGCATTATTTTTACAACATAGTAACGAACTATCACCCGATAAACGCCAAGCCGTGTACGCGATGTTGTCGTGCAAAAATACCAGTAAACGCATGGCGCACTGGACCTGCGGGCATTGTGATTATCAAGACTCGCAAGCATTATCGTGTGGTAACCGACATTGCTCACAGTGTCAGCACACCACAACACGTGATTGGTTGGCGCGACAGCAACAAAAACTATTACCTGTGCGTTATTTTATGGTGACGTTTACTTTGCCCTTTGAACTTAGAGGGTTAGTAAAACGCAACGCAAAATCGTTATATCAATTGATGTTTCAGGTGTCGTCATCGGTGATGAAAGATTTTGGCCAGCGACAGAAAAAAGGTGAGATAAGGTTTACTAGCGTGCTTCACACGCACAATCGACAGCGAGAAACTCATCCACATGATTGTCCCCTGTGGCGCATTCGATAAAATGAACAATACTTGGCGTACAGGGGATCCGGAGTATTTATTTAATCAACAAGCCCTAGCACGTGTTTGGCGCGCGCGAATATTTGAGGCCATGACGCAGCACGACACTTTATATTTACCTGATTATCATCGTCATAAAATGCCAACTCAATGGGTTGTCCATTGCAAAAAAATTGGCTACGGACTGCCAGCCCTTAAATATTTATCCCGTTATCTCTATCGCGGCGTCATCAGTGATAAAGACATCATTAGCACCAGCAATGGCCAGGTAATCTTTAAATATCAAGACAGCGAAACCAAAACAACAAAATACAGA
>SPKZ01018792.1_pt1 | contig 54327 bp, 43 predicted proteins | sample 2456571 | NCBI WGS metagenome assembly SPKZ01 (sample SAMN11192286, study PRJNA482655) | marine metagenome | biome: ENVO:00000447; feature: ENVO:00000244|ENVO:00000211|ENVO:00000569|ENVO:00002023; material: ENVO:00002151; isolation source: ocean water from marine abyssalpelagic zone ...
CGTTAACTCTTTTATTTTAAAAGAAGACACTATGGCTCTAAATTAATGAGCAGGGATCGGTGTATTTAACTTGACGTGGGGAGTCATACCAACGCCCAATTAACGGGCTAAGTAATAGTTGGCTAAAATGTGTAGCGAAGCGAAACGCGGCCAACTGTTACGTGTCACGTTAAATTGCTTGTTATATGCAATGCTGGTTAAACCAAGCGATACAATAACTTAAAGGCACTGTTAAATAAACATTAGCCTCTATTTTGAGCCACACAAATAACCGATTTAGAGCGAATGGTTTTGCTATTCCGAGTCTGAGGGATTTCCCAAACAGTGAATAAACCTATTCGTGGTAAAACATAAAAGCCTGATTTGGCGAAACGCAAAGGTTTTGCCCTAAAGCTAGTTTTAAAAACATATAACGCTAATATTAAGCGGCTAAGTACAATTTGCTAAACTGCGCGGAGCGCGAGCAAACTGTACGTGTCCGTTTGAATTTTCTTGTTATTTGATGGTAGCGGAAAACTACTAACGATAACAAGAACTTTAATTAATTTGTCAGCCCGACCGTAGAACTAAAAAGTACCCAGCAACACGACTAACCAAGCAGTGATTTTTGAGCCTAAAACTAAAGTTTGAACAAGCGAATGGCTTTACTTTAAGTGTCTTTAAAAACGTAAAGCCTATTCGCGCATTTAACTAACCGAGTAGGCGAAAATTGAGGCGTAACCCACCAATCCAATTTGAAAAACACCGCTTTTACAAATAAATAATTGCGTGATTTCGTGTTGCCAAATAACAGTTTATTATGAGGCAAAATTCCTTCTTTCTACAAGATAAGATTAATTGTCCATAATTTTATAATGTTAAAAGATTACTGTATTGTTATGGTTAAATCAATGAGTTAAAAATATAGTTACAACTGATTGATGTGTGAAAGAAGGAAATATTCCTTCTTTCTTGTAGAAAGAAGGAATTAAAATGGTCTGTATAAATGCACAGGTACTTAAAGATAAATATTAAGATTATTTTGTTATTAAAAAAAGTCCTCTTATAAACGAGTCAACTAAGAGTAATCTTGGGCACAGCCGCTTTAGTTAACGTAACGTAGCAAAAAATTTCAGACCTGATTTGACTTACATTTTGCAAAGTCGTTAGTAGCCTTTACTAAGGCATCAATGATTTTTGCTTCACTTGCCACATGTCCGGCCATTTCAATAATTGACAACTCAGCCTCTGGCCAGTGCTCTTTTAATTGCCATGCTTGTTCAACAGGACATACCATATCTAGGCGACCGTGAATGATTTTTGTTGGGATATGTCGAATATTCCCTATATTTTCTAGTAACGGCGTATTGGCAGTAAAACATTGATTCAATGAATAATACAGTTGAATAATCGCGGGAGCCTTATCGTCTTCTTCTGTTGAGTTTTTTTCTTTTGAACGTTCTTCAAAATTTAGTGACTCTTGCCAGTAAATAAGACTGGCTTCCCAATGTTGTATCTTATTATAAATATCGCTTGATACATCGCTATTATCATCAGTGAGTTGTTGATAAATTGCTGATAAAGGCCGAGCTTGTTGAGATAAAGGTAAATGTTGAACTAAGTTATGCCAAGCCTCAGGAAAAATTTTAGCCGCGCCATTTTCGCTATAAACCCAATCAATGTCTTGCTGTCGAGCTAAAAATACTCCGCGTAATATTAAGCCAGATACTTGTTCAGGAAAATTTATTGCATAATATAAAGCCAATGTAGCCCCCCAAGAACCACCAAAAACCAACCACTGTTCAATGCCAATATGTTGTCGTATTGCTTCCATGTCTTGCGCAAGGTTCGCGGTGGTATTTTGTTCTAACAAGCCATAAGGACGAGATCGGCCACAGCCACGTTGATCAAATAAAATAATATGATAAAGCTTAGGATCAAAATAACATCGGTGTGATGGCCGACATCCAGAGCCGGGACCACCATGTAAAAACACCACAGGAATGCCTAAAGGGTTGCCACATTGTTCTACATAAATGTGATGTTCGGTCACTAAATTTTCGCTAGCTAGTCCACCTGCTTGTGCATCCGTTAGTGCACCATTACTGACGGCTAAGTGGTAGTGACTAAAAGGCTCAAGGGCAGGGTAGAGTGACAACATATAGTTTATACCTACTTATCTTTGCTGGCTAAATTTAGGACTAAAACTAATAAGGGCCAACACTGCTGTTATTACTGTGGCGCTCAATATCACGCTAAAAGCGCTTAAGTTGAGTTGGCCAAAAAGTGCAAATCGTAATAATTCTACACAATAAGTAAAAGGGTTGTACTGGCAAAGCCAATATATCCATATACTGGCTTCTTGCATTTTCCACAACGGATATAAAGCACTTGATAGAAAGAACATCGGAAAAATAACAAAGTTCATTACTCCAGCAAAATTTTCCAATTGCTTGATTAAGCTTGATAACAGTAAACCTAACGCGCCGAGGAAAAAAGCAATCATAAAAACGGCTGGTGCTGCGGTTAAATATCCTAACAGTGAAATATCTACATCAACCAATTGCGCACAAAGTAAAAAAACATATACTTGCATTAAGGATAAAAAAGCAATGGCAATAAGTTTACAACACAATAAGAACGGCATGGGTAGCGGACTCATCAATAGTACTTTCATACTGCCCATTTCTCTGTCATAAACCATGGAAAGTGAACTTTGCATGCCATTAAATAACACTATCATGCAGCATAAGCCGGGAATGATATATTCTTGGTAAGTGATATAGGTGCCATAAGGCTCCATGATAGAAACACCCAATGCCGCCCTAAAACCTGCGGCAAAAACAATTAGCCATAACAGTGGCCTAACTAAGGCGCTAAATAAACGTGAACGTTGTTGAAAAAAACGAAAAACCTCACGTTTAACAATACCTAAGCAGCAATAAAAATATTGGTTTAAGGTCATACTACCTCCGTATTGTGAATTAAAGCAAAGTACAGTTGGTAAACATCAGCTACCTTGTATTGTTTACACAACTTACTGCTTTGGTCTTGTGCTTGAATTTCACCTTTGTTGATAACGATAAGTCGATCGCTTGGCTCTACTTCATCCATTAAATGTGTCGTCCACAATACACAAATATCTCGTTGAGAACATAAGTTGCGAACATAAGAAATAATTAATAGGCGGCTGTCAACATCTAAGCCTACGGTCGCTTCATCAAGTAATAACACCTTAGGTTGATGAATGAGTGCTCGGGCAATTTCTACCCGTCGCCTATGGCCACCGTTTAAGGTTCTTACTTTATCGTGTAAACGTTCAGTTAAACTTAATTGCGCTAATATAATGTCGATATGGATCAGTGCTTTTTTAGGGGCGATTCCATGCAAAGAAGCATAATAGAGCAGGTTTTGTTTTACTGATAAATCTAAATCTAAGGTACTTTGCTGAAATACCACGCCCATTTGCGACATTATTGTTGATTTACTCTTACTTAAATCATTATCGTTAATATGAATTGTGCCATGAACGGTTTGGGTAAGCCCTGTTAATAATGATAACAAGGTACTTTTACCTGCACCATTTGGGCCTAACAATACGTTAAACCCTGCGGGTAAGGTTAAGTTTACTTTGTTAAGTGCTATTTTTTTGCCGTAAGCGAAAGATAAATCGTTGGTTACTATGCCCATAAAGTTACTCCTTCACTATTTTGTATTGTGCTTGATAGCCACACCCCAAGGATAGCGACCTACTTTTATTGATTTGGTCACTTTCATTTTAGTAACATCAATAACTGATACATCACCACTAATACCATTGGTGGTAAGTAGTTGGCTTTGATCTTGATTTAGGGCTAATTGCCAAACGCGGCGACCCACTAATAAATACTTTTCAATTTCCATGGTTTTTCTGTTAATTACGGCGACATGGTTTGCTGGCCCTAAGGCAACAAAAGCGTAACGACCATCAAGGCTTAACTCTATCCCTACCGGTTGCACTCTATCGCGATGAATACCGCGAATGGCAAAGTTAAATTCTTTGATTATTTTTTTACTGGCAACATCTATAACAACAACAGCGCCGCCAATTTCAGAGCTTACCCATAAAAACTTATTATCTTGGGTGAACTGCGCAGATCTAGGTCTTGCGCCCACTAAGGTATTAGCAATAATTTCGTTAGTTTTAGTGTCTATCCAGTGCACCATATTGGTTGTTTCTGAGGTAACCACCACAAGATTACCATCAGGACTTACCGCTAGGCCTTCTGGCTCTACGCCTACATCTATTTGAGCAATAACCATACTGGTGGCAATGTCTATTACCGTTAAAATAGCATCGTCTTCATTTGAGGTATAAATAATTTTACCATTTGGATGTAAAGCGATCGTTTCAGGATCTTCGCCTGAAGGTAATTCACCCACAATTTCTTCGGTGTTTAAATCGAGTATTTGAATGCGATCTGAGTCACTAGCACATATGTAAGCAAGCGATTGATCATGATTAAAAATAATCCCTCTTGGTCTTTGACCAACAGCAATTTTTCTAATCACTTTTTGCTGTTCAAGATCTATTACCGAAATATTATCGTCTTTTTCGTTGGTAACATAAGCAAGCTCAACCGCTGTTACCAATAAACTCTGGCTGATAAAAAGCAAGCCTAGTAATAATTTTATCTTCATAATTGACCTTTTAAAAGTAATGTTTTTAATATGAGTATTTGACTGTACATATTTGAATAACTAATTAGCATGACATTGAGACTCTTGTTGATCGAAACCTAAGGTATCTAATTCAGTTTTAGGGTGTAAAATGCCCGCTTGCGGAGATTGAGATACTAAACCATGAGGTTGTATTAATGCTATTGGCATTCTTAGCTGGCCATTCCAAGTGCGAAAGCTAAGCTTACGCCCTTTATACGCGGCTAATTTAAAATCAGCGGATTTAATATAAGCCGATAACTCTTTTACTGCTGCTGAATTGGTTTTATGAACGGCTTGGGCAATAGAGCGCACAGCAAGATAGCCATTAAAATCAATTTCATTCATGTAACGAGTTGTTAATTTATTAAAGCGAGTTTGTAATTGCGCCGCTCCCCATTGTTCTATTACTTGGTGCCAAGATAACGCTTCAAGACCGGCAGAGCCGACAACAGGCCTAGGTAGGTAGGTATTAAAAGGAATATACTCGGCAAAGTCTTTAGTTTGATCGGCAACATAAACCACATCATATTCTGCTGATGTTTGGGTGAAAAGGGGTATTTCTTGCTGAGCACTGCGTCTGAGATCGGTATTAAAACTCCAGATCTTTTCGGTAATTATTTTGAGGCCATAGCGCTTAGCCGAGCGTTTAAAAGATTTAGCTAGTGCAATATCGGCTGGTTTTTCACCACGAATAAGCAATACTTTATTTAAACGTCGATAAAGCAGCCATTGAGCAAGTGCGTCTGACTTCATCGCATTGCTTGGCGCGGTATGTAAAAGTGTATTTAAGCATTGGCTGTTACGTAACTCATTGGAAAATTCACTTATATTGAACAATAAAATGTTTTTATTTTGTGCCCACAAGTTGATTTCATTCAACACCGGCAGGGGCGCATCAAGGATAAAAATAGCTTTTCCGCTGTTGAATTCTTCCTTTAAACGAGCCAGTAAGTTTTGCTGTTTGGTAAATTCAAAGGAGGTTAGGGTAAAGTGTTGTTGTAAAAATTTTCCGGTGGTATTTGAATCATCTATTGCTAACCTTGCTCCTTGATAACCACTATCACTGGCCATTTTTATAATATTTGATAATGCTGGCGCATGCTGCTGGTGCAGCTTTAAATAAGTAATATCAATAGATAAAGCCGTTGAAAAAACACTGAAACTAGTTAAAAAACCAGATAAAAGCATGAAAGAGATAAAGTGCATTAGTGTTAATTTTTTGGGTAAACTTTGTTTTTGCATGGGTTTTTAATCTCAGCGTGAGAAGTCATAACATCTTATTATTTATCATCATATAGTAGTAATGAACTGATTTATAGAGAGGGCATTTGTTGTCTAACTGCTATTAACTGTTTGTTTATTAAACATTTGTTTGTTTTTTGTGTGATTGATATTGATTGAAATCATACTAAAGGATGAGGCGAACATATCTAAAGTACAGTTCGGAAATTACCAACTATTCGCTAAACTAGCTTTATACAATTTAAAAGTAGCACCTAGAGGTTTTAAAAATGACTAAGTTAAATTTTAAGCGTAAATGCTTGATAGCCTGTATATCTCTTTTTTCGTATGGCGCATCAGGTCATGGCTCGGTAACTCCGCAATCAATCGACACATCTGAATTACCTCAGTTAGGGGAAGAGTGGCTAGAAAGAAACCCTTATCGCGAAGTAACGGGTGATGTGCGTACTGCTGTACTTGAAATTGGTGCGTCTGCATATAATCAAAATTGTGCTCGTTGTCATGGCTTAGGTGGCATTTCTGGCGGTATAGCCCCTGATTTACGTATGCTTGCAACTGATTATGATGGTGATGAGTGGTATGGCTATCGTGTACAAAATGGTGCGGTACGTAACGGCGCTGTTTATATGCCAAAAATGACTGAACACTTATCTGCAGAAGCACTTTGGGCTGTCCGCACTTGGTTAGAGTCTGTTAGCAATGAAGAAGAGTAATTCCCGTTTACTTTGTTTCGCCTTTAGCTGTTGCTGGTTTCTTTGTGCAACAGCTTTTTCCCGATCTTACGATGATATTATAGAAAGTAATGAAATAGTTATTGCTGTCTATAGTGACTTTCGACCTTTTTCTTATCTAGGTAATGGCATAGATAAGGGTAAAGAGCAGGGCATAGATGTTGATTTAGCACGCATTATTGCCAAAAAACTCGGTGTTAAACTTCGTCTACGCTGGATGACTGCCGATGAAAGTGTTGATGATGATCTGCGTAACAATCTCTGGAAAGGACACTACCTTAAGCGAACAGTCGCTGATTTGATGTTAAGAGTACCATACGATAGAGAGTATTCTTTATTACGTGATGATATTGGCGAGTTAGTCCACCAACATGTTCATATGTTTGCGCCTTTTCATACCGAATCTTGGCAGGTTATCTATAACAGTAAAAAAATTGAATCAGTAGAAACCATTGCTGTTTTTCAATACCATGATATTGGTGTTGAAGTAGACTCAATTCCTCAGTTTTATCTCACTTCTGCTTTTCGTGGTCGTATGAGAGACCGTGCTAAACAATTCCCATCAATTAGTGAAGCCATTAGTGCGATGACCGAAAGTAAAGTTGATGCAGTGATGGGGCTTACCAGCCAAATTAGTCACTTGCAAAGTCAACTTTCTAAAACAGACTACCCATTGGCTAAAAATGCCTTTCCTATGATAGGACGTCAACAATGGGATATCGGTATGGCTGTTAAAGCCGATTATCGACAACTAGGTTATGCGGTGGCTGATATCGTTGAAAGCATGATTAAAACAGGCGAAATAGAGAAAATTTTCGCTAAATATAATGTTATTTATAAACTACCTAATTTATATAAAACCTCTGAATAAGTAGTCCTCCTAAATGATGAGTCAAATTCATACTGCTGTTCAGTAGTTAATAAAAGAACAACATTTTATGATTAATTCAACCTGCACAATTCAATTGAATTTTATAGGTATAACTAAGAATAAATAGCATCAGAAGCAAATTGTAGATTCAATTCCATGAGGGAAAAACAATGATTAAAACGACTAAAACTAAAGCATTGTCATTATCAATGATAGTCTCATTAGCGCTAACAGGTATGGCAAATGCTAATGTAACCAACAAAGATATTCTAAATGACCAAATGACAACGGAAGATGTTGTTACTTACGGCCTAGGCCTGAAAGGACAACGTTATAGTCCATTGAAAAAAATTAATACTGAAACTGTTAAAGAAATGCGACCTGTTTGGTCTTTTTCATTGGGCGGTGAAAAACAACGTGGCCAAGAATCACAACCAATGATCAAAGATGGCGTTATGTATATTACTGGTTCTTATTCACGTGTTTTTGCTATTGATGCCAGAACAGGTGATGAACTTTGGCAATATGATGCCAGATTACCTGATGGCATCATGCCATGTTGTGATGTGATCAACCGTGGTGTTGCTTTATACGGTGATTTAGTTATTTTTGGTACCCTAGACGCTAAGCTAGTTGCGCTTCATAAAGATACCGGTAAAGTTGTTTGGAAAAAGAAAGTAGAAGATTATAAAGCGGGTTATTCAATCACAGCTGCGCCAATTGTTGTTAAAGGTAAAGTGATTACCGGTGTTGCTGGTGGTGAATTTGGTATCGTTGGTAAAGTCAGAGCTTATGATGCTAAAAACGGTAACCTAGTATGGGAACGTCCTACTGTTGAAGGCCATATGGGGTATATTTGGAAAAATGGCAAGAAAATGGAGAACGGTATCTCTGGTGGTAAAGCCGGACAAACCTGGCCTGGTGACTTATGGAAATCAGGTGGTGCTGCTCCATGGAATGGTGGTACTTATGATGCTGATGTAGATTTACTGTTTTTTGGTACGGGTAACCCTGCACCTTGGAATTCACATTTACGCCCGGGTGATAACTATTTTTCATCATCTCGTTTAGCGATTGACCCTGATACGGGTAAAATTGTTTGGCATTTCCAAACCACACCACATGATGGTTGGGATTACGATGGTGTAAACGAGTTAATTTCTTTTGACTACAAGCAAAATGGCAAAACTGTTAAAGCGGCAGGTACCGCCGACCGTAATGGTTTCTTCTATGTACTTAACCGTGAAAATGGTGATTTCATCAGAGGCTTCCCAATTGTAGATAAAATATCTTGGGCTTCTGGTTTAGATAAAAACGGCCGTCCTATTTACATTGATAGTAACAGACCAGGTAACCCTGCTGACTCTAAAAAAGGTAAAAAAGGGACAACTGTTACCTCTGCGCCAGCTTTCTTAGGTGCTAAAAACTGGATGCCAATGGCTTACAGTAAAGATACTGAATTATTCTATGTACCAACAAATGAATGGGAAATGGATATTTGGAATGAACCAACGGCTTATAAAAAAGGCTCAGCATATTTAGGCGCTGGTTTTACTATTAAAGCGATCAATGAAGCATACATTGGTGTGTTAAGAGCAATGGATCCTAAAACGGGTAAAGAAGTTTGGCGTTACAAAAACTACTCACCGTTATGGAGTGGTGTGCTAGCGACTGCGGGTAATTTAGTCTTTATCGGTAACCCAGAAGGTTACTTGTTAGGTTTAAATGCTAAAACAGGTGATGTTGAATATAAATTCAATACTGGCTCTGGTATCGTTGGCTCTCCTATTACTTGGGAAATGGATGGCGAGCAATATATTTCAGTATTATCTGGCTGGGGTGGCGCTGTTCCTTTATGGGGTGGTGATGTAGCTAAACGTATTAAACACTTAAACCAAGGTGGCAGTGTTTGGACATTTAAACTACCTAAATAGAGACTATTTAGTTTAGTAAATATAAATATAAATATAAAAAGGTTGCCATTGGCAACCTTTTTTTTTACTGAAATAATTGCTCTAGAGAATTATAACGAGCAATCGTTACTTATTTTTTCTTTTGAATTGGTCACTACTAAAGCGGGTTAAACCTTTTTGGGCTTTATTCTTAGCGCTACGTTGCTTTTGACCCGGACTTGTTTTAAAGCCTTGCGCGTTATTCTTACCTTGTTTATTTTTATTACCCTGATTTCTTTGTTCACTACGCGTTTCTCGCGGCACTAAGCAGTTTGGCGCTGAGCCTATCAGTTTAGTTAAGCCCATTTTAGTTAACGCTTCACGAATAATCCCCCAGTTAAGTGGATCATGATAACGTAATATAGCCTTATGCAAACGACGTTGAATAGCGCCTTTTGGCACGGCAATGGAGCCACCTTCTTTGGCTAAATTCTTACTAGTAACATTACGTAAGGAGTTTAGCTCGGTATGATAAAGCGTAGTCGCATTGGCTAATGGTGAAGGGTAAAAATTTTGTACTTGATCTAATTTAAAGTTGTTGTCTTTTAGCCATAACGCTAAATTAACCATGTCTTTATCGGTAGTTCCAGGGTGAGCCGATATGAAATAGGGAATTAAATATTGTTTTTTACCCGCCAGCTTGGAGTAATGATCAAACATTTCTTTAAATTTGTCATAACTGCCCATGCCGGGCTTCATCATGTGATTTAATGGACCCTCTTCGGTATGTTCAGGCGCGATTTTTAAATAGCCGCCTACATGATGGGTCGCTAATTCTTTAATATAGTCAGGATCTTTTATCGCTAAATCGTAACGCACGCCCGAAGCAATCAGTACTTTTTTAATGCCTTTAACTTTTCTCGCTTTGCGGTAAAGCTCAATGGTTGGTGTGTGATCTGTATCTAAATGACCACAAATAGTCGGCCATACACACGAGGGTTTACGACAGGTGGCTTCGGCTTTTTCGCTTTTACAATTTAGCTGATACATATTGGCGGGTGGACCGCCTAAATCAGAAATCACCCCAGTAAAACCGGGAACTTTTACTTTGATGTCTTCAATTTCGGCAATAATTGATTCATGAGAACGAGATTGAATGATACGTCCTTCATGCTCAGTAATAGAACAAAAAGTACAACCACCAAAACAACCACGCATAATATTAATAGAGGTTTTTATCATGTCGTAAGCGGGTATTTTAGCTTTGCCATAACTTGGATGCGGTACTCGAGCATAAGGTAATCCGAAAACGCCATCCATTTCTTCTGTAGATAATGGTTTTGCCGGCGGGTTTAACCAAATTATGCGATCGCCATGACTTTGTACTAATGGCTTGGCTGAAGTTGGATTAACTTCTTGGTGAAAAATACGGGAGGCGTGGGCATACATTATTTTATTATCTTTTACTTGCTCGAAAGTCGGCAAATTAATGTAAGTATTTTCCCATGGCTTGTCTTTTTTCGCCCAGCTTTTATTACGGTGATCTACCATTTTAATAACTTGCGCTGTTTTGGTTATATCTTTTGCTACAGCCTCTGCGGTAGTGTCATTTTGCTTTGTTTCATTATCACTACAACTTTGGGGCGTTATTTCTTGATAAGGGCTAGGGATCGCATCTATTTTACCGGGTCGGTCGATATCGCGTGAATCAATCCCTTGCCAACCGGGCAGTGCTTGTTTGGCTAAAAAAGCACTACCACGCACATCGGTGATTGTTTTTATGTCATCACCACGAGCAATACGGTGGGCTATTTCAACTAATGGGCGCTCAGCGTTACCATAAATTAACAAGTCAGCTTTTGCGTCAAAAAGTACCGAGCGGCGAACTTTATCAGACCAATAATCATAATGAGCAATTCGGCGTAAACTCGCTTCAATACCGCCAATAACAACAGGAACACCTTTATAGGCTTCTTTACACCGTTGCGTATAGGCGGTAACGGCTCGGTCTGGGCGTTTACCGCCTTCATCATTAGGGGTATAAGCATCGTCATGGCGCATACGACGTTCAGCAGTATAGCGATTGATCATCGAGTCCATATTTCCGGCAGTGACACCAAAAAATAAATTGGGTTTTCCTAATTCCATAAAGGCATCTTTTGAATGCCAATCAGGTTGAGCAATAATGCCAACACGAAAACCTTGTGATTCAAGCATACGACCAATAATAGCCATACCAAAGCTGGGATGATCAACATAGGCATCACCAGTAACAATAATAATGTCGCAACTGTCCCACCCTAAGGTCTCCATTTCTTTACGCGACATAGGGAAAAATGGGGCGGTGCCATAACACTCAGCCCAATATTTAGGGTAGTCGAATAAGGCGTATTGTGTTGCTTTGATCAGAGGTTTAGTCACTATTTTACTCACTATTAGAAAGAACATATTTACCAAAGCCATTGAGTTCATAACTTGTAAATAACTACTAAAAAAGTAGGCGCGAGATTATAGCAATAATTTCGCTATTTTTCTAAGAGAATATAGTGAATTGTATTGATTAAGGAAAATAATCACTTGAACTTTTATCCTTGGAAATGGTAGGGGTATATAACTTAATCTAAAGCTTCTAGCTCATCAATAATAGCTCTTGCCTGGGCAATGGTGCAATCGCTTCGGGTAATCAAGGCATTTATCGTTAACTCTGCTAATGTTGCTGCGATTCTGAGTAGTTGATCATGAGTTAAATGTTTATATTCATTTTTCAATAATTTTGCTAACCAAAGCCAACTAGGCTCATTTGATAACTCAACAAAAGCGATAATTGTTTGTAACTGGTCAAAACTTGCCTTTAGTTGCCAGTTTCTAGAGCGACCAATACGGTGGAGTTCACCGCCTTGTTGTCTAATATACGCTTTTAACCGGTAAGCTTTCATTATTCTACGTAAGAAAGAGGGCAGGGTAATGGTGTTTGTTTTTTCCACGTTGAAGTCTTCAGCTACTCTAGAAAAAAGAAAAGCCAGCAAAAGCCGGCTTGTTGAATTGTACCTTGATCTATTACGCTAATATTACCATTTCTTTTTTGGTTGAAATAATATATCCAATTCACTTTCTTCACTTTTCGCTTTCTTCGCGGCATCATTTGCATTGGTGTTTTTTAGTGAATCAGCGATATCCGCTAGCTGGTTGGAAATTTCTGTTTGTTTTGTTGCCACATACTCAGTTTTTATTGGATGGGTGGCCAGCGTTTGCAATGCTTTTTCGAAGTATTGGCGAGCAGAGCCTAGCATTTCTTTACTTTGAGCCTGACTACCTCGTTTGACCAAACTTTCGATATTAATTTTTAGTTGCATTGCATCTAAGCGTTGATCTTCTTGAGTAAAAGTTTGCGCATCAAGAATACCTTTACTCTGCTCTGATTTTAAGGTGGCGCGAATTTTTTTGATGCATTGTAAAATGGTTAATATTTGCTGCTCGTTATCAGGCACCATAAATGTTTCTTCATTACCTTGCTTGCCTGCTAAATCTTCAGCAGCTTCTAAACGAGCGCTTAATTCTTGTATTCTACTTTTTATTCCTTTTGCTCCTGGCATTAACGTTTGAATTGCCTTAGCAGCGTTTATACTTCTTTTGTTTAATATTTTTACTAAGTTTGGACTGGAAGGTAAATTACCTAAATTAAGAATAAGCTCTTCGCTTTCATCTATAATAGCTTTTTGCTTAGCTACCTTAGTTCTTTTTTCAGCCTCTTGTTTTTCTTTATGTTGTTGTACAGCACTTATAACAACAACAAAAATAATTAAAGCAACGATTAAACCTATGATAATAGCGATCATGTTAAAGCTCTTATTTTTAATAATGTAAACAATTTTAGGCAGTCTACAAAAATTGTTATGGTTAGCAAAGGGTAACTTACAATTATTATGATGAAAAGGGTAAAAATCCGTCAAAAATGCTATTTATAATTAAATTATAAATTAGCTTAAAATGTTCTTTAGCCAATTTTGCCTATATGTTGAATTAAATGTACAAAAAATACAATTTGAGATGGAATAAATAGTCAATTAAGTATATTATTTTGGTCTAAAAAAGTTCCTGAAGCTCCTATATGAAATTGCAACAATTGCGCTACATAGTTGAAGTGCTAAATAATAACTTAAATGTTTCTGCCACAGCGGAGGCTCTTTTTACTTCTCAGCCGGGTATTTCTAAGCAAGTTCGTATGCTTGAAGATGAACTTGGTATTCAAATATTTGGTCGTAGTGGTAAGCATTTAACACATGTAACGGCTGCGGGACAAGAGGTTATTACCATTGCTCAACAAATTCTATCTAAAGTAGAAGGCATTAAAGCTGTTGCGCGTGAACATACTCAACCAGATGAAGGTAAACTGCGTATTGCAACTACGCATACCCAAGCGCGCTATGCTTTACCTGATGTAATACAAGGTTTTATTAAAAAATACTCGAAAGTATCATTACATATGTCGCAAGGTACGCCTGCGCAAATTAGTGATGCCGCTGCGAAAGGTGATGCCGACTTTGCCATTGCGACTGAATCACTCCACCTATATAACGATCTCGTTATGCTGCCTTGCTATCACTGGAATCGTAGCATTATTGTTCGTAAGGACCACCCTCTCGCTAGAAAACAAGGGATAACAATTCAAGATATCGCTAAATATTCTTTAGTTACTTATGTATTTGGTTTTACCGGCCGTTCAGAATTAGATAACGCTTTTGAAAAGGCGAACGTAGAGCCTAAAATTGCTTTTACCGCAACCGATGCTGATGTTATCAAAACTTATGTTCGCTTAGGTGTTGGTATTGGTGTTATTGCGTCAATGGCAATTGATGCTAAAATTGATAGTGATTTAGTCAAGATTGATGCGAGCCATCTATTTAAAGCAAGCACTACTAAAATTGGTTTTAGACGGGGTAGTTTCTTACGTGGTTATATGTTTGATTTTATCGAACGTTTTGCACCGCATTTAACTAAGAATATCGTCACTCAGGCGATGTTGTTAAAAAACAATGCTGAAGTAGACGATATGTTTGCTAATATAAAGTTGCCGACAAAGTAAAAATTATCAGCAAATAAAGTTACCAGTAAGAAAGGTGTCGAGTTACGAAGAGACATTATCAACAAGTGCTCTTCGCAACTTAAAACTTGCTACTCATAACTATCAACTCGACGCTATAAAATTAACATTCAATAATATTAACGGCTAAACCACCACGTGAAGTTTCTTTATATTTAGTTTTCATATCATTACCTGTCTCCCACATGGTTTTGATCACTTTATCTAAAGATACTTTCGATGTTCCAGTACCGCGAAGTGCTAAACGAGAAGCATTAATTGCTTTCACTGAGCCCATGGCATTACGTTCAATACAGGGGACTTGCACTAAACCGCCAACAGGATCACAGGTTAATCCTAAATTGTGCTCCATGCCTATTTCCGCAGCATTTTCAACTTGAATTGGTGTACCACCCATAATTTCAGTTAATGCGCCTGCAGCCATTGAACAAGCAACGCCAATTTCACCCTGACAGCCCACTTCTGCACCTGAAATAGAAGCGTTTGTTTTGTATAAAATACCAATAGCCGCAGCGGTGAGTAAATAACGAATACAGTCATCATCAGATACCGGCTTAACAAATTTATCGTAATAACATAACACCGCCGGAATAATGCCTGCGGCGCCATTCGTTGGCGCAGTGACTACTCGGCTTCCTGCGGCATTTTCCTCATTAACAGCTAAAGCAAATAGGTTCACCCAATCCATTGCGATAAGCGGATCGTTAGACTTTTCTACTATTAAAGCTCTATGTAAGGCTGGTGCTCGACGAGTTACTTTTAAGCCGCCGGGTAAAATACCTTCAGTGGCAATGCCTCGATCAACACTACTACGCATGGCCTGCCAAAGTTCAATTAACTTAGTGCGTATTGTCGCCTCATTATTTAAGCATTTTTCATTATTCATCATAATGGTACTAATGCTGAATCCCGTACTTTGTGCTTGTTTAAGTAATTGAGTAGCAGTGGTAAATATATGAGGTATGTTTATATTATTATGTAGTGAAAGTGCTTTGCCTTTTTCTTTTTCAAAGTCACAATCTTGGACAATAAAGCCGCCACCGATGGAGTAATATGTTTGCTCTAAAATAATGTTATCACCTTGATAAGCATATAATGTCATGGCATTAGAATGGGCCGGTAGGGTTTTCCTACGGTGATAAATAATGGCATCATTTTTTGGAAAACTCACCCTATGATGACCGTCAAGTTGAACTTGTTGACTATTTACCACTTCCGTTAAAATAGTGTCAATTGATTCAACGGGGATACTTTCAGGAGTTTCACCGGATAAGCCAAGAATTACGGCTTTGCCTGTGCCATGGCCAATACCAGTCTGACCAAGTGAACCAAATAATTCACATTTCACTCGATCAATTTTGTTTAATAACGCTTGTTTGTTAAGTTCATCAACAAATATTTTTGCTGCTTTCATCGGGCCGACAGTATGAGAGCTGGAAGGGCCTATGCCGATTGAAAACATATCAAATACACTAATCATAACTACTTCCCAAATATAATTTTGTTTTGTTGGGGTAAACCCGGTATTAATATCGTTAATACTAACCAAGTCGAACTGCTCTTGGCAATAAATATTATCTTCGATTTACCGATAAATAGTGTGTATGTTGATTTTACTATTTAATATGCTCTACTAAATCTTTTAACATGGCCGCTGTTGCCCCCCATATATTATAGTGTTTATAGGGGGAAAAGTGTACATTGTGATGTTGGCCATTACGATAGGAAATGATGGTGCGATGATTTTGAGGTTGTAAAAAATGCTGTAAAGGGACTTGGAATATTTCATCCACTTCATTCTCATCTTTTTGATAATATTGCGGTGATTCAATAACAGCGATAATAGGGGTTACTTGATAACCACTGATAACTTGATAGCTGGGCAATTGACCAACAATTGAAACTGCTTCGGGAGATAAACCTATTTCTTCTTGTGCTTCTCTTAGGGCGGTATGAATTAAATTTTTATCTGTTGGCTCTACCTTACCACCAGGGAAGCTTATTTGAGAAGGGTGATGCTTTAAATGGCTAGCACGTTTGGTCAGTAGTACTTGTAAGCCATTAGAACTCATTCCATTAGTCTTACAGTTATTCACTAAAGCAATGAGAACAGCTGCTGATTTTAATGGCGAATTATGCTGATAGTTATGACAAGATTGTGCATGTTGTAGAAGATTGAAACGATATAAAAATTCCTCTTTATTCATGATATTTCCCTTTGCTATCACTACTTAATTCGTTTGGCTTTATTGTTGAAAACTTAGCTAAAACAGGCAAAATACGGTTTACTTTATCGAAGGTTTCTTGATACTCACTTGTTGCGATTGAATCGGCAACTAACCCTCCGCCTGCTGAGCAATATATTTTTCCTAGGTTATTTTTTTGTTCATCTTTCTGACAAATAAGCGTACGTATGGTAATACTAGTATCCATTGTGCCACAACTTGAGATATAACCTATTGATCCACAATAAACACTGCGTCGATGAGGTTCAAGTTGTTCTATTATTTCCATGGCTCGAATTTTCGGTGCCCCCGTAATTGAGCCACCAGGAAATGCTGCTCGTATTAAATCACAGGCACTGTATTGCTCAGCAAGTTGACCTTCAACGGTACTAACAAGGTGATGTACCGCAGGAAAACTTTCGATATCAAATAATTTAGGAACAACGACAGAATTAGCCTTACAGACTTTTGATATATCATTACGTAGTAAATCAACAATCATCAGGTTTTCAGCGCGATCTTTAATTGAATTAACTAGCTGCTGAGCATTTTTTTCATCTTGCTGTTTATTTGTACTTCTAGGCATAGTGCCTTTAATCGGCTTACTTTGTACTTTACCTTGAGATAGTTGTAAAAACCGCTCAGGAGATACACTTAATATAGCGGTATTTTCCAAGCGGATAAAGGCTGAAAAAGGTGCTTTATTTTCACTTCGAAGGGCAAGGTAGGCTTGAAATTCATTGCCTTGATAATTGGCACTAAAGCGCTGGGATAAATTGATTTGGTAACAATCACCGGAAGATAAAAGCTGTTGAACTTGGTTGAATTTTTCGATGTAACTGGCTTTGTCCATATTACTTTGCCAACTTGATGTTAGTACGAAGTTATCTTGCGCCAATATTTTCTTTTGCTTTTCATTGATAAAAGTTTGCAGAAAAGCTTCTAGCGCTGGGCGTTTGTCTTCTTGGCAAATTAAAAAAACTTGTTTGCGCTTATGATCAAAAATGATGGCTTGCGCATATAGTCCCACTGCCATTTCGGGCAAGTTAATATCCTGTTCAGCTTGCGTTGGCAATTTTTCAAAGCGTCGACCCAAATCATAAGCAAAATAACCCAAAGCACCACCTAAAAAAGGCAGCTCTTGTTTTGATGAAATTAACTTTGTCAGTATTTGTTGTTGGACATTATCGAGTAAAGATAAGGGATCTTCTTCACTGATCACTATTTTATTTATTTTTCTATGATGAATATGGGTTTTATCACCATAAGTGCATAACGTTACTTCGGGCTGCCAAACTAAAATGTCAAAGCAGGCATTAATATGCTCACTTTGTCCTGAATCTAGCCACATTGCCCAAGGCTCGTTGGCTATTGGGGTGAATAAGTCTACGGGCGTGATATCTTTCGACAAGGTTAACTTTTTAACGGATAAGGTTAATGGCTTTACGGGAAATAGGGCGGTAGAAGACAAGGTGATAGTTACTCTGATAATTTACGAGGTTATTTTAGTGACATGAGTATAAATGTTCATATTCTACTATTGGCTACTAGCAGCAGTTTCAATAGAAAGGTATTATAATGGGAGAATATTATACACACTTTTAACGAAAGCTGAGAGCAAGATGTCCGATAAAATAATCAAACAACAAGACTTAATCGATAGTATTGAAGATGCGCTGCAATATATTTCTTATTATCATCCTTTGGATTTTATTCAGGCGTTAGAAAAAGCCTACCATAAAGAGCAAAGTAGCGCGGCAAAAGATGCCATTGCGCAAATTCTCATTAATTCACGGATGTCGGCCACAGGCAAACGTCCTATTTGCCAAGATACCGGTATTGTCACTTGTTTTGTTAAAGTTGGCATGGCAGTGAAGTGGGATAAAACTGACATGACAGTACAACAAATGGTTGATGAAGGTACTCGCCGTGCTTATATGAATCCAGACAACCCCTTGCGTGCTTCAATTGTTGCTGATCCTGCCGGCGCACGTAAAAATACTAAAGATAATACCCCTGCCGTTGTTCACATTGACCTTGTTCAAGGTGACGAAATTGAAGTAATGATCGCGGCGAAAGGCGGCGGTAGTGAAAATAAAACTAAAATGGTGATGTTAAATCCATCAGACTCGATTGCTGATTGGGTGGTGAAAACTTTGCCATCAATGGGGGCAGGTTGGTGTCCACCTGGAATGTTAGGTATAGGTATTGGTGGTACTGCCGAAAAGGCAGGTGTTCTTGCTAAAGAAAGCTTAATGGATCCGGTTAATATTCAAGACTTAATGGATAGAGGTCCGCAAAATGCTGAAGAAGAATTACGTTTAGAAATATTTGAACGTGTTAATAAGTTAGGCATAGGCGCACAAGGCCTTGGCGGTTTAACGACAGTGGTTGATGTAAAAATTAATTCAGTGCCAACCCATGCTGCATCTAAACCTGTGGTGATGATCCCAAATTGTGCGGCTACTCGTCATATACACTTTCACCTTGACGGCTCAGGCCCAGCAAATTTAATACCGCCTAAATTAGAAGATTGGCCAGATATTACTTGGGAAGTAGGTGAAAATGTTCGTCGGGTAAATGTTGATGGTTTAACGAAGGCAGATATTGCTCAGTGGAAAACCGGTGAAACGGTATTATTAAGTGGCACCATTTTAACTGGACGAGATGCAGCTCATAAGCGCATTCAAGATATGTTAGCAGCTGGCGAAGAGTTACCAGTTGATTTTACCAATAAATTTATTTATTACGTTGGCCCTGTTGATGCCGTTGGTGATGAAGCTGTTGGCCCTGCTGGCCCAACTACCGCAACCCGTATGGATAAGTTTACCGAAATGATGTTAGCCGATACTGGCTTATTAGGAACTATTGGTAAAGCAGAGCGTGGCGCAGTAACTGTTGAAACGATTAAAAATCATAAATCAGTATACTTAATGGCCGTAGGTGGTGCTGCTTACCTGGTATCAAAAGCGATTAAAAAAGCACGAGTGGTTGCTTTTGAAGAGATGGGAATGGAAGCGATTTATGAATTTGAAGTAGAAGATATGCCAGTGACCGTAGCTGTTGACAGCACTGGTGAGTCTGCTCATGTAACCGGCCCTGCTATTTGGAAAGTGAAAATAGAAGAGATGGACAGTAAGTAACGAGATTTTTAGTAGTTAGTTACGAGTTACGAAAACACCGTATTGATAGTGTGTATTCGTAACTCGAGACCTTTCTTACTCGTAACTGGATTTCGTAACTTTAAGGCCTATTCCGCTAAGCGTAATAATTCATTAATGCCAATTTTTCCACGTGTTTTAGCATCCACTTTTTTCACTATGATTGCTGCATATAAGCTGTACTTGCCACATTTCGATGGTAAATTACCCGGAACAACTACCGATCCTGCAGGCACGCGACCGTAATGTACTTCACCTGTCTCACGATCATATATACGTGTGCTTTGACCAATATAAACACCCATTGAAATAACGGCACCTTCTTCTACTATAACGCCTTCAACTATTTCAGAGCGTGCGCCAATAAAACAATTATCTTCAATAATTGTCGGTCCTGCTTGTAAAGGCTCTAATACACCACCAATACCAACGCCACCTGATAAATGTACGTTTTTACCAATTTGTGCACATGAACCAACGGTTGCCCAAGCGTCAACCATACAGCCTTCATCAACATAAGCGCCAATATTAACAAAACTTGGCATTACCACAACATTCTTACCGATAAAGCTACCCGTTCGAACTGAGGCACCTGGCACGATGCGGACACCATCAGCTTCAAACATTGCTTGCGTGTAACCATCATATTTCATCGGTACTTTATCGAAAAATGTACTTTCAGCGCCGTCAATGACTTGGTTATCCCAAATACGAAAAGACAGCAAAACCGCTTTTTTCAGCCATTGATGTACATGCCAGTTGCCGTCTATTTTCTCTGCTACGCGAGCTGAGCCGTTATTAAGCGCTGCAAGTGCAGCTAACACTGCCGTTTTAATGTCATTGGAAACGGTAGTTGGCGTAATGTTCGCTCTATCGTCAAAAGCTTGTTCTATGGTACTTGCTAATGCTGTGAAGTTAGTCATTTGAAAATTCCTATTAGGTGTTATTGTTAATCTATTTCTTCTGTTAATTTGTCGGCTAATATTTGCTTTTCTTCATCACTTAGCTCGGTATTTTCACTGGTTGAAATAGTGAAAACATCATCTGCTTTTTCACCAAAGGTGGTGATTTTGGCGGAATGTATATTAATTTGTAGCTGTTGAAATACTCGCGCTATATTGCCAAGTAGACCTGGTCTATCTAAGGCAATAATTTCTATCATTGTTTTACTTTTTGCCTTTATTTTAATAAAGCTGACTCTAAGTGGGAACTTAAATTGTTTCACTTCTCTACGTGCAGGTTGCAGCGAAATATCGCAAAAATCATTTTGTTTTAACTTAACACTTAATGCTTCTGCTATTGCTTGTGTTTGATAACTCTCTTTAAGCGCTTTGCCACGGGCATCTAAAATAATGAAGGTATTTACGGTGTAGCCTGTTTTAGTGGTGATGATTTTTGCATCATGTATTGACAGCTTTTTCATGCTTAATAGATCGACAGTACTGGCAAAAGTATTTATTTTTTCTTTAGCAAAAACAAATACTTCAGTACCACCTCGATAAGCCTTTTCACTGATGATTACCAAAGGTTCACTGCGGTTATGGCCGATAATTCGTTGGCAATGTCTAGCAATTTGTTCAGGCGAGTACCGTAAAAAATAATCTGCTCTAAATTCACGCCATAATGCTTTTAGCTCGCCTTGGTCTATTTTAGTTTCAGCTAAAATAGCGAGTGCTTGTTGCTGATTTTCTCTGATTTTCGAACGGGTTTCGACCGGTTTTGATAAACCTCGACGAAAGGCTCTCAGTGTATTGAAATATAAATCTTGCAGTAAGTTTGCTTTCCAACTATTCCATAAACTTTCGTTGGTGGCACGCATATCAGCAACCGTCAGACAGTAAAGGTAATCAAGGTGCGCTTCGTCGCGAACTATTTCACCAAAGGTGCGAATAACATTTTCATCACTGATATCACGGCGTTGAGCAGTAACAGACATCAACAGATGGTGTTTCACCAGCCATGAAACCATTTTGCTATCATGCTTACTCATTTGATGTGATTGACAAAATATTAGTGCATCTACCGCGCCTAGTTGTGCATGGTCGCCGCCACGACCTTTGGCAATATCATGAAAAATTCCCGCTAAATACAATACTTCAGGCTTACGAATTCTTTGCATTATTTTACTACATAACGGGTATTTATGATTATGTTCTTTTTGACTAAACTGATAAAGATTTTTTACCACTCTATAGCTATGTTCATCTACCGAATAAGCATGGAATAAGTCGAATTGCATTTGTCCGACAATATTACGCCATAAAGGTAAATATGAGCCAATAATACCGTGTCTGTGCATTAAATTAAATGCCAAGCCTAAACCACGTGGGTGCTTCATAATCGCCATAAATATTTGTCGACATTGGGCATAGTCGATTAAGCCTGAAATTAAGCGACGGCGGGCATTACGCATTAACCTTAAGGTGTGAGAGTGAATGCCTTTTATACTTGGCTCTTGGGCAATGATCAAAAACATTTCGATCATTTTTACCGGTCGCATAAAAATTCTATCGTTGGTGGTGTTAATTAGTTTATCAACTAATTCAAAATCTTGATTAATGGTAATACTATTGGTTTGCTCGGTGTCTTGGATTATTTCTTGTTTGAAGCGTTGTAATAAAATGGTATTTAGTTCGCCAACACGGGCTATTATTCTAAAATAACGTTTCATCAATCGCTCAACAGGCGCTTTACCCTCGTCACCAAATCCCATCATTTTAGCGACATCAGTTTGATAATCAAACAACAAGCGGTTTTCATTACGCTTAGCAACAAAGTGCAGGGCAAAGCGCATTCGCCATAAATAGTCTTGCGTTTCAATTAGCTCAGCTAATTCATTTGGGTAAAGATAGTGATGCTCTACTAACTCTTCTAATGAGTCAGCTTGAAAATGACGTTTTGCGACCCAAGCAATGGTTTGAATGTCGCGTAAGCCACCAGGGCTGGCTTTTATGTTTGGCTCAAGGGTATAGGCAGCGCCATGGTATTGTAGGTGACGTTTTTCTTGTTCTTTGCGTTTAGCAATAAAGAATTTCTCAGAGGTCCAAAATGCATCTTCATTGAGCAAGGGAAGTAGCTGCTGAATGAGCGCTTCATTGCCAGTAACTTGCCGCATTTCCATTAAGTTAGTGGCAACAGTAACATCATTGATTGCTTGTTTTAAACACTCTTTAATGGAACGAACACTATGGCCAATATCTAGTTTAATATCCCAAAGTTGGGTAATAAAACTTGATATCTTTTCTTCAAGTTCAGTGTCTATATTATTTTGCGTTAATAATAAAATATCAACATCTGAGTATGGGTGGAGCTCGCCACGTCCGTAACCGCCAACAGCAATCAAACTTATTTGGAACTCATCTAAGTGATGCTGACACCAAAGCTTATTTAGTGTGGCATCAACAAAAGCCGCTCTAGCAACTAATAAATCATTAACATCATTATCAACAAATGCTTTTTTCAGCCAATCATTAAAATTTGTCGTTAACTGGCCAATGTCTTTGCTAGATAAGTTTTCTGCAGTAATCGCTAAGCTTTCAATAAAATGCGCGGGAACTATATGGTTGCTCAATGGATAATTAGTCAAGTCTATGCCTTTATATATAGTGATAGCTAACGCTTAGATGAGATTATTAGTTATGGAGCATACGACTAATATTCTCTTCTTTACGAAGGGTTAATATCTCACAACCGGTTTTAGTCACTACAATGGTATGTTCCCATTGAGCTGAGTTTTTATTATCACTGGTGTAAACGGTCCAATTGTCTTCTTTATCTAAAATAGTTTTAGCTTTACCTAAATTAATCATCGGCTCTATGGTAAAACACATGCCTTCAAGCATTTTGGTTTTATCATTGTTCTTATAATGAACTATTTGAGGGTCTTCGTGAAACTCCTTACCAATACCGTGACCACAATAATCTTTTACAATACTATAACGGCCTTTACTTTTAATGAATTTTTGAATCGCAGTGCCAATATCGCCAAAAGCAACGCCAGGTTTTACTTTTTTTAAGCCGATATATAAAGCTTCTTGTGTTAAACGGCATAAACGATTGTCTTCAAGAGAAACGTCACCAATTAAAAACATTTTACTAGTATCGCCATGGTAACCGTCTTTAATTACGGTAATATCAATGTTAATAATATCACCATTTATTAGTTTAGTATTATCGGGTATGCCGTGACAGACAACGTAATTAATAGAGGTACAAATAGATTTTGGAAAGTTATGATAATTCAGCGGGGCTGAAATAGCATCTTGTACCTTTTCGGTATAATCTGCGCACAAGGTGTTTAATTCATCAGTAGTGATGCCCGCTTTAACATGAGGGGCAATCATTTCTAATACATCGCAAGCTAACTGACCGGCGATTCGCATTTTGGCAATTTCTTCTTGGCTTTTAATTTGTATGGCCATGGTCTTCTCTTTATTTCTTTTTGGAGTTTAGGTGGTGTTTATTAAATTCTAATTGCACAGCATCAATAATCGCTTTTGGCTCTATCAGGTAGAAATTGTGATTGAGTAAGATTAATTCGTCATCAATAGCCAATAATAATGCTGGAATAGCTTCAGTCTCTATTAATTCCTGCAGAGCAAAAATTTCTTCAAGTTGTACTAAGACATCATTGTTAAGTTTTTCTTTAAAAACCTTTGCCGGGGGAGATATTTTTAAGGTGGCGATGATGTCATCAAAATCAGATTGTGTCGCTAAATTATTACCTTGTTCAAAATGTGCCTGTTGCAAAGCATTGAGTAAGGCTAGCGCTAAATCAGGGGTTTTATTTTGTGCCCAAGTCATTAAATTAGCCGACAATGTCGAGTTAGTGTTTTTTTCAAGTGTTTTTTGATAAGCAGTTGAAAAACTGATGTTGGCAAGTTTTTCAACTTTGTCTAACTCGAGGCTTTTACGATTGGCATTGTTATCACTTTTACCATCAAAAAAAGCCGTATGCCATAAATGTAATTCAATTTCAGGAAAGGCTTTACTGATTTCATTAATAAGTGGTGTTACTACATAACTCCAAGGACAATGATTGTCATAAAGAAAAAATAACTGAGTGGGTATTATGGGTGTTGTCATTGTTTACCTAAAAATAGTTGGGGTATGCTTTGATTTGATATAAATAAGATTTTACCGCGATCTTGTACAATAGCCCAGATAATTATTTTTCTAGTTAAATCTATCGTTTTATGGTATAAAGTGCGACGCTGAAATTTTAGTTATTTTTGATTTTTTTTAATGTTGAATTTAAGAAGCAAGAATTTAAATTTTAGTGGCACTTAAATCGGTCAACCTTACCTTTTATACAAATTAAGGTGGGGTTGATTTTATTATAAACTCACATACATCTATTAAAGGTATACCGGGGTGCTCTGCTGATTTATATCTTGTTAGTTATTCTACTTAACTCAAGATAGCAGCAAAAAGAGTCGTGTATATTGGGTGTATGAACGCTTAACCCCATAAAGGAAATTAAAATGTCAAACGTTTCAATGCGCGATATGCTTAAAGCAGGTGTTCATTTCGGTCATAAAACTCGTTACTGGAATCCAAAAATGAAACCATTCATTTTCGGTTCTCGTGATAAAGTTCATATCATCAACCTTGAACAAACAGTTCCTATGTTTAATGAAGCACTTGCTTTCATTAACAATATTTCATCTAAGAAAGGTAAAGTTTTATTTGTTGGTACTAAACGTGCTGCAAGTGATGCTATCCGTGATGCAGCAATCAAGTCTGATCAATTCTTCGTTAATCACCGCTGGTTAGGTGGTATGTTGACTAACTGGAAAACAGTTCGTCAATCAATTAAACGTTTAAAAGATCTTGAAGCGCAAAGCACTGACGGTACTTTTGAAGCTTTAACAAAAAAAGAAGCGTTAATGCGCACTCGTGAAATGGAAAAACTTGATAAAAGTTTAGGTGGTATCAAGAACATGGGTGGCTTACCTGATGTTATCTTTATCATTGATGCTGATCACGAACACATTGCTATTAAAGAAGCTAACAACCTTGGTATCCCAGTAGTTTCTGTTGTTGATACTAACTCAAACCCAGATAATATTGCTTATATTATTCCGGGTAACGATGATGCAATCCGTGCAGTATCTTTATACTGTAATGCTGTTGCTGACACCATAATCTCTGGTCGTGAGCAAAACATCGTTGTACAAGCTGAAAAAGACGGTTTTGTTGAAACTGAATAATTACCCTTACTAAATAAAGTAATGTAGTTAAGTAAAATATTACGTCTACTCATAAAAGCATTGTTAGCACATTGTATCGTTCGAGCAATGTTTTTATGACACCCTAATTTACTATTTATTTCCGTCACATTGTTAGTTCATCATATTAAGTTGAAATTTACGGGGATAACTGAAAACAGAGGAATTACCTATGACAGTTACAGCTGCAATGGTTAAAGAACTTCGTGCACGCACGGCTGCGGGCATGATGGATTGTAAAAAAGCGTTACAAGAAGCTGATGGTGACATGGAACTTGCGATTGAGAATATGCGTAAGAACGGTCAAGCAAAAGCGGCTAAAAAAGCAGGTAATATCGCTGCTGAAGGTGCTATTGTAATTAAAATTGCTGACGGTGTTGCGGCACTTGTTGAAGTTAACTGCCAAACTGATTTCGTCGCGATGGATGAAAACTTTTTAGGTTTTGCTAATGCCGTTGCTGATGTTGCACTTGAGTCAAAAGCATCAATTGCTGACTTACAAACTCGGTTTGAAGAAAAACGTATTGCGTTAGTGACTAAAATCGGTGAAAACATCAATATACGTCGTGTTGAATATGTTGAAGGTGCTAACTTAGCCTCTTATTCTCACGGTGCTAAAATTGGTGTAGTTGTTGCGGGTGAAGGTGATGCTGAGTCATTGAAGCACATTGCTATGCACATTGCGGCAAGCAAGCCAGAATTTATTAACCCTGAAGATGTAGCCGCTGATGTTGTAGCGAATGAAAAACGTATTCAACTAGATATATTAAAAGCTGAAAACGATGCTCTTGATGAAAAAAAGAAAAAGCCAATTGAATTACTTGAAAAAATAATCATTGGTCGTATGAAGAAATTTACTGGTGAAATTTCTTTAACAGGTCAAGCTTTCATTATGGAACCTAAGAAAACTGTCGGTGTTGTTTTGAAAGAAAAAGGCCTTACTGTTGCTAACTTTGTTCGCTTAGAAGTTGGTGAAGGTATTGCTAAAAAAGAAGAAGATTTTGCTGCTGAAGTAGAAGCACAACTTGCTGCTGCTGCAGCTAAAGGTTAATTCTTATTATTTAACGGGTTGTAATAATAAGTTAGCTGTTGAGTTTACTTTATATTCGTTGAACTAGTTCACCTTAAGTAGTCAAAAACGTCTACCTTGCTTTGTCAAGTTAGGCGTTTTTTATTGTCTGTATTTTGAGCGAAGTAAAAGGGGGGTAGAGTTTTTTCAGTTAATCCTTTCGTGATTGCGTGAAACGTATTAAAATAGCCGCGGTTAATTTTAGCCAATGTACTTCATCATCTAATAGGAACTTATCTCTTATGAGCGTTAATCCAAAACCTACTTATCGTCGTATTCTTCTCAAGCTTAGTGGTGAAGCACTAATGGGGGATGAGGGCTTTGGAATTGATCCTAAAGTACTCGATCGTATGGCTCAAGAAATTAAAGAGTTGGTTGAAATGGATATTCAAGTAGGTCTTGTTATTGGTGGTGGCAATTTATTTCGTGGTGCAGGTTTAGCTGAAGCGGGTATGAATCGTGTGGTGGGTGACCAAATGGGGATGTTAGCTACAGTGATGAATGGCTTAGCAATGCGTGACGCCTTACACCGTGCTTTTGTTAATACTCGTTTGATGTCGGCTATCGATTTAGCTGGCGTATGTGAACGTTATAACTGGGCAAATGCAATCAGTTTACTAAAATCGGGTCGTGTGGTTATTTTCTCTGCAGGCACAGGTAATCCTTTTTTTACTACTGATTCAGCCGCATGTTTACGTGGCATTGAAATTGAAGCCGATGTAGTATTAAAAGCAACAAAAGTCGATGGTATTTATTCTGAAGATCCGGTTAAAAATCCAGAAGCTGAATTATATAGTAGCCTAACCTTTGACCAAGTATTGGATAAAGAGTTGAAAGTGATGGATTTAGCCGCGTTTACCTTAGCTCGTGATCATAATATGCCCATTCGTGTATTTAACATGAATAAGCCCGGTGCACTCAAATCCGTAGTGCTGGGAAGTGATGAAGGTACCGTTATTACTAACGGATAATAACCAAAATCTAATTGAACTGTTAAAAAATCATTTGAATTGTTTAGGAAGAAATAACGTGATAGATGAAATTAAAGAAGATGCGCAAGAGCGTATGGTAAAAAGCATAGAATCATTAAAGAGTAGCCTTAATAAAATTAGAACCGGCCGTGCTCATGCATCACTACTTGATAATATAAGTGTTGATTACTACGGGATGGCAACACCGTTAAATCAAGTTGGTAATATTTCAGTACCCGATGCACGTAATTTATCAATTACTGTTTTTGATAAAGGCATGATTAGTGCTGTTGAAAAAGCTATCATGAAATCTGATTTGGGTTTGAATCCACAGTCTAATGGCACTCTTATTCGTATTCCATTACCTCCACTAACCGAAGAACGTCGTAAAGATTTAGTGAAAGTGGTTCGTGGTGAAGCGGAAGGCGGTAAAGTTGCTATTCGAAATATTCGCCGTGATGCAAATTCTGATTTTAAAAGCTTGCTTAAAGATAAAGAAATAAGTGAAGATGAGCACCATCAAGCAGAAGACGGTATTCAAAAGATCACAGATGTTTTTGTTAAGCAAGTTGATGAGTTATTAGCAAAGAAAGAAGCTGAGTTAATGGAAATATAAAAGTGCTTGTTTGCAATGACGCCAGATAATAAATAAAGCTGACTGGCGTTTTTGTTGGCATGTATTTGTAAATAAAAGGATGATTGTGGCAACTGATTTAGCATTAGAAAGAGACCTTAAAAAAATACCGCAACATATTGCCATCATTATGGATGGTAATGGTCGTTGGGCGCAGGCTCAAGGAAAAGGACGTGTTGCAGGTCATAAAGCCGGCGTGGATTCTGTTCGTGCTGTTGTTAGAGGCGCACGTCAAGCAGAAGTGAAAGCGTTAACCTTGTTTGCTTTTAGTAGTGAAAACTGGCAACGACCAGAAAAAGAAGTCAGTGTGCTGATGGATTTATTTATGTTTGTGTTAACTAAAGAAGTCAAACGTCTACATAAAAATAACATTCGTTTTCAAGTGATTGGTGATTTAAGCCGGTTTTCTGATAAATTACAAAAAAGCATTGCTAAATCAGAGCAGTTAACGGTAAAAAATACTGGTTTAGTTTTGTCTATTGCGGCAAATTATGGTGGCCGTTGGGATATTACTAATGCCGCTAAGCAACTTGCTAGCCAAGTGAAAAATAATGAAATAACGCTTGATGACATCAATGAAGACTCATTACATCAACATACCTGTTTAGCGCAATTGCCACCACTGGATCTATTGATTCGTACTGGTGGTGATTACCGTATAAGTAATTTTTTATTATGGCAGGCGGCATATGCCGAGTTTTATTTCACTGATATATTATGGCCGGATTTTAATGGCAATGAGTTTGAACAAGCGATTAATGTTTTTGATCAACGGGAACGGCGTTTCGGCAAAACAGGTGAGCAAGTCGTAAATAAATAGTTCCTAGCGGCAACTGACGAATTTCGCGCTATTTGTAGATGTTATTCTGTGAATAGGCAAATACTATATTAATAATAAAAAGTAGTAAAGATCTGTTTTGATTAGTGCATTATCACTCTAAAACGCGAAACTTATAACTACGATAAGAAGGATATAACTTGCTTAAACAACGAATTATTACCGCATTGATTTTAGCTCCAGCGGCAATTTTAGCTATATTTTATTTACCGTTAGCGTATTTTTCCGCTTTATTAATGGTTATTATTGGTATAGGTGCTTGGGAATGGGGTCCGTTAATGGGCTTTAAAGGTAAAACTAAACGGTTAGGTTTTGTGGCCACTACCCTTATTCTAATTGGCACTATATGGGCTTTATTATCTCCTAGTGATATATGGCTTAACAGCAAAGAGTTACATATATATGCCCTGAATTTATTATGGCTAGCTGTTGCTTGGTGGGTTTTGTCGGCTTTTTTGATGTTTTCATATCCTAATTCAAGTGGTTTTTGGTCAAAACATCGCTCTGTTCGTGGCATTTTTGGCTGGTTAACGCTAGTGCCAACTTGGTTGGCTTTTGTGGTTATTCGTACCAACGATTATCAAGCTGACTCTTATCATGGCGCTCAATTATTAATGTTTTTATTTTTAATGGTATGGAGCGCTGATATAGGCGCTTATTTTGTTGGTAAAGCAATAGGCAAAAATAAATTAATGCCAAATGTTAGCCCAGGAAAAACATTAGAAGGTTTTCTCGGAGGCGTTGCTTTTGCTTGTATATTAGTCGTTATTGCTGCTTACAATCTTAACTGGACTAACGAGCAAGTGATCACAGTGTTATTGGTTACCGTGTTAATTACCACAGTGTCTGTATTAGGCGACCTTAATGAAAGTATGTTTAAACGCCAAGCAGGGGTAAAAGATAGTGGTTCTATTTTACCCGGCCATGGCGGTATTTTAGATAGAATTGACAGCCTAACGGCGACAGCACCAGTTTTTGCTCTTTGTTATGTACTATTTGGTTGGTAGTTGTGTCTAAATTTTTAGTAGAAAATATAATATGTTAGAACGTAATACGAATAAACGCCAAATATGTATCCTTGGCTCGACTGGCTCTATCGGTATCAATACCCTTAATGTTATACGTTTACATCGCGATAAATTTAACGTAGTCAGTTTATCTGCAAATGCGAGTGTTGATAAAATTTTTGCCCAGTGTCTTGAATTTAAGCCTAAAACTGTGGTGATGGTATCAGCAGCCCATGCTGAACAATTAGCATCACGTTTAGCCAGTGAAAACCTTAAATCTATTGAGGTTAAATCAGGCGTTGATGCACTGGTTGAACTTGCTGGTTCACCCCATACGGATACCGTAATGGCAGCCATTGTTGGCGCTGCTGGCTTAATGCCTACATTGGCTGCGGTACAAGCAGGTAAACGGGTGTTATTGGCTAACAAAGAAGCATTAGTAACCTCTGGTGCTATTTTTATTGAGGCAGTTAAACAATCGGGCGCACAACTTTTACCTATAGATAGTGAGCATAATGCCATCTTTCAAAGTTTACCTTGGCAAGAACAAGCTAGGGTTGGTCATTGTCAATTAGCACAGAATGGTATCAGTAAAATTTTACTAACAGGCTCTGGAGGGCCTTTTAGAACACGATTACTATCTGAACTTGAGTATGTTACACCAAATGAAGCTTGTGCTCATCCCAATTGGGATATGGGACGTAAGATCTCCGTAGATTCAGCTACCATGATGAATAAAGGTTTAGAGTTTATCGAAGCTAAATGGTTATTTAATGTGGAAGCAAGTGATATTCAAGTGGTGCTGCACCCACAAAGTACTATCCATTCTATGGTGCAATACAAAGATGGTTCAGTGATTGCCCAAATGGGTAACCCTGATATGCGCACACCTATTGCCCATGCTTTGGCGTATCCTGAGCGAATTGATTCAGGTGTTGCCCCGTTAGACTTTTTTAATACCCCTTCATTTGAGTTTCAATCAGTAGATTTTGAAAAGTACCCTAACTTAAAATTGGCGATAGAAGCTTGTAAAAGCGGTCAAGGCGCTTGTACAGCTCTTAATGCTGCTAATGAAATAGCAGTCGCTGCTTTTTTGAACGAACAAATTAAATTTACCGATATTTATAAAATAAATGAAACTTCTGTGAGAAAATTTGTCTCAGAACAGGTAAGTAATATTAATGAGGTCATTTCCTTAGATACACGAGCTAGAGAATATGCTCTATCAATTTTAGAGAACTTTTCAGTTGGTAAAGATAAGGAACAAAAATAGATATGTTTGACTTTATTTGGAATTTAGCCTCTTTTGTCATTGCACTTGGTATTTTAGTTACTGTGCATGAATATGGTCATTTTTGGGTGGCACGAAAAAATGATGTAAAAGTAGAGCGTTTTTCAGTCGGTTTTGGCAAAGCTATTTGGCGAAAAACCGGAGCAGATGGCACTGAATATGTAATCGCTATGATACCGCTTGGGGGCTATGTCAAAATGCTTGACGGGCGTGTTGACCAAGTATCTGAGGAAGATAAAGATAAAACCTTTAATGGTAAGTCAGTGTATCAACGTATTGCTATTATTGCGGCCGGCCCTTTTGCAAATTTTGCCTTTGCGATATTTGCCTTTTATTTAATGTTTTTAATTGGCGTACCTAGTATTAAGCCTATTGTTGGCGACATTATCCCTGAGTCAATCGCGGCGCAGGCACAAGTACCAAATAATGCAGAGATAGTTGAAGTTGCAGGTAAGTCAGTGCGTGACTGGCAAGATGTTAACTTAGCCTTGATTGGTGAAATAGGCTCAGCGTCGATTGTCATCAAAACGAAGAGTGCCAATAGCCAGTATGTTAGTTCTCATCAGTTAAGTACTAAAAATTGGCAGTTTTCACCGGAGAAAGTCTCTGCCTTGACAAGCTTAGGGATAATACCTTATCGTCCACAAGTACATAATGAACTTGCTCGTATTAGCGAGGATAGCCCCGCAGAAAAAGCGGGATTAAAAGTAGGCGATAAGCTTATTGCCCTTAATGATGAACATTTAGCACAAGGTTGGACTGATTTTTCTAAGAAAATTAAACTTTACCCTGATCAGCTTGTTAATATTACCGTGGAGCGTGCAGGTAGTAATCAAGTGTTACAAGTCACCCCCAAAGGTATTGACAGTAATGGTAAGTTAATTGGTTATTTAGGCGTATCTCCTAAAGCAGATGACTGGCCAGCAGAATACAAAATAGAGATCAGTTATGGCGTATTTTCTGCGCTAACCGAAAGTGTCATTCGCACTTGGAATTTGATCACCTTAAGTTTTGATATGATAGGGAAATTAATAACAGGTGATGTTTCTGTTAAGAATTTAAGTGGTCCAATAGCGATAGCTCAAGGGGCAGGGGATAGTGCAAGTTATGGCTTTGTTTACTTTTTAGGCTTTTTAGCGCTAATTAGTATTAATTTAGGAATAATTAACCTTTTACCGTTGCCAGTACTTGATGGCGGACACTTACTCTATTATCTTATAGAGCTTTTAACAGGAAAGCCTGTTCCGGAAAATATTCAGGAAGCGGGATTCAAGTTTGGTGCCTTAGCGTTATTAGCCTTAATGAGTATCGCTCTGTTTAATGATTTTAGTAGAGTGCTGGGTTAGATTTGGTTAGGTGTGTAAAGGATAATTAACCTTTTACGTTTAACCAAGCAAGTCAGTACTTGATGGCGGGCACATACTCTGCCGTATTAATTGAAGCTTATAGCGCTTTTAGCAGGAAAGTCTGTTCCTTAAATGTCAAAGAATGGAATCAAGTATTGTGCCATAGCGTTTTAATATTAATAATTATAGCGCTGTTTAATGATTTTAGTCGGCTGTTGGATTTAAAATATAGTATATATACTTACTATGTTTTAAGGTGTAACACTTACACCTTGCAGCTTACAGCGTGCAATTTACGCAGTGATAAGAAGAAGTAACAAAGTTAAAATATATGATAATTAAAAAATTAGCCTCTGCCGTTTTACTAGGCGCTTTAGGTACAACAGCACAAGCTGCGCAAGAATTTCAAATTGAAGATATTGAAGTAAAGGGTTTACAGCGTGTTGCTTTAGGTGCTGCCTTAACGCATATTCCGTTTAATGTTGGCGACACTTTAAATCAGTTTAGAATTTCCCAATCGATAAAGGCTTTATATAAGTCAGGACATTTTAATGATATTCGCGCGTATCGTGACGGAAACCGTATCATTTATCGTGTTCGAGAGCGTGAAACTATCAGTGAAATCACCTTTGAAGGTAACAGTGATTTAAAAGATGAGCAGTTAACTGAAAGCTTAGATGGTAGTAATATTCGTGTTGGTGAAACACTTGATCGTACTGTTATTTCAGGTATTGAAATGGGCTTGGAAGATTTTTATCACAGTGTCGGTAAATATAATGCCGAGGTATCTACCACAATAACTCACTTACCGAGAAACCGCGTTAACCTTGAGTTTACTTTTACTGAAGGTGATGCAGCGTCGATTAAACAAATAAATATCATTGGTAATGAGGTTTTTACCGATGCGCAACTACTTGATAGAATTGAGTTAACGTTTGATTCGCCATGGTGGGATTTTATGGCGCAAGATAGGTATCAAAAACAAACGTTACAAGGTGATATGGAAACTATCACTAGTTATTACCTAGATCGCGGCTATCTTCGTTTTGATGTTGATTCAACGCAAGTCTCTATGACACCGGATAAAAAATCAGTTTACATTGCTTTAAATGTCACTGAAGGTGAAACTTATACTATTAGTGATGTTGATTTTATCGGCGACATGGCAGGTTTTGAAAAAACAATTCGTGCCATAAATCCATTGCAGGTTGATAACCTCTATAACGGTGCTGAAGTCACTTATACCGAAGAAGTAATAAGTAAATTTTTGGGGCGATTTGGTTATGCATACCCTAAAGTAATCACTATTCCTGATATTAATGACGAAAATCATACGGTAAAGTTATCGATATCAATTGATCCAGGTAAGCGTATTTACGTTAATAAAATTAACTTTAATGGTAACCATGTTACTGCTGATAGAGTATTACGTCGTGAAATGCGCCAAATGGAAGGTGCTTGGTTGTCGAATAGTTTAGTCGAACACTCTAAAGCACGTTTATCTCGTTTGCCCTATATGGAAACTGTTAATTTTGAAACCAATCAAATTTCAGGTGAAGATGACTTAGTCAACATTGACTTTAACGTAAAAGAGCAAGCTTCAGGTTCATTTACTGCCGGTATTGGCTACGGTGACTCAACCAAATTAAGTTTAAATGCTGGTATTCAACAAAATAACTTTTTAGGTACTGGTAATCGTTTAGGTTTTACGATTAATACCAATAGCTATTCAAAAAGTGCCAGTATTTCTTATACTGATCCTTACTTTACCGTTGATGCGGTATCACTTGGCGGGCAAATTTTTTATCAAGCTTTTGACGCCGGCAGTGCTAATTTAGAGCAATATAATAATAAAACTTATGGTTTCGGACTTAACTGGGGTTTTCCTATTAATGAATATATTAGAATTAATTTTGGCGTAGGCTTTAAAAATAATGAAATTACTTCATTAGAATCTTATGAGCAAATTCAAACCTTTTATGATTTGCATGCTGATCCAAATGATCCTGATGCAGCATTATCGTTTAAAAACTATGATGTGAGCGCGAGTATTTCACGCTCAACTTTGAACCGTGGTACTTTTCCAACCGCAGGCTCTCAACAAAGTTTATCGGTGAAGATGACTACGCCAAATAGTTCAGATGTGCAGTACTTTAAAGTTAACCTTGATACTAAGTTTTATTTTCCCTTATCACGTGATCAACGCTGGACCGTACTGGCGCGCATGCAATTAGGTTATGGTAATGGTTATGGACAAGTGAATGGCAATGATCAGTTGCTACCGTTCTGGGAAAACTTTAGAGCGGGTGGCTCTGATAGCTTACGTGGCTTTGAAAATAATACCGTAGGACCACGTGCCGTTTACCGTTATCCTACGTCTATTGACGGTACGCCAAGCCCAACCGGTGGTAGTGCTTGTTGTTTAGGATCTGATGAAGATTACATTCAAGTATCACCGCGCTCTGTTGGTGGTAATGCTATTGCTATCGGGGGTATTGAGTTAATCGTACCGACACCGTTTTTAGATGAAAGTTATTCAAATAGTGTTCGTACCAGCTTCTTTGTTGATGTCGGTAATGTTTGGGATACTGAGTTTGATATGGCTAACTATAATGATTTAGCGCCAGTTGAACTTGAAAAGTTGTCTGATTATTCCGAAGTTGGAGGTTTTCGAGCCTCTGGTGGTTTATCTATTCAATGGCTGTCACCAATGGGACCGATGATTTTTAGTTTTGCTAAAACAATAAAAGAAGAAGTGGATGATGATACCGCATTCTTTAGCTTTAATATTGGTAAAACTTTTTAAATTTATCTACCCAATAAGCGTGTTTAACTGTTAACTTTGGTTAAGCAAAAAAATTATACCTAAAATAAATAGAAAAAGAGGAAAATACATTGAACAAATTTATTAAATCTATGGCTGTTACAGCGACTGCATCAACATTATTGTTAGCCAGCAGTGCGATGGCTTTTGAACAAAAAATTGCCGTGGTAAATGTACAAGAAGCCATTAATCAAATTCCTCAGTCTGCCGCATTAATGCAAAGCTTAGAAGCAGAGTTTAAAGATGAAAAAGCAGTCATTGAACAACTACAAAAAGATCTAACTTTCGAAGATGAAAATTTAAAGCGTAATGGCTCATTGATGAGTGAAAAAGAAAAGAAAAAATTACAAACTAAAATGGCTAACTTGTATCAACAATATCAAGTTAAAGTGAAAGAATTTCAACAAAAAGTAGCGCAGCGTAAAAATATAGAAACTAATAAGCTTTTTGCTTTAGTTACCCAAGCGGTTGATAATATTGCTGCTAAAGATAACTATGACTTAGTACTTTCAAAACAGGCTGTTGTTTATTCAAAACCAGCCATTAATATTACCAGCAAGGTTGTCGAGCAAGTCAGTAAGCTCAAATAGTTTTAGATTCGCCTTTTGATTAGTAATGAATAAAAAGAGATACTATGAGTTATACCCTTGCAGAAATTGCAGAACATATTAATGCTAAGTTAGTGGTTGCCCAATCATCAGATAGCTTGGTGGCTAGCAGCACCATAAATAGCTTGGCTACGCTAGCCAATGCTAAATTAGGGCAAGTTGCCTTTCTTGGCAATAATAAATATGTATCGCACCTATGCACAACTAAGGCCAGTGCAGTCATTATCTCACCTGAAACATTACCTCAGTGTCCGGTTAATGCGTTAGTGATGGATAACCCTTATATGGGCTATGCACTGTTAGCAAATTTACTTGATACGACACCTGCCGTAGCTAACGGTATTCACAAGAGTGCGGTCATAGCTGATGATGTTGAGCTTGGTGCAAATGTTTCTATAGGTGCCAATAGTGTTATTGAGTCAGGCGTCCACCTTGCCGATAACGTTAGTATTGGCGCAGGTTGTTTCATTGGTGAAAATGTTAGTATTGGCAAGGGCACAACTCTTTGGTCAAATATCAGTATTTATCATCGCGTTGTTATTGGTCAAGCGTGTTTAATTCAAGCGAATACTGTTATTGGCTCCGATGGTTTTGGTTATGCTCCGGTAAATGCACAATATAAATGGCATAAAATCCCTCAGCTTGGTAGTGTAATTATTGGCGATTATGTTGAAATTGGCGCGAGTACAACCATTGATAGAGGCGCGCTTGAAAATACCCTTATTAAAGATGGTGTGATCCTCGATAATCAAATTCAAATTGCTCATAATGTCATTATCGGCGAAAATACCGCTATGGCGGCTTGCAGTGTCATTGCGGGTAGTACCGTGATTGGTAAAAACTGTACTATTGCTGGTCTTGTTGGCATTAATGGTCATATCAATATCACTGATAATTGTATTTTTACCGGTATGGCGATGGTCACTAAAGATATAACAAACTCGGGTGTTTATTCTTCAGGTATGCCTGCTGCGCCGAATAAAGAATGGCATAAAACCAACGCAAGAGTTAAACGTCTAGATAGTTTAACCAAACGAGTAAAAGAGCTAGAAACGCTGATTAATCGTCTGTCATAAAGTAAGCAGTCATAAATTAATCAGCAACAAATAAAACAGTTGCCAATAAATAATAAAAACAAAGCACTGTAACGCCAATAACAGCACTAATTTCCTTCATAAATGATTTAGTGCATGTCAAAGAAAGGAATACTCTTTTGGAACACCTTGATATAGAAAACACTAAACTAGAAAGAAAACTAAAACCAATAGCACTTAACGAAATTAAGACGCTTATACCCCATAGATATCCGATGTTATTGGTTGATAAAGTGGTTGATCATGAGCCAAGAAAATATTTACACGCGATAAAAAATGTCACGATAAATGAACCTATCTTTACTGGGCATTTTCCGGATGCTGCTATTTTTCCAGGTGTACTCATTTTAGAAGCATTAGCACAAGCCACAGGTATTCTTGGCTTTAAAAGTACTGAAGGTCGCGAAGAAAATGAAATGTACTTGTTCGCTTCTATTGATAAAGCACGCTTTAAAAAGCCAGTCTTGCCCGGCGATACTATGCATTTACATGTAGAGTTTTTAAAAGAACGACGCGGTATGTGGAAGTTTTATGGTGAAGCAAGAGTTGATGGCAAAGTGGTTTGTTCGGCTGATTTAATGTGTGCCCGCCGCGTTTTATAATATCCTCTTTAGTCTCTCATCTAGGTGTTAAAGGTACTCATTGAACACCCCTTGTTTCGGGTTTTTTCTTTGCCAGTAAAGCACACTACTTACAACTGTATGGTTACAGTTGTAACAACCGTTATATATATAAATATTTATCTAAGGTACTTGTTATGATACACCCACAAGCGATTATTGAACCGGGAGCCATTATTGGGAAAAATGTCACCATAGGCCCATGGACTTATGTCGCTAGTTCCGTGGTGATTGGCGATGACTGTGAAATTAGTTCTCATGTGATCATTAATGGCCCAACTAAAATAGGTAAAGGCAACCGTATTTTTCAATTTGCTAGCATAGGCGAAGATTGCCAAGATCTAAAGTATGCCGGCGAGAAAACAGAGCTTATTATAGGCGATAACAATACTTTTCGGGAGTGTTGTACTATTCATCGAGGCACCATACAAGACAATAGCCTAACGAAAATTGGTAGTAACAATTTATTTATGGCATACACCCATGTTGCTCATGACTGTATGGTGGGTAACCATTGCATCATGGCAAATAATGCTTCTATTGCGGGCCATGTGCATGTAGGTGATCACGTTATCATTGGTGGTATGTCTGGCGTGCATCAATTTTGTCATATTGGTGCTCATAGTTTTATTGCCGCTAATGCCTTAGTATTAAAAGATGTACCTGCTTATGTTATGGCTTCTGGCCACCCGGCAAAACCTTTTGGTTTAAATAGTGAAGGCATGAAACGCAGAGGTTTTACCAGTGATTCTATATTGTCTATTAAACGTGCATATAAAGAAATTTACCGTAAAAAACAATCTATTGAAGATGCTTTATCGGCGATAACTGAAAAAAATACACCTTCATCTGAGCTTGAATTATTTACAGATTCAATTAAGCAATCAACGCGTGGCATTATTCGCTAATACTAGAATACTAGGTTTTTAACCTAGGAATTAACCTCTAAGAATTAACGCCTAGGATTTAATTTGTTGTCAGCTTCTTTACTAAATAATATTCCCCACTCTGAGCCAGTGTTTGCCATTGTTGTTGGTGAACACTCTGGCGATACCTTGGGTGCAGGGTTAATGCTAGCGCTACAAAAGCAATTCCCTGATGCCAAGTTTGTCGGCATTGGCGGCGAAAAAATGCAAAAGCTTGGCTTTGAAAGCCTATTCGCTATGGAAGAATTGGCAGTAATGGGTATTGTCGAAGTGTTGGGGCGTCTGCGTCGTTTACTGCACGTAAGAAAATCACTGATAGATTATTTTACCCAAAACCAACCTGATGTTTTTATAGGCATTGATGCACCTGATTTTAACATTGGCTTAGAGCTGCGGTTAAAAGGCCAAGGAATAAAAACCGTCCATTATGTCAGCCCTTCTGTTTGGGCGTGGCGCGAAAAACGTATCTTCAAAATAGCTAAAGCGACAGATATGGTACTTTCACTATTACCTTTTGAAAAAGCTTTTTATGACCAGCACCAAGTACCTTGTACCTTTGTTGGTCATCCGTTAGCTGATGATATTCCAATGGAAAGTGATAAAGAAAAAGCAAGAAATGAACTTGGTTTACCCCATAAATCCAAAATATTAGCCTTAATGCCGGGTAGTCGTGGTGGCGAACTCTCACGGTTGTTAGCACCTTTTTTTGCCAGTGCGCAACAACTACAACAAGATGATGAAAATTTAATTATCATTGCCCCTATGGTTAGCGAAAAACGTGCTCAGCAGTTTACTCGTTTAAAAGCTGAACTTGCTCCTAATTTGAAGGTTGATGTTATTATTGATAAAACTCAAACAGTAATGGCGGCGAGTGATTGTTTATTAACCGCATCAGGTACTGTAACTTTGGAAGCCGCTTTAATTAAGCGACCCATGGTTATTTGCTATAAATTTAACTTGATCACTTATTGGTTAGCTAAATGGTTAGTAAAATTACAATGGTTTTCCTTACCCAATTTATTGGCCAATAAAGCCTTAGTACCTGAGCTATTGCAAGATGAAGTGTGCGTAGAGCGCATTGTCCCTTTAGTAAAAGAGCGTTTGTATCAAGATCAAAGTCAACTAAACGATAGCTTTACCGCTATTCATCAACAATTAAAATGTAATGCTAGCCAACAAGCCGCCAATGCTGTGATTGCGTTATTACCGCCTATTTTTAATACTAAAACGTAACAATTATGTCCACGAAAAAAACTAATAAAAAAAACTTTCCTCCATTTGAATATCCTGTTGCTTATTGTATTGCCGGCGTAGATGAAGTAGGGCGCGGCCCTTTAGTGGGTGATGTCGTTACCGCTGCGGTTATTTTAGATCCCGACAATCCTATTGAAGGTTTGATGGACTCCAAAAAATTATCTGAAAAGAAACGAACCGTATTAGCACAAGAAATTAAAGAAAAAGCCATTGCTTGGTCCGTTGGTAGAGCAAGCCCAGAAGAAATTGATACCTTAAATATTCTCCATGCCACTATGTTAGCCATGCAACGTGCAGTGCAGGGATTATCGGTATCACCTGATTATGTATTAGTTGATGGTAATCGTACCCCTTCTTTTGCTAATGAGCAGGGCAGTATTAACAGCCAAGCGGTGGTTAAAGGTGATGATCGAGTGGTTGAAATTAGTGCCGCATCAATAATAGCAAAAGTTACGCGCGATGAAGAAATGATTGCTCTTGATAAATTACACCCTGAATATGGCTTTGCTAAGCATAAAGGTTATCCAACTAAAGTGCATTTAGAAAAAATAATTGAACTAGGGGTACTTGATTGTTACCGCCAAAGCTTTAAACCTGTTGCCAGAGTATTAGGGCTTATTAAATGAATGACGAAGTTGTGCCAGACGTTACACTAACAGAGCAATACCACGAGCCTCGCTTTATTCATTTACGCGTACATAGTGATTATTCAATGTGCGATGGTTTAAAAAAAGTAAAAGCTATTATAGCCCGTGCCGCAGAATTAAATATGCCTGCACTCGCATTGACTGATCAAACTAACCTTTGCGGTTTAGTAAAATACTACCACGCAGCTCATGGTGCTGGCGTTAAGCCTATTATAGGCTGTGATTTTTGGGTGAAAAGTGATGAGTTGGGCGATGAATTATCTCGCTTAGTTATTTTAACCACTAATAATAAAGGTTATAAAAACTTAACTGAGCTGATCTCAAAAGCTTACCTGCGTGGGCACATACAAAACAAAGCGGTGATTGACAAAGAATGGTTAATTGAATTTAAAGAAGGCTTGCTGATACTTTCAGGTGCACGAGAAGGTGATATCGGCAAAGCCTTACTAAAGGGTAATAACGAGTTAGCATTGCAAATGCTCAACTTTTACCAAAACCATTTTGATAATTGCTTTTATGTCGAGTTAATCCGCACCGGGCGAAATGACGAAGAAAACTATCTTCATCTTGCTGTCGATTTTGCTGCAGAACACAATTTACCCGTTGTAGCAACCAATGAGGTGATGTTTTTATCCCCAGATAATTTCGATGCGCATGAAATTCGTGTTGCGATTCATGATGGTTATACCCTTGACGATAAACGTCGCCCTAAGCGTTATAGCACAGAGCAATACTTACGTTCACCAGACGAAATGTGTGAGCTATTTAGTGATATACCTGAAGCGTTAGCCAATACCGTAGAAATAGCCAAACGCTGTAATGTTACTGTGCGCCTGGGCGAATACGTATTACCCGATTTTCCTACCGAAGGGTTGGATATTAATGACTTTTTTATCAAAGTTTCTGAGGAAGGTTTAGAAAGACGCTTAACGAAATTATTTGATAGAGAGGCGGAAAACTTCGCTGAAATACGTAAACCTTATGATGAACGTCTTAAAATAGAATTAAAAGTTGTTAATGACATGGGTTTTCCCGGTTATTTTTTGATCGTAATGGAGTTCATTCAGTGGAGTAAAGATCATAATATTCCCGTTGGGCCAGGTCGTGGTTCAGGTGCAGGCTCTTTGATTGCTTATTCGCTTGATATTACCGATCTTGATCCACTTGAATATGATTTATTGTTCGAACGCTTCTTAAACCCTGAGCGGGTATCCATGCCTGATTTCGATATCGATTTTTGTATGGACAGGCGTGATGAAGTGATTGACCACGTGGCTGAACTTTATGGTCGTGATGCCGTTTCGCAAATTATTACCTTTGGCACCATGGCGGCAAAAGCGGTAATTCGTGATGTAGGTCGAGTACTCGGGCATCCTTATGGTTTTGTTGACCGGATTTCAAAACTCATTCCGACAACACCGGGCATGACTTTAGCGAAAGCTTTTGAAGAAGAGCCAAAACTTCCTGAAATTTACGCACAAGACTCTGAAGTTAAAGATCTCATTGATATGTGTCGTATTCTTGAAGGGACTACACGAAATGCCGGTAAGCATGCGGGTGGTGTGGTTATCTCGCCTACTACCATTACCGATTTTGCACCACTTTATTGTGATGATGAAGGCAAAAACCCGGTCACTCAGTTTGATAAAAATGATGTTGAAGATGCGGGTTTAGTTAAGTTTGACTTCTTAGGGTTGAGAACTCTTACTATTTTACAGTGGGCCATTGAAATGGCCGACGTAAAGCAGCTAAAAGAGGGCAAAGATCCGATAGATATCACGACAATTGATCTTGAAGATCGAGCCTGTTTTAAGCTATTACTTGCCTCGAAAACCACTGCTGTATTCCAGTTAGAATCAAGCGGCATGAAGTCGTTAATTGATAAACTTAAACCCGATTGCTTTGAAGATATTATCGCTTTGGTGGCATTGTTTCGCCCCGGTCCGCTGCAATCAGGCATGGTTGATAACTTTATTGAACGTAAACATGGTCGTGAAGAAGTTAGTTATCCCGATGAAAAATGGCAACACATTGATTTAAAACCAGTATTAGAACCAACTTACGGCATTATCTTGTATCAAGAACAAGTAATGCAAATAGCCCAAGTACTCGCCGGGTATTCGCTTGGTGGCGCCGATATGCTACGCCGTGCCATGGGTAAGAAAAAACCGGAAGAGATGGCTAAGCAGCGAGCTGGCTTTGAACAAGGCGCAAGAGATCGCGGTGTTGATGGCGAACTCGCGATGAAAATCTTCGATCTAGTGGAAAAATTCGCTGGTTATGGTTTTAACAAGTCTCATTCTGCCGCTTATGCGTTAGTTTCTTACCAAACCCTGTGGATGAAAACGCATTTTCCTGCGCCTTTTATGGCGGCGGTGATGTCTGCCGATATGGATAACACTGAAAAAGTGGTTATTCTGGTTGATGAATGTGACAATATGGGCATTGATTTACTGCCACCTGATGTTAATGTTGGTCAATATAAGTTTACCGTTAATGATGATGATCAAATTGTTTATGGCATTGGTGCGGTAAAAGGCGTTGGCGAAGGGCCAATAGAAGCGATCATTGCTGCTCGTCAAAAGGGCGGCCCCTTTACCGATCTATTTGATTTCTGTGCCCGTTTAGATTTGAAGAAGACTAATAAACGGATCTTAGAAAAGTTGATAAAAGCTGGCGCGATGGACGCGTTAGGACCTACCTATAAACTAACCGCTGACGGGAAAGATTTACCCCATCGTGCTGCTTTATTTGAAACCCTACCAGAGGCGATAAAGGCGGCAGATCAACATGCTAAAGCTGAAGCCATTGGCCAAAATGATTTGTTTGGCTTGATCAATGATGAACAAACGGATTCTCGCCAAAGCTTTAAAAGTGTTAAAAAATGGCCTGAAGAAGTATGGCTTGATGGTGAAAAAGAAACCTTAGGTTTATACTTAACTGGTCATCCCATTAACCGTTATTTAACTGAAATTAAAAAGTATGCTACTAGTCGATTAGTGAATATGCAACCAACCGGTAGAGACAGGCAAGCAGTTGCGGTAGGCTTAGTTATTGGCGTACGAGTGCTGGTAAATAAACGTGGTCGTCGTTGGGCATTAGTCACCCTTGATGATAAAAGTGCTCGCATGGATGTTCGTTTATTCCCAGATAATTATGATAACTTTGCCGAGTTACTTGAAACAGATGCAATTTTAGTCTGTAGCGGACAGGTCAGCTTTGATGATTACTCTGGAGGTAATACAATGACCGGCAGAGATATCATGACGATAGCGGATGCAAGAGAAAACTACGTTACTTCCCTAGATATCCAGGTCAATAGGGCAGCGGTTAGTGACAAATTTATTGAGCAATTTACTCATATATTAACACCACATAAAGAAGGTACTTGCCCGGTAAGGGTATTTTATCAACGAGAAGAAGCTCGCGGCATGTTAGAACTTGGCGTACAATGGCGAGTATCACCAGCTGATGTGTTATTATATGATTTAAAAGAATTATTAGGTGAAGAAAGCGTCACCTTGCAGTTTAAGTAGGTTTAAGTGAACTAGCTAATTATTATAACCAGTTAATTGTTATTAGCGTTTGTGTTAATAACTAAAGCAAAATAAGTACAAATTTTAGGTACATTTTATTAGGTACAGAGAACCATATGTCATTAAATTTTTTAGATTTTGAACAACCTATTGCTGAACTTGATGCAAAAATTGAAGAGCTTGAGATAGTAAATACGGGTCATGAGTTAGATCTTGATTTAGAAGAGCAGATAACTCAGCTACGTGAAAAAAATAGAGAGCAAACTAAGAAAATATTTTCCAACTTAGACCCTTGGCAAACAGCGCGGGTAGCACGTCACCCGCAACGTCCTTATACGCTTGATTATATACCCCGTATTTTCACTGAATTTGATGAATTAGCCGGTGACCGAGCTTATGCCGACGATAGTGCTATTGTTGGTGGAACCGCACGTTTAGATGGCAAGGCTGTGATGATCATAGGTCATCAAAAAGGCCGTTCAACCCCTGAGAAAGTAAAGCGTAACTTTGGCATGCCACGCCCAGAGGGATATCGTAAAGCTTTGCGCTTAATGCAAATGGCTGAGCGTTTTAATATGCCAATCATCACTTTTATTGACACTCCCGGTGCTTATCCAGGTGTTGGCGCAGAAGAGCGTGGCCAAAGTGAAGCGATTGCCCGTAACTTAAAAGTGATGGCACGTTTATCAGTGCCTATTATTTGTACCGTTATTGGCGAAGGCGGCTCAGGCGGTGCTTTAGCCATTGGTGTTGGTGATAAAGTTAATATGTTGCAATATTCTACTTATTCGGTAATTTCACCAGAAGGTTGTGCTTCAATTTTATGGAAAACCGCAGATAAAGCACCAACAGCAGCAGCAGCTATGGGGATTACGGCCACTCGTATTAAAGAGTTAGGGCTAATAGATAGTATTGTTGAAGAGCCGTTAGGTGGTGCGCATCGTGATATGGATCAAATGGCAGCTAGGCTTAAGCAAGCATTAAAAACTGATTTAGCTGAATTAGAAGGTTTAACTAAAGAGCAGTTAGTTGATAAACGCTACGACAGGTTAATGTCATTTGGTTATTGCTAATTTTTTAGTGGCGAGTAACGAGTATAATCTTTTCAAGGTGCCTTGCGGGCAACGTGTATTTCGTTACTCGCTTTTTGAAACTTTCATTTTTTATTTAGCTCATTGATCATGCACCTCATTGAGCTAGCGCTTTATCGCGCTATTAGTAAATACCCAAAAACACCGCTGGTTATTGCCTATAGTGGCGGTGTTGACTCACAAGTACTGTTGCATGCTTTAGCTAAATTAACGCAGGCAAAACAATTCCCCAATCACCTTACCGTTTGTCATGTTAACCATGGCTTAAGTGAAAATGCGGCTATTTGGCAAGCTTTCGCAGCGCAAGAATGTCAAAAGCTCAATTTAACATTCGCTGTATGTAAAGTTAATGTTCAAATACAAGCTCAACAATCATTAGAAGCCTTAGCGCGAGATGCCAGGTATAAAGCTTTACAATCAATTTATAAAGAGCAATCGTTAATCATTACCGGGCATCACCGTGATGATCAAGCTGAAACTTTTTTACTTGCCCTTAAAAGAGGCGCTGGCTTAAAAGGTTTATCGGCTATGGCAGCTGAAATTAAGCAAGGTAAAGACATGCTTATGCGGCCACTGCTTAATATTTCACGGGCTGAAATTATTAATTATGCGCAACAGCAGCAACTTGACTGGGTTGAGGATGAATCGAATACCGACACCCGCTTTGATCGTAATTTTATCCGTCAAAAAATCATGCCATTACTCAGCGAACGTTGGCCTAGCATTACTCAAACCATCAATCGCAGTAGTAGTCATTGTTTAGAAGGGCAATTATTATTGAACGAATTGGCTGAGCAAGATTTAGCTATTTGTCAGTTAAGCAGCCAGTGTTTATCTGTGAGTGAGCTAAGTAAGCTCTCATCAGCGCGCTTTAATAATTTACTACGGTACTTTTTAGCGCAGCATAATTATCTAATGCCCAGCACAGAACAACTTGCCCAAGTTCACCAGCAACTCTTCGCCAGTAAGGATAAAAACCCTGCCGTTAAAGTAGCAAATAATTACTTGCGCCGTTATAAAGATAGTTTGTATTTAACCGCTGATTATATCGATGTAAGTGAATGGCAAACCGATATTGATTGCTTTGATAAAAAAAATATCACCAATGCTGAAGTGATTGAACTACCTGATGGTTTAGGAAAATTACATTTTTCTAGCGACAAGTCTATTGATGTATCAAATACAGTTCAGCGAGTTGTTTCACCAACGAAAGCACAAAAAGTTAGGCTACGCTTTTGTCATAGTAATCCTACTTGTTTACCTGATTATCGTCATAAATCACGTAGTGTGAAAAAAATATTACAAGAACTCAATATTCCACCATGGCAACGAAAGCGCATTCCATTTCTGTATTATGATGATGTATTAGTTGCCGCGATTGGTTATTTTATTTGCCAAGAATTTTTACCTAAAGCTGCTTTACCTCAAAAAAAAGAACTCAACCTAAAAATAACTTGGAGAACATAAGTGACGATCAAGAAAAGTTGCGAGTTACGAATACACTACACGCTCAGTGATCTGTCTTCGCAACTATTCAACTCGTGACTCGATACTCTCAGCGATTTATCTTCGAAACTCGAAACTCGAAACTCGAAATTTATTTCGTTAAATGATGAGAAGCAGCGGCAGAAAACACCACATCGGTAGAGCTATTAAGCGCTGTTTCGGCTGAATCTTGTATTACCCCAATAATAAAACCAATTGCCACAACCTGCATAGCAATATCTTCATTTATGCCAAACAAACCACAGGCTAATGGTATTAGTAATAATGAGCCACCAGCAACGCCTGACGCGCCACAAGCTGAAATTGCAGCAACAATTGACAATAATATAGCGGTGCCAAAATCGACCTCTATATCTAAACTATGCGCTGCAGCAAGTGTTAGCACGGTTATTGTAATTGCTGCACCCGCCATATTAATGGTTGCTCCTAACGGTATAGACACCGAGTAAGTATCTTCATGTAAAGCTAATTTTTTACACAAGGCCATATTCACCGGAATATTTGCCGCCGAACTTCGGGTGAAAAATGCAGTGATACCAGACTCTCTAAGGCAAGTGAAAACCAAAGGGTAAGGGTTTTTCTTCATGATAAAAAAGACAATTAATGGATTAACTAGCAAGGCAATTATTAACATGGCACTCAGTAAAATAACAACTAAGTGAGCATACTCAGCTAAAGCGCTAAAGCCTGTGGTGGCTATAGTGTTAGCAACAAGGCCAAAAATACCAAGCGGTGCAAAGCGTATTACCAGTCTAACGATACTTGAAATAGCTTCACTCACATCATGGATGGTAGTTTTAGTATGGCTACTGGCATGTTTGAGGGAAAAACCTAAACCTATACCCCAAGCCAATACTGCAATGAAATTACCATTAGCAATCGCACTGATTGGGTTTTCAACCACTTTAAAGGCCAGTGTTGATAATACTTCACCTAATCCTTGTGGTGGGTTAGCACTAGCACCAGCCAAATCTAGGGTTAATGTGGTTGGAAATAAGAAACTTAGCCCTACTGCAACAAAAGCTGCACTGAGTGTGCCAATTAAATATAAACCGATAATAGGTCTAAGCTCAGCAGCACTATCAACCTTTTGATTAGCAATACTTGAGGCAACTAATACTAACACTAAAATAGGTGCAACCGCTTTAAGTGCACTGACAAATAAGCTGCCAAACATTGAAAATGATTTAGCTACTTCTGGATTTATTATTGCGAGCAAGCTACCTAAAATGATCGCGATAATGATTTGTGATACTAAGCCTAAGGACTTTACTTTCGACAGAAAAGAGCTATTTTCTAGTGGGGTATTTGTCGTTACCATATTTATACTTAACCTAATAAAAATACTTATAAGCTGACTTTTATCATTGAAGTGCTAGCTTGTCTAGTTATTATATGTTTAGTAATAAAATTACTTCTTTATTACCAAAAGGTATTATTGTTTACACTATATTACCGGGGAAAAACCTCTGTTTTTGCTAAAAAAGTCGCTGTAGAACAGGACATAACAAATGATAGCGACTGATTGATATTGCTTTATAAGTCATCGATATAATATTTCCTGATTACCCACAATAAACAGCTACGTTTTACCGAAAAATAGCCTATATTTAATGTAAGCATTAATTGAGGTGTTCAATCATGAGTAAAAATCAGGTTCAATATCAAAAAGGCTATAGTTTACTTGAGCTATTTAAGGACTATGGAACAGAAGAGCAATGCACTAAAGCATTATTTAACTGGAAATGGCCTCAAGGTTTCAGTTGCCCTGAATGTAGCACTACAAGCTACTGTGCTCTGAAATCTAGAAAAGTTTATCAATGTAATCACTGCCACCATCAAACCTCAGTAACGAGCGGGACGATTTTTGCTAGTACCAAGCTTCCCCTAACGCGTTGGTTTTTAGCAATACACCTTATTACACAAGCTAAAACAGGGATTTCTTCTTTATCTTTAAAACGAGCGTTAGGTGTATCATATAATACCGCTTGGAGCATGAAACAAAAAATCATGCAGGTGATGAAAGAACGTGATGATAGCCAGCCATTATCGGGCACTATCCAAGTTGATGATGCCTATTACGGTGGAGAGCATCGTGGAGGTAAACGAGGACGAGGCTCTGAAAATAAAACGCCCTTTATTGCCGCGGTATCGACGAATGAAGAAGGGCACCCCATTAAAATGAATTTTACGGTATTGAAAGGGTTTCGTTTAACTGAGATATCAAAATGGTCGAAGAAACATTTATCTAAAGGGAGTGTAGTTGTTTCTGATGGCTTAGCTTGTTTTAAAGCCGTGACAGAGGCTCAATGCGAGCATTTTTCTATTGTGACAGGCGGTGGGCCAGAGAGTGTAAAGAAAGCGCAATTTATTTGGGTAAATACGATGATAGGTAATGTTAAAAACGCTATTGTTGGCACCTATCATGCTATTAGAGCTAAACACCTACCTCGGTATTTAGCTGAATTTAGTTACCGGTTTAATCGACGTTTTCAGCTAGAGGACATGTTATCACGATTTGCTTATATTGCTTTGCGAACACCGCCAATGTCGAATAAAATATTGAGTATGGCTGAGCTTTATGGGTAATCAGGTAATATTTTATGCCCTGACCGTGCTTAAAAGCTATCTTTGAAAAATTCTTGAACGTCATCAATAACTTTCATTCCTTCATGACTAACGCCAGGAACTATTTTGAATACTGGTGAAATACCATTATTTTCATAGTTTTCTTTTAAAATTTTCATTCTCTCTAATCTGTTCTTACCCGTATGTCCAATTATTTTTTGAACTAATGGTTTTAATTTATCAGGAATGATGAATTCTTCTAAATCTTCTTCTCCAACAATTATTTGGACTGAAACCTCACGCATTTTTTTCAAATTTAATATTGTTCCAAATTTTTTCTTCATGTCTCCTGTGCCAAACGGCCAAACTTTTCTGTTATCAATTTTAGCAATGAGACCAGGTGCACCAATGGATACAGCTGATAACTTATCGGGGTGTAAATAGAAAAATCTATGTGTGAATTGCCCACCGCCAGAAAACCCAAAAAGATAGAATTTTCCAAAGTCGTAGTTTGATGCTTCTTGTAAGTCTTCAATCATCTTTAACAGGAGAACATCATACCTGGTATTACCCTCCTGAATAACTTTGTATCCGTCTGAAAATCCATCACCATTTATTCCCACGGGAAATAAAGGTGAAAGTACGACAAATTTATTTTCATTTGCAAATTTTGAAAATGAGTCCCTATATTCAGCTGCATTTCTCCCACTTCCATGAACAGACACAAGAAGCTTATACTCAGTTGGATCATCAAAAAAACCAGTAGGTGCATATACAGTGTACGATACTCTAGGGTCATAACGTAATGCATGGAAAGAATTGGGGCGTTTACGAATCATACTGTACCAATAGCTTGGTTTATTACTGAGCAATGATTTGTAATCAGTAACGGAGCTGAGATCAAAATTGTTAGGTAAACCTTTTTGTTTATCCTTAGTTGAAGTTACTTTATTTACCATTTGATTTTGTTTCATTTGAAGCTCTTTACTCATGCTTTTTTCTGCTTGCTGAAGTTGTTGGTTACTATCAGCCATAGCACTTGTAAAAGAAGTTTGAATACATATAACCAAAAAAATTAGTCGAAGTATAAATTTATTATTTATCATGTTATTCCTTAATTTTAATTCAGTATTTCTATTTTTAATATCAATTACTTTCTGTTAATTGAATTCAAAAAAACAACAAAGGAAATATCACCATCCAATTATGAATGCAAAATATGTTGATTTTAGGGTGTTTTACGTATTTAATGACAATATTGAATTCAATACTATCAATTTAGCTGTGTTTTATAATTATTACAACACTTATTGAATTCAATTTTTACGTATAATAAATTATAAATACTATGGGGAATCAATTAAAATGAAATTATCTTTGTCCAGTATGTTGAGAGCTACTAGCTTGACCCTTACTGCTATATCAATAAATACATACGCTCAAGAAGTAGAAAATAATGAAAGTAGAGATATCGAAATAATTCAAGTGACAGCATTAAAACGTTTACAAGACCTGCAAAAGGCTCCTGTTTCTGTTGACGTATTGTCATCTGAATTTGTTGAACATGCTCAAATTCGGTCGGTAGAAGATATCGCAAATATGACAACAGGTCTTACAATGGATGCTTTACCTAGATCTCAACCAAGGCCCAAAATAAGAGGAGTTGGTAGTTCTGATGTGGGCGCAGGGAGCGATCAATCTACAGCAGTATATATTGACAATGTATATATGTCTCGCCCAGGTTTAGTATCATTTGATAGCTTTGACGTTGACCGCATAGAGATAGTAAAAGGCCCTCAAGGAACTCTTTGGGGGAAAAATGTAGTTGGTGGTTTAGTCCATATCGTAACAAAAAAACCGGTAGAATATACCGAAGCTAAAGTAAAAGCTACTGTAGGTAATGAGGGAATATTAAACGCGAGTGTAATGTTCAATATGCCAATTATCGAAGACAAGTTGTTATCCAGAGTTGTCATTATGTCAAATCATCATGATGGATTTGCAAAGAATGAACTTACGGGCAATGAGCTATCTGATGAGGATAAAATATCTGGTCGCTTACATTTATTGTATAACGCAGCTGACAATCTAAGTATTGCATTATCATTATCTGCGATAGATGAGAACAATTCAGGTCCTGCTAGGACGCTATTAGATGGACAAGTACAGGATTTATCAATTGATCCCGATGGGAATGTTCGTTTAACATCGGGAGAAATCGATGGTTATGATAAGAGAAACGTTTTTTCAGCCACTACTGATATAAATTGGTCCACTAATTTTGCTGACTTAGAAATTATTGCAAATCACAAAACATTGGATTTGTCTTACCTAGAAGATTTTGATGGTACAAATATGTTGCAGTTGGCTATGTCAAACAATACATCAGGAGATGTACTGCAACTTCAGAGGAAAGGCCAAGAAGACACTACTTCAAACTCAATTGAAGTACGATTTTCTGCGAATGAAAATAGTGATTTATTTTGGCAGTTTGGATATTTTTATGAAGATACAGATATTTTCCAATCAAATACGGATGGTATTTTTTCAGGGCTTTGTTTCACCGATGACGCTATTGGTGCATCTGGATTTTATGCATCGGGGCTTGCATCTGCAGTAGCAGGTGGACTAGGTTTTCCATCAGACATTGCAGATCAATATGGAAGTGCTGTTGCAGCTAGATGTTCTGATAATGACTTGATTTCTACGCCAGCAGCTACACAGGTTTTTAATCAATACGGTAAAGTTGAAAGTAATGCTGTTTTTGGGGAGATAACTTACGAGCTAAATGATAGGTATTCAATGACATTAGGTGGACGATATAGCAAAGATAAAAAAATATTTTCTGTTGATACTAGTGATTCTATTTTATCTTTTCAGCTATTAGCTAATGGATACCCATATGGTTTCGAATCTGTGACAGCTGAAAATGAATGGAGTGCATTTACCTATAAAGTAACGGTCGATGGGAAGCTATCTAGTGATACATTTGGGTATGCTACGGTATCAACTGGCTATAAATCTGGAGGATTTCAAAATAACCCACTGTCTCCAGAGCAAGCTTTGGATAGTTTTGATCCAGAAAATGCAACAAACTTTGAACTTGGCATCAAGACTGATATTTTTGATGACAAATTACGTTTAAATGCTGCAATTTTTTACCAGAAACTCGAAGATATGCAAAGACGTACAGTTGAAGGAACTATCTCTAAAACAGAAAATTCAGGTAGAGCCGATATGAAGGGGTTAGAACTAGATACTCACTATTATGCGACAGATAATTTAGTATTTGATGTAAAATATACATATTTAGATGCGAAATTTGTAGATTACATAGATGGAAATAAAGATTATAGCGGTAACTATGTATCAGGAGCACCAAAAAATTCCGTTTCAATTTCAGCAATATACGATATAGAGAACCCTTTTAATTATGATGGAAATTTGAATTTCACCGTTAATTATAATTTTAAAGATAAAACATTTTTAGATGACAAAAATGCACCTCCTGAAATTTTGGATAAAAGATCACTTGTAGATGCAAGGTTAGTTTACTCTCTTTCAGACTGGGAAGTTTCAATATGGATTAAAAACCTAACAGATGAAGAGTATAAAACTCATTATGCGCAAATTTATAATTCTTACGCTACATATGGTGCACCAAGAACCTTTGGACTGTCTGCTTCATGGTATTATGAGTAATAAAACAGGAACTAAACGTTAAAATAATAAACTAGCTAAAGCCTCTGTAATTTTATGTGAGGCTTTTTTCTTTCCATATTTGACCTGAAAAATTCATAATATAATAAGGTGATATTCAGTGAATCATGAGCTTTATTTGAGCGTAACAAAAGCGGCACAATATTTAGATGTTAGTACGAACACTCTTTATGCTTATGTTAGTAGGAAGGGAATAAGAATAGTAAAAGATAAAAACTCTAAATCCAGTAAATATTGGGCTGAGGATATTTATAGTATAAAAAATGAAAGGTACGGAAAAACAAATGAATCAAATAATCTTAAAAATTTGACTTACAATAGTGAGATTACGCTTATTACTGCTGATTCTCTTTACTACCGAGGTCATGATGTGATCCAGCTCGCTGAAAAAAATACAGTTGAAGAAGTTGCTGAATTACTTTGGAATAAACCAGGAGTATTTGGCGCTGAAGTACTGAATACTCCTGCTAGATTGGGTGAAGCCCTTTCTCTATATACCAATGCTGCAATAGCTGAAAGAGCTATTGCTATTTTTCCAATACTAGCCGACAAATTACACGAGCAATGGTGTCATGACGCGGAATACCTGCCTCAAAAGAGCCATATTGACGCAGCCAATCAAGCTTGATATGCCCAAAGTTTTC
>SPKZ01009769.1_pt1 | contig 54105 bp, 30 predicted proteins | sample 2456571 | NCBI WGS metagenome assembly SPKZ01 (sample SAMN11192286, study PRJNA482655) | marine metagenome | biome: ENVO:00000447; feature: ENVO:00000244|ENVO:00000211|ENVO:00000569|ENVO:00002023; material: ENVO:00002151; isolation source: ocean water from marine abyssalpelagic zone ...
ACTTGTCGACAAACAAAACAATGCTGTATTTGTATAGCCTGATTCTGTGTGTTGATATATGTCTTCAAAAGCATCAATTACACTACCAATATTAGCAACGCTTATCATGGGTTCTTCGGTATTTACCTTTAAGGCTTGTAGATAATGTTTAACCATATCACCTTTGAAATGAATCCAGAAAATAGTCCAAGGGTTGTTTTCTGACGCCTTATATTTGTGTTGTGTGTTTGCCGGGATGACGATTAAATTTCCTGTCTTTAAATACCATTTATTGTGGTTGAACTGACAGATCCCGTCACCTGCCAGACAACCGATAAGAATTGTTTCATCGACTCCTGACTCCCTAGAAATGTAGTGGCCTTTGGCTTTTTGAAACATCCCTATATGTGTTGGAAATAAATTTCCGCATATTGAATTTTGAGTTGCAACATCAACAATGCTAGGAGGTATTACAACTAAACGCTGCCCTGGGAAACCCTGTGAAATCTTAACCATTTATCACCTATAAAATAATAATATAATCCATGTTGTTAGTTACATCCTCCATTTTAAATGGAGGATGTTACCTCTATAGTTAACCCCGATAAAAATAATAAAGTCAAATATAAAAAGTGCTAGCGTAAAAGCTAGAAGGCAAAATATAGCAAGCTGCTTCGTTATATTTTATTGTTAGTAATTAGAGGGGATAACTATGTTGAATATGAATAAAACAAAAATTAATACTAAAATACTACCCATCACTATAGCTGTATCAATTGCTCTCTCAGGGCAGTCTTATGCTGCTGAAGAGCAAACTAAAAGTATTGATGAGAACATTGAAGTAATAAACGTAACGGGAATACGTAGTTCTTTGGATAGGGCATTGCAAAACAAACGTAATTCTGATTCTTTAGTAGATGGTATTGCCGCTGAGGATATTGGTAAATTTCCTGATCAGAATGTCGCGGAAGCACTGCAAAGGATAACTGGTGTGTCAATTTCTCGTACCAACGGTGAAGGCTCTCAAGTAACCGTTAGGGGCTTTGGTCCTGAATTTAATCAAGTTCGTATCAATGATAGATTAATGGCATCCGCCACGAAAGGTCGTGATTTTGATTTTCAACAAATGCCATCAGACCTTATATCGGGTGCTGATATTATCAAAACGCCAACAGCCAATATGTCAGAAGGCAGTATAGGTGCCCAAATTAATATTCGCACTGCACGGCCAATTGATAGTGATAAGCTTACTGTTAACTTTAGCGCAAAGGCTCGATATAACGATTTAGCTGATGAAGTTGATCCACAACTAACAGGTATTGTGAGTAACTCCTTTTTAGATAACACCTTAGGTGTGCTACTTGGTGTTAGTTATGTTGAAAGTAATAATAGAACTGACATGACAGGTGGTGTCAGATCAAGTGTTTTTGATGGGCGTAATGGTGATGTTAATGGTGCCCCTATTATGGACAATGCTGGAAATGTAATATCAGTGACCGACATCCGTTTTCCAGGAAGACAAGAATACAGGGTCGAGACAGAAACAAGAGAACGCTTTGCTGTTAATAGTACGCTGCAGTGGATACCAACCCAAGATGTACTAACAACATTAGACCTGTTTTATACCGATTTTAACCGTCAAGGAGCTGGCTTTGGTATTCAAGCACCAATACAAAGTGGTGCTTTTAGTAATGTTCATGCTTCTGAATATAATACTCTGACCGCTGGCACGACTACGCCACAACGATTTGATATGTTACAAATAGATCAAGGATCCGATAGCCAGACTTTCCTCGTCGGCTTTGATACGGATGTTGACTATGACACCTGGAGCTTACACACCAGTATTTCACACTCGCAAGCCAAGGCTGATATTACACGCAGCGATTTAGTACCACAAATAGGCAGCGGAAATGGTGTTGATGATTTAGGTTTCATCAGTTTTGATAGCAGAAATAGTGATGTCATGGAAATTAATACCAATATTGATGTAGCTGACACTCGCAATATCAGAGCTCACTGGAATAACACGCAGGTAGACAAAATCAAGGATAAAATTTCAGAGTTTAAACTTAGTGGTATTAAAGAATTAGAGTTAGATATACTCGATACAGTACAAGCAGGTGTTTTTTATACAAAGCAAATTAAATCAGTTGAACACTTTGGAACAAACGGTAATCAAGATTGTTTTGCGACTTGTGGCTCTGGTTTAGCAATGAGTGAAAGCCTGTTTGGCGTGTTACCATTTAATGACTATTTATCAAATGAGAGTGGGAATTTCCCAAGACAATGGGCTTATATCAAAGATGTTGCAGGCTATAAAAAAGAGTTAAGTGACCTTAAAGGTTTCGATGCTTTCTCTGAAAGTCATGTTCCAAGAGCATCAACAGAAGTTGAAGAAGAGACAAGTGGTGCTTTCATTCAAGTAAATTTAGATGGAGGAGAAATTGCCGATATGCCTTGGTCAGGTAATATTGGCCTGAGATATTTCAAGACCTCTGTTGAGTCATCAGGCGCTGACCAAGTGCTTACGAGTGTATGGCGTAATGATCCAGACAACCCGAATGCTACCGCGTTATTGGTTTCGTATTCCGATGAAATGCCACTTACTGTTAAAAATGATTATTCAGATATTTTACCTAGCATCAACTTTAAGCTTGATATCAATGATAATTGGGTTTTCCGTACCGCTGCAGCGAAAGTTATCACTAGACCAACTATCGATTCACTAGGCGTTTCACAATCTTATGTGACGTCTAATATTGAAAGTTTTGGTGTTACTAGTGGCAATCCGAGTTTGGCTCCTTTTGAAGTGTATCAATTTGATGCTTCGTTTGAATACTATGCAGACAATGGTAATGCTTATTCACTTGCCTTTTATGCCAAAGATATTAAAACCTTTATTTCAGAATCAACCATAATTGAAGATTCAGGCTTTGATCTTAGCTCCAATTTTGGTGATGACATTGATTTAATGCAAGCAAGAACAGCAAACCAAAATCGTGATGGTGGGCGTATTACTGGTGTTGAATTAGCAGGTACGCACTTTTTTGATTACTTACCAGGATGGTTCTCTGGTATGGGTATCCAAGCTAACTATACCTATGCTAACAGTGAGGATGACAATATCTTAGTCAATGAACTTCCTGCTGTGACGCCATCTAAATTCAATGTAGAAGGTTTTGCAGAACATACCTTTAATACCTCTATCTTCTACGATAAAGACGACTTTCAAGCGAGAATTGCCTATAACTGGCGAGATGAATATTTACTTAGTCGTCGAGGTAGCCGATCTTTTGGTTTACCTGAAACGGTTGATGCCTACGGTCAGGTTGACCTAAGTATGTCCTATAACATTAACGAAGAGATAACACTCAGTTTTGAAGGGGTAAATATCACTGATGAGCGTACTTATATTACGGAAGATGTTAAAGATAGAGTCAGCCTTATCAGTTACTCCGGTAGACGATTTACCTTAGGTGTTAATGTTAGTTTTTAGTTTTTAACTAACCTAGGTATGAGGTGGTAATATGAAAAACAATAAAATTAATACAATTGTTATTGTTGGTGGTGGTACAGCAGGCTGGATAATGGCAAGCAGTTTGTCTCGTACATTAAGGCAAAGTGACGTTAATATTGTCCTAGTTGAATCACCTGATATTGCCACCATAGGTGTTGGCGAAGCGACGATACCATCGTTTGTCGACTTCTTGAATTTTCTTGGAGTGCCTGAAAAAGATTTTTTAACTGCCACCAAGGCGACCTTTAAGTTAGGGATCAAGTTCACTGATTGGAACTATGAGGGGCATGAATATTGGCATCAGTTTGGTGGTGTCGGTATGACTATTGATGCCAAGCCTTTTTATCAACATTGGCTAAAACATAAATTCAATGGCGGTACTTCGCACTACACTGATTTTTCACCTGCTATCGCTATGGCTAAGGCTGGAAAATTTTACATTCAGCCCGATAGCAGTAAATCAATATTATCTAACTCAGAATATGCTTATCATTTTGATGCGGGTGAAGTAGTTAATTTCCTCACTGAGTACAGCATTGAACGAGGTGTGAAACATGTACGAGATAAGGTTGTTGATGTCAAAAAGTCAGACGATGGCAGTATTGATAGCGTACTTTTAGAAAACACAGGATTATTGGAAGGGGACTTCTTCATTGACTGTACCGGTCAGCGGGCATTACTTATAGGTGATGCCATGCGGGTAGGCTATGAAGACTGGAGTCAGTACCTTCCTGTAGACCGGGCGGTTACTGTGTTAAGTGAGCTACCTGCTAATATTCCACCTTACACACACTCTATTGCTCGTTCCCACGGATGGCAGTGGTGTATTCCTTTGCAGGACCGCGTCGGTAATGGCTATGTTTATAGCAGCGCCGAACTTGATGACAGTGATGCAGAATCGTTTTTAATGAGTAATCTTATCGGCGCAGCGATCAATAAACCGAGAACACTTCGCTTTAAAACAGGTAAGCTAAAAAAATTCTGGGATAAAAATTGTTTGTCGATAGGTCTTTCCTCCGGATTTTTAGAGCCACTGGAATCGACTAGTATTCATTTGATCTTGAAAGGGACGTTAAATTTTCTGCAAATGTATCCTTCTCGCTCTATAAGTGAGGCGACAATAAAAGAGTACAACCGATTAATGGATATTGAATACCAGTGTATTCGAGATTTTATCATTATCCATTACAGCTTGAGCGACCGTAAAGACACGCGTTTTTGGCGAAAAATGACAGAAATGGCTTTACCGCCATCTTTGCAAAGTAAGCTGGAATTATTTTTGAGTCAGGGGCGATTACAACGCAACGATTTGGACTTGTTTTCCTCTACCAGTTGGTACGCCGTTTTAGAGGGGATGGAGGTTCATCCACAAGAATATGATCCTTTAATTGATTTATCAGACTTTTCCAAAGTTAAAGAGGTCTTTACTTCTTATTCCCAATCGGTGATTGCGCTAATAGAAAAATTACCTACGCATGCCGAATATATTCAAAAAGTTAAGAACATTAACTAAATTTAAATTACAGAGAGTGTTATGACTAAGAGACTAACGGATAAAGTTGCAGTAATTACCGGTGCCGCACAGGGCATTGGTGCAAAAATTTCTCATGTTTTTGCCGAAGAAGGTGCACACCTTATATTGCTTGATACCCAAATTGAGCAATTAGAAAAACTTAGAGTTGAGATTGAGAATAAGTGGTCAAATCGAGTCTTAATATACAAAGTGGATATCACTGATGCTAATAAAATTTTAGAGATTATTAATGAGGCGGTAGAGTTCTTTGGCCAAATTGACATTTTAGTCAATAACGCGGGCATTAATGCTTTTCACGATTTCTTAAATATGACTGTACAAGAATGGGAGAAGTGCTTCTCAGTGAACCTTGTTGGTACCATGAATTGTTGTAAAGCTGTTCTGGAACATATGACCGAGCGTCGCTACGGTAATATTGTCAATATTGCCTCGGTTCACAGTCATAAAATTGTTAAAGGATCCTTTCCTTACACCGTATCAAAGCATGCACTAATAGGGTTGACTCGTTCGCTGGCAATTGAATTCGCTGAATTGGGTATTCGAGTTAATTCTGTTTCGCCAGGATTAATAGACACACCATTAGCGGATAAGTATTTTGATAGCTGCTCTAAACCTAGTATCGAACGAGAAAAACAACGTAATTTAATTCCCGTTAAGCGATTGGGTGAGCCCTTAGAGGTAGCTAACACCGTTCTTTTTTTAAGTACAGATGAGGCTCGCTTTATTAACGCTACTGACATTTTAATTGATGGTGGTCGCAGCCAAATTTATTGCGATTGATTCTATTATTTTAGGAACCTTTTTGAATATGCAAAATAACAATAAGATCAAACAAGACCTTAATATGCCATACATTTGGCTTATTTGCCTAACCGCTGCTTGTGGTGGTTTGCTTTTTGGTTATGACTGGGTAGTCATTGGAGGAGCTAAGCCCTTTTACGAAGTGTACTTCTCAGTAAGCTCACCGGCTATATCTGCTTGGTTAATGTCATCGGCATTGGTCGGTTGTATTTTTGGTGCCGTATCAGCCGGTATACTTGCGGATAGTGTTGGTCGTAAAAAAACATTATTGATAGCCGCTATTTTTTTTATTATTTCGGCCTTAGGTACCGCACTTGCGGAAAGTATCAATATTTTCATTTTCTTTAGAATTGTGGGTGGAATAGGTATCGGTTTAGCATCGACTGTCTCACCTATGTATATTTCAGAAATCAGTCCTACTGAAAAACGAGGGCAGCTTATTGCAGTTAACCAACTCACTATTGTTATTGGTGTTCTTGCCGCTCAATTAGTGAATTTAATGATCGCAGAGCCTGTGCATTCAGAGGCGGCCACTGCAATTATCCTAGATTCTTGGAATGTTCAAACTGGTTGGCGTTATATGTTTTCTGCTGAGCTCGTTCCTGCAACCTTATTTCTTGTTTTAATGTTTATTATTCCTGAATCACCACGCTGGCTTGTGAGTAAGGGACAGAATGGCGCAGCAAAAATCGTACTTTGTCGGGTAGGCTCTGAGCGTTATGCCATTGAAAGTATGAATGAAATTGAAACGAGTTTTAATCAAGATAGAAAACCATTTCAATTGTCTGATTTACGGTTGATAACACCACTATTAATCATAGGTATTACACTTGCCTCTTTTCAGCAATGGTGTGGGATCAATATTATATTTAATTATGCCCATGAAGTATTTGCTTCTGCTGGATTTGATATTAATGACACACTTAAATCGATTGTAGCGACTGGGGTTGTTAATTTGCTCTTTACTATTTTAGCACTTCCTATGGTCGATAAACTTGGTCGACGAACCATGATGATTATAGGCTCTACAGGCTTAGCCGTTGTCTATCTCATTATTTCAACCATGTATTATTTGGGAATAGGTGGTTATCCACTTCTTGCAATGGTGTTATGTGGCATTGCATTGTACGCATTTACCTTAGCTCCTGTGACTTGGGTTTTATTGGCGGAAATTTTTCCAAACCATATACGTGGACCTGCGATGGCGATATGTACATTCGCACTTTGGCTAGCATCATTTGGTTTAACTTTTACCTTCCCGTTTCTTATCGCTGCATTTGGCGCATCAGGAAGCTTCTTATTCTATTCATGTATATGTATTGTCGCATTCCGGTTTATTTACCTTTTTGTACCTGAAACCAGAAAACTTTCTTTAGAGCAAATTGAAATCAACTTGGCAGGCACTAAATTAGTTCGTCAAAATATCAATATTAATGCTGTTTGATTAAGGAATTCTTATGAAAATAAAAAGAATAAGGCTTTACCCTGTCGCGCCTCGATGGTGCTTTTTAGCGATTGATACCGATGAAGGGATCACTGGCTGGGGTGAACCGTTAATAGAGGGAAAGGTAGCTACAGTAATGGCCGCAGTAGAAGAACTGGGGTATTACCTTATAGGTCAAGATCCGTGTCAAATAAATGATTTATGGCAAGTGCTCTATCGAGGTGGCTTTTATCGCGGTGGGCCTATATTAATGTCGGCAATAGCAGGCATCGATCAAGCACTATGGGATATTAAAGGAAAGTTTATGCAGCAGCCTGTTCATCAGCTGCTCGGTGGTTTAGTCAGAAAAAAAATGCCTATTTATTCGTGGGTGGGTGGTGACGATCCTGCCGATGAAATTGCCCAAATAAAATTGCAAATAGCGCAAGATAAAAATATTTTCAAACTTAATGGTTGCGGAAAGTTAAAAATGATTGATAGCCATAAGTCGATTGACAAAGTAGTTGATCGTATTGGGAAAATCAGAGAGACGTTTGGTAATTCCATTGATTTTGGTTTAGATTTTCATGGTCGAGTCTCAGTGCCTATGGCTAAGGTTTTATTGAAAGAATTAGAGCCGTTTAGACCATTATTTGTCGAGGAGCCAGTGTTACCCGAGCATTATGAGCACTATGTAACCTTAAATAACGCCACCTCTATTCCTCTTGCTGCGGGTGAGCGCATGTTCAGTAGACATGAGTTTAAACGGGTATTAACTCAAGGTGGACTTAGCATCATTCAACCTGATTTGTCCCATGCCGGTGGTATTAGCGAATGTGTAAAAATTGCCGCCATGGCAGAGGCGTTCGACGTCGGTTTTGCACCTCACTGTCCGCTAGGTCCAATAGCATTAGCTGCGTGTTTAACGGTCGATTTTATTGCTCATAATGCAGTTTTTCAAGAAACGTCAATGGGAATGCATTACAACAAAGAAGCGGATGTACTTGACTATGTACTTAACAAAGAAGATTTTGCCGTATTTGAGGGTCATATCAAGCCGCTAACAAAACCAGGATTAGGGGTTGAGGTTGATGAACAAGCTATTATTAATGCCTCAAAAACACATACCGCATGGCGAAACCCATTATGGCGACATCACGATGGCTCGGTAGCTGAGTGGTAATAAGAGGGGAAATTATGATAAGGCTTATAGATACAGTTGATGTAAATAACACCTTGGGTGAAGGGGTTGTCTGGCATGAAAAATCAAAATCTGTTTGGTGGACCGATATTGAACAGAACAAATTATATGCTTACCAAGTAAACCAGAAAAAATTAGCTGTTTACAATACCCCATACCGACTTTGTGCTTTTGGTTTTACTTTAAATTCGACAATTATTATTGCCGCCTTTGACTGCGGTATAGCACTTTACAACTATGAAACGCAAACCATAGATTGGCTTTTCAAGTTACCGTCCAATTCGCCAATTCGTTTTAATGACGGTCGAATTGATGCCAAAGGTCGATTTTGGGTTGGCACTATGAATGAAAGTCAGCCACAAGAAAAAAATGCTGGCTTGTATCGTGTTGATACAGATTTAAGAGTAGAAAAAGTAGCCGATAATATCGGTATTGCCAATGGTATTGCTTGGAATAATGAGGCAAGTTTATTTTATTTAGCAGACTCTGCTTTACAAACAATTTTTCAGTATGATTTTGATGCTGATATCGGTGCGATCAATAATCCGCGAATTTATGCTCAAACCATTGCCGATGTCTTCCCAGACGGAGCTATTGTGGATAGTAAAGATAACCTGTGGAGCGCGCACTGGGGCGGTGCTTGTCTTGTTTGTTATAGCATCAATGGTGAAACAAAAACTTATGAAATGCCGGTGAGCCAACCCACCTGTGTGGTTTTCGGGGGTGATAATAGTAATTTACTCTTTGTCACAACGGCTAGCTACGGGCTTTCAGCAATACAAAAAGCAAACCAACCGCTTGCCGGAAGCCTGCTTATTTTCGAGTCTGATGTCACAGGTTCAGACAGCCATATATTTTCTACAGCAGAGCTAACTCATGCCTGAAAAAAACGAATTAACAAAACTAGCTCATCATTTGGTGGCAGTCGATTGGGGAACTACAAATTTTAGGGCTTACCTGATTGACGAGCATGGTATATGCCTTGATTCACTAAGCAATACCGACGGTGTACTTAAGAGTAAAGGTAAATTTGAATCAACCTTACAACAACATATCGGGCATTGGCTTAATGGCAATGGCTCTATAGCCGTAATTTTGTTTGGTATGATTGGTAGCCAAGTGGGTTGGGTTGAAACGCCCTATATTGAGTGTCCAGTTGATATAAAAAATTATGGCAAACATTGTTTGCAGCTAGCATGGTTTAATCAGGGCAATTGTTGGCTTGTTCCTGGCGTTAAATGGGTTTCTGATGATGGCGTTATCGACATCATGCGTGGTGAAGAATTACAAGTTATTGGCGCATCCCTGTTAAATAAAGACAATAATGATGGCTTGTTTTGTTGCCCTGGCACTCATAATAAATGGATATCAGTCAATAACGGTCAGATCACTGATATGTTAACGGCAATGACAGGAGAAATTTATTCGCTACTGGGTAAGCAGTCAATTTTAGCACATTCTGTTAATGAAAATACCGAATGGAGTGAAGAGGCTTTTATCTCTGGGCTTGAATATAGCCAACGTTCAGGTGGCTTACTCAATCATCTATTTAGTGTTCGAACTAATTATATCATTAGGAAACATAGTCAAAACCAAGGTTCACCTTATCTATCTGGCTTGCTCATCGGCCATGAAATTCAGTCGATCATTACAACCAAGTATTACAAGAACTATAAGGTGCCTATTACAATTATAGGTTCCTCTCAACTCTGCCAGGCATACAGCACTGCATTAACTTATTTTAATATGCCAAATAAAAGTATCTCAGCTCAATTAAGTGTCGTTACTGGTAGTTATTCACTATTTAACATGACAAGGGAACAAAATGATTAATTTTTTTAAAAAAAACATGGCGATGCCATTAATTGCGATATTAAGAGGAGTAAGGCCGGATGAAGTCATTGCTGTGACTGAAAGTCTAATTGCTGAAGGTTTTACTATGGTTGAGGTACCTCTTAATTCTCCTGATGCGTTAAAAAGTATTCAGCTGCTCAGTGAAAAATTTGGTGAGCAAGTACTTATTGGTGCAGGCACAGTACTTAATATCAAGCAGGTACAGCAAGTAGCTAACGCCGGTGGAAAATTAATTGTTTCTCCTAATGCGAATATTGGTGTAATTGAAAAAACTAAAAACTTAGGCATGATCTCTATTCCAGGCGTTGCTACACCGACAGAGTTATTCTCGGCGATTGATGCTGGCGCTGATGGTGTAAAAGCTTTTCCGGCTGAAATGTTACCGGAAAATGCAATTAAAAGTTGGCGGGCTGTTTTGCCCAGTGACTTTCCAATATTTGCTGTTGGAGGCGTAAATATAAATAATATGGCAGCCTATAAGAGTGCTGGTGTTGATGGTTTTGGTTTAGGTAGTAATTTATATCGGAGTGGTAAAAGGTTATCGGAGATTCGAGTAGACGCTCAAGCTTTTATTCATGCTGCAAAAGAATTTATTTAAATTAGTGTTGTTGGTAATAGTTTTGGGCTTTCTTGTTAAATGAGCTAGCTCGTAGCTGTAAAACTATATATAGAACCTGATTTAGCTGTCAGATCTTAACCTAATATTTTTCGGATTTACGCCGTCAAATAGAATAGATTTTTGTAAATCAAACATAGATATGGGTTATTAACCTGAAAATATTTGAGGGAGCTAATTATATTTGAGTAAAAATAGAGTATAACTTTTCCACTTGCCTCTAAGCCTTTTTATTCTCGCGGCAACGGCAGTTTCAAGGTAACATGAGTATATATAAACATGTTACCTTGAAACTGTAATTAGGATCTTTATGACCATTCTCTCTATGATAGTTGCCACCGCCGAGAATAATATAATCGGTAAAGATAATACTATGCCGTGGCATTTACCTGCCGACTTAGCCTATTTTAAAAAAGTGACTTTAGGTAAACCTATTATTATGGGCAGAAAAACCTATGAGTCTATCGGTCGAGCATTACCGGACCGTCGCAATATCGTTATCTCTCGCGATGAAAATTACACGCCACAAGGTAAGGGGGCAGAAGGGGTTGATGTTGTTACTTCTGTCGAGCAAGCGTTAGCTTTAGTTGATGGCTCTGATGGCGGTGAGGCAGTGCCTGAAATTATGGTGATCGGTGGTGGTGCCATCTACCAGCATTGTTTACCTAACGCCGATCGCCTCTATGTTACTCATATAAAAGCAACTATTAACGGCGACACCCAGTTTCCTGACTATGCCATAAGTAATGATGAGGGTAATTGGCGAAAAACTCATAGTGAATTACGAGCAAAAGATGATAAAAATGACTATGATTTAGATTTTTGCGTCTACCAACGAGTCACATATGAAGGGTAGGTTTTTTCTAGGCAAGCAAAACCTTAATAGTAATTCTCTAGCATTAATCGTCTTGATTTTTGGTGTTTGCTCTGCGTTATATGTTAATTATTTTGTTGCCGCTACCGAGGTTGGGGCAGCTTATCATTATGGCTTATGGTCATTACTACCGGCTTTTATCACCATCCTTTTATCTTGGCTAACGCGTGAGCCTTTAACGGCGCTATTTAGTGGTATAGCGGTTGGTGCATTTATGATGGGGCAATATGATCTTACCGATCAAATATTGATACCCGCCATGGCTCAAACAAGCACGGCCGGACTATTACTACTGTATTTATGGCTGTTAGGTGGCTTATTAGGTATTTGGTCCAAAACAGGTGCGGCGCAAGCTTTTGCCGACTATATGACCAAGCATTTTGTTCGCGGCCAACGCTCTGCCAAGTTAGTTGCTTGGTTTTTGGGGATTTTGTTCTTTCAAGGTGGCACTATGAGTACGGTGTTGGTGGGGACAACGGTTCGCCCATTGGCTGATAAAGCCGGTATTAGCCATGAAGAGATGAGTTATATCGTTGACTCAACCGCATCGCCCATCGCTATTGTTATCGCTTTTAATGCGTGGCCTGCTTATATACAAGCATTGATATATGTCCCCGGTGTTGCTTTTTTAGCGACAGAAGCAGACCGTTTGGCATTTTTCTTTGCCGCGGTGCCTTTTAGCTTTTATGGCATTCTCGCGGTAATTGGAACTTTATTGTTAAGTCTTAATATAACTAAGTTTTCTGGCAAGCGAATTAGGGATGCGCATATTCGAGCAACAACGACAGGAGAGTTAGATGCCCCCGGCGCTAAACCATTAAGTGCGAAAGAATTGCAGGCCTGTGATGTACCTAAAGGCTACCACGCTCATGTGTTTGAATTTATTTTACCTTTACTCAGTTTAATTGCTATTGCAGTACTTACTTTTGTTTTTTACGGCGCGCCGAAAATTAACTGGGCTTTTGGTGCTGCGCTGCTCATTAGTGGATTTATTGCCTTAGTAAAAGGTATGTCACTAAGGCACTTAATTGATGGCTTTGGCAATGGCTTAAAGGGAGTGGTATTAGCCTCGGTAATTTTAATTTTGGCCGTAACCATTGGTGCGATCAGTAAAGAAGTTGGTGGTGGTTTGTATCTCGTTTCTTTACTTAGTGAGCAATTACCTTTTTGGTTGTTACCTGTGGTATTACAATTGATGGCCATGATAATTGCTTTTTCTACTGGTACAAGTTGGGGCACATTTGCCATTGCTTTTCCTCTTGCTATGCCGCTAGCTTGGGCTATTGCACAAAGTTCTGGCATAAATAACCCTGAGTTATTTATGCTGATATGTTTTGCTAGCGTGCTTAATGGTAGTGTTTATGGCGATCAATGTTCCCCTATTTCTGATACCACTATTTTAAGCTCAATGACCACTGGCTGTGACATGATGGATCACGTTAAATCACAGATTGTGCCGGCAAGTTATGCGGCAGGTTTAGCGGCAATATTATGGACATTGACCGTAGTATTGTTTGCTTAGCAAGTGAAATAAAACCAAAAAGCCGATATTGTTGTTAAAACAATATCGGCTTTTTAATAAGTGTTTAACTTGAAGCTGTATGGCTCGACAACAAAAAGGTAACATACTTATGTAGCTTGCTCATAATTTCATTATTACCGTCATCTTCGAGGTTTTTAATCGAAGATCTCGTTACTTTCGGCTAAGATTCCCGTTTAAGTAACCACGGGAATGACGTTGCTGAGTTGTATACATATACATCTTAGGTGAACAGTTATTGGGTAACGAAATCCAAAATACCCATTGCCGCTTTACGACCTTGATCGACAGCAGTAACCACTAAATCTGAGCCAAGTACCATGTCTCCGCCAGCAAAGATATTTTTTGTGCTGGTTTGTAAAGCAAAGTCACTGTTTTCTACGGCAACCACACGACCACGTGCATCAAGTTCAACTCCAGCATCTACCATCCACTGTGGTGGGCTAGGTAAGAAGCCAAAAGCGATAACTACTGCATCAGCTTCCATAATAAATTCGCTGCCTTCAATTGGCTCTGGGCTACGTCTACCATTGGCATCTGCTGCACCTAGTTGAGTTTTTACAAATTTAACACCAAGTGTTTTACCAGTGCCATCAACGGCAATATCAAGCGGTTGGATATTAAATTCAAAGTTAACACCTTCTTCTTTGGCGTTTTGTACTTCGCGCGGAGAGCCAGGCATATTGGCTTCATCACGGCGATATGCACAAGTAACTTGGCTAGCACCTTGTCTAATAGATGTGCGTACACAATCCATAGCGGTATCACCACCACCTAGTACGATAACTTTCTTGCCATCAAAGCTGACATATTCTTTAACATTTTTATCAGTTGCTTTAGTAATGCCCATTAATTTTTGGGTGTTAGCAATTAAGAAGTCTAAGGCGCTATACACACCAGCAGCACCTTCATGCTCAAAACCACCGGTCATATCGGTGTAAGTGCCCAAGCCTAAAAATACCGCGTCGTATTCTTGGCTCAGTTCTTCAAAACTAACGTCGACACCAACATTAACATTTAAGCGAAATTCAATGCCCATGCCTTCAAATATTTCACGACGGGTTTGAATAATTTCTTTTTCTAATTTAAAAGAAGGAATGCCAAAGGTTAACAAACCACCAATTTGCGAGTGTCGATCATACACTACCGCATCAACGCCGTTACGGGTTAATACGTCAGCACAAGAAAGACCCGCAGGACCTGCGCCAATAATGGCAACACGTTTACCTATTTTAGTCACATCTGATAAATCAGGTTTCCAACCTTGGGCAAAGGCGGTGTCGGTAATAAATTTTTCGATATTACCGATAGTAACCGCGCCAAAGTCTGCATCTAAGGTACAAGAGCCTTCGCATAATTTGTCTTGTGGGCAAACACGACCACACATTTCAGGTAAGCTATTGGTTTGATGACATAAATCAGCGGCTTCAAATATTCTACCTTCGGTAACTAATTCTAACCATTGTGGAATATAGTTATGTACCGGACATTTCCATTCACAATAAGGGTTACCACAATCTAAACAACGATCGGCTTGACCCGCACTTTGGTCTTGTCCTAACGGTTGGTATATTTCAACAAAGTTTATCTTACGTTTACTGATATCCATTTTAGGTGGATCAATACGTTTTACGTCGATAAATTGATAAACATTTTTACTCATATCTGTTTCTTCCTAATTCGCGCTATTCGCTAGCATTTAGTTGCTACTAGTTGATCAGAACGCGAAGTTCTGCAGATGAACGACTACGATGACCTAATAAGGTTTTAACATCGGTAGCTGTCGGCTTAATTAACTTAAATAATGATGAAAACGTATCAAAATCATGCAAAATTTCTTGCGCACGTAAACTACCCGTTTCTTCAAAGTGCTGGTTAATAATACCGCGTAAATGCTCTTGATGAATAGCTAAATCGTTAAGCGCTAACAGCTCAATTGATTCAGTATTTAAGCGTATATCTAAATCACCACCTTCATCTAATACATAAGCAAAACCGCCAGTCATACCGGCACCAAAGTTAACGCCGACATCACCGATAATAGTGACAATACCACCGGTCATGTATTCACAAGCATGATCGCCCGCACCTTCAACAACCGCATGACAACCTGAGTTACGTACGGCGAAACGTTCACCCGCACGGCCGCTGGCATATAATTTACCGCCAGTGGCACCATATAAACAGGTATTACCCATAATCGGTGTTTTGTGGCTTAGATAGTCGACACCTTTTGGTGACATAATGGTGAGTTTACCGCCAGTCATGCCTTTACCTACATAGTCGTTAGCATCGCCCGTTAGAATAAGGTTTAAGCCACCAGCATTCCAAACACCAAAGCTTTGTCCTGCAGTACCTGACAAATGTATAGTAATAGGGGTAACTGACATACCTTGATCGCCATGATGACGCGCAATTTCACCTGATAACATAGCACCAACCGAACGATCGGTATTTTTGATATTAAAACGGAATTCACCACCACTGCTGTGAGCCACGGCATTGCTTGCTGCAGCTAACATTTCTTTATTTAATAAACCTTTATCAAAAGGATTGTTTTCTTCAGTTTGATGAAGTGCAGTGTTATCACCCGCTACTACTGGCGCTATGATTGGTGATAAATCTAATTTTTGCTGTTTAGCACTAATACCGGTAATTTGAGTTAATAAATCAGTACGACCAATAATTGCCGTTAAACTTTCTACACCTAGTTTGGCAAGAATTTCACGGACATCACGAGCAATAAATTTAAAGTAATTCATTACTTGCTCTGGTAAGCCTTTGAAAAATTCATCACGCAATACTTGATCTTGTGTGGCAACACCGGTTGCGCAGTTATTTAAGTGACAAATTCGTAAAAACTTACAACCTAAAGCAACCATAGGCGCGGTACCAAAACCAAAGCTTTCTGCACCTAAAATAGCCGCTTTAACAATATCAACGCCAGTTTTTAAGCCGCCATCTACTTGTAAGCGTACTTTATGACGTAAACCATTAGTGACTAAGGCTTGATGTGCTTCAGCTAAACCCAGCTCCCAAGGACAACCGGCATATTTTACTGACGTTAGTGGGCTAGCTGCAGTGCCGCCGTCATAACCTGAAATGGTAATGAAATCGGCGTATGCCTTAGCAACGCCTGCGGCAATAGTACCAACCCCGGGGCCAGAAACTAATTTCACTGAAATTACTGCTCTAGGGTTAACTTGTTTTAAATCGAAAATGAGTTGTGCTAAATCTTCAATAGAATAAATATCGTGATGTGGCGGTGGTGAAATTAAGGTAACACCAGGAACCGAATAACGTAATTTTGCAATTAATGGTGATACTTTATCACCAGGTAATTGCCCACCTTCACCAGGTTTTGCTCCTTGTGCTACTTTAATTTGCAGTACGTCAGCATTCACTAGGTAATGGGGGGTTACGCCAAAACGACCGGAGGCTATTTGCTTAATACGTGAGTTTTTCACGGTACCAAAACGGCGTTCATCTTCGCCACCTTCGCCTGAGTTAGAGCTACCACCTAAACGGTTCATCGCAATCGCTAGCGCTTCATGTGCTTCAGGGCTTAATGCGCCAATTGACATAGCGGCAGAATCAAAACGTTTAAACATTTCACTTTCTGGCTCTACCTTATTAATGTCAATAGCAGCGCAATCATCTTTTAGCGCAAGTAAATCGCGTAAAGTGGTAACAGGGCGGTTATTTACTTGATCGGCATATTTTCGGTAATCATCATAACTACCACTTTGCACTGCTTGTTGTAAATAGTTGACTACATCAGGATTATAAGCGTGGTATTCACCGCCGTGGACATATTTTAATAAACCGCCATGACTCATTTTTTGATGCGGTAAAAAGGCTTTACGTGCTAAGTTAATATTGTCTTGTTCAATGTCGCTAAAGTCAGCACCTTTAATGCGGCTAGGTAAGTCGTTGAAACATAATTCCATTATATTTTCGTTTAAGCCAATAACTTCAAACAGCCCGGCGCAACGATAACTGGCAATGGTGGAAATACCCATTTTAGAGAGTATTTTTAATAAGCCTTTATTAATCCCTTCACGGTAATTAACAATCGCATCACGAGGGCTCAGTTTAATGTGCCCTTGCTCTACTAGTTGCTCAATAGTTTCAAATGCTAGGTATGGGTAAATAGCCGTGGCACCTAAACCGAGTAGTACCGCGTATTGATGAGAGTCCCGCACTGAGGCAGTTTCAACAATAATATTTGAATCACAACGTAGTTGTTGATCCACTAAACGTATATGTACTGCACCTACTGCCATCGCTGCCGGTATCACTAATAAATCTTTATCAATTTGTCTATCAGATAACACTAAAATAACGGTGTTGTTATTACGGACTAGCTCTTCAGCGTCATCACATAAACGTCTGATAGCGGCTTCTAAGCCTTCATCGGGATCATAATTTAAGGTCAGCGTGTCAGAACGATAATGCACAGGATCTAATTCGCGTAATTGCTTCAAGCCGGTATACATTAGTACAGGTGTTGAAAATAACATCCGATCTGCATGATCTGACGTTTCGTTAAACACGTTATGTTCACGACCAATACAGGTGCCTAATGACATCACATAACGTTCACGCAAAGGGTCAATTGGCGGGTTGGTTACTTGGGCAAATTGCTGACGGAAATAATCATAGAGCGTACGAGGTTGACTTGAAAGTACCGCCATTGGCGTGTCATCACCCATAGAGCCGGTAGCTTCTTGACCATTTTCAGCTAGTGTTCTAACAACTTGATGAATTTCTTCATAGCTGTAATTAAACATTTTATGATATTGGTTCATTTCTTTATCAGAAAAAACACGCTGGCCTATTTGGTTTGCTTCTAATTGATCAAAAGGCACTAAGCGGCGAATATTGTTATCTAACCATTCACGGTATGGATGGCGTCCTTTTAAGTCGTTATCTATGTCGGTTGAATTAAATAACTTGCCGGTATAAGTATCAATAGCTAACATTTCGCCTGGGCCTACCCGGCCTTTTTCGACTACTTCGTCTTCACTGTAATCCCAAATACCTACCTCTGAAGCGAGGGTGATAAAACCGTTGCGGGTAATAACATAACGGGCTGGGCGTAAACCATTGCGATCTAAGTTACAGGCAACATGGCGACCATTGGTCATTACCACACCGGCTGGGCCATCCCATGGTTCCATATGCATAGAGTTAAATTCATAAAAGGCACGTAAGTCATCATCCATTAATGGGCTATTTTGCCATGCAGGTGGCATTAATAAACGCATAGCGCGATATAGATCCATGCCGCCAGCAAGGAATAGCTCTAGCATGTTATCTAGTGATGATGAATCTGAGCCAGTTTGACCAACAAACGGCGCAGCATCTTGTAAATCAGGTAGCAATGGTGATTTAAAGCGGTAAGTTCTGGCACGTGACCATTGGCGATTGCCTTTAATAGTATTGATTTCACCATTATGAGCAAGGTAGCGGAACGGTTGTGCTAGGTGCCATTGTGGTGAAGTATTGGTGGAAAAACGTTGATGAAAAACACAAATTGCGCTTTGCATACGAATATCGGCTAAATCTAAATAAAAGTTTGCTAAATCTTTAGGCATCATTAAGCCTTTATAGATAGTAACCAAGCAAGATAAGCTCGCAATATAAAATACATCATCATTGATGCGTTTTTCAGCGCGACGACGTGCCATGTATAGACGACGTTCTAAATCGCGATTACGCCAACCTGGAGGGGCATCAACAAATACTTGCTCAATTGTTGGCATATTATTAATAGCGGCATCACCGAGTACCGATGTATCAGTAGGTACTGTACGCCAACCAATAAGCGTTAAACTTTCGTTAGCAAACTCTTCTTCTAATACTTTTTTTGACAGGGCAGCAGCAACGGGATCAGGGTTTAAAAAAACCATACCTACGGCGTATTTTTTACCCAATTTCCAACCATTGTCTTCAGCAACGGCGCGAAAGAAGCTATCAGGCTTTTGTAATAATAGGCCACAGCCATCACCAGTTTTACCATCAGCAGCGATTCCGCCACGATGTTGCATGCGGTCAAGGGCTGAAATAGCGGTCTTAATTAGTTTATGGCTAGTTTCGCCGTGTTGATGGGCTATTAAGCCAAAACCACAATTTTCGCGTTGAACGCTATGATCATAAAGCTGCATTATTGTCTCCTAATAAAAAGCCACTTGGTTAACAGAATAAAAAGAATAAGGATATGAAAAAAAGTGCATAACTATCCCGTTTAGAACCAAGGGGGATTAATTACAGTACCCATTTAGCGGCAAAAGGTCAATGAAAATAGAGTATTTGCTCGTAATTTGTTGGGCTGTTTTATATACTTTTAATTACTATGATATTAACTACAAGTGTTTGTTATTGTTTTTATTTGTTTTTTAGTCTTGGCTAGTTAAATATATAAGACTTAACTACCTCATGGGTAAGTTTACAATATTTCTTGTATAATTATGCTTTTTGGAAATGATATGTATTCATTGAATTTATATAATATATAGTGTCAAATAATAAAGTAAGTAAAATGATAAATTTTAGTGAAAAGAGCAAGATAGCATCAGGAGGGGAAGGTTAACGAGCGGCAACATTGCTTCGCCACTCGTTACTGTATACAGGCAGCGATTAAGGCTGGTAACCGCCAATAATTCCTTTTGTAGTGACACTAACTGCATCATGGGCATGTAGCGATTCAAGATGATTTATTTTTAGCCAAAAATCATCATATTGCGCTGTTTTGTTCATGCTGTATTGTAGGCGACGAGCAGCATCTTCACAGAACATTAAGTTTTGGCCGTTAAGACGAGCAAATTCTTGTTCGTCTTCACGTTTCACTGCTGCTTGTACTGGTGTTTGTAATGAATCTTCAATTAAGTCAACTAAAGCGGTTATAGGAAAATCACTAACATTACTATTTAACTTTACTTTTACTTCAGCCACAGAACGTTGAGAATGTGGTGTTGCTACGATCCCTTCTGTAGTACCAAGCCATTCACGTATTACGTCAATATCAAGTTCACTATCAACAAATTTTTGTTGAAATGCTTGCTGTATTAATTGGCGGGCTAACGCTGCTGAGCAAGGACAAGTTGATGAGTAACGAACATCAATAACCATTTCAATGGTAAGTTTACCTTGGTTTAAGTAGCCAGTTAATGTAACTGGATAAGCTTTCCAGCCTTCTTTGCCACTGATTAACGATTTTCTACGTAAATGGTAATCAAAACTAAAGGTTACTTTTGCTTGATCACTTAAGTCATTATGACTACTGATAAAACCATCAAGTAGGGTGACTAAACTTTGGTAGTTCAATACATTACTTGTTGATAATTCATCAATAAGTAAATATAGGCGTGACATATGAATGCCTTTAGCCTGTGCTTCTTTTAAGTTTACAAAAGCATCAACATGGGCTGAAACCATGCGTTCGCTTTCACCCATTGAGGCGACCATTATTGGCATTTCAATATTACTCATGCCAACCCAGTCAAGAGTTCCCTCTGTTTGGGCTGTGGTATGGTTGGCAATATCAGGCATTGATGTCGGCATTACGACTCCGCTTTAAGCTATAGTTACTTAACTAAAGTCGCGCGATGATAGCTAATAAACCACGCAACAAGTAAATTCAAAGGCGCACATTCTATCGTATTTTTTAGTAGTTATCATTACTGTTATGACGAGAGAAGGAAAAAATGTCTACATTTTTATAAAAACAGCTAATTTTTTTTATTGGTAGCTTATTGACAATATTGTTAAACTTGCCTTTTAGACGTCTATTAGTAAACTGATAACGTCAAAAAATTAATGAAAAATCTAATGAATTTAATCGCATTGGGTATAAGGTGATTTGTGAATAAAAATAATAAATTGATCGAGCTAGATCATGACTTACTTGATAGTTACATACAAAGTTTAGGTGTTGATATTGTGCAAAAAATGTTGGCTTTGTATAACCAACAGGTAGTTATTTACCTTGTTGATATTGAACAATCATTACAGGGTAATAGTACTGAGCTTTGGCAAGAACATTGCCACAAAATGAAAGGAGCCGCTGCTAGTATTGGTTTAAAGTCTGTACATGCACGTTTAGTGTTAATGGAAAAAACAACAGCAGGTATAACTGAAAAAGCTCAGCAGCTGGCTGAGCTTAAAGAGCATAATCAGCAAGCGTTAGCTAATTTTAATGCTTGGCTTGAAAAGTATAATTAACTGAATTGTTATTCAGCGGTACCGATAAATCGATAACCTTCACCATGTATGGTGTTAATTAGCTCTGGTGTATCAGGGTTTGATTCAAAGTGTTTTCGTAATCGTCTAATGGTGACATCAACGGTTCTATCATTGTTTCGTAAATCACGACCTGTCATTTCTTTGATTAATTCTTGTCGAGTAACTATTTGGCCCGCATTTTTGATTAACAAACGTAACGCCCTATATTCACCTCTAGGTATCGGTAATATATTACCATTTGGACTGACCATTTCTCTTGAGTTACCATTTAATGTCCACTGATTAAATTTAACAATGGCTTGTTCTGTTTCATTTTGTTTGTGACTTTGACCAATGCGGCTAAGTATATTACGGGCTCTGATGGTTAATTCTCTGGGATTAAATGGCTTGGTTAAATAATCATCGGCTCCTATTTCTAGTCCTAAAATTTTATCAATGTCACTGTCACGGCCGGTTAAGAAAATTAACCCTAAACTTTTATTTCTTGCTAATTCTCGACCAAGTAATAAACCATTTTTTCCAGGTAAATTAATATCCATAATCACCAGGTTTATCGTATGCTGGGTTAATATTATACTCATGGTATCACCATCAATGGCTTCAAAAACGTGGTAACCTTCAGCCTCAAATAAATTGCGTAAGCTAAAACGTGTTACGTCTTCATCTTCTACAATAAGAATTTGATAATTGTCCATGATATTTCCGTTAGTGTTATTAATAGTAAGTAATGTTTAATATATGTTAACCAAGTATAAATTAAATAACAATTATATTGCACAGTATTACGCTATTTCATTACTCTATTTTATTGGTATTATTTATTAGTTCTGACACCAAAGTAACAGGAAAGGTAATATTAAATAATGTGCCATGCTCTGCGTCGCTTTCAAAATTGATATGACCATTTAATGCTTGCGTCACCAAGTTAAAAACTAGATGTAAGCCTAAACCACTACTGCCACTGCCGCGCTTGGTGGTGGTAAAGGGATCAAACACTCTTGATTTGATATTTTCGTCAATACCTATACCATCATCTTGATAATGAACATGTAATTTTTCACTTAAGTAGCTTATTGAAATAGTAATTTTACCCTTTAATTTGTCTTCGAAACCATGAATAATAGAATTAATGATCAGGTTGATTAAAATTTGATTAAGGGGGCCGGGTTTGCTTTCAATAATTAGATTGTTTGGGCAATCTATAGTAAGTTTTACATTTTTTTGATCGATTTTTTCCTTGAGTGTTAACATTACTTCTGCAAGTAATTCGCTAACATTAAATTGCTGAGTATCTGTACTTGACTGATCAACCGCAACTTTTTTGAAGCTAGAAATTAAATTAGCTGCCCGTGCTAAGTTTCTATAAATGATGGTGATGTTTTCTTCACCTTCAATTAAAAACTTTTTAAGTTGGCTTGATTTTAATGTTTGCTCTTCAAAAGATTGCTTATTTCCTGTAAACGATCAGCTAACAATGTTGAGGCGGTGATACCTAAGCCTATCGGCGTATTAACCTCATGAGCAATACCTGCCACCATATCTCCTAAAGATGCCATTTTTTCAACTTCAACCAGTTGCCCTTGAAATTGATGTAATTTTTCTAGCGTGGATAGTAGCTCTTGATTAGACTCTTTTAAGGCATCAGTTCGGGCATTTACTCTTCCAGTTAACTTACTGTTTTGCTGTAACGTCTGCTGATTAATTTTATTTTGTTTTAAAATATGATTTTCTATTCTACTTAACAATATATTAATGGTTCTCGCTAAGATATCTAGCTCTGTAATGGGCAGTTTGGTTATTCTCTGACTAAAATCTTTATTTTTAGATATTGCTTGTATCGACTCTATTATGGTCGTAATTGGTTGATTTGCTTTTTTGTTAATAAATATCACTATTATTGTCAAAACAAGTAAACCGGTAAGACAAAAAATGATGGCGATAAATGTTAACTTTGAGATAAAACTCTTAAGGGTTTTATTACTATATTGAATATAAAGGTAACCATAAAGTTGTTGGTTTTGTTCTATTTTAACAATCAGTTCTATATAGTTTTGTTGATGTTTAATCTTACTAAGCTGCTCAATATGGTTAATTTTATCAGGAATAGAAGGAAAGTAGACACTTTTGTTAAAACCCGAAAAATAGCTTGTTTGATTATTTTTATGTTTTTTATAAATATGAATGTAATTAATATTAGGTGAGGTGATCAGCTGTTTTAATTGTTCTTTGAACTTTTTATGGTCATCTTTTTCATGTTGTTGTAAATAAGGAATAGTCATTTTTGCTAAAGATTTAGCCCAGGCGCTGGCATGTTGTTCTAATTGTACATTTCCTTGCTTTTCAGTGATATAAATAACACTTGCTAGTATGCTGACTAATATAAGCGCGGTAACGCCGATAATATTAGTCAGTATAAATCGATGACTGGAAGTTGGTTTTTTTATTGAGTTCATGAGATAACAATCGCTGAAAAAAAAGGATATTTCAAATTTAAAGCTTTAACTTATTACTAAATCTAAAGCAACGCTTTTTGCCGTATTGATTTTTTAAGTTTGATGATGGTAGTAAATATTAAAACCTTGTTTGCTGGCGATAGCCTTGGTATTACCAATATGCTGTTTCATAATGGGTAAATATTGTAAAAAGCTATTCGCTACTATGGTGATATCACTGTTTTTTTGTTTGTTGATAGTTAGGTGCTTTTTTATACCGCGTAAAAAGTCTTCAGTAGCTTGATAGCTGGTTTTAGTGCCTTGATGAAAAGGCGGATTTGAAACGATATGTTGATAATTTTCATTGACGTTTGCTAAGCTATTTGAGGCGAAAACATTGCCGCTTAAGCCATTTAACGTGAGTGTTTTCTTTGCCGAAGCTATGGCTAAAGCGCTAACATCCAGTAATGATAACTCAGTATTTGCAAATTTTTTGCCAATAAAACAACTAATCACCCCAGCGCCACAACCAAAATCTAAAACTTTACCTTGCATACTCTGAGGTAAGTTATCTAATAACAATGCAGTACCTACATCAAGCTTTTTCTGGCTAAAGACACCGGGTAATGAGGCAATAGTTAATTCAATGCCGGAGATATTAATTTGATAGTTTTTATACCAGCTTTCAATGGTAAAGGCTTCGCTTTCACCTGCTTTTGTGTTAACTATTCCAGCAAACAATAAGCAATGTCGGGCCGCATCTATTTTTTGACAACTTGTTAAGAAATGTTGCGTTAATTTAGGTGACGATTGTACGCCACCCTTTTTCTCACCGACCAAGATTATTTTAGCGTCGGTGAGTAAGTAGGGGGCAATCATCGCGAGAGTGAACGCTAACTCATCCTTGCTTTTAGGGAAATTAATAACAACTAAATCATGCTTGAGGTCATTTTTGTACTCGCTCGTAAAAACGGTCTTTAGGTGATTTTTATATTTGTCAGTGATGGCGAGGTAATCAATAAAATTAGTGTTGTAACAGGTGATATTTGCTTGTGGGTAATCATCTAAATAGTGCGTGATAAAGCCATCTTCCAGCAAATTAATAAAGAGTGGTGTTTTTGCTGATAATAGTTCGCTATTGCGCAATAACACTTGGCTGATATTTGACATCGACATAAAGGGAAAGGCTACTAAATAAGAGTGAATATTCTATTCTACGATATTCGAACTTTAATCGACAATTATAATTCCTGCATTTGTATAAAAAAGTGCATTGACAAAAAAGTGATAAAAGTGCTTAAATAGCGTCGTCCCTAATATTAACTTGATGGTTTTATGCCCTTAAGTTTCAAAGGGGCCAGAAGAGGAGCGTTAACCAGGTAGTTATCATTGCGTTGTTATATTGTTATATAGCCAACGCACAGAGATCAAACTCTGCGAATGGTAATGAGGGGGATTAACGCCGAGATAATACTGATTTGATTCGGTATTTATCGGTTGTTTACTTACTAGACTTTACCTAGAAAGAATGGGCTGAATCCCGACAACTGTCACTGTTAGTTAATAATTCAAGTGAATTAATTAGCTTATGAGTGGAGAGCTTCTGGCCTTTGCATAATTTCCAGCGAGCATTGTTAACGTGCTTTTTCTCGGTTTTTAGTAAATGCCTATAAGTTCTCCGAACCAATCTGCAATGAGCAGTCATAATGAGTTCGAGAGCAATGAATCAAAATACATCTATAAATAGTTCACCGGTAACAGCTACTGTTACTTTTGTCAGCGACTGTCCGTTATGGACCGCGCTAATTACTCCTTTGCATCAAGATGGCAGTATAGACTTTGACAGTTTAGCTGAAATTGCCAAAGTACAAGCGCAAGCTGGCAATGGGCTTTTACTATTGGGAAGCACAGGTGAAGGACTCGCTTTATCTAGTGATGAACAGTTTTCTATTGTTGAGTTTATCTGTAATTTACCAAACACTTTATTAACCAAAACTCCCTTAATGGTCGCTGTTGGTGGTTATAACTTACCTGAGCAAATTAATTGGATAAAGCGCTGTAATAAGCTAAATATTCACAGCTACTTATTAGGTACTCCTCTGTACGCGAAACCGGGAGAGGCAGGTCAAACCGAGTGGTTTAAAGCCTTATTAGATACGGCAAAATTTCCTTGTATGTTATATAACGTGCCATCGCGTAGTGGTGTTGACATTCCACTAGCCACGGTGCAAAGTTTACAAGATCACCCTAATTGTTGGGCAATGAAAGAAGCCAGTGGCGATTTGAATAAATTTTTGAATTACCGTCAATATTGTCCAAATATAGACTTATACACCGGCGAAGATGCCATGCTGCCTTATTTAGTGCCAGCAGGTGTTAAAGGCTTAGTGTCTGTGTGTGCCAATGTCTGGCCAAAAGCGACTAAGACCTATGTTGAACTATGCTTAGCAGGACAAACTCAAACGATGTTCCCTTTGTGGAACAATGCCGTAGATGCTCTTTTTAGTGTCGCTAATCCCATTGCCGTTAAAGTCTTGATGCATCAGCAACAAGCTATTAGCACACCGACTTTGCGCGCACCGTTAACCCATATTGAATTAACCGATAACAGCACATTATTGGCTATTGATGAACAAATTAACCAATGGTTAGCACACGCTAGCCAAACTTCTTTTAGCTAACCTTCTTTAATAGAAGCAATTGAACATAGGAATATCGCATGAACTGGCAAGATGTAATAGCACAGTTAGAAACAGGCGCATTACGCGCAGCAAATCAAGATAAAAATGGTAATTGGCATGCCAATGTTGAAGTCAAACAGGGTATTTTAGCCGCTTTTAAAGCGGGTGTTAATATTAGCTTTGAGGGTAATTATCAAGGGTTTGTTGATAAAGACAATTTACCTGCTCGTCAATTTAAGCCAGAAGACGGTGTGCGTTTAGTGCCCGGTGGTTCCTCTGTACGTGCTGGTGCCTATGTCGCTGAGGGCGTTATTATTATGCCGCCTGCTTATATTAATGTCGGCGCTTTTGTCGATAGCGGTACCATGGTTGATAGTCATGCCTTGATTGGCTCATGTGCACAAATAGGTAAAAATGTGCATGTGAGTGCTGCGGTACAAATTGGCGGTGTATTAGAGCCTATTGGTGCTAGCCCTGTTATTATCGAAGACGACGCCTTTTTAAGTGCTGGCGTAGTGATTGTTGAAGGCATTGTCGTGAAAAAAGGTGCCGTATTAGCCCCTGGCGTATCGTTATCTAAATCTGTGCCTGTCTATGATTGTGTTAATCAAGTGATGCGTGAAAAAGGTGCTGAAATTCCTGAGCGCGCGGTAGTTGTTCCAGGCACTCGTCCTGTTAAAGGTGAATGGGCAGAAGCACAAGGTTTAAGTATGGCTTGCGCATTAATCGTTAAATACCGTGATGAGCAAAGTGATGCATCACTAGAGTTAGAATCAATCTTACGTTAACCATTCATCTTGTTGCGGTATAGCTCAATTTAGGCGTCAAAAGTACTCATTGACATGCGTCAACTCCGTGCTTTTTCCTTTAACTTGAACCATACCGCTTTAAGTTGAATAGTTAATAGCCTTTGTATTATTAAATTAATTGAAGAAACTATGACCACTAAACCTAACTGGTTCGATACCCGTATTGAAGACGCCTTACTTGCACATCAATCACCTGATGATGAGCAAGGATACTTTGTTTATCAACTTGACGACTTAAAAGAACATCTTGAGCAATTACAACAGCAAGATGTAATTAAACTATGGTTTGCCGTTAAAGCGAATCCGCTGTCTAAAATTATTCAAACGTTAGATAGCGCAGGTTTTAATTTTGATGTTGCTAGCGCTGGTGAATTAGCGCAAGTATTGGCACAAGGTATTAGCCCTGATCGTGTTTTAAATACGGGTCCGGCAAAATCGAAAAAACAGTTAACAGCCTTTGTTAATTTAGGGGTAAAAACCTTTGTTGTAGAAAGCTTAAATCAACTTACTTGGTTGAATGAAGTGATCACTGAGCAAGGCACCGTTGAACGTCCTACTGTGTTATTGCGAGTGCAATTACAATGGCCTGACGGTGAAAAAAATCCTTTAGGTGGTAATAGTTTAACGCCATTTGGTTTATCTGTGCAAGAATGGCAAAAAGTGCAAGTCAGTGATTATCCAAATTTAGATATTTGCGGTTTACATATTTTTCAATGGGGCAATATGCTCAGTAACGAAAAAATGTATTCGCTCTGGGGACAGATGGTTGCACCACTAACAAGCCTTGCTAATGATATTGGCATGGAGCTAAAAATTCTTGATTTAGGTGGTGGCTTAGGCATTGACTATTTAAATGAAGGTAAGCAATTGTCGTGGCAGCAAATCATTGCTGATTTAGCCGATATTAAAGCACAATCAGGTGTTGAAGAGCTGTGGCTAGAATTAGGTCGCTTTGCTGTTGCTGAGTGCGGTTATTACGTGGTACCTGTGGTTGATAGAAAAATGAATTATGCGCAAGAGCAGTTAGTATTAGCTGCGGGCATTAATCATATTATTCGCCCAGCTATTACCGAGCAACCTTTTCCTGTTACTTTACTAAGAAGTTCTACTGCACCAAGCCAAGTATTTGATATTCATGGGCCGTTATGTACCAGTATGGATAAGCTCGGACATTTAAGCTTGCCTGACGATGTTGGCGTAGATGATAAATTAGTGTTTGGTTATTGTGGCGCTTATGGTTTTACCGAAAGTATGCCTTTTTTCTTATGCCACCAATTAGCCGCAGAATATGTTTTTCAAGCGGGAGCCTTGATCGAAGTAAGGCCAGCACAACCCGCAACTTCTTATTTAGCTTAGGGTTATATTACGGAATTAAAGTGATGATAAATATTTTTAAAAAAGAGCTGATGCATGTTGGTGAAATGGCCAGCGGTGCAAAACTCACCGTACCCGTTTATTCCTACAAGCCAGCAGAAAGCACCGCCCCTAATGTTTATATTCAAGCGAATATGCATGGCGCTGAAGTACAAGGCAATGCTGTTATTTTTCAGCTGCTTGAATTACTAAAAGAGTGTCATATTCAAGCGAATATAACCTTAGTGCCGTATGCGAACCCTGTCGCTTGTAATCATAAAAATGGCGAATACACCTTAGGACGATTTGATCCAATAACCGGTGTTAATTGGAATCGCATGTATCATTTTGATGACGCGATTATCAGCCCTTTTGTTGAGCAGCACCTTGATGCGAGCGAAGCGGCAATACAAACTAATTTAGAACAACTGTTATTAGCGCAAATTGAAAATAAATTAGATCATAATATCTGGGGCTTAACTACTGGTCAGCGTATCGCCTATCAGTTGCAACAAATGGCACATCAAGCAGATATAGTACTTGATCTGCATACCGGTCCTATTTCTAGTAAGCATTTATATTGTCCAGAATACGCTAAAGCTAGTGCTAATTATTTTGATATTCCTCACACTATTTTTATTCCTAATGATTTTGATGGCGCCATGGATGAGGCGACTTTTTGTCCATGGTGGAGCTTGCAACAAGCCTTTGCCTCCAATGGTCGACATTTTGTGATGGGCGAGGGCGCTTTTGCGAAAGAAAGCTTTACCGTTGAGTTGGGCTCACAAGAGCAAATTGACTTAGCTGTTGCCCATCAAGATGCGATGAGTATTTTGAGCTACTTACAACACAAGGGCGTTATTGCCGGTAATAATAACTCAGCGAACTTGCCGCAAAATTTTTTACCGCAACAAATGACTCGCTATGCTTGTTATCTAAAAGACTATAAAGCGCTGTATTCACCTATGGGTGGCATGGTGGATTATTTAGCTGAATTTGGTAAGCCGCTGGCAGCAGGTGAGCCATTAGCACGTATTTTACGCATGGATAACTACAGTAGTGAAGGTAGCGAAGACGGCGGACCATTGCATAATATTTGTCTTGAAAGCGAAGTGCTGCCTATTTTGCATTTTGCCTCAGCAAGTGTGAACCAAGGTACTGAGCTTTATAAAGTATTTATAAACTATTTTGAGCTATAATTTTTTAAAATAAATTTTAGTGATAGTAATTTGTAGTCAAAATTACTTGTTGCCTAAATAGCTTGTAGCTACAACAGTAATGTTATATTATCACAAATATTATGGCATTACTTACTCACTTTGGCTTTTTACACACAAGCAAAGCTCCCCAGAATAACTTAACAACCATGAAGGCCATTGCCCTCATGGTTTTTTTGTTGCTGTTTTTAACGTCAGTACTTACTCATGCCGATCATTTAGCTCTGCAACAAACAACAGTTGAGCAACAAGACTGTCAACTATGTAATCAAGGCATCGATACACCGCCCGAGCTACCACAAATTCGAGCGATTGCTGTTAGTCATTATAATTTTGTTATTGCTAAAGTAACGATTAGTCCCTTTACCCTTAGCTACTTTGTGCAACCACCCTCAAGAGCCCCGCCTTTTTTCAATAAATCCTAATTATCTCTTTGTACGATATCGGAAATCAGACTTTAAATTTTGGATTACCGTGCTTATCAAGCAAAAAACTTACTCATTTATTGGACTACATTATTCATGTTTTCGAAACACATTTTCATGCCTTATCGTAAGGTACTTACGGCTTGTACTTTTTGCTTATCTGCGGCAACGTTAACTTATCCCTTAACCGTCTCCGCACAAACAATTTCAGGAAAAATTGTTAACCAACAAGGTAACCTCATTAGTGGTGCGCTGGTTAAAATTAATGGTAATGAACAAAAGGCTATCACTAATGAACAAGGCTTATTTACTTTATTAGATTTAACTGCCGGTACAGTTGAGCTACATACTAGCGCAAAAAATTATGCCCATAACAATCAGTATGTCATTATAAATCAAGATGATATTTCAGGGCTGACGATTAAGTTATCTTCATCAGTGATGGAGGTGTTAGATGTGTATGCGACGCCATTGCATTCATCAACCATTGAGTCAGCTCTACCGGTTAATGTTATTGCCGGCGACGAACTAAAACTTAAGCAAGCATCAACACTTGGAGAAACCCTAAAAAATGAAGTGGGAGTTCATTCAAGTTTTTATGGCTCAGTAGCGAGTAGTCCCATTATTCGTGGCTTAGATGGACCACGAGTATTAATTACTCAAAATGGCTTAGATGCAGGAGATGCTTCACGTGTTGGCGCAGATCATGCCGTGGCAACAGAGACGAGTACGGCAACGCAAATTGAAGTATTACGTGGTCCAGCAACGCTCTTTTATGGCAGTGGTGCAATTGGTGGCGTTATTAATATAGTGGATAATCGCGTACCTACATCTACTGATACACTTGTCGATTGGTTGTTACAATATAACGATGTAACTAACGAGCAACAGGGCGCTTTTTCTGTGCAAACTGGCCTCCAACAGTTTGCCTTTCATCTTGATGGCTTTTGGCGAGACTCGGGCGATTACCAATTACCGAAGGGTTTTGACGTACATGCTTTTGAGGAAGAGCAAGCAGATGAGCACGACGAACATGAAGAAGAACAAAGTAGTCACCTTACTAATACATCGTCAAAATCTAGCGGCTTTACCATTGGCTCTAGCTATTTATTTGAGCAAGGTTATATCGGCTTTTCTTATGGTCAGTTAACGCGTGATTATGGTATTCCTGGTCATGCTCATCATGAAGAAGAGCATGATGAAGAACAGGCAGAACATGAGAATGAGCTAGGTACTATGGCAAAGATGAAGCAAGATCGATTGCAGCTATTAAGTGAAGTGAATTTTTCTAGCGGTTTCATTAAACAACTCAATACTAGGTTTGCCTATACTGACTATCAGCATCAAGAAATAGAAGCCGGATTAGTCGGGACGACTTTTTCTAATCGAAGTATCGAAATGAAAGCTGATATACACCATCAAGAATATCTTGGTTGGCAGGGCGCTTGGACAGTTCATTTTAAAAACTCTGACTTTAAAGTAGTAGGTGAGGAAGCGTTTTCCCCGCCTTCAAATACCGATAGCCTTGCGATTGCTTGGTTAGAAGAAAAGCATTTTGGTGAGCTATTGTTACAGCTCGGGGCTAGAATTGAGCGAGTAACCATTGATGCTAACGATACGACTATTGGTTTTCCTGAGCATGATAATGGGCACGATCATGGTTATGAACATCACGAACAGGTATCGTTTGCCCAACAAAAATTTAGCCCCTTTAGTACCTCGTTAGGTGTGGTTTGGGATTACCAAAAAGGCTATAACCTTGGTTTATCAGTTGCGGTATCGCAAAGAGCACCATCAGCGGCTGAGCTGTTTTCATTTGGCCCGCATATCGGTACAGGTACCTTCGAAGTAGGCGCCATGTTTGAGTTATCAGCGGAAGATGATGAAATTCATGTTGAATTTTCGCCACAGGATATTGAGGGTGAAACATCTTACAGCATTGATTTAACATGGCGAAAATTTGAAGGTGACTTTGGCTTTGTTGCCAGTGCTTTTTATAATCATGTTAAAGATTATTACTACCAACAAGACACTGGGCTAGTCTTTAAAGACGAACATGGCGATGAACATGATGAAGCAGGGTTGCCTATACTTATTTATCAACAACATGATGTTGATATGTACGGCCTGGAAGCTGAATTTATTTATCAAATATCTAGTCCACTTAAAGCCAGCATTTTTGGTGATTATATTAAAGCAACTTTGTCTAATAATACTGTACCTAATGACGGAGAGCTTACTGGCAGCACCACAAATAATAGTTTACCTCGTATTCCACCGATGCGAATTGGCGCTTCACTCAACTACCAAGGTAATAGCTTTGATAGTGAAATAAGTGCGAATCATTACTTTAAGCAAAATGATTTTGCGCCATTAGAAACAGCAACGCCTGCTTATACCTTGATAGATTTTAATGTTAATTATTACCTAGATGGTATGAGTTTTAGGGATAGTGATATGGTGTTGTATATTAAAGGAAATAATTTAACAGATGAAGTTGCTTATGTGCATTCGTCATTTCTTAAAGGTATTGCGCCATTGCCAGGGCGAAACTTTAGTATCGGTATACGTGGCAGTTTTTAATTGCTTTAGCTTAAAAGGGGTATATTTTGCCGCATTCAACACTGGTTAGTCAGTATCTTAAACAGCTAAAAATCTTAACATCAACTACAGCTACACCAGTTTTGGATCTTGCTTGTGGTAGCGGCCGTAATGGCCTTTATTTAGTTGAAAATGGCATACCAGTAACTTTTGCTGATGTAAATTCTGCTGCTATAGCACAAGTGCAACAACATGCTTATGTGGTAAACAACATCAAACAAGCAGATTTTTGGTTGATAGATTTTGAGCAAGAAGGCGAAACACCATTAGCAGGTAAATCTTTTGCCGCTATTATGGTGTTTCGCTATTTACACCGACCATTATTTGAGCAAATTAAACAGGCTATTTTGCCCAATGGTTTGATCATTTATGAAACATTTACACAGCAGCAAGCGCAATTTGGCCGTCCCAAAAATCCTGATTTTTTATTAAAAGCAGGTGAATTGGCGGATGTTTTTGCGGACTGGAAAATTCTCCATCGTTTTGAAGGGATTATTACATCGGCGCATGATAGCAGCCAAAAACAAGCGATTGCGCAAATTGTGGCGAGAAAACCCTATTAAGGTAATGAACATGAGTAAAATATGACTTGAGCTCTTTATTGTAAAGCCTATCGCACAAATGACTTTTGTTTTAGCTGCGCGTTACTCTATAGAATAGAGTCTTTATGGTGAGGACTAAATATCAAGAGCATTATTAATATTAGTTATACTTGATATAGATCAAAAAAAACTATTCAAAAAACCGCTTAGCGGCTAGAATGCGCGTGTTAATTTTAGCCGTGTAGGAACATCAAAGATGTCAGACAATGAAGATTTTAAAGATAGCACTGGTGCAGGTCAGGTTATTTTAGTAATACTAGCGATGGTTTTCTTTCCTTTACTCCCCATGTTGATGGGTTGGTTTACCATGCTACGATAATTTTTTAAGAATCGTTATTCCCGTTTTTTTATACGGGAATATTAGTTTAAATCGCAAGTTATTCGATTGTAACTCCTCAACTTCGCTAATTTTTCACTGCTAAATATACTCTCCACAATTATCATTAAGTTGAACAATTAACTTATCGAGTTCTCAAAACTCAACAGTCATACCCCAGTTAGCGTTATAATGCTTTTTTACCCATCTATAAAACGTTTCTAATTCCAGCTGAATCCTCACCTTGAGGTAACATGGCTATAAAGGTTAAAATAGACTTAATTCATTTCCCTCTTGATTAGTTTCGTTAGAAAATAAGGTCTTGCTATGAGCAAAGTTTATCATCACCCCGTACAAATTTATTATGAAGATACCGATCATTCTGGTGTGGTTTATCATCCTAACTTTTTAAAATACTTTGAACGCGCACGGGAGCATGTAATTGATAGCGATCGCCTCGCCAAATTATGGAATGACAAAGGCTTAGGGTTTGCTGTTTATAAAGCTAATTTAACTTTTCAAGATGGCGTTGAGTTTGCTGAAATCTGTGATATTCGTACCAGCTTTAGCCTTGATGGAAAATATAAAACCTTATGGCGACAAGAGGTGTGGCGTCCTAATGCCAGTAAACCTGCGGTCATTGGTGATATTGAAATGGTGTGTTTAGATAAAGAAAAACGTTTGCATCCTATCCCTGATGAAATATTAATTCCGCTGACATTAAGTTCGTGTTAGCGTAAACATATTGATAGTACTAAATATTTCAAAAGCGCAAAAGCAAGCATTGATGAATGGAAATATTTTTCTATTGCACATAGCATGTAAGAAAATCAAAATTTAGCTGAACTTACATATATTTTATTAAAGATTAAGAGCATAAAGCATGGCGAGAAAAAACCAGAAAGTAATAGACGAAGAAGTATTTTTTGATGCCTCAGAGCAGTTAGTTTCTATTACCGATACACGCGGTGTTATCACTTATGCGAATGATGTTTTTTGTAAAGTTGCTGGTTATACACAAGCAGAATTACATCGAAAAAATCATAATATTGTCCGTCATCCTGATATGCCACAAGCTGCTTTTAAAGATTTATGGGTAGAATTAGAAGCGGGCAATCATTGGCAAGGCATGGTGAAAAACTTATGTAAAGATGGCCGTTATTACTGGGTTAATGCTTATGTGACACCTATGTATGAAAATGGTGTCTTAACTGGCTATCAATCGGTTCGGGTAAAACCTTCAGATGAATTAAAACAAAAAGCCGCCGCCGTTTATCAGGCGATTAATGCGAATAAACTGGGAATGTCGGAGCAGAGAAAAAATCAAATTAAAAGGTTTACTGCATTTGTTACAGCAGCCTTTATTATTGTGAGTACTTTTTTAAATCTAGGTATTTATTGGGGCAGTGCAATACTCGTCGCTTTTATTGTTCTTATTGCGTCATTGTTTGATGAACTTATCCGCTTACCTCGTTATATAAACCAGCAAAAGAAAAAATACACTAGCATATGTCGGGTGATATATACCGATGGTGGTTTGCAATCAGTGTTAGAGTTTCGAGAAAGTTTATATCAAGCGCGCATTCGTACAATTTTAGGGCGTATGGATGACTCGCTAGGTGTTATTGGTAACGTTGTTAATAATTTAAATGCAGCAATTAGTGATACTAATGAAAAAATAGATCATCAAAATGATGAAACTACACAAATTGCCACCTCGATGAATCAAATGTCAACAACCATCACTGATGTTAGTGAAAATGTAGTGAAAACGGCCGATAGAGTTGAGCAGGTTTATCAACAATGTGCTAAGTCAAAATTATTAATGTCTGACTCATTAACACAAATATCAAGTTTACAAGATAATGTCACCTCAGCGCATAGCGTGTCGGAAGAACTGGTGAGTATTGTTACCTCAATTAATGATCAAGTGGTTGAAATTCAAGGGATTGCGGATCAAACCAATTTATTGGCATTAAATGCGGCTATTGAAGCGGCAAGAGCAGGGGAGCAAGGACGAGGTTTTGCTGTAGTTGCTGATGAAGTGCGTTCATTAAGCGCTAGAACCCATAGTGTATCAGATGGCATTAATGAATCAGTTCGCCATGTTACTGACAAGCTTGCCAATGTCTCAAACTTGATGGCGAGTAATATCACTACTAGCCAAGCGTGTGTTAAGTCAGGCCAGGCAATGCATGACTCAGCAGACGAAATTTATCAGCAAATGTTATCTATTGCTGACTTAACCACGCAGGTATCTACAGCATCAGAAGAGCAAAGTGTTGTTGCTGAAGAAGTTAATCATAAGGTACAGCGTGTTGCTGATTTAGCACAAGCATTGGTTGACTCAGATACTTTATTGAATAATATTTCAATATTGAATCAAGAGTCTAGCCAATTAACTAAATTGGCAAATACCTTTAGTCACCAGTAAAAACAGTTTAATTGGTGCTAAATTAATTCTTGGTAACCCAGTAAAGGCGTGCTGTTAAAGCAGCGTAATTGATAAGTAATAGCTTGATTATTCTCTTTTGCCCTTAATGCGATGGCAATACGGTGTTGTTCATTGCTGTTTGGGTATAAAAGCCAGTTACGCCATCTATCAGCATTATCTACTCGGTGTTGAGCAAAGTCCAAACTAATGGTATTTTTAACAGTGAAGGCGGAATTTTGTTCAACTTGTGTATCAATAATGTTAAAACTAAAGTCTTTTAAGGGAATGGCTAACCCTAAGCCCCACGCTTTAATATACGACTCTTTTAATGTCCAATAATCAAAAAATCGATGGCGTTGTTGCTCTTTAGGTAAAGAAAATAACGCGTTAGTTTCACTGGCAGAAAAATAACGGTTGGCGATGGCTAACACATCATTACTGCGCGTGGTATTTTCAACATCACAGCCAATATCATCGGCTAAAGTCACCGCACAAATAATCAAGCCTTTGGTGTGACTTAAATTAAACCGTAGCGGTAGTGGCGGATTAACAATCTCAGGCTTATCTTTTACCCCTTTATCAAAACGCCAATCACTCGGCGCAATATCTGCGTAATAAGAGAGCAGGTCTCGTACAAAGGCTCTAGTAATTAAGGCATCGTGTCTATCGTGTGCAAATTTATATCTTTGTTGCTTTTTTGTTTCATCATCGCTAAGTAAATTTTTATATTTATTGAGTAATTCTGCTTGGGTGATTAGGTCAGGATTTACTTGCCATAGATGAATTTCATTTTTGTTAATTTTAAGTGACATTTTTGAATTTTTAGGAGGAAGAAAATGGGTCATGAAAAAGTATCACTAGGTTGTGTTGAATGATTCGATAAGGTTTTTATAATAAACGCTATGTTAAATAAAAGTGACTTTATCATGAAATTCAGTGTTGGTTTCATTTTTTAATCTGCTTTTAGTTAAAACCTTTGATGTACATCAAAGGTTTTAACTAGCTTACGCTTGATTTCTTTTAAAATTAAGTTTGTTTAACGTCACTGGTTGGCTACTCTAACGAGTAGTGAGTTAGTACTTTGGTCTAGTTTTTTGTTTTGTCTAGTATCGGGTGATTGTCTTGGGTATGAAACCTGTGTATATTAGCTCTCCTTGGAAAAATAAATTTTATGATTTTTGAGCTAATTACATGGTTAACTACGGATGATTAATGCCTAAGCAACATGCTAACACGACCACTAGGCCCGTGAATATAAGTTGCGGGCATTTAACTTTGAATGCGTATTTATACATTTGCTAAGGATGATTAATGCCTAAGCAAGATGCTAACGCGACTACTATGCTCGTTGAATATAAGTTGCGGGCGTTTAACTTTGAATGCGTATTTATACATTTGCTAAGGATGATTAATGCCTAAGCAACATGCTAACGCGGCTACTATGCCCGTTGAATATAAGTGGCGGGCGTTTAACTTTCAATGCGTATTTATACATTTGGTAAGGATGATTAATGCCTAAGCAACATGCTAACGCGACTACTACGCCAGAAATGCGCGCATTTATCCATGAGTCAGACTTGCCGACGGCAGTACTTGCCCGTTTACTGAAAATATCTGAGTCAACCGTGCGTAAGTGGCGTCAGCGAGAATCGATGTCTGATGCTTCCCATGTGCCCAAGCAATTAAATACCACCCTAAGTGAAGCGCAAGAATATGTGGTGGTTGAGCTACGTACTCGGTTATTACTCTCACTTGATGAGTTACTCGCGGTCTGTAAACAGTTTATTAATCCCCATGTGTCTCGTGCTGGTTTACAGCGTTGCTTAAAGCGTCATGGTGTTTCTCGATTAGCTGATATGGAAGATAGTGGCGAATTTATTGATGCTGATAGCCCGCAATCATCTCCGGTACAAGTCACCTTAGAAGATACCCTTGATCACCAAGTATTACTGTCAGATATTTCCCCAGAAGCGATGCGTGAAGTATTAAATCGCACCAATAACTTGTCTGCAGACGAAGTGGTACAAGTGAAAGTTACTCAGCTACCCGACTTCGCTAATAAAAAGTCGACTTACGGCGCTGAACAAGCAATAGGAAAAGATAACGAACAACTAAATAAACGGCGTTTGCTCGTCGCCAATGACCCAGCATCTGGTTGGGTCTATGTTGATATTTATGATGGTAACGAAGCGGATGCTGCAAGTCGTTACATGAGCTACGTGCTCACCAAAGCCCCATTCCATATCCGCCGAATTTTGGCGGGTAATTATACTGAATTTCTAAGTCGTTTTCGTTTACTGAACAATGCCGCTAATAATGCTGTTGATGAAAAAAGACATCAAAGTGATATTGACAATTGTGAGCGCGAAAATGCAACAAAATCTTAAACTGGAGATACTTTAATGGTTAAAAAATCTATGGCTAATAAGCAAAATACAACAAGCGTAAAAACGGTCACAGCTGAAGAAACTCTCACTGACGAACAGCAATTTAATTCGCGTTTACAAGAGTGCCCTATTGCTGTTGTTGGTATGGCCTCAATTTTTGCCGATGCTAAAAATTTAGAAGACTACTGGGCCAATATTTTTGAATCAGTAGATACCATTAAAGACGTTCCCAGTGATCGTTGGGCGATTGATGATTATTACAATAGCGATCCACGGGCAGAAGATAAAACGTATTGTAAACGTGGTGGCTTTTTACCGGAAATAGATTTTGATCCGATGGAGTTTGGTTTACCGCCAAATATTTTAGAATTAACCGATATTGCCCAATTATTATCACTAGTGGTTGCTCGTGATGTATTAAATGATGCCGGTATTGGTGATGGCTCAGGTTATGACCGTGACAAAATAGGTATCACCTTAGGTGTTGGTGGGGGTCAAAAGCAAATTTCACCGTTAACGTCTCGTTTGCAAGGGCCGGTATTAGAAAAAGTATTAAAAGCTTCCGGTGTTGACGCGGAAGATCGCGCCATGATCATCGAAAAGTTCAAGAAAGCTTATATCGGTTGGGAAGAGAATTCATTCCCAGGCATGTTAGGTAATGTTATTTCAGGTCGTATTGCTAACCGTTTCGATTTTGGTGGCACTAACTGTGTGGTTGATGCCGCTTGTGCTGGCTCTTTAGCAGCGATTAAATTAGCCGTTTCAGACTTGCTTGAATATCGCTCTGAAGTCATGATTTCGGGTGGCGTGTGTTGTGATAACTCACCGTTTATGTACATGTCATTCTCCAAAACACCGGCTTTTACTACCGGTGAAGATATTCGTCCGTTTGATAATGATTCTAAAGGCATGATGATTGGTGAAGGTATCGGCATGATGGCTTTTAAGCGTCTTGAAGATGCTGAGCGTGATGGTGATAAAATTTATGCGGTACTTAAAGGTATCGGTACTTCTTCCGATGGTCGTTTTAAATCTATATACGCACCACGCCCAGACGGACAAGCAAAAGCATTAAAACGCGCTTATGATGATGCTGGCTTCGACCCACTAACTTGTGGCTTAATTGAAGCGCATGGCACGGGTACTAAAGCCGGTGATGCAGCTGAATTTGGTGGTTTAGTTAAACACTTTGGTTTGAATAACGATCAAAAACAACATATTGCCCTTGGCTCTGTTAAATCTCAAATTGGTCATACTAAAGCCGCCGCAGGCTCTGCGGGCATGATCAAAGCAGTATTAGCACTACACCATAAAGTATTGCCGGCCACTATTCATATTGACCAACCTAATACCTCGCTAGAAATTGAAAATAGCCCGATGTATTTAAACAATGAAACACGCCCTTGGATGACGCGTGAAGATGGTTTACCTCGTCGTGCTGGCGTGAGTTCATTTGGTTTTGGTGGTACCAACTACCACATGGTATTAGAAGAGTACCGTCCCACTGCTAGCGGCCAATATCGTTTAAATGCCGTACCTCAAACTATTTTAGTGACCGCTGCGAACGAAAGTGCATTGGTGGCTAATTTAACTGATTGGCAAGCTAAGTTAAGTGTTGATAGTGAAGCGCAAACTTATGTATTTAATGCCTTAGTGACGACAAATACCTTACAAACTCCCGCGGCTAAATTAGCCCGTTGTGGGTTTGTGGCTAAAAATGCTGAGCAAGCGATCAAAATGATTGAGGGTGCACTTAAGCAATTTAAAGCTAAAGCGGGTAGTGAACAATGGTCGGTGCCTACAGGGGTTTACTTCCGACAATCTGGTTTGACGGTTGAAGGGAAAGTGGTAGCACTTTTTTCTGGCCAAGGCTCACAGTATGTCAACATGGGACGAGAGCTAGCCTGTAATTTCCCAAGTGTGATGCAAGCCGCTCAAGATATGGATAGCGAATTTGCTAACGCAGGTTTAGGGCAATTAACCCCTACCACTTATCCAATACCAGTGTTTAATGATGATGCCCGTAAAGCACAAGAAGAAGCATTACGATTAACCCAACATGCTCAACCAGCAATAGGTACATTAAGTGTTGGCCTTTATAAAACCTTCACCAATGCAGGCTTTAAAGCAGACTTTACCGCAGGACACAGCTTTGGTGAATTAACCGCCCTTTGGGCAGCTGGCGTATTAAGCGAGCAAGACTACATGATGTTAGCACGCAGTCGTGGTCAAGCAATGGCGGCGCCAGAAGATGCTTCGGTTGATACCGGCACCATGATCGCTGTTGTTGGCTCGCCAACGAAAATAGCTGAAGATATCAAAGACATTAAAGATATCTCAATTGCTAACTACAACTCAAATAATCAAGTGGTTGTTGCCGGGGTTACCAGTCAAATTGCGATTGCCATTGATGAGCTCAAAGGTAAAGGTTACAAAGTTGTTCCATTACCTGTATCGGCAGCCTTTCATACACCATTGGTTGGTCATGCGCAAAAGCCTTTTGCGGCAGCAATTGATAACGCTAAATTTAATCAACCTAGTGTGCCTGTTTATTCAAATGGCACAGCAAAAGCTCATTCAAGTAAACCGAGTGACATTAAAAAGAGCTTAAAAAATCACATTTTAAAATCAGTTCATTTTAATGAAGAAATTGATAATATTTATGCTGATGGTGGTCGTGTATTTGTTGAGTTTGGTCCTAAAAATGTATTAACCAAGCTTGTTGAAAATATTTTAAAAGAGAAAGATGACGTAATCGCGATTGCTATTAATGCCAATCCGAAAAAATCTGCTGATATGCAAATGCGTCAAGCGGCTGTGCAAATGGCGGTATTAGGTTTAGCACTGAACGATATTGACCCTTACTGCGCGGTTAAACGGCCTTTAACTGCGACTAAAATGTCGCCATTGGCAATGAAGCTAACGGGTGCATCTTATGTCAGTGCTAAAACCAAAAAAGCGTTTGATGATGCCTTAAATGATGGCAGGATGGTTAAACAAGCAACGTCAGTACCGGTTGCAGTGCCAGCGCCACAAGTTGTAGAAAAAATAGTTGAAGTAGAGCGCATTGTTGAAGTAGAAAAAATTGTTTATTTGAACGCCGATGGCACCGTTGCTACACCAAATCAAATTAGTACACCTATTGCCAGTGATAGCAATGGTTTAGCAAGTAGCATTGAACGTAGTGTTAGCCAGTTTGTTGATCATCAACAACAGTTATTAAACGTGCATGAGCAATATATGCAAGGGCCAAAAGATTACGCTAAAACCTTTGATGCAGTTCTTGCTAATCAAGAAGCAGGCGAGTTACCGCAAAGCTTAGATCGTACCTTAGGTATGTATCATGAATTCCAATCAGAAACGTTACGTGTTCATGAACAGTACTTGAATAACCAAACCGATAATATGGCAGCAATGTTGTCGACGTCTGTACCTGCAGTCATTGATACTACAGCGCCCGTTAAGGCTAAAGCACCAGTAGTTACGGTACCTGTAGTATCGCAGCCAGTAGTGCAAGTTGCGGCAGTAGCAGCACCAGTAGTACAAACACCTACGCCTGTACAAGTCGCAGCTACAGCGGTTGCGCTAGCACCTGTCGCTGAAAAAGTCATTGCGGTTGCGCCTGCAGCTTTACTTGATTTAGCTAAAATCAATACGGTGATGTTAGCAGTGGTCGCTGAGAAAACCGGTTATCCAACGGAAATGCTAGAGCTAGAAATGGACATGGAAGCTGACTTGGGTATCGATTCCATCAAACGGGTTGAGATCTTAGGCTCAGTACAAGAATTAATTCCTGATCTTCCTGAGCTTAATCCGGAAGATTTAGCCGAGCTACGTACCTTAGGCGAAATTGTTAACTATATGAAGTCCAAAGCGGAGTCTGCTGCACCATCAAGTGAAAGTACTCCAGCGCTTCACTTAGTTGAAACGTCTACAGCAACTGCTCCTGTTATTGATTTAGCTCACATCCAAAAAGTGATGATGGAAGTGGTTGCTGAGAAAACCGGTTATCCAACCGAAATGTTAGAGCTTGAAATGGACATGGAAGCGGATTTAGGTATCGACTCAATCAAACGTGTTGAAATTCTAGGCTCAGTGCAAGAAATTATTGCAGACTTACCTGAATTAAACCCAGAAGATTTAGCTGAATTACGTACGCTAGGTGAAATTGTTAGTTATATGCAAAGTAAAGTTGCTAGTGCTCCAGTTTCGAGTGCTCAAGTAGCGAGCCTGGAGGTTACTAGTAGCGAAGCAAGTTCGAGTGTTGCGATTGACTTAGATTACATCCAAAAAGTGATGATGGCAGTGGTCGCCGAGAAAACTGGTTATCCAACAGAAATGTTAGAGCTTGAAATGGATATGGAAGCCGACTTGGGTATTGACTCAATTAAGCGTGTTGAGATCCTAGGTTCAGTGCAAGAAACTATTCCTGATTTACCAGAGCTTAACCCTGAAGATTTAGCTGAACTACGTACCTTAGGTGAAATTGTTAGCTATATGCAGTCTAAAGTGTCGAGTGCTCCAGTTTCGAGTAGCGAAGCAAGTTCGACTGTTGCCATTGACTTAGATTACATTCAATCGGTGATGATGACTGTGGTGGCTGAGAAAACCGGTTATCCAACCGAAATGCTTGAACTTGAAATGGACATGGAAGCAGATTTAGGTATCGACTCAATCAAACGTGTTGAAATCTTAGGAGCTGTTCAAGAAACTATCCCAGATTTACCTGAGCTTAACCCAGAAGATTTAGCTGAGCTACGTACCTTAGGTGAAATTGTTAGTTATATGCAAAGTAAAGTTGCTCCTGCGGAGCAGTTAACAGCTACGAGTAGCGAAGCAAGTTCGACTGTTGCCATTGACTTAGATTACATTCAATCAGTGATGATGACAGTGGTAGCCGAAAAAACCGGTTATCCTACAGAAATGTTAGCGCTGGAAATGGACATGGAAGCTGACTTGGGGATCGACTCAATTAAACGTGTTGAAATCTTAGGGGCAGTGCAAGAAACTATTCCTGACTTGCCAGAACTTAACCCTGAAGATTTAGCTGAATTACGTACCTTAGGTGAAATAGTTAGCTATATGCAAAGTAAAGTTGCACCTACAGCTGCCACAGATAGTGCGCAAGCTGCTGAGACAGCTGCAAGCAGTGCCCCTGCGATTGATACCGACTACATTCAAAAAGTGATGATGGCAGTGGTTGCCGAGAAAACGGGTTATCCGGTTGAAATGTTAGAACTTGCCATGGACATGGAAGCAGATTTAGGTATCGACTCAATTAAACGTGTTGAAATCTTAGGTGCGGTGCAAGAAACAATCCCTGATTTGCCAGAATTGAATCCTGAAGATTTAGCTGAACTACGTACCTTGGGTGAAATTGTTAGTTATATGCAATCTAAAGTTGCCCCGACTGAGCCAACTCCTCCAGGCGCAAAAGCAAGTGTGCCAACAGCGGCTAAAACAACTGACGCTACGGCTGATTTTCAAGGCGCACCTAGTGCGACTGTTGAATTAACGGCATTATCTTCAATTAATAAAATTGCTCAAGATGTTACTGGCGCTAATGCATTAATCGTTGACGATGGCACAGGCGCTGCAGTGGCATTAAGTGCAAAGTTAATGAAAGCAGGTTGGAATGTTACCGCATTAAAACCTAACTGGGTGACGGTTAACTCGAAAAAGACATTTGCCAAGTCAGTTAATGTGATTGAAATTGGTAGTAGTGATAAAACTCTTGATGAAGCACAAATTAAAGATATTATCGAAAAAAATGCCCAACTTGATGCGGTGATTTATTTACAAGGCTCAGACCTTAAAGGAAAGAGCCCAGTAGATACTATTGCCTACCCAGAAGCGGCAAAACAAGGGTTAATGTTAGCGTTTGTATTAGCTAAATTATCTAAAGTAAAACAGGCCGCTAAGGCACGCGCCTCATTTGTGGTAGTAACACGTCAAGGTGGCACGTTAGGTTTTGCTAATAATGATGAAGGCGCTACACTAGTTAAAGCTGATGTTAACGCTGATTTAGTACAAGCAGGTTTAGCCGGCTTGGTTAAAACTATCAATCATGAGTGGAATGCAGGTAACGATAGCGTATTTTGTCGTATAGTTGATTTATCAGCCAAATTAGCGGCAGATAAAGCCGCAACGATCATCAGTGATGAATTACTAGATATTGATACTAGTATTGTTGAAGTGGCTCATGACACTGATAACCTTAGCAACAACATAGGCACACGGTTAACCTTATCAGGCGTTACCACCGACAGTTATCAGTTAACTGCCGGCACAAGTATTGATAGTGACTCAGTGTTTGTCGTTAGCGGCGGCGCCAAAGGCGTAACCGCCCATTGTGTGATAGAAATTGCCAAACAATATCAGTCTAAATTTATCTTATTAGGTCGCTCATCATTTGATGATAACGAACCAAGCTGGGCAAAAGATATCACCGATGAAGTAGCATTGAAAAAAGCAGCGATGCAAGCATTGATTGCAACAGGTGATAAACCAACACCGGTGAAAGTAACGCAATTTGTTCGTCCAGTATTAGCAAATCGTGAAATTGCACAAACGTTAAATGCGATTCAGGCTGCGGGCGGCCAAGCACAATATGTTGCGGCAGATGTGACTAACAGCAGTAATGTTTCGGCTGCGGTAGCGCCAATCACCAAAGAGTTTGGTGAAATCACGGGTATTATTCATGGCGCAGGTGTTTTAGCCGATAAATTTATTGAGCAAAAAACGCTGGCAGAATTTAATGCTGTTTACACCACTAAAATCGACGGTTTACTTTCTTTGTTAGCGGCAACCACCATTGAAAACGTTAAACACTTAGTTTTATTTTCATCAGCGGCGGGCTTCTACGGCAACCCAGGCCAGTCTGATTACTCTATTGCTAACGATATTTTAAACAAAACTGCTTATCGCTTCAAAGCCTTAAATCCAAGTGCGCAAGTACTTAGTTTTAACTGGGGGCCTTGGGATGGCGGCATGGTAACACCTGAGCTTAAACGTATGTTTAACGATCGTGGTGTTTATATCATTCCACTTGATGCCGGGGCAAAATTATTAGTGAGTGAGTTAGCGGCGGTAAATAACCGTTGTGCACAAATACTAGTGGGAAATGACCTGTCTAAAGATCAAGCAGGTACTGCTGTAAAAAAGCCACAAGTTAGTCGCTTAAAGGTAAGTGTTAATAAAACACTTTTAGCGACTAACAATCCTTTTTTAACTGACCACATGATTGGCGGTGAGCAAGTTTTCCCAACCGTATGTGCGATTGCTTGGATGCGTGATGCCAGTGAAAAAGCCTATCAGGGTTATCACTACCAAGGTTTAGAAAATTATAAGCGGTTCAAAGGCGTTATTTTTGATGGCAACGAAGCGAGCGAGTATCAAATTGATATGGATGCTAAGGTTGATGATGGCGGCCGTTTAGTGGTTGACACTAAAATTTCCAGCATTAATGCACAAGGAAAAATAGTCTTTCATTATGGTGCTCAACTGATTTTAGTTAGCCAACATAAAGCCAACCCTAAAGTTAATTTAGCATTACCAACATCAGCTGAAAGTGCAAAAGCGCTTTATCGCAACGGTACTTTATTTCATGGGCCAAGCTTGCAAGGCATTAGTGAGATACTTGAGTGTAATGAGCAAGGTTTATTATTACGTTGCCAAGTACCGGCAGTAGCCGCGACAAAACAAGGGGATTTCCCTTTAAGTAACAGCGGCAGCCAAAGTAATATTTTTGCCAATGACTTAGTGTATCAAGCGATGTTAGTTTGGGTGAAAAAAGAATTAGGACTGGGCAGTTTACCGTCAAGTACGCAAAGCTGGACGGTATACCGTGAAGTGACGCTTAATGAGCGTTTTTACCTGCAATTGAGCGTGGTTAAAAGCTCAGGCAAAGGCAAACAACGTGGCGCGTTAACGGCAGATATGCAATTAATTAGTGAAAGCAATGAACTATTGAGTGAGATAAAGTCAGCTAAAGTTACTGCTAGCGCCAGTTTAAGTGACATATTTTTGCCTAAAAGTGCTAAAGCATCCGCAGAGAAAGCTCTTACTGAGAAAACTCTTTATGAGAAAGAAAAGTAATGGTAACGAATTATTATCACAGTGCCATTATTGGCCTTGATGCTCAGTTTTCTAATCAAGGTGGCTTTCAACCGGATATTGACCGAGTTGAACGGGCGCTTTACTTAGGTAGAGAGCAAGGTAAGGAGCTAGGCAATACACAGGGTAATGAACAGGGCAATAAAGTGCCTGCAGCAATTAGCTTAAATGATTGCCAACAAGCGGTTGCCCGTATGGCATCTGTTAATCAAGTGAACTACTCTGATATCAAAGTAGTCGTTGTTTCGCAACATGCTGATATTGAAAAATTCGGCTTTGAAGTGACAACTATTGACCATGTTTTAGTGGTAAATTCGTTAGCGAAAGCACTGGTGCAAATTGATTTACTGATTGCGAAAAATAATTTAGTGGCGCTAGTTGGCGTACAGTTAGCAGAGCAATTAGCAGCAGAGCATGAGTTATCAGCACAGGCAACGATTAGTTTCTCTGAGAATTTTAATGGCTATCAAGCCTGTGATGGTATCGCGGCGCTATTATTCTCATCACCAAGTTTTGCTCAAGCGAATAACAGCTACGTATACTCATGGCTAAAAGGTTTTGCTGTTGGTGAAGATCTGCACTTAACGGCGCAAGCTGCTTTGCAAAAGGCTGACGTTCAGCCTAGTAATATTGGCCTAGTTGAAGTGTCAGCACTAACAGATAACAAGCTTGCTTTGAGAGAATCTAGCGCGCTAATTTCAACTTATGATGGCAGTGATAAATTAACCACGGCAATTAGCTGTGCTCGCAGTGTTACTGGTGAAGGTAAAGGCTTTTCGCAAGTATTAGGATTGCTGCGCACAGTCATTGCACTGCAGCAGCGCTATATTCCTGCTATTAGTGATTGGCAACAGCCAGCAGTAAGTGAACTCGCAAACTGGCAAGAGTCGAGCTTTTATTTGCCAACAGAGTCTCGTCCTTGGTATCCACATGTTGATGGCAGTGCTCATCTTGCTGCATACAGCTGTTTATCTGAAACTGGTCTAGCAAAAAACAATGATTATTGTCATCTGGTGTTAGCAGAAAATAAAGCCATCGATTCAGCTGAAAAACACCCTGCAGATGATATTCGCCGTAATGGCTTTATCGCCTGTAGTGCTTTACAACTGGTGTTAATTACCGGTAATGATCAACCAGCATTATTAACAAGGTTAGCTGCTCTTGAGGCTGAACTTGCACTTGATCAATCTAGTCTCAAAGACATTGCTTTGAGCTGTTTTAAGGCTTATCAGTCAAGATTAGCAGAATGTAGCTATACCGTCTCTTTGTTATCTGAATCAAGAGAAGAACTGCTCAAAGAAATACAATCGGCAAAATCAGGGATTGTCTTTGCTTTTTCGCCAGCGAATGCCAACAAAGAGTGGCGGACACCGAAAGGCAGCTATTTTAGCTCGATGCCAGTCAATACCGATGAAAACACCAATAATGTTACATTTTTGTATCCGGGCATTGGCGCCACCTATGTTGGCCTAGGTCGTGATTTATTTCATTTGTTTCCAGAAATTCATCAAGACGTTGCGGGTTTAGCTGATGACATTGGCGCCAGTTTAAAAGATCACTTATTAAACCCGCGCACTATTGTGCGCCCTGATTTTAAAGCACTTAAACAACTTGATTTAAACCTGCGTGGTAACTTAGCTGACATTGCTGAGGCCGGGGTTGGCTTTGCCTGTGTGTTTACCAAAGTTTTTGAAAACGTCTTTAAAGTCAAAGCTGATTATGCTACGGGTTATTCAATGGGCGAAGTCAGTATGTACGCAGCGCTTGGGGCTTGGCAACAACCGGGCTTAATGAGTGCGCGTTTGGCTAACTCAGATACTTTTAATCATCGTCTTTGTGGTGAGTTATTAACCTTGCGTGAACATTGGGGCTTGAGTGATAACACCCATGATGAATTGATTTGGGAAACCTACACCATCAAAGCAACGCTTGCTGAGGTTATTAAAGCCAGTGACGGTGAAGAGCGTGTTTATTGCACCATCATCAATACTCCCGACAGTTTATTACTTGCCGGTTATCCAGCAGATTGCCTACGAGTGATTAAAAAACTAGGCGTGCGCGCCATGCCACTAAATATGGCTAATGCTATTCATAGTGCACCGGCAAATAAAGAATATGATGACATGGTTGAGCTATATACCATGGAGGTAATGCCGCGCTTGACGACCAAAATGTATTCAAGCTCCTGTTATTTACCGGTACCACAGCTGAGTAAAGCCATTGCTCATAGTGTCGCTAAATGCCTTTGTGATCGAGTAGATTTTCCTCGTTTGATCAATACCTTGTATAACAAAGGTGCACGGGTATTTATTGAAATGGGACCTGGTCGTTCGTTGTGTAGTTGGGTTGATAAAACCTTAGACTTTACTGATGAATCAGCTGTTAATGCTGCTAATGAGAACGAAAGTGCTAAAAAGCCACGTGTTGCGGTGCCAGTAAATGCTAAAGGTACTAGTGACGAATTAACGTATTTAAGAGCCATTGCAAAATTAACTAGCCATGGGGTGAAGCTTGATCTTCAAACCCTGTTTAATGGCTCAATTATTGTCAATAACGCTAAAAAAGAATTATAAAACTTTTCGAGGAAAGTATGGAAAATATTGCTGTAGTAGGTATTGCTAATTTGTTCCCAGGATCTTCTGCGCCAGAAGAATTTTGGCAACAGCTACTTAAAAAACAAGATAGCCGAAGCAAAGCCACCTATGAACAAATGGGCGTTGACCCTGCCAAATACACCGGTAAAAAAGGTGATACCGATAAGTTTTACTGTGTACATGGCGGTTATATCCGAGGTTTTGATTTTGATGCCAGTGCTTTTATTACCGGTGATGTTAAAGCTGATATTGAAGGTAATGCGCAAAGTGGCAACGGCTTAACCGCAGAGTATTTAAATCAGTTAGATGATTTAAATCAGTGGGCATTATACGTTACTCAACAAGCATTAACTGATGCCGGTTATTGGGGCAGTGATAAACTTGCAGACTGTGGCGTGATTTTAGGAAATCTATCGTTTCCGACTAAATCGTCTAATCATTTATTTATGCCGCTTTATCACCAAGTGGTTGATGGTGCATTAAAACAAATACTGAATAAAGATTTTCAGTTAAGTCACTTCTCCGATACGGCAATCTCGCAAAATAATATTCATGCGGATAACGCTTTAGTTGCCGGATATCCTGCGGCACTGCTGGCCAAAGCAGCAGGGCTGGGAGGTACACATTTCTCCCTTGATGCCGCTTGTGCGTCGAGTTGTTATTCGGTGAAACTCGCTTGTGATTATCTACATACCGGTAAAGCTGACATGATGTTAGCCGGCGCGGTTTCTGGCGCTGATCCTATGTTTGTTAATATGGGTTTCTCAATTTTTCAAGCTTATCCAGCCAATAATATTCACGCCCCGTTTGATAAAAACTCACAAGGTTTATTTGCTGGCGAAGGCGCAGGCATGATGGTCTTAAAGCGTCACAGTGATGCCGTACGTGATGGTGATAAAATTCACGCCATTATTAAAGGCGGTGCCTTATCAAATGACGGTAAAGGCGAGTTTGTGCTTAGTCCTAATACCAAAGGGCAAGTTTTAGCTTATGAGCGAGCTTATGAGAATGCCGGTGTTGACCCTCGCGATGTTGACTATATTGAATGTCACGCAACGGGTACGCCCAAAGGTGATAACGTTGAACTTGGTTCAATGGATACTTTTTTCAGCCGTTTCCCTCGAGAAAATGGCAATAAACCGCTACTTGGCTCGGTAAAGTCCAACTTAGGTCACTTGCTTACCGCTGCGGGCATGCCAGGCATGACCAAAGCTATTTGGGCACTTAATCAAACTAAAATCCCTGCAACGATTAATTTGAATGAACCGCTTAGCTCTAAAAAAGGCTATTTGGGTGGTGCGCAAATGCCAACCGAGACTATTGCTTGGCCTGTTAAGCGTGCCGATAAACCTAGAACTGCTGGCGTCAGTGTTTTTGGTTTTGGTGGCTCTAATGCACATTTGGTTTTACAACAGCCAACACAAACTCTATCACCGATAACTACCACCGCTAAAGCCCGTGAGCCGCTAGCCATTATTGGTATGGACGCGCATTTTGGTGGCGCAAAAAATCTAGCCAGCTTTAAAACACTTATTGAAAACAATGAGAATACGTTTAGAGAGCTACCGAAAAAACGTTGGAAAGGTATCGAAAACAATAGTGAGGTGATGAACGCCTTACAACTTAGCAAAGCGCCAACCGGTGGTTATGTTGAAGACTTTGATATTGATTTTTTACGTTTTAAAGTGCCACCAAACGAGCAAGACTGTTTAATACCCCAGCAACTAATGATGATGAAAGTTGCTGATAATGCTGCAAAAGATGCTGGCCTTAAAGAAGGCAGCAATGTAGCTATATTAGTGGCAATGGGCATTGAATTAGAACTGCACCAATACCGTGGTCGAGTAAATTTAACGACACAAATTGAAGAAAGTTTATTACAACAAGGTATTATCCTAAATGATACCCAGCGGGAAACTTTAACCAATATCGCCAAAGATGGTATTGCTAATGCCGCCCAGCTTAATCAATACACCAGTTTTATTGGCAATATTATGGCATCACGTATTTCTGCCTTATGGGATTTTTCAGGCCCAGCCATTACCTTGTCGGCAGAAGAAAATTCTGTTTATCGTTGTGTTGAATTGGCAGAGAATTTATTTCAAACCAGTAATGTTGATGCGGTAATTATTGCCTCGGTTGATTTAGCTGGCTCGATTGAAAATATCACCCTTAGACAACACTATGGCAGTGTATCGCTTGAAGGCAAAGCTGCCAGCAATGCGCTTAATCAAGAGCAATGGCTTGTGGGTGAGGGCGCTGCCGCTTTTGTTGTTAAACCACAATCGCAAGTGGGCGAGCAACAAATATACGCCAATATAGACAGCATTAGTTTTGCCAAGGGCTCTGACGCCGCGGCTATTACTAAAGCGGCGAATAAGGCATTGGCACTTGCCGGTATTAATGCCAAAGATATTAGTCAAGTGGAAGCACATGCCAGTGGTTTTAGTCATGAGAATGCCGCAGAAAAGCAAGCGTTGCCAACACTCTATGTCGGAAAAATCATCAGCTCGGTGAAAAGTAATATCGGCCATACGTTTAACGCCTCAGGTGTTGCTAGTATTGTTAAAACTGCGCTTATTTTAGATAAACGCAGCAACACTAAGTCTGCTGTGGCGATAAATGGTTTAGGTAAAGATGAAAGTTGTGCTCATTTAATTTTATCATCGAGCAAACAAGCCCATCAGTCAGCGCCAACGCCAACAGGAAAACAACGTCCTAAATTAATTAAAACCATTAGTTTAGGTGGCAATGTAATTTTTGATGCCATTATAAAGCAAGGGCAATGTGCTGAAATGGTAAGCATTAAGCAATCACTTACCGGTAAAGCATTAGCAAAGGTTAAACACGGTATTAACTTGAGTAATTTAACGCCTAAGGCCGTTACTCAAGAGAAAACTCAAACAAAAGCTCAAGAACAAGCAAAAATTAAGAGCACAACTCAAGCCAAAGCACGATCACCAATCGTTACTGGAGCACAAGTGAAAAGTATCTCTAAAATGTCGATTACAAATAATGTTGATGTTAAACATCAGGTAAGTAAAGAAATTTATCAAGAGTCTGCGACCCATCAAGCGTTTTTAACGACTCGTCAAGTGGCAGGACAGCAGATTGCTAAGTTAATAGAAATGCAAGCCAATGTCAGCGCAGGCTTACCTGTTTATAGCACTGAAACTCAAGCTATAGATGTTGCTCATGCCCCTGAACTATCTGTGGTTAGCTCAAATATCCACACCGATGATTTAGTAGCGGTTAATGAGCATTGGGCGAGCAAGTCAGGTTTTACCATTAAAGGTCCTAAAGGTTATAACTACCCACCGTTACAACTTAAAGAGCAATTTAATCAACCGACAAAAATCATTTGGGATACCGCTGATTTAGTTGAATTTGCCGAAGGTGATATTGCCAAAGTGTTTGGTGAAGAGTTTAAAATCATCGACAGTTATTCACGCCGAGTACGTTTGCCCACCACAGATTATTTATTAGTTTCGCGAGTAACTGAGCTTGAAGCCACGGTAAATGAATATAAAAAATCGTACATGTGTACCGAGTATGATATTCCTGTAGATGCGCCATTTTTAATTGATGGTCAAATTCCGTGGTCAGTTTCGGTAGAATCAGGCCAATGTGATTTATTATTAATTTCTTACATAGGTATTGATTTTCAAGCCAAAGGTGAGCGCGTTTACCGCTTACTTGATTGTGAATTAACGTTCCTCGAAGAAATGGCTTTTGGCGGCGAAACACTGCGTTATGAAATACATATTGATTCATACGCGAGAAACGGCGAGCAATTATTGTTTTTCTTCCACTACGACTGTTATGTTGGCGATAAAAAAGTACTTATTATGCGCAACGGTTGTGCTGGTTTCTTTACTGATGATGAATTAAAAGACGGTAAAGGCGTTATTCATAATGACAAAGACAAAGCAGAATTTGCCAATGCCGTTAAAAGCTCATTTACCCCACTGTTAAACCGTCCTCGTGATCAATACGATTACAGCGACATGATGAAATTAGTGAACGGTGATGTAGCTGGCTGTTTTGGCGCAGCGTATGATCAACAAGGTCGTAATCCGTCAATAAAATTCTCATCAGAAAAATTCTTAATGATCGAACGTATCATTAATGTTGATGCTAGCGGCGGTCATTGGGGTTTAGGCATTGTTGAAGGTCAAAAAGATTTAGCACCGGATCATTGGTATTTCCCGTGTCACTTTAAAGGTGATGAAGTGATGGCCGGCTCATTAATGAGCGAAGGCTGTGGACAAATGGCGATGTTCTTTATGTTGTCTTTGGGCATGCATGCGAATATGAACAATGCCCGTTTTCAACCTATGCCAGGTGAGTCGCAAACCGTTCGTTGTCGAGGCCAAGTTCAGCCGCAGCATAATACCCTGACCTATCGCATGGAAGTGACTGAAATGGGCATGCAGCCATACCCTTACCTAAAAGCTAATATAGATATTCTTTTAGATGGCAAAGTGGTGGTTGATTTTAAAAACTTGGCGATGATGATCACCGAGCAAGATGAAAATTCTCCTTACCCA
>SPKZ01012595.1_pt1 | contig 53746 bp, 49 predicted proteins | sample 2456571 | NCBI WGS metagenome assembly SPKZ01 (sample SAMN11192286, study PRJNA482655) | marine metagenome | biome: ENVO:00000447; feature: ENVO:00000244|ENVO:00000211|ENVO:00000569|ENVO:00002023; material: ENVO:00002151; isolation source: ocean water from marine abyssalpelagic zone ...
AGCAAAGTCTTTGTCAATCAAGAACATTGCGGGGCCATCGTTACCAACGAGATCAAGTTTATCTAAAATCCCTTTAAACAGTTTTTCTTCTTCATGTTGCTCAGCAACATACCATTGTAAAAAGTTAAAGGTAGAATAATCTTGAGCCGTAAATGCAACATGGGCTAAGTCATTAATTTGTTGAGTGATTAAGCATTCATGTTCAAAGATTTGTTCGAAAACATCACGTAATGATTCAAAATTATGCGGTGGTGCATCGATCGCTCCAAGGATTGGTAAGCCACCAGTTTCTGATACATAAGTGAAGAGACGTTTCATATGCTCCATTTCTTCGTTGGCATGCTTGCGTAAAAATAACGCGGCACCATCAAAGCTTTTGTCTTCACACCAAGCACTCATTTGGAGGTATAAATTTGATGAATAAAATTCTAGATTAATTTGTTCGTTTAACTTTTCTATCATTGGTTGAGATAACATAAGATCACTCGTTTCGTTAAAATATGGGTGGTGCGATTATTTGGCGCTTGAGGTGTGATCGCGGGTAATTAACCATTGCTTGCCAAACTTCCTAAACACTAAAGTAAACAAGCCTTGTGGCTTATCTTTAGTGCGGGTTAGTTGCCAGCGGCCAAATACTAATGCGGCATTATCACTCAGTTGTTCAATGTCAATAATATCAAACTTTAGCTGACCCATGGTAGTAGCATCTGGATAGCCTTTGATGTAATTGTCGAGCGTGGTTTGCCAGCCGTGGCGATAACTATCGCCAGAGGCAAAACGCAGCTTGTCACTTTGCCAATAACCGGCCATAAACTCAGTGAGGTTGCCGGTGTTCCATGCGGCTTGTTGCGCGGCCATTACCGCTCGAATGGAGCTTTCAGCCTGATGGTTATTGTCATTGTGCGCGAATAAGTTGGCGCTAAACAATAAAGTCAAAAAAATAAAGGTTCTCACTGGTTCATTCCTTGAGTTGGTTGGCGTAATTGCTGAAAGTCATGTCCGGTCGGATTTTGAAAGGCGCGTAAATTAAATTCCGGTAACACCGCATAAATATGGTCAAACAAGTCTGCTTGAACGGCTTCATAGGGTGCCCAACTTTGGTCAGTACAGAACAAATAGAGCTCAATGGGTAAGCCATATTCTGTGGCCGGTAATTGCCGAACGATTAAGGTCATTTCTCGATTAACCATCGGATGATTTTGTAAGTAAAACTCAAGATACGCACGAAATGTCCCAACGTTAGTGAGCTTGCGACCGTTTGCTGTGATATTAAGATCACCATCAATGAGCTTATTGTTTGAGTCCATTTGATGCTGTTTTTGGACTAAATAATCTTTTATATTGGTGATTTTCATTAGATGATCAAGCAGCTGCTGATCTAAAAATTTGATACAATTAATATCAATATTAACGGAACGTTTAATCCGGCGTCCGCCAGATTGCTCCATGCCACGCCAATTTTTAAATGAATCAGTAATGAGCGCATAGGTTGGGATCATGGTAATTGTTTTGTCCCAATTTTGTACTTGTACTGTGGTGAGTGCAACTTCAAGTACTTCGCCATCGGCACCATACTTTGGCATTTCTATCCAATCGCCACGGCCGACCATTTGATTAGCGGCAAGTTGTACACCCGCCACGAACCCTAAAATTGTATCTTTAAACACTAATAATAAAACCGCGGTCATTGCGCCTAAACCACTGAGGAAATACAGTGGTGATTTATTAAGGACCATTGATATAGTTAAGATAATGGTAATGATGCACAATGCCACTTTGATCAACTGAATAATGCTTTTGATCGGTAATTTCTTATTTAAACCATGTTGTCTTGCCGTACCTAATACGACATCGAGTAAGGCAGATAAGAACAGTGCTACTTTAATGAGAATCGCAATATTGCAAATGGTGAGCACTAAACTGGCGAGCCAAGGATAGCTATTGAGGGCTATCGGCGTTAATAACGAAATAATAATGAGTGGAATAATGGCGGCTATTTTAGCCAAAGCTTGATATTTGTCTAACAGGGTAAATAGTGCCGGGGATGTTTTATCCAATAGTTTATGCAGCAGGTTTAACAGAATTTTACGATCTATTTTATCGATGACAAAACTGATAACTAACATAACAGTGACTAATATTGCACTATCAAGCCATTGATATTGAGTTAATGGTTGGTATTGAGCCAGTAACTGGTTGATATAATCAGTCAAAATAATATTCCTAAACAGGGAGAACCAGCCATTAGAATAGATTATTTATCATGACTTTGCTATGACGTTACTTATCTGTTGAGAGTGTTTTTTCGATGGTGGTTGCCAAATTCATCAGTGACTGTGCCATTGCGTGATCACTGTCTTGATGTTGCTGCCGAACATTGATTAATTCATTGCTAATATTGAGCGCAGACATCAGCGCGACATTCAGCAGGCTGGTGGTCGGCAATTTTTGACGCATTTCTGACATTTTCTTATTCAATATATCCGCTGACTCAAGCAGTGCTGCAGCCTGTCCTTCCGGACAAGCAACAATCATTTTCTTATCAAGCAACATAATTTCTAGCTGTTGGCTCATTAAGCTTCCTGCTCAAGTCGACCTAGTAGCGCATTGATTTTATTCAATGTTGAATCATGTTTTTCTTCTTGCTCAAGGGCTTCAAGCTGAAGTGTTTCATTCTCTTCAGTTAATGAAGTTAATTTGTTGTTAAGCTGCTCATTTTGTTCAGTAAGACGAGTAACATCTTGTTGCAATGACTGGTTTTTTACTAGTAATTGTTCGATAAGCTGCTCTAGTTTTGGCAGGGCTGTCTCTAGCATCGGAATAGTCCATTTAGTAGTTAATAACAATAAAGGGTTAATTTAATCAAAATAGCTTAAGAAAGCCAGTAACCAAGCCATTTTAAGCGTTATTTTTATCAATTACCGTGATTAAAGATAATTTTAAGCCCTTTTTTGATTTTTTGTGGGCACATTCCGGAAAACCCCAGTCGAATATGGTGGTTTTGGCTGCTGATGGGATCGAGTTGAAAATGGGCTTGGTCTTGGATGAATACTTGATTTTTGACCGCATATTTAACTAACTGTTTGGCATGACTTCCGACATTGATCCAAATCGCCATGCCACCATCAGGCTGCTTAAAGTTTATTATTTTTCCATTGTTTATATATTTCTTCAATTCATCACACATAAAATCGCGTCGCTGTTGATAAATTTTGGTTATTTTTCGTAAGTAGCGTTCAAACTCACCGCTGGCCATCCAACGTGCTAATGCATCTTGTTGTGGAATACTGACTTTATGATTAATTAAGGTGCGGTAACTGACAATGGCTTGGGCTAATGTTTTATCGACTGCGATAAATCCGAGTCGAACCCCGGGATACATGATTTTTGAAAAGGTTGAAATATAGATGACCAACCCTTGAGGGTCGTCACTGGCCATTGGTGCTAAGGGTTGGCAGCGGTAGTGGAATTCATGATCATAATCATCCTCAATAATTGCTATTTGATGACTTGCTGCAATTTTGTAAATTGCCATTCGACGGGCAATGGGCAAGGTCACTGTGGTGGGGTATTGATGGAGCGGGGTTAAATAAATCATTTTAATGTGATGGGCGCTAATCGCTTGCTCTAATGAGCTGGGGATCATGCCATGTTCGTCTTGATCGATGCCAACAAGAGTGGCCCCTGAACTTAAAAAGGCGCGCCACGCCGGACGATAGCCCATCGCTTCGGTGGCAACGGCATCGCCTCTGCTTAGTAGTATTTGGGCGAGAATGTATAGCGCTTCTTGGGAGCCATTAGTGACCACGATTTCACGATGGTTTAATGAGCGTGCTCGTCGTAGGTATATTTTTATCTGCTTGATTAATGGTTCAAACCCTTGGTTGTTGCCATAATTCAAGCTGACCAAATCTGGGCGACTCATCGCATCATTTAAATGGTTTTTAAATTCCTTAAAAGGAAATAGGTTTATATCAGGATTACCGCCGGCAAAGTTATATTGAAAGTTGGCGGCAATGTTTTTCTCGGTCGGGAATAAGGTTTTAGTAAAACGCCACTGAAACGGTGTGCTGTTATTTGTAACCTCTGCGCTGTGGGTGCTGGTTTCGATGGGCAGCGCTCGGTTGACAAAATAGCCACGTCGCTCAATCGATTCGATCCAACCTTCGGCGATGAGCTCTGCATAGGCGGCCATGATGGTGTGGCGATTTGTGTTGAGTTGAGCCGCTAGTTCTCGTGCCGACGGTAATTGTTCACTAGGAAGCACTTGGCAATGCCTGATTGCATCACGTAGCGCGGCGCTAATTTGCAAATACTTTGCGCCATTTCGTGACTCAAGTGATAAGTTAAGTTGCTTCACTGGTCTAGTGCTTTTGTTTAGTTTGGTTATTTAAAATATACCAGTAGTGGTCACAATGATTCAAATTATTTTATTTGAGGTTTAAATCATGAAACAACCACGTTCGATTACGTTAAGCAGTGACAAGGTAAAGTTAGAGCCGTTATCAATGGATCATTTACCGTCGTTTTATCAGGCAGCAAAAGATCCACAATTATGGACTTGGGTTAAGTATCACCATTGTTGTGATTTATCCACGACGAAAGCTTGGCTGCAATTAGCACTAGATAAAGTTGAAACGGGTCAGCATGTTGCTTTTGTTATTATCGATCTAGATTCAGGTCAATTGGTTGGCAGCACTCGATACTGCAGCATTGATTTGGAAAACAGTGGTATTGAAATTGGTTTCACTTTTATTGACCCAGCGTTTCAGCGCAGTTATATAAATACTCATGCTAAATATTTATTGCTTAAACATGCCTTTGAGCAATTGGGGGCAATTAGAGTACAATTTAGAGCCCATCAACAAAACCATCAGTCTCGTCAGGCGATCTTGCGACTCGGTGCAAGTTTTGAGGGAGTTATTCGTCACCAGCGTATTTTAGTGAATGGCGATATTCGAGATACGGCGCAATTTAGTATGATTGATCGAGAATGGCTGCTAATAAAATCTCAGCTACTCGCGCGGGGTGGCGATAAATTACCAATCGATTACCTTCCGCTCATTAAACAAAATCCATTAGCACAAATTATGCTGGTTAGCACTGAGCCGTTAGCGAAAAAAATAACTTATATTCCCTTGGTTTATGATCAGAAAAGAGGGCGATTAACCGGGCATATTTCAGTACAAAATTCCCTCATGGCAGCATTGAATGATCATCCTGAACTGGTTGTCGTATTTTCAGGTGATAACGGTTATGTGTCACCGAGCATTACCAACGAGCTTGTGGTGCCCACTTGGAATTACCAAGTGGTTCACCTAACTGGACGATTAAGCTTTATGGCCGATGATGACCCCGAACTAAAGTATCAACTGTTGATGCAGCAAATCAGCTGTTTTGAGGCTTCTGATTGGAAATTACAGCCATCGGTAACCACCGATGCAATGCTTAAGCATATTCGTTGTTTCGAAATTTCAATCATTGACGCTTGTCATCGTTTTAAATTGAGTCAAAATAAGTCCAATGACACCATTATGGCTATTGCACAACATTTTGAGTCGGTTGGCCAATTACAGTTTGCTAACGACCATCGAGGTGAAATAATATAATGTATCCAATTTAACTTTAGAGTGTATCAATCATGAAGCAGCAATATATCATCAACGATCTTTATTGCCAGGATCTTAATTTTACTGTGCCAGTAGATTATCAGGATCCATCAAGTGCAAGCCTTAGTATTTTTGTGAGAGAAGTGGCGAGTAAAGAAGGGATGACGAATGAATATCCTTACTTAGTCTATTTTCAAGGTGGCCCAGGTTTTGGTGCTGGTCGCCCGACGGGGCTTGATGGTTGGATTAAAGCCGCCTCACAACATTATCGTATTCTGCTGTTAGATCAACGAGGAACCGCCAAAAGTAGCCCCGTGACCGCGCAAACTTTAGCGAGCTTTAGTACTGCGGAGCAACAGGCGGAGTATTTAGCGTTGTTTCGGGCTGATAATATTGTGCGCGATGCTGAGTTGATTCGCCAACAGTTAATTGGCGAGAAAACGTGGACGATTTTAGGGCAAAGCTTTGGTGGGTTTTGTGTGTTGCGTTATTTATCGAGTGCGCCTCAGGGCTTAACACAGGCTTTTATTACCGGTGGCTTACCTTCACTGACTCGGGAAGCAACAGATGTTTACCGCGCGACTTATCAGCGAGTCGAGACTAAAAACAATCAGTTTTTCGAGCAATTTCCACAGGCTTATCAATATGCCAAAGCGGTCGCTGATCATTTGATGGTTAAGCAAGAGGTTTTTCCAAATGGCCAAGTACTAACCGTAGAATACTTTCAGTTATTGGGGATAAATCTTGGGGTTACCGGCGGTCATGAAGCCTTATTTTATCTATTGGAACAAGCGTTTGTTGAAGTCGATGGCAAACAAGAACTCAGTTATGTGTTTAAGCATCAGATGATGAATATGTTGGATTATGACACTAACCCTATTTTTGCGATCTTGCATGAATCAATTTATTGTCAGCAATCGTCTTCGCAATGGGCGGCCCATCAGGTACGCCAACAAGAAGGTGCAGCATTTAATTATACTGGTGGTGAACAACAATTCTTGTTTACCGGCGAAATGGTTTTTCCGTGGATGTTTGATCAATTGGTTAATTTAATTCCACTACAACAAGCGGCTGATTTATTAAGCGAGAAAACAGATTGGCCAGTGTTGTACGATCTTGAGCAGCTTAAAAATAACACCGTGCCAGTGGCAGCCGCCATTTACTTTAATGATATGTATGTTGATATTAATTATAGTCTTGAAACGGTTGCGACTATTGGCCAAATCAAAACTTGGGTTTCAAGTGATTATGAACATAATGGTATTCGAGTCGATGGTGAGCTTATTTTTAATAAATTACATCGTTTAATTAACTAATTGGTTTGAATTTGTTTTTGGTGCGATAACTAAATTCACCGGAGGCAATGAGATCATCAATACTTTGTGGTTTGCCAAAAAAGTAACCTTGATAAAACTGACATTGGTGCTGCTTTAAAAATTCAAATTGTGACTCTCTTTCAATGCCTTCAGCAATCACATCGATTTTGAGGGCATTGGTCATGATTAATATCGCACTGACGATAGAGGCATCATCGGAATTTTCACTTAAGTCATTAATGAATGATTTATCTATTTTGACCGTATCGATTGGAAGTTGTTTGAGATAAGTTAATGATGAGTACCCGGTGCCAAAGTCATCGAGTGAAAAATTGATATCAAGTTTGCGTAATTCGGTCATTTTCTGGGTGATGTCTTCAATATCACTAATAATTTCTTCTTCAGTTATCTCAAGTACTAACTGAATTTTTGAGAGATCGTAATTGACGATTATTTCACTAATTTGCGTCACAAAATCTGGTTGTAAAAAATGACTTGGACTGATGTTGATCGCCACTTTGATTTTGCGGTCAGGATCATTGCGATTATAAATATTGCAGCACTGCTGACAGGTAAGGTGTAAAATGTAACGGCCTAATTGGTCGATAACGCCAATCTCTTCAGCCAAGGCAATAAATTCATCGGGTGAGACAATGCCCAAAGTTGGGTGCTTCCAGCGTAAAAGCGCTTCAAAGCCAATGATATTTTTGCTGTTATCAACTTGTGGTTGATAGTGTAAAAATAGCTCTTTATTTTGAATGGCTTGATGTAATTCAAAAGCTTGACCTAAACGCTTTTGAGCTTTTTTCTGCATCTCTGGCTGAAAGAATGAGAACAAGCCTTTACCTTTATCTTTGGCATCATAAACTGCAATATCAGCCTGTCTTAACAAGTCTTCTGCTTTGAGCATTGAGTCGTAATAAAAAACAGATATCCCAATACCAGCAGATAATTTAAGGTGTTGACCGTCAACTTTCAATGGTGCGCTGATAATATCGAGCATCGTGGTGGCCGTGTTGTAGCTATTGAGTTCGATGTCCTGTAAATCGCCGGGTAAGTCGGGTAGCACTAATAAAAATTGATTACCACTGAGTCGGCATAAAAAATCTTGGCTGCGATAGTTAAACGCTAAACGTTTAGCGACGGCGATGAGAACTTTGTCGCCGAAACTATGGCCTAATGAGTCGTTGATTGCTTTGAAATTATCAATGTCGATGAGAAATATCGCGTGATATTTTTGTTGTTCCAATCCTTGGTTTCGTTTCTTTTCATGACGTAGATATTCAAGTAACGCATATCGATTCGGTAGTTGAGTTAAGGCGTCTTGACGTCGTTGATGATCTAACTGTAATTGGGTTTTTTCACGTTGTTCAATTTCGATTTTAAGCTGTTGGTTGGCTTCTTGAAGTTCAATGGTGCGTAAATTGACTAAACTTTCTAGCTTGTTATTTAGTTTTGATAAGCTGTCTTTGCTGATCTTAGCTTCAAGAATTATTGGCAACAAGCGCTCAAACCCGAACGCTAACAGCAAAAATCCTAACAATGAGCAAATGAATTGGCCAAACGTTGTGTCTACGATTATATTTTCAAGTGTTTTAATTGTTTCATAATGATTGGTAAATTCAATGAAAAAACCTAAAGACAGAATCGAAAACCCAGCTAATACTAGCTTGGTGCCTGAGTGATTCATTATTTTAAAACGCTGAGCGGATCGATATAGAATGAGACAAATGCTGATCGATGTAACGGCGATGAGTGTTTCAATGAGTATTTCAGTCATTTCCCTACGAACTCGATAATTAATCTTCGATTGAATTGGTCAAATAATAGTAGGGGTATAAAAACAAAATAGCCAGTTAAACTTCACTGGCTATTCCTAAATACACTATGATTAAACGATCTTTTTCATTGCAGACATGTGGCCGCGCAAGGTGTTTCCGATTTTCTCAACACTATGATTACGTAGTGCATCGTTAACGGCAATCAGCTGAACGTTATCAACGCCGTTGCTGTTGTTACCCAAGCCTTTACCTATAACATCAATGTTAATGCGGCTCATAAAATCTTGTAGCAATGGCAAGCACGCGTGATTGTACAGGTAACAACCATATTCGGCGGTGTCGGAAATGGTTGCATTCATTTCATATAATTTTTTGCGGGCAATAGTATTGGCGATTAACGGAGTTTCATGAAGTGACTCATAATAAGCAGACTCTTCTTTAATACCAGCGGCAACCATTGTTTCATAAGCGAGTTCAACACCGGCACGAACCATCGCCACCATTAAAATACCGTTGTCGAAGTATTCTTGCTCAGAAATCTCGATGTCAGCTGCTGTTTGTTTCTCAAAAGCAGTTTCGCCAGTTTCTTTACGCCAGGTCAGTAATTTAACGTCATCTTCGGCCCAATCACTCATCATGCCTGATGAGAATGCACCACCCATAATGTCATCCATGTGCTTGTTGTACAGTGGACGCATGATCTGTTTTAATTCTTCACTTAATTCAAAAGCTTTAATTTTTGCTGGGTTTGAAAGGCGATCCATCATATTGGTCACGCCGCCATACTTAAGCGCTTCAGTTACTGTTTCCCAACCGTATTGAATCAGTTTTGCTGCATAACCCGCATCAATACCTTGTTCGACCATTTTGTCGAAACATAAGATCGAACCCGTTTGTAACATGCCACACAGAATGGTTTGTTCACCCATTAAGTCAGACTTTACCTCAGCGATAAAAGACGACATTAGCACACCCGCTTTGTGTCCACCGGTACCAGCGGCATATGCTTTTGCTAATGCTAAACCGTTGCCTTGAGGGTCGTTGTCTTCATGAACGGCGATTAATGTTGGTACACCAAAGCCGCGTTTGTATTCTTCGCGAACCTCGGTACCAGGACACTTAGGTGCGACCATGATAACGGTTAAATCTTCGCGAATTTTCATTCCTTCTTCAACAATGTTAAAGCCATGAGAATAGGTTAAGCAAGCACCTTGCTTCATTAACGGCATTACCGCTTCAACCACTGACGTATGCTGTTTATCCGGGGTTAAATTTAATACTACATCAGCTTCTGGGATTAGCTGTTTGTAGGTGCCAACAACAAAACCGTTCTCGGTCGCGTTTTTCCATGACTGTCGCTGCTGTGAGATCGCATCGGCACGTAAGGTATACGATACGTCTAAGCCGCTGTCACGTAAGTTAAGACCTTGATTTAAGCCCTGGGCACCACAGCCAATAATGACTAATTTTTTTCCAACCAGTGCTTGAACGCCATCGCTAAATTCTGATATGTCCATGAAGTCACACTTGGCCAATTGTGCTAGCTGTTCCCGAAGAGGCAAGGTGTTGAAGTAATTATTAGCCATGATGAGTTCCTAAATAATTTATAAATAATGGATCACGTAATGTGATGATGCATTTACCATAAAATAAATATTGCCTTGCGTAAAATGATATATATGGGCTACTGTGTTGCATTATTTGCAACATAAACTCGGGTGTGATGGATAATCGACAGTTAAAGATGTTTTTGGCGTTGGCACAATCACTGCATTTTGCGCAGGCTAGTGAGGCCTGTCATGTCAGTGCATCAACCTTAAGTCGAAATATTCAGAGTTTAGAGCAGCGATTAGGGGTGATGTTATTTGAACGAGACAATCGTACGGTAACACTAACCCATCATGGTCAACTCTTCGTGCAATATGCCGTGACGTCTTTGGCGCAATGGGATTTATTTAAAACTAGCTTAAACGTTCATCAAAATGAATTATTAGGTGAGCTCAAACTCTATTGCTCGGTTACCGCGAGTCATAGTTTTTTACATCAAATTTTATCCCGTTATCGTCAACAATTTCCGCGGGTTGAAATTAAATTACGTACCGGCGATGTCGCGATGTCGGTTAGTCGAATTATCAATGAACTCGAAGATATGGCTATTGCGGCCAAGCCTGATGTTATGCCAGCGGGTCTGGCATTTCAAACAATAGGCCTATCGCCGTTGGTGTTTATTGCTCCAACCAAACGTTGTGAAGTGCAGGCGCAAATCGCTAGTCACCCGGCTGCTTTTATGCCATGGTCTGAGTTACCGATGATTGTGCCTGAACAGGGCATTGGTAGAAAGCGATTAGACCAATGGTTCAAGCGTAAAAACGTTCGTCCACTCATTTATTCGGAAGTAGCAGGCAATGAAGCGATAGTTAGCATGGTTAGTTTGGGCTTTGGTATTGGTGTTGTCCCAAAAATTGTATTAGATAATAGTCCGCTCCAACATTTAATCCAGGTGTTGAGCGTGTCGCCTGAATTAGCCCCCTTTGAAGTGGGTATTTGTACCTTAAAGAAACGTTTAAAAAATCCATTAATCAATTCCCTATGGCAGGTGACCAAAGAAGGTATTGATAAAAATTAATAGAGGTTAGCGATGAAAAAACATAAGAATGAAGATAAGTTATTTAAAGCCGCGATGGAAATCGGTGCCGGCTATGCTAAAAAGCGCGGCTATGCTGATTTTGACAAAGGGGTCTCGAATAAAGATAAAGTGGAATGTATCTATCGATTGCTGGTGACAGACAAGTTAATCAAACCTTTACCGACTGATAAAGAAGATGGTCCTAATATAAAACATCGGTTAGTTTTATGGTTAATTGCTCAATTACCTGATAATCATCCGCTTTTAGATTGAAATGTTTGTCTCATCGAATGTTGACTAGTGTTCGTAGGCGTATTATCTTAGTTTAGGTTTAGTCGTTTATTTTTTTAATAGGATTGAAATGATATGGGCTCAGAAACACAACATGTTCCCCGTCAAGAAGAGGATCAAGCGCCCCTTTCTTTAGCTGAAAATTTTCATAAATATTTTCGAGTGCGTTTTGCTAACACCAAAGAGCTTAGACAAGCGGTGTTCAAAATCCGTCATGAGGTCTATTGTCAAGAGTTGGGTTGGGAAGCGCAGAAAACAGATGCGATGGAAGTTGACGAATACGATAATTATTCCTATTACTGCCTATTAGAACATATTACGACTAAAACGTTTGCTGGTTGTATTCGGATTGTTATTCCTCCTGTGAATGATAAAACCTTAAAAACGCCATTTGAAGATCATTGTTTAGAAAGTATTCGCCTTGATGTCGTGGATTTAAGCGGCTACTCAAGAGGTAGTTTTGGTGAAATTTCTCGACTGGCGGTACCAGATAGTTTCCGTCGTCGCCGTAATGAAGCTAATCAACCTTTTATTGTTAATGAGATTGATGGTGACGTTGGGTATGTATTTACCGAAGAAGAGCGTCGAAACTTTCCAAATATTGCGATTGGCCTGTATTTGGCCGCGTTGAAGTTACTGAACTCTTGCCACCATGATGCGGCATTTGTGATGATGGAACCAAAATTACGACGACGTTTAAATCGTTTTGGTTTTTCCTTTGAACAAGCTGGTGATGTGATTGACTATCATGGTGACCGTGCCTTGTTTTATTTACCAGCCGATAAATTTTATGCCGATTTAAACCCAGAATTGTTGGAGTTATATCATGGCATTTCAACCACGTTGGATCAGCAACTGAAAATGATCCCTTATGCCGATCCTACTGATAGATAGTTATTCCGTGGCTAGAATCGCAATACCTTGGCGGTAGCCGATACCGCCATTACCATGGACTAAACCAAATTGCTGTGGACTATCCATTAATTGATGGTACATGGTAATTAAGCCATTGAGCGCTGGGTTATTCCATGGTGCTCTGGCCAAGTTCATCCCACCGGTTACCGTGATTAAATGTTGATTTAAAAATTCAGGTATTTGCGATAATGAGGTGACCATTCCGGTATTGATCAAAAAAGCCAAAGGCACAACCGGATAACAAGTATAAACTTCCATCAACGCGTTGTTATCAGAGACTAGTTGCTTAAAATTTACGGCTGCTTGCTGGCATGCCGCTTGGTAAGCAGCTTGTAAATGTTGATACTGTGCGATTAACGCTAACTGCTTTGGTTCATCAATATCTAATAACCCCAATCCAATCCCTGCGACATTAACAACAGTAGATGGTTTAAGGTTTAACCGTTCAACTAAATTTGTGCTACATAATAATAAACGACCATTAAAATCAACCAAAGGGTTGGCGCAATCAACCCCACGAAATAGCTCCGTCACATGATTAAACCATTTAGCTGCTGGTGGCGAAAAGTGAGCGCGTTGTTGTTGGTGGGCAAGTGTGTGGCTTTGGCTGTAGTTTTCAAAAAGTGCTGAGGCCAGTGTTAAAAATTGTTGGTCGTTTGTATGATGTTGCCCAATAAATTGCTGAGCTAATTGATTATAAAGATCGGCAATGGAAGTTTCTGGATCATAAATTGACATCAGTTGATGGCGTTGGTCGCGATCATAACCAGTTTTTAATGGATCAAAACCACTGATGATAATAGCCTCATGTCCTTGGTTGAGCAGTTCTTGAGCGCGGTGCAGTGCTTGAATTGGGGCACAACCACTACGAAAATGATTTTTTTCTAGCTCACTGAACCAATCGATCGCTAACGGATCAATGGTTAAAATTGTCGGCTTAACTCCTAACTCTGAGATTGCTGAAAGACACTGGTCATAATATTTCTTATGGCTTGCTACTCGCCGATTATTATCTTGATCTATATCGGAAAATCCAGAAATTATATTTAATGTTAACATCAGTTTTTACTCCTTTTCTTTTTATAATCTTTATGTGAGCTGAGAAAATCTATTTTAGAGAGGATATCGACTCAGTCAATAATTGATGGCGTTTTTCAAGTAGAGTGCAGGGATAACTGGTCTTTAGAGGCTTGCAATAATAAAGCGGGATGTTAACTTTAGTATAAAAGAAGCTTTTAATTTTATTTAAAATGAAAATCCATAACATGGACGGTTTAATGCCAACACAGCAAGATGATAGTACCAATAAAATTATTGATACGACCAACTACCAATTACTGATGAAACAGTTAATTTCAATACCGGTTACCCATTGTTTTTCAATGATGGCCGAACATTTAGCGAAGATGCTTAATGTTCGTTTTGTGATTATTTCTGAATGTTATGATATGAGCTCCGATGTGGTTAAATCATTGGCATTTTGGAATACTGATCGGATTGTCCAAAATATTGAATATGATATTAAAGGTACCCCCTGTGAATTGATGTTTTCTGGGCAGGATTATTACCATGCTGATGATGCACAATCCATCTTTCCCGCCGATCCATTTTTTATTCAACACAACATCACGTCTTATATGGCGGTACCAATCCGAAGCACTAATGGCGAGATTATTGGCTTCATTGCGGTGATGGATTCTGAAACTATCGATAATAATATCAGCACTTTGCGCACTATTTTACTCTCCTATGCCGCGCGCACAGGAGTGGAAATTGAACGTTGCCGCACTCAAAACTCGATTGATGCCTTAACGAGAGGGTACCGCTTACCAATTGGTGATGATTTTTTTCCGCAGCTAGCGAAGATTATTGGTGATATATTTGATGTTGATTATGCCTTAATTGGTCGGTTGTCGGTTAATCAACAAATGATAAAATCTCATGCGGTTTATCACCGTGGTGAATTTTTAGAGCCAATCGAATATCCAGTGGCTAATACACCCTGCGAAACGGTGATAAAGCAACAATCAAGATCGTATCCTACTGACGTTCAAACACTGTTTCCTGAATTTAAATTATTGCAATATACTAATGCTAGCGGTTACATTGCGACGCCTCTCTTTGATTCAAATAATAATCCACTTGGCTTAATTATTATTGTCAATAAAAAGCCGATTCATCAGGCGAGTCGAATATTGCCCATATTGGAAGCGTTTGCCCAGAGGGCATCCTATGAAATTGAGCGACAAAAAAATAAAGATTTTGTGAAATATTATCATGAAATACTCTCATCATCAGATGATTTAATGGCATTTATTGATACTAATTACAGATATCAGGCATTGAATAGGGCGTATTGTCAAAAGTTTAATAAAACGATGGAGCAAATCCTATACCATACGGTGGCCGAACTTCATGGTGATAAAGTTTTTTACGGTGGATTAAAAAAGAGTTTAGATGCCTCACTGCTGGATGGTAAGTCATCTGTGACTGAGTTTACTAGATCGGGTCCCAATGGTAAGCCATTGTGGATTCAAGGGAAACATAACCCTGCATTTGATGCCGATGGTAATATTATTGGTGTTGCGGTGACGGCTCGCGATATAACGCCGCTTAAATTAATTCAACAAGCATTAGCCACCAGTGAGCAGCGCTTACAGTCGATGTATGATGACACGCCATCAATGTTCTTTACCATCAATGAAGAGTCTATTATTACCTCGGCCAACGTCTTTGGCGCTCAAGAACTTGGTTATCAGGTCGAAGAACTGATCGGTCGTGATGTTATTGAGCTATATCAACATGAGGATCAAGAAAAATTAGTTGGTTATATCAATAATTGTGTATTAGAGCAGCAAAGGGTCCACAGTTGGGAATTACGAAAAATCCATAAGTCAGGTAAGGTGATCTGGGTTAAGGAGTCGGCTCGAGTTGTCGAAAAACCGATGCAGAAAATTCAGTTGTTTATTGTCTCCGAAGACATTTCTGAAAAACATAAACTGTCGCAGAAACTGACCTACCAAGCTTCCCATGATTCCTTGACTGATTTATTAAACCGTCATGAATTTGAGCGGATTTTACAAGCGTTGCTCGACAACAGCAGTGAAAAAGACACTGAGCATATTTTATGTTTTCTCGATTTAGATCAGTTCAAATTGGTCAATGACTCATGTGGTCATTTAGCCGGAGACATTTTACTTAAAAACATTGCTGAAATACTAAAACTGAAAGTGCGTAAGAGCGATGTAGTGGCACGACTCGGCGGTGATGAATTTGCAATTTTAATGGAATTTTGCTCTTTAAAACAGGCCATTAATATTGCAGATGCTATTCGTCAGCTGATTCACGATTATAAGTTTATTTGGAAGAACACCAGCTATTCAATCGGGGTCAGTATTGGTGTCGCGATTATTAACAGCGAGACCGATACTATCACTAAAATCATGAGCGCTGCCGATGAGGCTTGTTATACGGCGAAAGAAGCAGGCCGTAATCGGGTTAATATATATCAAGAAAGCAATCAGGACATTAGTCGCCGTCGTGGTGAATTGGCTTGGGCGACGCGGATAAAAGACGCGATATGGGAAAATAAATTTTGTCTATATGCTCAAAAGATTTCGGCAATAGGCCCTAACAATGAAAAGCCAAGTTATGAGCTATTAATTCGTTTGCATGATGGCGGCCGAGTGATATTACCCGATGCCTTTTTGCCCGCGGCAGAGAGATACCATTTGTCGACTCGGATTGATGAATGGGTGGTCTTAAATGCGTTTAGGTGGTTAGCTAGCCCGGCGAGTCAGATCGATGAAATGGCTCATTGTGCGGTGAATTTGTCGGGATATTCACTCAGCGACGAAGATTTTTTAGAATATGTGATTTTTCAGTTCGAGCGCTACGGTCTTCCTGGGGATAAGATATGTTTCGAAATAACAGAAACAGCCGCTATTTCAAATTTAGCGGGTGCGACTCGTTTTATTGATGAATTTAAAAAACGGGGCTGTTTATTTGCCCTCGATGACTTTGGCAGTGGTGTGTCGTCGTTTGGCTATTTAAAGAATTTACCGGTAGATTTTGTTAAGATTGACGGTTGTTTTGTCACGGATATGGCAAACGATGCCATTGATTATGCGATGGTCCGGTCGATTAACGAGATAGCTCATGTCATGAATAAAAAAACCATTGCGGAATATGTTGAAAATGCAGCGACCTTAGAATGCCTTGAGCAAATCGGCGTTGATTTTGCCCAAGGACATTATATTGGCTTACCAGAAATAATTAACCAAGGTTAATTAAAAACTAGCGAGCATATTCGGTAAAATTAAATGATTTAAAGCGGCCTGCTTTAATAGGGTGGTCGCATTTTCAATATCTGGCGAGAAGTAGCGATCTTTATCGTAAAAATCAACTTCTTCACGCAGAATTAATTTAGCTTCTTCAATTTTTGCAGTCGATAACAATGGCGCTCTAAAATCCATGCCTTGGGCAGCTGCTAAGTATTCAATGGCCAATACGCCACGGGTATTTTCGCTCATATAGCGTAAACGACGTGCCGCAAACGTAGCCATAGAAACATGATCTTCTTGGTTGGCACTGGTTGGTAAGCTATCAACGGATGCCGGGTGAGCCAATGATTTGTTTTCGCTGGCGAGTGCAGCACTCGTTACCTGTGCAATCATAAAGCCAGAGTTAATACCGCCATTATCGACTAAAAATGCCGGTAATTTACTAATGCTGCTATCGATCAATAACGCCATACGACGCTCTGACATTGAGCCTATTTCAGCAATCACTAAGGCTAAGTTATCCGCAACAAAAGCGACTGGCTCTGCGTGGAAGTTACCGCCAGAAATAATATCGCCTTCATCAGCAAAGACTAATGGGTTATCCGTTACCCCGTTTGCTTCGACCCGTAATACTTCAGCGGCATGACGTAACTGCGTTAAGCAAGCACCCATCACTTGAGGTTGGCAACGTAAGCTATAAGGGTCTTGCACTTTGTCACAGTTTTGATGTGACTGACATAGTTCACTACTGTCCGTTAGCAAGTCGCGATAAATAGCGGCAGCATCTATTTGACCCTGCTGACCACGTACAGCATGAACACGAGCATCAAATGGGCTGCGAGAGCCTAAGGCTGCTTCTACGCTCATCGCACCAATCACACTGGCACTGGCATACAGATCTTCAGCATGGAACAAGCCTTCCAAGGCTAAAGCGGTAGAGGCTTGTGTACCATTAAGTAATGCTAATCCTTCTTTAGCGATCAGGATCATTGGCTCGAGACCGGCTATTTTTAAGCCTTCAGTTGCTGGCATCAGTTGGCCTTTGAAGCGTACTTCTCCTTCGCCTAATAACGCTGCACTCATGTGTGACAGTGGTGCTAAATCACCCGATGCACCCACCGAACCTTTTTCCGGTACGCAAGGATAGACCTGAGCACTGACCAATGTCATTAATGCTTCAATAACGACTAAGCGGATCCCTGAAAAACCCCGTGCTAATGAGTTAATCTTTAATGTCATCATTAAACGTACCGTAGCATCGCTCATGTATTTACCGGTACCGGCAGAATGCGATAGTACAATCGAACGCTGTAACTCTTCGAGTTTGTCTTTCGGAATACGAGTATTTGCTAATAAGCCAAAGCCAGTATTAATCCCATAAACGACGCGATCTTCAGCAATGATATCTTGTACCACAGCAGCACTTTTATTAATGGCCGCGGTCGCACTAGGAGCAAGGGATAGCGAGATCGGATGACGACTAATGTGTCTTAACTGACTTAAGGTCAAGAGACCTGGGGTAATTTGTAATTTATCCATTATTTTTCTACTTGTTGATTAATCATTGGAAGATCTAAACGTTGTTCAGCGGCGCACTTGCGCGCTATTTCATAACCGGCATCGGCATGACGCATGACGCCCGTTGCCGGATCGTTCCACAGCACACGGCTGATCCGTTCGCCAGCTTCGTCGCTGCCATCAGCGACAATGACGACGCCAGAGTGTTGGCTAAAGCCCATACCGACACCGCCACCATGGTGTAATGATACCCAAGTTGCGCCACTGGCCGTGTTTAATAAGGCATTCAGTAATGGCCAATCTGACACTGCGTCAGAGCCATCAAGCATCGATTCTGTTTCACGATTCGGTGAAGCTACCGAGCCAGAGTCTAAATGATCGCGACCAATAACCACTGGTGCAGATAATTCACCACTCTTAACCATCTCGTTGAATGCTGTCGCTAAACGGGCGCGGTCTTTTAAACCAACCCAACAAATACGGGCTGGTAGTCCTTGGAATTGAATACGCTCGCGCGCCATATCAAGCCAGTTGTGAAGGTGTGGGTTATCAGGGATCAGCTCTTTGACTTTTTGATCGGTTTTATAAATATCTTCAGGATCACCAGACAGAGCAACCCAACGGAATGGACCAATGCCTTCACAGAATAACGGACGGACATAAGCGGGAACAAAACCTGGGAAATCAAACGCATTTTCAACACCCGCTTCATAGGCCATTTGGCGAATGTTATTACCATAATCAACCGTCGGCGCACCACGTTGTTGAAAAGTCAGCATAGCCTTAACTTGGACTGCCATTGAGTCTTTAGCGGCTTTAACCACACCGGCTTCATCGACTAGGCGTTGTTTAGCGGCATATTCCATGGTCCAGCCCTGTGGTAAATAACCATTAAGTGGATCATGGGCGCTGGTTTGGTCGGTTACTATATCGGGAGTGACATTACGAGCAACTAAGTCACTAAACACATCGGCGGCGTTACCGACTAAGCCGACTGAAATTGCTTCACCTTGGGCAATAGCGTCGTTAATGAAGGTTAATGCTTGGTCGAGGCTGGTGGCTTTTTTATCGACGTAGCCCGTTTCTATCCGGTAATCAATGCGAGTTTCATCGACATCGATCGCTAACATACAATAACCTGCCATGGTCGCTGCTAATGGCTGTGCACCACCCATACCACCGAGGCCACCGGTTAAGATCCATTTGCCCTTAGCTTGTCCGTCGAAATGTTGACGTGCCATTTCCACGAAAGTTTCGTAGGTGCCTTGAACAATGCCCTGAGAGCCAATATATATCCAAGAACCTGCGGTCATTTGGCCATACATCATTAACCCTTTACGGTCTAATTCGTTAAAATGCTCCCAGTTAGCCCAGTTAGGGACTAAGTTTGAATTAGCAATTAACACGCGCGGTGCATTGGTGTGTGTCTTGAATACGCCGGCGGGTTGTCCTGATTGCACCAGCAACGTTTCATCATCTTCTAAACGTTGCAGTGTTTCAATAATTTTGTCATAACATGCCCAATTACGAGCTGCACGACCAATCCCACCATAAACCACTAACGATTGTGGGTGTTCCGCAACCATGGGGTCGAGATTATTCATGAGCATCCGCATGGGTGCTTCGGTAAGCCAGCTTTTACAAGTTAACGTAGTGCCTGTTGGCGCGTGAATCACGCGACTGTTATCGATTCTATTATCATTACTCATAGCTAATGATCCTTAAATTATGTCGAAACGTTGAAGCGGCCACCTAATCTAAAGCGACTGCTTGGATGGATTAATCGCGCAAAACTTACCACGCCTTTAGAGCTAAACGTCCGACGTTTTATCTCAAGGCAAGGCTCATTGGGTGCAAGTTGTAATTGGTTGATGATTTCTTGTACAGGCATTGTTGCTTCAATAATATGTTCAGCCTCGGTCAGAGGTGCTGCTTTGCTTAATATTTCATGGGGCGTTAAGCAGTTAAAATCATTGGTTAAGTAGTTTGGCACCATGGCAGGATTGACATAACGGTGCTCTAGTTGGACCGGTAGTTTGTTCTCTAAGTGAATGAGAGATGAAAAGTAAACCGTGTCACCTGCTGTAAGGCCTAAGGTGATTGCGACTTCTTGATCGGCCTCACGCTGTTCGAGCAGTAAAATTTTGACTGAATATTGATGACCACGTTGGCGGATTTCATCACTAATATTTTTAATTTCTAATGCTGACGATTGTGATTTTAGGGTGGCAACAAAAGTTCCTCGACCTTGACTACGCACTAATACGGCGGTGTCACATAATTCGGTGAGTGCGCGCCGAGCAGTCATACGGCTGCAATTAAATTGCTGGGCAAGGGCATTCTCCGATGGTACTTTAGAATTCTCTGGCCACACTGACATTTCAATTTGGCGATAAATGAATTGTTTAATTTGTTCGAATTTAGCAATGGCCATCGGGTTAGCTTGAGGTTAATTATAAGATGCTTTATAAAATCTCACATTAAACTTGTATATACAAGTGCTGGCGGGTATTATTTATTCAAATTTTTGATAAATAAAAAATAGGTTTTTTATGTCTATGATAAATAACACTGAATTCGATAGCGTCTGGCTTGATGTTAATCTTGCCACTATCAATAATGATGATTATGGGATCATAGAAAATGCTGCCATTGCGATTAAAGATGGCAAAATTGCCTGGCTTGGCCCTAGAGCGAAACTGCCATCATTCGATGTGTTAGCGACCCCGACTTATCAAGGTAAGGGCGGTTGGATAACCCCTGGTTTAATCGATTGCCATTCTCACCTGGTGTATGGTGGTAACAGAGCCAGTGAATTTGAGATGAGGCTCGAGGGTGCAAGTTATCAAGATATTGCCAATGCTGGTGGCGGGATTGTGTCTACGGTGAAAGCGACACGTCAAGCCGATGAAGAAACGCTTTACGTGGGGGCTAAAAATAGATTGAATGCCTTGATGAAAGAGGGAGTCACCACGGTTGAGATTAAATCAGGTTATGGTTTAGATACCGCGACTGAAATAAAAATGTTACGGGTCGCTCGGTTATTAGCACAACATCATCCGGTCGATATTAAAACGACATTTTTAGGGGCACATGCTTTACCGCCTGAGTTTAAAGATGCTCCCGAAGCTTATATCGATTTAGTCTGCGGTGAAATGATTGAGCAAGTGGTTGCTGAAAACCTGGCGGATGCAGTTGATGCGTTTTGTGAATCTGTTGGTTTTAGCCTAGCGCAAACTAAACGGGTATTTGATGCGGCTCAAAAGCATAATTTACCGATTAAACTCCATGCTGAGCAGATGTCTAATTTGGGTGGCAGTGAGTTAGCGGCTAGCTATCAAGCATTGTCGGTTGATCATATTGAATATCTGGATGAAGAGGGAGTTAAGGCGATTGCTGCATCTGGCACCGTTGCGGTTGTGCTACCAGGGGCTTTTTATTTTTTACGAGAAACCAAACTACCGCCTTTTGATTTGTTGCGTCAATATAAGGTGCCAATGGCTATCGCTACTGATTCGAATCCCGGTTCTTCACCATTATGTTCATTACAATTAATGCTCAACATGGCATGCACTCTGTTTCGAATGACCCCCTTTGAGGCCTTAGCTGGAGTGACCATTAATGCGGCGAAAGCACTTGGAATATCTGAAAACGTTGGGTCGCTAACAGTAGGTAAGCAAGCAGATTTGGTACTGTGGGATATTGAACACCCTGCCCAGTTGTCTTATCAATTTGGGGTTAATCCATGCTTGCAAGTTATTAAAGCTGGCAAAATTGTCGGCTAATGATCATGGAATAACACTGCAATAAAACTGATAACGATCAATAATTGATAAATGTTAATAGGCTACTATGCGTAACTTGTTAGCAATAATACAATTAAAAAGGGTTGTCCCATGCTTCATTCGTTTAAAGGTGCTCGAAACTTACTGAGTTTATTTGATGATCAGCAGCAGCAGCAATTGTTAGATTCAGCCAAAACCATTCATTTGGTTGCTAATCAAATGCTGTTCACTAAAGATGATCCCGCCACTCACTTCTACCTCGTAAAGCGGGGTCAGGTTAAACTTTTTAGAGTAACACCTGCAGGTGACGAGAAAGTCTTTCATTTGTTCTCTCCGGGCGGTTGGATTGCAGAAATGGCGATGTTTTTACCAACACCTAGTTATCCGATGAATGCGCAGACCGAAGTGGCGACTGAATTGTTGGTGGTTAAACGTGAGGTGTTATTGTCGATTGTTGAGAGCTCACCGAAGCTCGCTTGCCAGTTACTCGGGTTTATGAGCACCAAAATATTCGCTTTAGTCAACAATGTCGATAAATTAACCTTCATTAATGCCAGTCAACGTTTAGTGCTGCACCTTGGTCACTTGTATCAGTTGCAAGGGGTTGACAATAATAAGGTAAAGTTGCAGGAACCGAAGCGAGTCTTGGCGAGCCAATTAAATATTACCCCAGAGACTTTTTCTCGAATTTTACGCAAATTTAAAACTCAGGGACTTATCGAGGAAAAAGGCGATTCGATAATTTTGCTCGATAAAGAAACATTATGCAGCGAAGTGGAATTAACCGCTGAGATTTTTCAGATTTAATCAGATTGGTATTAGCTATATTTAACTTGACGATATCAATTCGGTTGCGAATATAAAAAAAGGAGCCATTGGGCTCCTTTTTCATTAATAATCAATGATTACTTAGCCTTTGGGCTTTTCATTGATTTAAAGAACTCATCGTTGGTCTTAGTCATTGCTAAGCGGTCAATAAGGAACTCAGCCGCTTCAACTTCACCCATTGGATGAACGATTTTACGGATAATCCAGTTCTTTTGTAGTTCGTCAGGCTTAGTTAATAGCTCTTCGCGACGAGTACCAGAACGGGTAATATCGATAGCAGGGTAAATACGACGCTCAGCAATCTTACGACTTAAGTGCAGTTCCATGTTACCAGTACCTTTAAATTCTTCGTAGATAACTTCATCCATTTTAGAACCTGTATCGACTAACGCAGTAGCGATGATAGTTAAGCTGCCACCTTCTTCGATATTACGTGCTGCACCAAAGAAACGTTTTGGACGGTGTAGAGCGTTGGCATCAATACCACCAGTTAATACTTTACCTGATGATGGAATAACCGTGTTGTACGCACGCGCTAAACGGGTAATTGAATCAAGTAAGATAACCACGTCTTTTTTGTGCTCAACAATACTTTTGGCTTTTTCAATGACCATTTCAGCCACTTGTACGTGACGACTTGCTGGTTCATCAAAGGTAGAAGCAATAACTTCTCCCTTAACTAGGCGACGCATTTCTGTTACTTCTTCCGGACGCTCATCAATAAGCAATACCATCAGGTAAGCTTCAGGATTGTTAGTCGCGATTGATTGTGCAATGCTCTGTAGTAGCATTGTTTTACCAGCTTTTGGTGGTGCAACGATTAATCCACGTTGACCTTTACCAATCGGTGATGATAAATCAATAATACGAGCGGTTAAATCTTCTTTACTACCGTTACCACGTTCTAAACGAAAACGTTCAGTCGGGTGAATCGCCGTTAAGTTTTCAAATAAGATCTTATTACGTGAGTTTTCTGGGGTATCAAAGTTAACTTCACGTACTTTAAGTAGTGCGAAGTATCGCTCGCCATCTTTTGGCGGACGAATTTTTCCAGCGATAGTGTCACCAGTACGCATGCTGAAGCGACGAATTTGGCTAGGTGAAACGTAAATGTCATCAGGGCCAGCAAGGTAAGATGCGTCAGAACTACGTAAGAAGCCGAAGCCATCTTGTAGTATTTCTAAAACGCCGTCACCGAAGATGTCTTCTCCGCTTTTTGCATGTGCTTTTAAAATAGCGAAAATGATGTCTTGTTTACGGGCACGGGCTAAGTGGTCTAGTCCCATCGATTCGGCGATTGAGAAAAGCTCAGAAATCGTCTTTTGCTTCAGTTCGGTTAGATTCATATTTGAAGGGTCTTTAGAAAAAAGTCATTTCGACTTATTTAAATTATTGGATATAGGAGTGTCAAACTTGAGTCAGTATTGACAGGCGCGAAGTTATTTCGATGAATAAAGTAGCATCAAATTTAGATAGGGTAAAGAAATAAAGGTACATTTTAGTAAAATGTACCTTTATTAGTCATTATACTTAGATATTTTCTTCCACGAACTCAATTAATTGAGTTTTAGAAAGAGCGCCAACTTTAGTCGCTGCAACCGCACCATCTTTAAATAAAAGTAGGGTTGGAATACCGCGAATCCCATATTTAGGGGCTGTTTCGCTATTTTGGTCAACGTTTAATTTGCCAATAACTAGCTTGCCCGCTAATTCTTTTGATACTTCGTCAAGGATTGGTGCAATCATTTTACAAGGTCCGCACCATTCAGCCCAAAAATCAACTAGAACAGGAAGTTCTGACTTTAATACATCTTGTTCAAAGCTGCTGTCAGTTAGCTGAATAATAGTGTCGCTCATAATGTTCTCCGTGGAATTAAATTAATCAAAGGAATATCTCCTTCGGTATAATGCAAATATGAGGGCATTGAAGACAATGTTCAACCCCTAATTATTATTTTAATCAACTTATTTGAAACAATTCAGTTTTTTTACAAAAGACCTGATATGCTAGCCTGATGAAAAATACACACTTAACAGATACTAAATTTGAGCAGTTTGATCTGGCTGACTCGTTACAAAGCGCCTTATCTTCGGTTGGTTATACTCAATGTACACCTATTCAAGCAGAGAGTTTGCCGTTTTTATTACAAGGTAAAGATATTGCTGGCCAGGCTCAAACGGGTACTGGTAAAACATTAGCCTTTTTGGTGGCGACATTTAATCACCTATTAACTCATCCTGCTGCTGAAAATAAAAAATCAAATCAAGTACGTGCCATCATTCTGGCTCCTACGCGTGAGTTAGCGATTCAAATTCATAAAGATTCCATGCCACTAGCGAAAGCAACCGGTTTGAAATTAGCATTGGTGTATGGTGGTGATGGTTACGATAAGCAAATTGCTGATGTTCAGGCGGGTGCTGATATTGTTGTGGCAACGACCGGACGCTTAATCGATTTTATGAAGCAGGGCATTATTGATTTAAGTTGTGTTCAAGCGGCTGTATTAGACGAAGCGGATCGGATGTTTGATCTAGGATTTATTAAGGATATTCGTTATATTTTTCAGCGGATGCCTGAAGCTAAGCAACGTTTAAATATGTTATTTTCAGCGACATTATCTTTTAAGGTTCGTGAGTTAGCCTACGATAATATGAATGAGCCTGAGCACATTGAGATAGCGCCTGAACAAAAAACCTCGGCGAATGTTCAAGAGGAAATATTTTATCCATCCAATGACGATAAGATTCCATTATTGCTAACGCTAATGGAAGATGAATGGCCAGATAAAGCCATTGTTTTTGCTAATATGAAGTATCGTTGTGAAGAGGTTTGGGGCTATTTGGCCGCCGATGGTCATCGGGTTGGTTTATTGACTGGTGATGTGCCGCAGAGAAAACGCTTAAAAATTCTTGAGGAATTCACTCGTGGTGATATTGATATTTTAGTGGCGACCGATGTTGCCGCTCGTGGTTTGCATATATCTGATGTAACTCATGTCTTTAACTTCGATCTACCTGATGATGCGCAAGATTATGTGCATCGCATTGGCCGTACTGGCCGTGCTGGTGCTTCTGGCCATTCAATTAGTTTTGCCTGTGAGCAATTTGCACTAAACTTACCAGCAATCGAAGAGTATATCGCTCACCAAATTCCGGTGAGTAATTATGATCAAGATGCATTATTAACCGATATCAAAGCACCGGTTAAGCAACATCGACCACGTAAAAAAGATGGCGGCAACAAGAATTTTAGCAAGCGTCACAATGGCCCTAAAGGCCAGCATAAACGTGATCATCATCGAGAACGTCAATACTCATAATTGATGGACAACAATAACGGCACCCTGCGGGTGCCGTTTTTTTTTAAGGATAAATTAGTGACTCAATTTAGCGATTGTTATGCGGCGATAGATCTTGGTTCTAATAGCTTCCACATGATGATAGTGCGCAATGTAAATGGCGTTCCCCATACTATTGCTAAAGTTAAACGCAAGGTAAGGCTGGCTGCAGGGCTTAATCCAGCTAATGATCTCAGTTTAGAAGCCATGGAGCGAGGTTGGCAATGCTTAGCCTTATTTGCTGAGCGGTTAAGGTTAATCCCAGTAAATAATATAAAAATTGTTTCGACAGCGACTTTGCGGTTAGCCACTAATGCTCAGGAATTTTGCGATCGAGCTAATGAAATTCTTGGTCAACCTATTGATATTATTAGTGGCGATCAAGAGGCTTCACTCATTTATCATGGCATGGCAGTCACTAGTGGCGGCGAAGGTAAGCGGCTTATTATTGATATTGGTGGCGCGAGTACTGAGCTTATCTTAGGCCAGGGTTTTGAGCCGATAATATTAAACAGTTTAAATATGGGTTGTGTTAGTTGGTTAGATCGTCATTTTGGTGATCGAGCGCTTAGTGCTAGTAATTTTGAGCATGCAATTAAAGCGGCTGCTGCGGTACTCGGGCCCGTTAAATCTGATTACCTATCTCACCAATGGCAGTTATCACTCGGGGCTTCTGGTTCTATTCAAGCTGTTCAAGAGGTGTTAATTTTCCAAGGTTTGAATGAAAAAATAACCCTCGAAAAACTAGAACTGTTACTTAAACAGACCATCGACTGCGGTTGCCAGAAAAACCTTAATATTAAAGGGTTAAAAGAAGAACGTAAGCCGGTTTTTGCCAGTGGTTTAGCAATACTCATTATGTTATTTCGTGAGTTGTCTATCGATGTGATGGTGGCGTCTGGCGGCGCTTTACGTGAAGGGTTAATCGCCCAGCTAATTGCATTGCCGCAAGTGGATAACTTGGCATTAGCCACGGTCAAAACTTTACAGCAGCAATACGACATCGATATCATTCAAGCGGAGCAAGTGAGTCAAGTCGCTTTGACGCTTGCGGTGCAGTTAGGTGGCTTTAAAGATCAAGATCTCGAATTACTCAACTATAGTGCAATGTTGCATGAAATTGGTTTAACGATTCGTTATTTAGATGCGAATGAGCATGGTGGTTATTTAATTAATCACCTGACGATGCCCGGTTTTAGTATTGAGCAACAACGCCTAGTTAGTGGATTAATTGCTAATTATAAAAATTCAATTCAACTCGGTTTATTAGCCAAACAAGCTTGGTGTGGTATCGCTGTTGCGACGCGTTTGATGAATATTCTGCGCTTGGCAGTGATTATCACGGGCCGTTATCAGGGCGCGCGGGTCAAAGAGATATCCATTAGCCAGCAGGACGAGCAATTACAATTGCAGATCAGTGAAAATTTAACTAAGCATCATCCACTACTGATGGCTGAGTTAAATTTAGAATTGCAATAGCTGCAATTAACTTGCTTTAAAGCCGATTCTAAAATCTCCCCAGTGCTCGCCTTGAACAAATATCGGGACGGAAAAATCATGCATAATTTCGCCAGTATCTCGCTTGTAAGTTTGCAATAAAAATTTATCCGTATGTCGACCACAACGAATGCCGTTGGGATCGTTAAACATCCGTTTGGTGCCGTTATTTATCATAAATAATTTCACTGAATTCTTGTCGCAAGGGTTCTTGAATCGATGGTAAATTTTGGTCGGTAAAACGATCAAAGTTTGTGGTGAATTTTTTAATTTGACTTTTAGCATAAAAGAAAATAGGGGGTAGATAATTGTACTTTAGTCGGTTAATGCAAACGATTATCGTATTATAAACTGAATTTTAATAGGAAATAATGACCGCCTCATAATTTCGGATTTTTATTGACTTAATTTTTGAACAAGATATAGTTTACCCATCTAGACGGCTAAACGTCTATTTTTGTTCTAAATTGAGGTACTAAGGGAAAACTATGGCTATTCATCACGCGCAACACATCGAATCGTTTAATCAATTACCAACTGATTTAAAAAATCAGCTGGGGGTTTCATTTGAATTTTTCCCACCCTCGACTCCTGAGATGGAGCAAACCCTGTGGAATAGTGTTAAGCGGCTTGAAAGTCTTGATCCGAAATTTGTGTCGGTGACTTACGGGGCGAATAGTGGCGTGCGTGACCGAACTCATGCGGTGATTTCTAAAATTCAGCAACAAACTAATCTAATTGCTGCGCCACACTTAACTTGTATTGATGCTACGGGCCAAGAGCTTGATGATTTAGCCAAAGACTATTGGCAGCAAGGAATTAAAAGTATTGTTGCGCTGCGTGGCGATGTGCCTGATGATGCTAAAAGTGCGCCCCAGATTTATGCGGCAGACTTAGTCGCGCGATTAAAAAAAGTGGCTGATTTTGATATTTCAGTGGCTGCATATCCCGAAACTCACCCCGATGCCCGTAGTGCGCAAGCTGATATCATTAATCTTAAGCGTAAAATAGATGCCGGCGCTAACCGCGCAATCACTCAATTTTTCTTCGATGCTGACACTTATTTGCGCTTTAGAGATCGAACATTAGCCGCCGGTATCGATGTGGATATTGTCCCAGGCATTCTACCGGTGACTAACTTTAAGCAATTACAAAAATTTTCTGGCTTCACTAACGTCTCGATTCCAACTTGGATGCATCGATTATACGATGGTTTAGATCACGACCAAACCACCCGTAATATGATTGCAGCGAGTAGCTCAATTGACTTGGTTAAAGTGTTAGCCAAAGAAGGCGTAAAAGACTTTCATTTTTACACTCTTAATCGTGCAGAGTTAAGTTACGCCATTTGTCATGCTATTGGTGTTAGGCCTAATCTGAGCCAAAAAATTATTGCTGCTTAGGATCTGTGGTTAACCATTTCATTAAATTAGGATACTGATATTGGTATTTTAACCATGTTGCTGTTGCACTACTATCGATCAATTTGGACTCTCGACCGCCAAAATTCTCAAATTGTGGTGGGATCAATGTTAGCTGTTCAGCGGCCATTTGATAAAATTGGCGTCTAGTTGGGTGACTAGGCGCGCATCCCAAGTGCACTTTACCCCAACTATTTTGCATAATAATAGATTTAATGAGTCCAATACAGTCTTGTTGATGGATCATATTAACGACGGATTCTGGATTAATAACCGCTGTTTTTCCTGCTAAAAAACGTCCGGGGTGACGAATCGAATTGATCAAGCCACTAAGGCGTAACACACTATTTTTATTCTGATTGTCTAGCACTAAGTGTTCAAACTTCACCATGTCGATTGCGGATGTCGTTACGGCTTTTGTTGGACTAATCTCACTGATCTTTCCGGTGCTATCACCATAAACAGAACTAGAGCTGATAAATAAAATATGTTGAATGTTGATGGCTTTCCCAAGTTTAAGTAATTGCTCTAGTTGATAAAAATAATTATTTTCATCACGTTTGGGGGGAATTGAGATAATCATTACTTCGTGACTTTCGAGTTTATTGATCAGATCAGGTGCGAGTTTTTGTTGTGCGATGAGTTGGATGACGGGCAGCAGCGTTGAGTTAAGCTGTTGTGCTTTATCAACATTAGTAGTGGTTGCGATAACTCGATGACCTTGCTGCTGTAGTTGTTGTGCCAATGGCCAACTAAGCCAACCGCTCCCAATGATTAAAATATTTTTCATTATCAGATTTTCTTATAATAAATATTATCAATACTTATGCATTTTTGTTGCATAAATATTTTAATGTGGTTATATTGGACTTGTTGGCAATTTTGCCTTAATTCTTATTTTCAGAAAAGTGCAAATGACCCAATACATCTCTTCATATCATGTAAGACCTTTGCGACGACGATAGGTGTAGTCCCTATTGTTCGTCGGCTTTTTTCTATGCCATTCTATATTTAATTATCAATTACAGTGAATCCTTATCTATGATCAATATTGCCATTATTGGAGCTAGCGGCTACACAGGTGCTGAAATGTGTCTGTTGGTTGAGCGTCATCCTCTATTAACTGTCTCTGGGATCTATGTTTCCGAGGGCAGTGAAGATAAAAATAAACCACTGTGTGAATTATACCCTCAGTATAGCGGGGTATTAAATTACCAACTTCAAGGATTGTCATCAACGGCAATTACTGAGATTAAACAGTCCTGTGATGGCGTTGTATTAGCGACGAGTCACGAAGTTAGTCATCAATTGGCCGCCGATTTTTATCGCGCTGGTTTGTCAGTATTTGATTTATCGGGTGCTTATCGATTTAGCGATCCTAAATATATTAGCCAATTTTATGGTTTTGAACATCAATATCCACAGTTATTGACCGAAGCTGTTTATGGTTTGGCGGAGTGGAATGAAGCGGCGATTAAACAAAGCAAACTAATTGCAGTACCTGGCTGTTATCCAACTGCGTCGTTGTTGGCATTAAAACCATTACAGCATAATCATTTGCTCGACTCTAATCAGTGGCCAGTCATTAACGCGGTCAGTGGTGTTACTGGAGCTGGCCGTAAAGCATCGATGGTCAATAGTTTTTGTGAAGTGAGTTTAACGCCCTATGGGGTGTTAGGGCATCGCCATCAACCTGAAATTTCAACCCAATTGGGTGCGCCAGTCATTTTTACGCCGCATTTAGGTAATTTTAAGCGCGGTATTTTGGCGACGATCACCGTCAAGCTCAATCCCGATGTTACAGAACAAATGATCAACCAAGCCTATGGCGTTTATGACAATCAACCGATGGTCAGAATGCGTAAAACCGGTTGGCCTAAGATCGATCAGGTGGCGGGCACCCCCTTTTGTGATATTGCGTGGCAATTTGATCCAATCAGTCATCATTTGGTGGTGGTTGCAGCGATTGATAATCTACTTAAAGGAGCTGCGGCTCAAGGGTTACAGTGTCTACTCATTCATTTTGGTTTAAAGGAGTGATTGCGATGAGACAACCTTTGATTATTAAAGTTGGTGGGGCACTATTGGAATCTATTGAGGCCCAAAATCAGATATTTGGGGTTATTGCTCAAATTAAGCAGCAGGGAGTGTCAATTGTTTTAGTTCACGGCGGCGGTTGCTTAGTGGAAAGCTGGCTAAATCAAGCGGGTTTTAAGAGTGAAAAACTCGATGGTTTACGGATCACACCACCGGATCAAATAGAATTAGTGACGGGCGCGCTTGCCGGTGCGGCTAATAAAAAGCTAGTCGCTAGAGCTAAGGCTAATCAGTTAAATGCGGTTGGCTTAAGTTTAGGCGATGGTGATATGGTTAGTGCTAGTCAGGTGAGTCCTGAGCTTGGACAGGTCGGTCAATGTTTACCGCTAGAAAATACCTTGCTAACGATTTTGATGGCTAAGGATTATTTACCGATTATTAGTTCGATAGCTTGTGACAGTAACGGTGAGCTGCTCAATGTTAATGCTGATCAGGCGGCGCAACAAATCGCTCAGCTGCTCCAAGGGAAACTAGTGTTGTTATCTGACGTTGCCGGGGTGTTAGATGGAAATAAGCAGTTAATTAATCAGCTTAATCAACAATATGCCCTAGAATTAATGGCAAGTGGGGTGATTGACGGTGGCATGAAAGTGAAAGTTGAAGCGGCATTCGCAACGGCAAATGAACTTAATGATTCCATTGTGATCGCCAGTTGGCAGCAACCCGAGCAATTAATCGCACTGATCAATGGTAAAAAATGTGGCACCTTAATTGAGCCAAATTAAATTTAAATAGAGAATAATTATGGATAAAATTTCACATTTCTTAACCCTAAAGGATTTAACCCAAGCGCAATTTTTAGGATTAATTGAGTTAGCTAAACAAGTTAAAACAACCCCAGAAAAATTTAATCAGGCATTGGTTGGCAAAAGTTTGGTGACTTTATATGAAAAACCATCGCTGCGAACCCGTGTTAGTTTCGATATTGGTATCGCTAAGCTTGGCGGCCATAGTGTTTATTTGGATCAAAATAATGGTGCGTTAGGTAAGCGTGAGTCAGTGGCTGATTTTGCCAAAAACATTTCTTGTTGGGCCGATGGTATAGTGGCACGTACTTTTAGCCATAAAACGGTGGAAGATTTAGCTGAATTTGGCTCGGTGCCGGTGATCAACTCATTGAGTGATATGTATCATCCTTGTCAGGCATTAGCCGATTTTTTAGCCCTAGCCGAGCAATTTGACGATTTGAGTCTAATTAAATTAGTTTATATTGGTGATGGTAATAATGTGACCCATTCATTGATGATTGCTGCGGCATTGGCTGGCGTTGAAATGGTGGTGATCTGTCCTGAGGGACACTTCCCCGATGGTAAGGTAGTGCAAGATACCCAAGCGTTGGCAAAATCTCACGGTGGTTCGTTATTACTCTCGACGGAGCTATCAGCAGCAAAAGGGGCCGATGCGGTCTACACTGATACTTGGATCTCAATGGGTGATGCGATAAATTATGATGAGATAAAAGAAAAATTCTTGCCCTATCAGGTTAATCGGCAATTGATGACATCTTTAGGTGATGGTTACTTTATGCATTGCCAGCCTGCCCATATTGGACAGGAAGTAACTCAAGATGTTTTTGATGGCCAAAACTCGCTGGTGTTAACGCAAGCAGAAAATAGAATGCATGCACAAAATGCAGTAATGATTAGTTTATTAAGTTAAAAATTAAGTAAGGAATAACAATGGCAGCTTTATGGGGTGGACGTTTTTCACAACCAGCAGATCAACGGTTTAAATCATTTAATGATTCATTAAGATTTGATTATCGTTTAGCAAAACAAGATATTATTGGTTCAATTAGTTGGTCTCGTGCCTTGTTGCAAGTGAATGTTTTGACTGCAAGTGAGCAGCAAGAACTGGAAGCGGCATTGAATGAGTTAGGGGAGTTAGTAGTTAACAATCCAGAGAAAATATTGCAAAGCGATGCCGAAGATATTCATAGTTGGGTCGAAATGCAACTCATCGACAAAGTGGGTGATCTCGGTAAAAAACTTCACACTGGGCGTAGTCGAAATGACCAAGTTGCCACTGATTTAAAATTATGGTGTAAAGAGCAAGCCGTTGAGTTGAGTGAACTTATGGTTAAATTACAGCAGGCACTGCTAGATTTAGCTATTCGTGAACAAGATACTGTGATGCCTGGTTATACTCACTTACAACGAGCTCAGCCGATTAGTTTTGGTCATTGGTGTTTGGCCTACGTTGAAATGTTCGATCGTGATTTGAGTCGAATGCGTGACACCGCAGCGCGTTTAGATCGCTGCCCATTAGGTTCTGGCGCATTGGCCGGCACGGCTTATCCGATCGATCGCCATGCCTTAGCCCGAGATTTAGGCTTTAAACAGGCGACATTAAATAGCCTTGATTCAGTGTCGGATCGCGATCATGTGTTGGAGCTGTTATCTGACGCTAGCATTTCGATGATGCATTTATCGCGGATGGCTGAAGATTTAATTTTCTTTAATTCCGGCGAAGCAGGGTTTATCGAGTTAGCTGATAATGTGACTTCGGGCTCTTCGTTGATGCCGCAGAAAAAAAATCCAGATGCACTCGAACTTATTCGTGGCAAAACTGGCCGAGTATTTGGCTCGCTTAGTGCCATGATGATGACATTAAAAGCACTGCCTTTAGCCTACAATAAGGACATGCAAGAAGATAAAGAAGGATTATTTGATGCACTAGATAATTGGGGGGACTGTTTATCGATGGCTGCTCTGGTATTGGAAGGATTGCAAACCAATAAGCCTCAAATGCTAGCGGCTGCGCAACAGGGTTATGCTAACTCGACTGAACTGGCTGATTATCTCGTATCAAAAGATATTCCATTTAGAGAAGCACATCATATTGTTGGAGAGGTAGTGGTTGCTGCAATTGCTGAACAACTACCACTAGAAGATTTTACTTTAGAACAGCTGAAAATCTTCTCATCAGTGATTGAAGCGGATGTTTATCAGCATTTAACCATTGATGCATGTTTAGCTAAACGTGAAGTGTTAGGTGGTACATCGTTATCGAGTGTGATGTCAGCATTAGATAGACAGCGTGGTGTGGGTGATGAGTTTACCTCGCCTGAGGTTGTTGGTGGCACTGCCGATGGTCAAGTGAAAAATGCGATGGGAAATGTCCAACAGCGTTTGAATGCACACAAAGCCATGCTAATGAATATCAGACCGGCTAAATTATCAGATGTCGATAGTATCACGGCTATTCTTGAGGGCTGTTCACAAAAAGGTGAGATCTTACCCCGTAGTCGTTTTGATGTCTTAAATAGTATATTGGACTTCTCCGTCGCTGAAGATGAACAAGAAAAAATGGTGGGTTGTGCGTCATTATATATTTATGGTACCGGTTTAGCTGAAATCCGTTCGTTAGGGATTGATACCGGAGAATATTTTGAGCACACCAAAGGACTGATTGATCATATGTTGGCGAAAGCGAGTGAATTAGGGGTTGCACAAGTGATTGTACTGACTAAATCGCCAGAGCTGTTTAATCAATTTGGTTTTAATGAAGTGGCCAGCGCCAGCTTACCTGATCAAGTGCTTAAAGATTATGACGGCTGTCCTGCCGATTATGATTGTAACGAAGTGGCGATGGAATTTATCGTTAGCTAATCATTGATTTGATTATTGCTCTGCTGTTATGACGGCAGAGCAATAATTTGTTATGCTGTCTTGGCAGCCTTAGTGGCCTTTGCGTACTTATAAAGACCAATTAATGATGCACCAATCCAAAAAAATTCGATAACAACACTGGCCAAATTAAAGTTAAAGCACAAGCTTATTAACAATAATATCGCGCCACTTAAATTCATTATGTTATAACCTAATGATGTTGGTGACAGCTTTTCTAATTGTAATAGAAAAAATGCACCAACCACCAATATCGTACCTGACATGCCAATGATGTCATAAATTAAATTTGTCATTCTTAAACTCCAAACAAGTCTCGCTCATATGTGCTGGCCCTATCCTTGGGGTGAGCGATTCTCTATCCGTGAAACAGCTTGTCGTTGGTATTATACCAATCTGATTAAATTATTGCCCACTTGTGCTGGTTAAAATCAACGAATACTACGTTGCTTTCAATCCCAATAGCTTGCTATTGCTCAATCAAGCACCTTGCATTCATTAATTCTTCCAGCGCACAACAAGATCACAAACTTAATCAAATTGGTATTAGCCCTTTTATATTTGAACCACACAAAAGGGCGAGTATTCTATGTTTTTGACGCGAGGCTTGGCAATCAATATTTAAAAAATATCATCTTCAAAGTCACTATTTGGCCGGTCGGAGTCTAGATAATCATTAAAAATTGTCGGTTGTGCTGGTTCGATGTATTCTGTTGGCGCAGAGCCGGTGATGAAGTACTCAAAACGCGAACTGTAATCGGTTTTTGTGGTTAATAAGCCTGTTGCCCGGTCAATACGAGCGGTGGTAATGCCTTCCGGGATATAAATACTCTGCTCAGGATAATCCTTAAGCGCAACCGCCATAAATTTTATCCATTGTGGTTGAGCCGTCTTAGCGCCAGCTTCTTTACCTTTCACTTGGTTTTTTCCAAGATTAACATTTTTCCTAGTCTTGCCGAGGGTACGGCCTGGGTTATCAAAGCCAACCCACGTTGTCGCCACTAAATTAGTACTGATCCCTGAAAACCAAGTATCTTTTAAGTTATTAGTGGTCCCTGTCTTACCACCAATATCACGTCGCTTTAATACGCCTGCACGCCACCCAGTACCAGACCAGCCAGTACCTTTCGACCAATTACCGCCACCACTGATGACGCTGCGCATCATTTCAGAAACTAAAAATGCATTTTGTTCACTAATAATTCTAGGTGCTAAGCGATCTGCTGGTAGCCAGCAAAAATCTTCAAACAAAGGAACCTCAATGTTATTATGCTCTGAGGTTGAGTTGGACTTTTCACAGGCTAAGCAGGCGATTAATGGTTGAGCTTGATAAATGTTTTGTTGATCTTGATTTTCAATGCGATCAATAAAGTAAGGTTCAACTTTAAAGCCGCCATTGGCAAATGTCGCATAGCCAGTTACTGCATCTAATGGTGATATAGAAGCAGAGCCAAGGGCTAACGATTCACCATAGGGTAAATCTTTTTTATTAAATCCAAATTTAGTTAAATGGTTTATTGACCCTTTAATGCCCAATTCACGGATGAGTTTAACGGACATCACATTCTTAGATTGTGCCAGCCCTAGTCGTAATCGAGTCGGGCCATTATATATGGGCGGTGAATTTTTCGGACGCCAGGCTAAACCTTGTGATTTATTCCATTTTGTTATTGGGGCATCATTAATAATACTAGCGAGAGTAAAGCCTTTCGATAACGCATAGGAATAGATAAAAGGTTTTATATTTGAACCAATTTGGCGTTTCGCTTGTGTCACACGATTAAATTGGCTTTCAGCAAAATTATTACCGCCAACAATCGCCATAATCGCACCATCGCGAGGTGAAATAGAAACCAACGCACTGCTGACTTGAGGGATTTGAGTTAACTTCCAACTGTCTTTAACCGCGATAACTCGAATTAAATCGCCTGCTGTGACAATATCAGCGGCGAGTGTAGGCGCTGAGCCTTGATGCTCGTCATCAATAAATTTTCTTGCCCACTTCATGTGCTGCCAAGGTACTGTTATTTGCTCTCCCGAGCTTAATAAAGCCGTTAAACTTTGTTTTTCTGTCGCAATGACAACGGCAGGTTGTAGTTGCTTATAATATTTTATTTGGCTTAGGTAGTCTGTTATTTCAGTCGTACTTAATGGCTCAGTTGGTAAAGACACTTTTGAGTTAGAATATTCTTTATCTTGCCATAGTTGTTGCTCAGGGCCACGATAGCCGTGGCGCAAATCATAATCATAGATATTAGTTGCTACTGCTTGTTGTGCCGCTATTTGAAGATGTGAAGGCACAGTCGTATAGACGTTAAACCCACTAGAGTAAGCTTGGGTTTTTCCGTACTTATTCACCATCCAATGTCGAACCATTTCACCTAAATAGGGTGCATAGACTTCAATTTGGGCACCATGACGTTTAGCGGTGGTTGGGGCATTAAATGCTTGTTCAAACTCATCGTTGTTAATGTAGCCAAGTACTAGCATCCGTTTTAACACTAAATTTCGGCGTGCTTTTGAGCGTGTTGGTGAACGGATCGGGTTTAGCGTTGAAGGGGCTTTAGGTAGTCCTGCTATTACCGCCATTTGCGCTAAAGTCAGTTGGTCAGGGTTTTTACCGTAATAGACTTGAGCAGCAGCGCCAACGCCAAATGAACGATGACCTAAAGGGATTTTATTTAAATAGGCCAGTAGTATTTGATCTTTGGTTAGTTCTTGTTCTATATTTAAAGCTAGAAAGATTTCTTTAATCTTTCGGGTAAAGGTTTTTTCCCGGGTTAAAAAATAATTCCTAGCAACCTGTTGGGTGATGGTACTGGCTCCTTGTTTTTTCTTACCGGTGGTGATTAAGCTGAAAACAGCTCGGGTGATGCCAATGGGGTCAATACCTGGGTGTTGATAAAAGCGCGAATCTTCGATGGCTAAAAATGCTTGTTGCATTTTTTTTGGAATTTGTTCTAGGGTGAGAGGGGTACGACGCTTCTCTCCGTATTGAGAAATTAGTTTCCCATCTAAGGTAAATACCTTTAATGGTGTTTGTAATTTTATTTCTTTTAGGGTGCTCGCGTCAGGTAAATCTGGTGAAAAATATAAATATAAGCCAAGAATTGACATGCCACCTAAAATAGCCAGAAAAATAATAGACCTAATGACTCGTACTAAAGCATTCAATTGCATTGTTCCTATAATAATATTGGTGTAAGTTAGTGTGAAATATGAAATTTCTTTAGTAAGGATACTATAATAAACAATAAAATCAGTATAAACTCTAAATTAAAATGATTTGTCTGGAATTAAATCAGTTAGGCTTTTACTTAGTTTAATGACCTTTAAGTATTATTTCATAGAGATTAGCTGGTGTTTAATTTGTTCAATAAGACCTTCTGTCTGTTAAGTGACATAAGGTAATAATCTACCGACTCTTATAATAATGGCAGGAAGCAATGTTATCTAGTTTTTTTAAATCTCGCAGCTCGAATTTAATTGGTGTCGATATTGGCTCTCATTCGGTCAAGGCCGTTCTACTTGCAAAATCTAATACTGGTTATCAAGTGGAAGCGTTTGCGATGTTACCTATCAGTAAAGGCCTGATTGTTGACCATACTATTAATGACGTCGAAGCAACTGGCGCCGTTCTTAAAATGTTAAGAAAAAGGTTTCCTCATAAATTTCATGATGCTGCTGTCGCCGTGTCAGGTTCCGGAGTGATTACTAAAACCATTTATTTAAGCGCGGTTCAGACAGATGATGAACTAGAAGCTCAAATTGAAGTGGAAGCTGATAATCTAATTCCGTACCCGCTTAATGAAGTTAATATCGATTTTGAAAAGCTTAAAATCAATGAATCAGATCCTGGCAAGGTTGATGTTTTATTAACGGCTGCACGGACTGAACTCGTTGAAACTCGGGTTAGTGCGCTAGAGATTGGTAACTTCAATGCCAAGATAATGGATATTGAAGGTTATGCTCTTGGTCGTGCTTATGAGTTGGTTAAAGGTCAGCTACCGATTGGGGCAAGCGACTCACCAATTGCATTGGTCGACATTGGAGCATCAATGCTAACGGTAGCTGTCATTGAGAATGGTGAAACTGTTTTTATTCGGGAACAGGCATTTGGTGGTGAACAATATACTCAGTCGATTGTTGGGTTTTATGGCATGAATTATGATGAAGCGGAAGTGGCTAAAATCAATAATGAATTACCACGTAATTACGTATTTGAAGTACTTGCGCCATTTCAAACGTCGATGATTCAACAAATCCGCCGAACTTTACAAATATACGCAACCTCTAAGGGTAATAATGATATTGAGAATATTGTTGTATCGGGTGGTTGCTCTTTCTTGGAAGGGATTAGTACCTTGTTATCTGAAGAATTAAGAATTCCGGCGATGGTAGCGAAACCATTCGAAAATTGTTCTTTTGCAGATAATGTTAAATCGGAACAGCTGCTTAAAGAATCTCCTAAATTTATGGTTGCCTGCGGGCTAGCGTTAAGGAGTTTTAGCTAATGCCTTCAATTAATTTATTACCTTGGCGTGAAGAAGCTAAGCAGCAACGCCTTAATGAGTTTTATGGTTTTATGGGTGGTGCTGCTTTATTTTCTTGTTTACTGGTATATGTCGTGATATCTATCATTGGTAGTCAAATAGAACAGCAACAAGCCAAAAATAATTTTCTGGTTCAAGAAACAGCAATCCTTGAGCAACGAATCTCAGAAATAAAAGATATTCGTGAAACGAAAGATAACTTGAAAAAACGAATGGATCTGATTGAAAAATTACAAAATGCAAGAAATCTTCCGACTTATCTCATGGATAACATGGCAAAAATAGTGTCTCCTGGTGTTTATCTCGATAAGATAGAACGCGTCGGTAATACCTTATGGGTTAGTGGTTTGAGTGAGTCGAATAATCATTTAGCCAATACTATTCGTAATGTTGAAACTTCGCAGTGGTTTAGCACCCCTTTGTTGCAAAAAATTAAAATTGATAATGATACTAATAACGCAATAGAAAAATTAAGGGGATTGAGTAAATTCTCAATGCGAGTAGATATCAATTTACGGACTGAAAAGGAGAATAACGATGGAAATTAAACTATTAACCGAATTGCAAGAGTTAGATAGTGAGAATCCGAGTTCATGGCCTAATTCAGTCAAGATGTTCTTTATTGTGATGGTGGCTATTTTTACATTAGGACTAGGCTATTACCTGTTTGTCAATGATGAGTTAAGCACCTTAGAGAGAGAAACAGCGAAAGAACAAACATTAAGAAAGACTTATCGTTTGAAACATAGTTTAGCGGCTAACTTAGGTGATTATCGCGCCCAAATGGAAATATTAGAAATACAATTAGCGACCATGCTTAAGAAATTACCTGCAGGGCATGAAACACCTGGTTTGCTAGATGATATTACCTTTGTCGCCACCCACTCTGGATTGAAAATCGTGTCTATTACGTGGGGGGACGAGCAGGAGAAGGAGTTTTATACTGAGTTACCGCTCGATATCGATGTTGAGGGGCGCTATCATGAGTTTGGCCGATTTGTGAGTGAAATCGCCAATCTGCCAAGAATAGTGAGCTTGCATGACTTTGATATCACAGCGATAGAAAAATCAAAGGAGTTGAAGCTAAAGATAGTGGCTAAAACCTATCGTTACAAAGAAATGGAGGCTGAAAAGTGAAATATATTGTTATCCTAACCCTACTATTTATTGTTCAAGGTTGCTCTAACGATATTAGTGATGTTGAGCAATTCGTTACGTCGATTAAAGTGACGAAAGGCAATGATATAGAAAGCATACCTGAGCCATCAACATTTATTCATTTTGAATATAGCGCCGCATTTCTGCGCAGTCCTTTTGATCAGCCACAACAAGAACTAACGATTGATGTCATCACGCAATCTCGCGATTGTTTACAACCGGATGTTAAGCGCAATAAGTCGGTACTTGAAGCCTATGGACTTGAAAATTTAACCATGATGGGATCCTTAGGTTTATCAAAAGATTTATGGGCCTTAGTTAAGACCGCTAATGGCGAAGTCTACAAAGTGAAAAAAGGCAACTATATTGGTCTGTTTCATGGTCAAGTTACTCGTGTTAGTGAGCAGCAAATTGAGTTAATGGAAGTTGTTCCGGATGGTTCAGGTTGTTGGATGGAAAGAAGTAATAGCCTTGCTTTAATCTCTGGTGATGAGTTGAAAGAAAAGATATGAATGACATAGTAAATAAATTGATAAATTACCGGTGCATAGCCCAACTAAATTTTGCCAAGGAGACAATGGTGGCATTTACTAAAAAATTAATGACGAGTCTAATGTTGACTGTACTTTCGATACCGATGCTGGCGCAAGCTGTGGAGCTAGTCGATGTTAGGTATAGCGATATGGTTGAAAACCAACTTAAGTTAGAGTTTATTTTTGATTCTAAGATTACCAAACCTCAAAGCCATATTGTTGCTAAACCGACTCAGTTAGTGCTTGATTTTATTGGGGCATCAAGCTCTTTAGCACTAAATAACTTACCGATTAACGGCTCTGGTGTTAAAAGTTTATCGCTTAAATCAACCGCTAACGCATTGAGCATTGCAATAAATTTAAACCACCTTGTTGAATACCAACAACTTGTTCATGATAATATGTATGTCGTTATTATTGGTGATAAAGCTAATATTGTCCCGATTGAGCAAAATATTAAGATTAAAAAATCAGATATTGCCAAAGCGAAAATTGAGACGATTAGAGCAACATCGCTGAACCAAGTTAAGTCGATTGATTTTAGATTAAACAGTCGCAAAGATGGTGAATTAAAAATAGAATTTGATAATAGTTCATTAGTTGCTGATGTTACTCAAAATGGACGAAAGTTAATTATTAAGTTATTGGGATCTGATATTGCAGAGGGTGATTTATACACCATGGATGTGATGGATTTTTCAACCCCAGTGAGTCGATTTGAAACCTTCAGAGAAAAAAATGGTGTACGTATTGTTGTTGAAATGAGTAAAGCATTTCAATTTGAACATCGTCAGGAGGGCAATGAATTTATCCTAACGGTGAAGTCACCTAAAAAAGGGACTAAGCGGGTCGCTCATAAAAAGAAAGTTGTCTACTCTGGTAAGAGAATGTCGCTTAACTTTCAGAAAGTTGAAATTAGAACAGCCTTACAAATTATTGCTGACTATAACGACTTTAACTTAGTGACTGGTGATAACGTTTCGGGCGATATCACGTTACGGATTGAAGATACGCCTTGGGATCAAATACTAGATATTGTATTGAAACTAAAGGGACTGGATAAACGAATTGATGGCAACATTCTGTTGGTTGCTCCAGCAAAAGAGTTGATCGAGCGTGAAGCTGCAGACCTTCAAGCCAATAAAAATGTTGAAGAGTTGGCGCCTTTATATTCAGAATTTTTACAAATTAATTATGCTAAGGCTCGGGTCATTGCCGGATTGCTCGATAGTGGTAAATCACGATTGTTATCACAACGAGGTAGCGTTGCGGTCGACGAACGAACCAATATCCTATTAATTCAGGATACCGCTAAAAAATTAGACGATGTTCGACGTTTAGTTGAAGTGTTAGATGTGCCAGTAAGACAAGTGGTGATTGAAGCACGAATAGTGACGGTTACTGACAATGTGAATGAAGAGTTTGGTATTCGTTGGGGCGTAACTGATACGGTGACCAATGGAGCACTTTCTGGTAACTTAACCGGAGCAAATACGGCAAGACAAGGTTCTATTCCTGCATTGGATGATCGCTTAAATGTGAATTTACCTGTTAGTTCACCAGCAGGAACGATTGCATTTCAAGTGGCAAAACTGGCCGATGGTACATTACTTGACCTTGAATTAAGCGCGTTAGAGCGTGAAAATAAAGGTGAGGTTATTGCACGACCTAGTATTACTACCTCTAACCAAAAGGCAGCCTATATCGAGCAGGGTACTGAAATACCTTATGTATCTGCTGCTTCTAGTGGTGCGACAACGGTAACGTTTAAGCAAGCTGTATTGGCGCTGAGAGTGACCCCTCATATCACGCCAGACGATCGCATTATTCTAGATTTGGTCATTACGCAAGATACACGTGGTGATACAGTGAAGACCGCAACCGGTGAGGCCGTCGCTATCAACAAACAAGAGATTGGCACTCAAGTGTTAGTTGATAATGGCGAAACGATTGTACTTGGTGGTATTTATCAACAAGAACTCTCAAAAGTTGTGTCGAAAGTACCAGTACTTGGTGATGTTCCTCTTCTAGGTTGGTTATTTCGAACACAGAAAGATGTGACTGAACGTCGAGAATTATTGATTTTTGTGACGCCTCGTATCGTGGTTGAGCGCAATAAAAGGAATTAATAACATCGTGCCGACCTTGATTTTTTCTCGGTCGGCTTAACATCTCGAGAAAACTTACCTTTCACCCCTTGCGTTTGCTATCAAGTTGCTGAGATAATACGCGGCTAAATTCGCCTTAATTAATATTAGAAAGCATTTTAAAGATATTTATTCATTATGAAGAGTAAATATTAATGGTTAAGGCTGGGGCAGAGTTCTGAATTCTGCGAAGTTGATTTTATAGAATGTAGTGATAATGGCTGAGAAACGAAATATATATATTGTTGGTCCTATGGGTGCAGGTAAAAGCACTATCGGCAGACACATTGCGCAACAACTCCACTTGGAGTTTTTTGATTCCGATAATGAAATTGAAGAGCGAACTGGCGCTGAAATCTCTTGGGTTTTTGACGTTGAAGGTGAGGATGGCTTCCGAGTACGTGAAGCTGGCGTTATCGATGATTTAACCCAAATGCAAGGTATCGTGTTAGCAACTGGCGGTGGGTCTATTTTAACTAAAGAAGTGCGTAACCGTTTGTCGGCACGTGGTTTTGTGGTTTATTTGGAAACAACGATTGATAAGCAGTTAGCACGGACACAACGGGATAAACGTCGTCCTTTATTACAAACGGACAAGCCTCGTGAAGTGTTGGAAGCATTAGCAGCAATCAGAAATCCTCTTTATGAAGAAATTGCTGATCTAACTGTTCGCACAGACGAGCAAAGCGCTAAACTAGTGGCAAAAGAAATTATTGATAAATTGGGTTTCTAATCGCATGAAACAGCTCAAGGTACAATTAGGTGATCGCAGTTATCCGATTTATATCGGTCAAAATTTGTTTGTGGATAGTGAGTTACTAACTCGTCATATCAATGCTAACAAAGTAATGATTGTCACTAACACCGTGGTTGCCCCATTGTATTTAGAGCAAGTCAAAAAATCAATTGAGTCATCTGGTAAGCAGGTTGATGTCACTATCCTTCCTGATGGTGAGCAGTACAAAACATTGGAAACGCTTAATGTAATATTTGATGGTTTACTGCAACATCAACATGGTCGTGACACTTGTATCGTCGCCTTAGGTGGTGGTGTTATAGGCGATATGGCCGGTTTTGCTGCGTCTTGTTATCAACGGGGAGTTGATTTTATTCAATTGCCGACGACGTTGTTAGCCCAAGTCGATTCTAGTGTTGGTGGTAAAACTGCAGTAAACCATCCTCTGGGCAAGAACATGATCGGCGCATTCCATCAGCCTAAAGCGGTGTATATCGACATTAACTGTCTTAATACCCTTGCTAAGAATCAGTTTGCAGCTGGTATGGCTGAAGTTATCAAATATGGAATTATCTGGGATCGTGATTTTTTTGACTGGTTAGGTGAAAATAAATCGCAAGTCACCGAATTGTCGAGCCAATCGCTTACCTATCTTATTGCTCGATGTTGCGAAATCAAAGCTGAAGTTGTGTCTTGTGATGAGAAGGAACATGGAGTACGTGCCCTGCTTAATTTGGGACACACCTTTGGTCATGCGATAGAGTCAGAGCAAGGTTACGGTGCGTGGTTACACGGTGAGGCCGTTGCGGTTGGCATGATCATGGCTGCAAAAACGTCGCTGAAAATGGGGTTAATAGCCTCTGACGAGCAGGACTTAATAACGCAGCTGATTACGTTATATGATTTACCAACAAAACACCCCAATGATATGCAACTTCCTGAGTTTTTACGGCATATGGCGATCGATAAAAAAGTGATTGCTGGTCAACTTCGTTTTGTTTTACCAACAAGTATTGGTGCTGCAGAATTGGTAGCCAATGTGACGCAAGAGACATTAAAGCAAGTCATTGTTAGCGACTAGTTGATTATGTCAGGTAACGCTTCAGGTTTGTCGGTGATGGATGTTCAACTGGATCCACAAATAAAGCTATTGTCTCGACTGCAATATATCATCAATACTGGTAGTCAATTTTGCGTGTTGAACGGTGGCCCTGGTGTTGGTAAAAGTTTTGTCGCGAACCTGTTGATTGAGCAGATTAACCATACTTTTCTAGTGAACATTAAATGCCAAAAAAACTTTAAGTCCGATGATTTTCAACGGGAGCTTATTTGTCAATTAGCGACCGATGATTTATCTGAATTGAACCAGCCTTTGGAGTTAGCATTAAGTTATGCTAGTCAATATTATAAAACGCCGATATTAATTTTAATTGATAACGCCGATTATATGTCACAGTCTATGGTTAATTCACTGCTTGGTAGTTTTAATGAGTTTATTAGGGGGCATTCTAATTATCAGTTGAATATCTTGCTGGTTGGTGATTTAAAGCGTGGTAAACCTATATCTGAAGATATCTCAATATCGGACTCGGGGCAAATATCTGAGTATACCTTGGGTTATCTGTCTGCTAGTGAAGCTAAACCGTTTTTAAGCGCGATTCATCCTGATTGGTCAACACGTCAACTGGATGACTATCTTGCTTGTTTAGAGCCGCAGAAAATATCACCGAAAAATTTAATTTATAATGACACTGAGTTGACTGTAAAACCTCGTCCGAGTTTTTTGATGCCACTATTAGTGGTTCTTATCTTAATGATTTTAGTGGTATTTTTATGGATTAATCATAATGATAAAGAAACGACTCGAGTGATTGATGCTCGCTCTGAGTTACCGAGTCAAACATTCTCACTGCCTAAGCAACAGCCACAAATGATTCAAGAGCCTGAATTGGTCACCGAAGTTGAAGTTAACATTGATCAGCCTGTTAGTATTCCTTTACCTGTTGGCATTGTCGAAAAAACTCCGGCAGAGGAAAAATTAACGCTTGATCAGACCGTTGATGATGAGGTTGCTAACGCTATTATCGAGACGCATAATAACTATGTTTTTGACGAAGAATATCTGCTTAAGGTTACTTCATCTAACGTTTCACTGATGTTAGGTGGTTATAGTAAGCGTGCTGTATTGGATTGGATCGTATTACGGCTAAACAACCAGCCTAATGTCTATATCTATCAAACAATTCGTAACGATAAAGAATGGTTTGTGTTACTCTACGGAAGTTTTGCTGATAGGGCTCAAGCACAGAGTGTGCTGCGCAATATACCTGCCGATTTAAGATCTTTTTCACCATGGATTAAGTCATTTAAAGCGATCCAAACTGAAATATTACAGCGTCAATTGTAACGGAACATAATAGTTAAATTAATGAAAAAGCAACGTGCATTTTTAAAGTGGGCCGGTGGTAAATACGGCTTGATGGAAGACATTTCAAATATACTGCCTCAAGGGGACCGCTTGGTTGAACCTTTTGTTGGGGCTGGTTCTGTTTTTCTTAATACGGACTATTCTGAGTATTTACTGAATGATGTCAACCAAGATTTAATTAACCTTTACCAATTGTTACAAACTGATCCTGAGAGTTATATTACAGAAGTAAGAAAATTATTTACCGCTGATAATAATGATAGTGAACGCTACTATGAGATCAGAAAGCAATTCAATTTAAGTGTCGATCCCTTTGAGCGCTCGTTACTGTTTTTGTATATGAATCGTCATGGTTATAATGGCTTGTGCCGTTATAATTTGAAGGGGGGCTATAACGTTCCCTTTGGTCGCTATAAAAAACCATATTTTCCAGAGAATGAGTTATGGTTATTTGCTGAGAAATCACAAAAAGCGATTTTTACCTGCGAATGCTTTCGAGAAACATTTAAGCGGACTCAGTCAGGTGATGTCATTTATTGCGATCCGCCTTATGCACCACTGTCGCCAACCGCTAGTTTTACCAGTTATTCTGGTCAGGGGTTTAAACTGATTGATCAACAACAGTTGGCCGAAGTATCAGTTGATGCAATGCAAAGAGATATTTCGGTGTTAATTAGCAACCATGATTTACCATTAACGCGAGACTTATATCAGCAGGCGGAACTAACGATAAAATCAGTGAAAAGAACTATTAGTCAAAAAGCAGGAAAGCGACTCAAGGTTGATGAAGTGTTAGCGTTGTACAGTGCTAAGTCTTAACGATTAAGGCGTTATTAACTCCAATAAATCGATGAAGTGGAATTGAGTCGAAGAACTTCCAGATATCCAATCTAGCCAATCTAATGTATCACTAACACTGTTACATGACATCGCCGCATTATTCTTCTCACACAGTTTGATGATTAATGAATGATGATCGACCGAAGATACGGTGATGGCTGAAGCTCCGAGCAATATAGGCATCATAATAAGAATTCGTTTAAATTTAATCACTAATTTGTCCTTCCATCGACTTAGGTGACCTTCGATTATAATCAACAAAAGGTTAAATGGCTAGATATCGTTCAATAATTTTGCGGCGAGTTTGCGCTATGCAACCTTGGAATTGTGTTATTGTTAGCGCTTATTTAATTGAGAGTAATAGCACAATGAAAGCAAGTGTAAGTTGGGTAGCAAACGAAACTTTTATCGGCGAATCAGCGTCTGGTCATCAAGTGATTATGGATGGCAATAGCCAAGATTCAAAAGCACCTAGCCCAATGGAAATGGTCCTGATGTCGGTTGGTGCTTGCAGTTCGGTTGATGTCGTCAGTATTTTGAAAAAGGCGCGTCAAGATGTCGTTGGTGTTAAGGTTGAGCTGACCTCTGAACGCCGTGATGATGCACCGCGTTATTTCACTAAGATCCACCTTCATTTTATTGCGACGGGAACCGACATTAGTTCAAAGCACTTAGAACGCGCCGTTAGCTTGTCGGCTGAAAAATACTGTTCAGTGGCATTAATGCTTGAAAAAAACGTGGAAATAACTCACAGTTCAGAAATCGTAGCTGTTTAATTTTTAATGGATGTCGTAATTACATCGGTTAGTTAGCTGATGTAATCATAAGGAGAATGAGATGAATAAATTGATTTTTTTATTGGCTTTTATTTTAGTCGGTTGTAATGCACAGGAGCAAACTACCATGTCCAAAGCCCCTAGTATTGATGTGTCACAGCCGAAATTAGCTAGCTCAGTCATTCCTTTTACTGGCAAGGTTATTTATGTTGAGCTAGAAGGTGGCTTCTGGGCTGTCGTGACCGAGCAAGGGAAAAAACTCAATGGCGGGCTTCCTAACGAGCTCCAATTACATAATCAGGGTGTTAGTGGTTACTACCAACTAAACACGGGCATGATGTCATTTCAACAATGGGGTGAACTGGTTATTTTTAGTGAACTCAAAGCTGTTGGTAAACCTGGTATTAAACCTAATTCAATGTAGATAAATAGATCTAAATTAGTTTATGGGTATTGATAGTGTTTTGGGTGGGGTAATACAAAGATAAGAAAAAGTGGTCGGTGATAGAGGATTCGAACCTCTGACCCTCTGGTCCCAAACCAGATGCGCTACCAAGCTGCGCTAATCACCGACATATTTTCTTTTGTGCTTTTAAGTAATGGGGTGGCTAATGGGGCTCGAACCCACGACAACCGGAATCACAATCCGGGACTCTACCAACTGAGCTATAGCCACCAATACTTAATTTTCCGCGAATGGCGCGCCCAAGAAGATTCGAACTCCTGGCCTCACCCTCCGGAGGGGTACGCTCTATCCAGCTGAGCTATGGGCGCATATCCGTAATGCGGATGCACATAATAAGGATTTTATTGGAACTCGTCTACTATAAATTCAAAAAAACATGCTAATCGCTTTAAAATAACTCAGCTTGCTTTGTTTTTAATCACTGTTACAAGTATTTGCGCGCGCTAGACTATGAACATGGCTAATTATCAAGTTATAATAACGCCGAGCAATGAAATATTAATAGTTATAGTCAGGGGTTTAACACATGAGCATTCATGTATCAAAAGTAGTAATGGGCATTACTGCCGCATTAGCTATGTCGTTTGTGGCTCATGCCAGTGAACAGACTAACGCTGAAATTTTAAAACGTATTCAGCCAGTGGGTAACGTTTATCTTGCTGGTGCAGTTAAAGAAGTTGCTGCAGTACCAACTGGTCCTCGTTCTGGTGAAGATGTTTATAATACGACCTGTATTGGTTGTCATGGTACTGGCGCTGCCGGTGCACCTAAAATGGGTGATGCAGCTGCTTGGGCCCCTCGTAAAGCCCAAGGCATGGATGTATTATTTACCCATGCCTTAAAAGGTTTTAATGCAATGCCTCCTAAGGGGACTTGTATGGCTTGTAGTGATGATGAACTTAAAGCCGCTATTGAGCATATGACAAACTCGATTTAAAAGATTCACCTTTAAAATTAAAAAAGGCTGTTATCGATGATAACGGCCTTTTATTTAACCTGAACTCTGGTGATTTACTATTTTTTTAGCATGGCGCGTAAGTTAGCAATCGCAGAGTTTGCGGTATCTTTACGCTGCTCATTGGTCGGTCTCGGCTTGCGAGATTCCCACTCTAAGTCATCTTGGGGTAACTCATCTAAAAATCGACTGCCTGTTGGTTTAAATACTTCACCATATTGACGTCGCTCTTTAGCTTGAGTAAAAATCAACTCCCGCTGTGCTCTAGTGATCCCCACATAGGCTAAACGGCGTTCTTCTTCGATATTATCTTCATCAATACTGGTTTGGTGCGGCAATAAACCTTCTTCCATACCGACCATAAAGACGATCGGGAATTCTAGTCCTTTTGAGGCATGTAACGTCATTAGCTGAACTTGATCGGCTTGTTCATCCTCTTCGCCACGCTCCATCATGTCACGTAGGGTTAAACGGGTGACAACTTCAGGTAAGGTCATCGGTTCATCAAGATCATCACCATCGAGCATTCCGCTGACCCAAGTGAACAACTGGCTGACATTTTTCATCCGCATTTCGGCGGCTTTACCACTGGGACTAGTTTCGTACAGCCAATCTTCATAGTTAATATCTCGAACAATTTGACGAACTGCCTCGAGCGGGTCGCCTCGCTCAGCCTGATCGCCTAACTCAACTAACCAGCGGGTGAAGCGTTGCAATATCACTAGTTTTTCACCATGAAGGGTTTGTTCCAAGCCTAATTCAAAGCTAGCCGCAAACAAACTTAAGTGGCGCATGTTGGCATAATTACCCAATTTTTCGAGCGTCGCGGCACCGATGCCACGTTTGGGTAAATTAACCACCCGTAAAAATGAGGTGTCATCGTCAGGGTTAACCAATAATTTGAGATATGACATGATGTCTTTAATTTCAGATCTGGAAAAAAACGAAGTACCACCGCTGATTTTATAGGGAATTCGATTAGTCATTAAGGATTTTTCGAAGATCCGAGATTGGAAGTTACCACGGTATAAGATGGCAAACTCACTATAGGCGGTTTTGTTCATAAACTTGTGACGAATAATCTCTGCGACAACGCGTTCAGCTTCATGCTCTTCATTTTTCCCATAAATAACCCGCAATAAAGCCCCTTCACCTAAGGTACTAAAGAGCTTTTTATCAAAAACATGAGGATTATTGTCGATCAAAATATTGGCGCAACGTAAAATTCGACTGCTCGAGCGGTAATTTTGTTCTAGCTTGATCAGTTTTAAATTAGGAAAATCAGTTTGTAGCAATACTAGGTTTTGTGGTTTTGCACCACGCCAAGAGTAGATCGACTGATCGTCATCACCAACCACGGTTAATTTACCACGGGTGCCCGTTAGAATTTTGATCATTTCATATTGACTGGTGTTGGTATCTTGATACTCATCGACTAATAAGTAATGGAAACGATTTTGCCAGCGCTCTCTTACTTCACTATTAAGTTTTAGTAATAAAGTGGGCATCATAATGAGATCGTCGAAATCTAATGCGTTATAGGCTTTTAATTGATTTTGGTAACGCTTATAAAGTTGCGCATATAAAACGTCTTGACCTGAGTCGGCAGTGGCGATCGCTTGCTCGGGTAAAATTAAATCGTTTTTAAAATTCGAGATAATTCCCTGCAATAAATTAAGTTGATCTTTATCACCTTCAAGTTCTTTATCGGTTAGCTCTTTTAGTAGTGATAACGTGTCTTGACCATCAAACAGAGTAAAGCCCGCTTTCATGCCCAGGGTTTTAATTTCGCGTTTGATGATAGTTAAACCCAAGGTATGGAAGGTCGAGATGGTTAAACCTCGTGCCTCTTTTTTACCTAAACTTTGGCTTAAGCGTTCTTTCATCTCGCGTGCTGCTTTATTGGTAAAGGTTACGGCCGCAATATTACGTGCTTTATAACCACAAGTTTGCACCAAATAAGAGATTTTATTAATGATAACGCGAGTTTTACCACTACCAGCACCTGCAAGCACCAGGCAAGGGCCGTCAATGTAGTGAACCGCTTCATTTTGTTGGGGATTTAGCTTCATATTAATTCTCTTAAACTTGGACTAGCGAATTTTACCTGATATTAGGTACAATAGTCCTCAAAATAAGGAGTAATTATGATAAACCCTCAAAAACTTGAAGAAATTGCAGCCCAACTAACGGGTTCTCTACCGCCAGGGCTTAAAGCCTTTGCTGATGATTTCGAAACAAAAACCAAACAGGTGCTACAATCGCAACTAAATAAACTCGATGTCGTGTCACGCGAAGAATTTGATGTGCAAACTCAAGTGTTATTGCGCACCAGAGAAAAATTGGTCGTATTAGAACAACAAGTCGCACAGTTAATTGCTCAACAAACGAATCAAACAGAGCAAAACAGCGAACAGTAGAGGTAATATAGATGGATCAGTATGTCGTTATTGGAAACCCCATTGAACAAAGCCGTTCACCATTGATCCATCGTCAATTTGCGATACAAACTAAACAGCAAATGGATTATCAAAAACAATTGGTGGCGTTAGATCAGTTCGTATCATTTATTGAGCAGTTTAAAGCGAGTGGTGGCCAAGGTTGTAATATTACCGTACCTTTTAAAGAACAAGCGTTTTTGATTGCTGATCAGCTGTCTGCACGTGCTGAGGCTGCGGGCGCTGTTAACACGTTAACTTTTAAAGATGATGGCACTATTATTGGCGATAACACTGATGGTCAAGGGTTAGTCGGTGATATTCTAGCGAATAATATCAAGATAGTAGGGCGGAAAATCCTATTGATTGGAGCCGGTGGTGCAGCTCGAGGTTGTATTTTACCTTTACTAGCGCAATCACCTAGTTGTTTAACCATCACCAATCGTTCATTTGATAAGGCAAAGTTACTGAGTGATCATTTTAAAACTGCAGGGGCGATCGAAGCTGTTGCGTTAAATGAACTCGAAAATAGTTATGACATTATTATTAATTCAACCTCAGCCAGTTTATCTAATCAATTACCAAATATAGATCGCTCGGTAATTTCCACTGCTCAATGTTGCTATGACATGGTTTATGACGCGCAAGAAACATGCTTCTTAGCTTGGGCGCGAGAGCTTGGGGTGCCAACAAGGCTCGATGGTTTAGGGATGCTAGTTGGGCAAGCAGCCGAAAGTTTTAGATTATGGCGTGGTGTTACCCCTGCGACCGAGGATGTATTAGCCAGCCTAAGGGCAATGATATGAATCAAAACGTATTATTTAATGACGATTTCCACTGGGATCAACCTCAACAATTGGTTTGTTTTAGTGCTCAAAGTGCAGGAGCATTAATTCGATGTTTTTTAACCCAGAGCTATCTCGATAAAATAGGAGCTGCTGGTGATAACGAACAAACAATCGTTGAGCAATGCCTATTAATGCAATTTGATATCGAAGATGATGCTCAACAAGCGATTGAAGATGAGCATCTCAACGATAAGAGTGAATTGTGGTTAAGTTAAAGTTGTCCTAAGTAGTTATCTTTTAGCTCAACATAATTAATCGCTGATTTTGATAAGAAACTACGTTCGCTATCATTTAGCGGTCGAGCTTTACGCATTGGGTTGCCAACGTATAAAAAACCAGATTCTAATCGTTTATTTGGTGGTACTAAGGTACCGGCACCAATAAAGACATCATCTTCAACTATTACATTATCCATAATGATTGCACCCATCCCGACTAAGATCCGTGAACCAAGCTGGCAACCATGTAACATCACTTTATGCCCTATAGTGACATCATCACCAATAATTAAAGGGTAGCCAGCAGGGTTGTTCTCGCTAATACGTGTTACATGCAATACGCTGCCATCTTGGATATTGGTGCGCTGACCGATCCGAATAATGTTAACGTCACCTCTAATTGCGACAAATGGCCAAACGCTACAATCATCCCCAAAATGAATATCACCACAAACAACAGCGCTACTATCTATATAAGTACGTTCACCGAGTGTTGGATAGATGCCTTTATAATGTCGTAATACAGCTTTCATTGTTAAATCCTAACTAATTCTATAATTTAACCTCATATTAATCGAAATTTGGCGTTAAATCCTGCTATTTGTTGTAAATCTAAGCGAACGAATAAAAGATCGAAAAAAGCCCTTGCCAAGGGACTGAACTTCTCTATAATGCGCCTCACTGAAACGGGAAAGCAACCCACTAAGCGTCTAACG
>SPKZ01019370.1_pt1 | contig 53332 bp, 69 predicted proteins | sample 2456571 | NCBI WGS metagenome assembly SPKZ01 (sample SAMN11192286, study PRJNA482655) | marine metagenome | biome: ENVO:00000447; feature: ENVO:00000244|ENVO:00000211|ENVO:00000569|ENVO:00002023; material: ENVO:00002151; isolation source: ocean water from marine abyssalpelagic zone ...
CTTAAAATCAACATCATGTGTTTTGTAGATTCCCTCAATAATTGATGCCATTCTCATATACAATGCTAAATTTTTTGGTAGTACAAATGGAAATTTACTCATGGTTTGATTTGCAAGTTCCATCAAACTTTCTACTTCCATTTCATCAGGTTTATTCCCATGCATTGCACGAATTGAAAGTTCAATTCCTTTTTCAATTACTATTCTGTTATATCCAGGAACTAGCATTCCAAGATCAATCATAGCATTAACAACCCTTGGAGGATTTTTTTCAACTAGTGCAAGATACAACCGGATTAATCTGAATCTTGTTTCATTATTTATCCGTCCAACCATTCCATAATCATATAAAATAAGTCTCCCATCACCAGTTACTGATATATTTCCAGGATGTGGATCTGCATGAAAAATTGAGTGTTTTAGAAGCATTGTGAAAAAGACCTTATGGACATCAATGACTAGTTGTTCTCGGTCAATTCCTCTCTCATCTAATGCTTGTACATTTGTGACTTTAATTCCTGGAAGATATTCCATTGTAAGCACATTTTTTGAGGAAAAATCATCAAAAACTGAGGGTATAATGACTTTGTTGTTAGTTTCCATATCTTTTTTGATTTTTTTGAGGTTTTCAGATTCTATTGTATAATCCATCTCTTCATGAATACTTTCAATAAATTGGGATAACATGGCTTTTGCTGAATAACGTAAATTTCGATCAACAAATCTTAATCCTAATGGAAGAATTCTTTTTAAAACTTTGATGTCTTTTGCTACAACTTTTTCAATACCAGGTCTTTTTACTTTAATTGCAACTTGTTGACCAGAGATAGAACCTAGGTAAACTTGTCCTAATGATGCACCTGCAATAGGATTTGGATCTATTTTATCAAATTTTTCATCAATAGGTCCAAGATCTTTTTCAATAATTGGTTTTACTTGATCAAATGGAGCAGCAGGTACACTATCCTGTAATTTAGCAAGCTCTTCCAAATAAGGTTGAGGTAAGATATCAGCTCTAGAAGAAAGCCACTGTCCCAATTTAATGTAAACAGGTCCTAATGAAATAAATATATTAAGTACTTTACGAGCATTTTTTCGAAATTGTTTTGAATCTATTTCGGTTTTATCCTGATTAATCCATTTTTTTCTATCTCTACGTAATGCAAGAATTGATGGTAAAAGTTTGATGAATATTTCTATGGTTCTAATAGTAGACATAAAATTTACTCCAAATAATTTTTAATTTTTTTTGTTGCAACATATCCTAAATACCCAAAAATAATTGATGAGATCAAACCAGAAGCAAGTGATGTTTTTTTTGATTTTTTATTTAAAAACTTTTTTGCAACATGTGAACCGCCAAAAATTGCACAAGCTAAACCAATTAAAACTTCAGGTGCATCATGAACTAAATGTCCTGCTGGATTTTTTCTAGGATCAACTCTATCAGTATGAACTAAAAATTTATCATCGTATTCTCTAATATGTAAATTACCATAACGATGCTGTTTGTATGCTCCATTTTTTTGTCCAAGAAAAGTTTCTTCTGCTTCATCTAGCATAAATTCTCGTAATTCTTTTGGAACTTCAATCTCACTTCCAGGCATAATGCCAAGATCTAGTAATTGCTTATAATCTTACAGTCAAAAATGCTTCAATATTGATATAGCATGTATTGTATTTGAGGGATAACTAAATTGATATGAAAATAAAATAATTAATCCCATAATCTATCTTTTGTAAATAGAATCAAACTAATTGCAAATACAGTTACCATTGCAATCCCTGGAACATATGCATAGTTGAATCCCATATCAGGATGGTTTTCCTGATGATAGTAATTAATTAGAAATGTAAGTATTAGTAAAATGACTCCAACAAATGTTAGCTTTTGATGTGTTTCCAACAAACATGACTAAATCAGTAACTATATGAATTTAGAAAAATAATTCAAAGAAATGGAGTTGTAATAAATCCAACAATACTTCCCGCTAGAAATAGAAATATGCCCTTTGTCATACCTAGTATATGATTACTTTAAGGTACGATATAATTATGATGTAAAAATTTCAGGAGTAAAAATCAGATTAAGGGGATTCTATTTGAGACAATCTATTGATTACATGTTCAAGTTCTTTCTTATTTTCAGTAATTACCTGTTTTATTATATCAATTTCTGCATTGATTTGTTCTAAATGAACATCAGAATTTACTATTTGAGTTTCTAAATCTTCTAAAATTTGTAAATTGGATTGGTGAAGTTTTTCTAGTTCACTTTTGTATATCTCTAAATTTTCAATTTGAGCTGTGATTTCAGAAATTTCAATAAATTCTTGGTTGGTAAAAAAACCTAAAAGAATTATAGCACTTACAATAGCTAAAACCGTAATAATTACAACAATACTTAATCTCAATTTGAATAGACCATATTTTTCTTTTTTAAATTTAAAATTTAATTGCTGGCCTCAATTGCAGTTTTTTTACGCCTACGTATCATGTAGATTCCCATTCCTATTACTAAAATAACTGGAATAATTATCATTGTAAAATCAGGGCCATTATCATTGTCATTTGATAATTCTTGAACAAAAATTGTCTTATCATAAGTTAGAAAAATTTCATCTCTGACACTGTCTTTGTATCTTACAATAATGGTAATATCATGTTCTCCATATCTTGGTTCACCATTAAATTCAATTGGAATATTAAATGGTACAGGGGCATCAGTTTCAATTTCATCAATAAATTGAGTATTAGATTTAATGTTTGAATTTTCAGCAGATTCAAGAGTTACAAATCCAAACAACCCATCTTCATTGCCTTCATTAATTATTTCGCCAATTATCATTTGTGTGCCAGATAATTCAATGACATGAACATTGTAAACTAATAAGTCAATGAGGCCTTTAACAAAGAAATCTGCAATTCGTGAAATAGTATGTTTATCTCCATGTGCATTAAAGTAAGTTATTTCAATTGGTGCACGTAAAGTATCACCCTTCAAAGATGTTGGCACATACACATCAAGTTCAATTAATTTCTTTGATTTTGCATCAATGTCACCAATTTGCCAATCAGTATTGAGAATTACAACATTTTCAACATTAGTAACAGATTGAGTTGTTGATGCTCTTTCACTTTGTGTATTTTTCAAGGCAATTTTTACACTAGAAACTGGTGCAGTTCCATCATTTGAAATTTCAATTATAATATGATTTTGTTTCAAAGATGTAAGAAACGGATTCAATGCACGTACATTTATCACGCTTTCTCCAGTAACTTTAAAATTAAAATCTTCGAATGAAGTTCTAACTCCTGATTCTCTTAATCTAGAATAATCTACTTTTACAGCACCAGGATATTGTTGAATTCTAACATCGTTATCTATGTCAACAAAAAATGTTAGATGGAAATTTTCTCCAGCATTAGAATTTGAATTAGCGTCTGCATAGATTACTGAACCAGGTCCATCTGATGATGAAAAACCAAGAGGTAAGGATAGTTGTCCTCTAATTCCTGTAATATCTTGAGTTCCAACATTTGCCATAATTACAGTAAATGGTACATTTTTGCTCCCAGAATCAACTTCAAATTTTTCATCACTGGTTCCAAAATAAGCATCAAGGAATTTGACATCTCCAAAATCTCGTTCAAAAGGAGAATTTCCAAAGCCACCAGATGTTATTTGAGCATAAGAGTTATGAAAAATAAATGGTAAAAGTCCTATTACAAATAATGATAATAAAAGTTTGAGATTCATTTATGCAATAATCTCCATTTCTGAAGGTTTGTCACCTTTGAAAGCTTTACCATCTTTAATTGTAATTACTTGATCAACATCTCCAAAATTTTTTCTATCATGTGTTACAATAATGAATGTTTGATTAAGTTTTTTCGCCATAGATTTCATTAATTGAACAATAGTTTCAGAAGTCAATGAATCAAGGTTGCCAGTAGGTTCGTCTGCTAAAATTATTGAAGGTTTATTGATTAATCCTCTTGCTATTGCAGCTCTTTGAGCTTGTCCGCCTGAAATTTTATTTGTACGCTTATACAGTTGATCTTCAAGCCCAACTGCTTTTAGTAAATCTTTAGCATCTCTTTCAGCAGTGTCATTAGTTCCAGCAATTTGTCTTGGTAACAATACATTTTCTAATACAGTAAGATCACTAAGTAAATTAGAAAATTGGAAAATAAATCCTAATTTTTTATTTCTAAATGAAGAAATTTTATCATCATTTAATGTTGTAGTATCAATTCCATCAATGAAGATCTTTCCATTTGTTGGACGATCTAATAATCCAATCACATTAAGTAATGTAGATTTACCAGAACCAGAACTTCCAACAATTAAAACAACTTCTCCTTGCTCAATGGATAATGATACATTATCAAGAGCTTTGACTTTACTTTCTCCTTCTCCGTAAATCTTGCTTAGATTGTTAATTTCAAGTACTCTAGACAGATCTCATTGCCTCCACAGGTAATAGCTTTGTTGCCCTGTAAGCAGGATACAACGACGCAATAACAGCTAAGATAAATGAGGTCAAAGCAGTTTGTACAATCTTTCCCCAGTTGAAGGTTACTTCAAGAGGGAGACTGTTATTGAATGTCATCTTAGTTTCCTTTGCATAAAATGTATAACCTACACCTGCTGCAGTTCCTACTCCAGCTCCAATTGCTCCAATAAGCATTCCCTGAAGAATAAAAATTATTAGAATATCTTTTCTTTTAGCTCCAATTGATCTCATTATACCAATTTCTTTAGTTTTTCCATTCACCAACATCATTTGAATAGTAACAACAGCAAATGCAGAAGACATCATTCCAAAATATCCTATCATACTAATCATTGCAATACCAGATCTAAATCCTGCAAGTTGTTGTTCAGCTGATTCCTCTATAGTTTCTGCAATAAAATCATCATTTGGAAATGAACGTAAAAAGAATTCTTTTACCTCTAACGCTTTAGAAGGATCATTTAGCTTTACCATTATTGAACCAGTATCTCCCGGTCTACTCATCATATCACGCAAAGTATCAATATGTACAACAGCTGTATAATCAAATCCTTGACCTCCAGGAGAATTTGCTATTCCAGAAACAGTGAATCTTCTAATTTGATCTTGGCCCCATCTATCAACTACAAGAACTTTAACACTATCTCCCACTTGAGCTCCTCCAAGATCTCTTGCTACATTTGTTCCGAGTACAATGGAATTTCTTGAAAAGACAAAACTTCCTTCAGTTACAGTTTTGTGAACAGTTGATGTTATAATATCACGAAATGGATCAACTCCAACTATTGGCACTCTAGTTTCTTCAATTCGTTTTCCATTTTTTGTCATATTCATTTCAGCAGTTGATGAAAGCCGCGGCGCAGCAGCTTCAACATACGGAATTCTTTCAAACCAATTTACAAGTGATAAATCAGATTTATCGATATAATCAGCTTCATCAGTTACAAGAACATCACCATTTCTATAATCACTGATATCTCTAACTATAGCATCAAACAATCCCTGAAATATTACAAAATTTACGTGAATTACTAAAATTCCAATTGTTACAGCTAAAACTGCACCAATCAAACTTCCTCTTTTGTTGAATAGCATTCTTTTTGCTAATCTTAGTCTATAATCCACAGGAATTAATAAAATAGTCTAATATATAATATATTTGATATAAAAAATCATGATATAGACAATTTTATATAAAATTAGTAATTTCTATATTCAATTGAGGTACTTTAAGTAATATAATGGACAATTTAGATATGAATATTCTAAATAGACTTTTGAATAATTGTAGAAAATCAGACAGGCAAATAGGAATTGAAATTGGAATATCAGGTGGAGCAGTACGAGCCAGAATTAAAAAAATGGAAAAAAGAGGTATTATTGAAGGATTTTTCATAAAAGTTGAACCACCGGTTTTAGGTTATGGTGTTTTGTATTTTGTTGTATCAGGTGAAAACATCAATGAAATTTTGGAACAAGTAAGTCTTGTAGGTGAACCATATTTTGTAGCTCCATGTGTAGGTGGAATTACAGTTTGTAGTGTTGTTATAAAAGAAAATTTAGAACAGAAAATTATACTTGCAAACAAATTGATGAAAGATGTTAGAGTATTATCCATTTTTGAAGCAGAGAATCCAGGATTTAGTTCAAATTTTACTAAAACAGATTTAGAAATTCTAGAAGAATTAATTAAAGATCCAAGACAAAAAATAGAAAAAATTGCAAAGAATACAAAAATGTCAACAAAAACAATTACTAGATGTATTGAAAAATTACAAGAAAATGATGGTATTCAGTTTACTTTAATTTATGATCCTAAAAAAATTATAGATTTTATTCCTCATGCAATACTTGCATGGATAGAAGGAGATCTTAAAGAAACATTAAAAAATATGAACGAGACATTTTCTGAATCATATTTACAAATTCCTTTTATTGCAAAAAATCAAATTGTTTTATTAATGTATAGTGATAATGTTTTCAAAATGGATGAACTAACTCAAAAAGTCAGAAACATTAAAAATGTAAAATCAGTGGATTTATTCATTCCAAAGAAAATTTCATTTTATATGGAGTGGTTAAAAAATACTATCAATAATTTCAAAAAAGCACCAAAACTACACCTGACATATCAAACAAATTAAATAATAACAATTTCTAAGAATTTTTGTGAAGAAAAAGAAAATTTATGATGGTAAAATTTTGGGGCTTAGTGTTTATGATATAAAAATAGAGGGAAGAAAAGTTAGACGTGAAATGATAGAACATAGAGGAGCTGCTGCAATGCTTGCTTTTGATGAAGACAATAAAGTGATTCTAGTTAAACAACATAGATTTCCTCACGGATATGTTTTAGAAATTCCAGCTGGAACATTAGAAAAAAAAGAAGAGCCGATAAATTGTGCATTTAGAGAACTAGAAGAAGAAACAGGATATAGAGCAAGAAAAATGACTCCACTAATTACATACTACCCATCAATTGGGTATAACACAGAAGTAATCCACTGTTTTGTAGCATCAGGATTAAAGAAAGTTGCAGATTTGAAATTAGATGATGATGAAATATTATCAGTAGTAAAAATTGATATGAAAAAATTACTCAGAATGATAAAATCAGGAAAAATACAGGATTCAAAAACCATATGTGCTGTTTTGACTTATGCTGTAAAAAAGAAACTCTACTAATTATTCATTGTAGATAGGCTTTACAAGATCTGCAATATCAGCCCAAGATTGTGCAATTCTTTCAAACATATAGACTAGATCAAGAAAATCTATAGGAATTTGTTTTTTTGTACTAAATGTTGTTCTCAATAAACTAAGTTGTTCTTCATAATTTTTATGCAGTGATATAGCCTCAATAGCTAAAAGTCTATCAGGTTTTGTGAATGCATCAATAAATTTCTCTGCAATTTTACTAAAATTTTTAACTATATCAAAAATTTTTTTTGAGTGTTCTTTTGATAAAGATGAATTATAAATGAAATTTGAAACTTCAACAATTGAGTCACCTGCATTCTCAATAAGATTTGCTGCAACTCGATAATCAAGAACATCAATATTTTCTAAATTAAATATGCTAGCTAATCTTTTATCAATAAGTGTACTACGAATTAAACGAACCAGTAAGAAATATTGTCTATTTACCTCAACATCACGTTTTGATAATGTTTGTAAATTTGACTTGTCATCTAAAATTAATCCATTAGATGCATCATTATACATGCCAAGTGCAATTGAGCTCATTCGTTTGAGAATTTTTTCTGGATTGAGTGTTGTTGCATCTAATAAAAATTGCATATTAATGTGAGATGCATCTTCTTCAATTATTTCCATGCCAACTAATCTTCTCATAGAATTACGAATATCTTCTCTATCTTCTGCAGGAATAATTGATTTAGAATTTACTTCAATAACATCATATCCTAAAAGATAAGCTCCAGTAAGATCAGCTACAATATTTTCTTCTTTTGGTAATGGGTATGAGATTGTAAGTTCTTTTGTTGGTCGTGTGTCTTTGTTTGCAGATATCGAAATAGTATTTTGTCCAGTTTCAAGTTCAACCTGATTTCCTTTGATTAGATTATTTGCATCTACCCATTCTTTTGGCAATGACACTAGAATACTACTACCAATTTTTTGCAGGCGTCGAACAAATTTAGTCAATTTATACTAGTATAAGTAATTTAAGCCATATTCTTATATTTTGTGTGAAATTTATACTAAGATTAATGGAGGCTACGGCATTTTGTCCTGCTCACGTTACAGGCTTTTTCAAAGCTTATCTAAATGACAATCAAAATAATTTAGAAAATTTAGGTTCCATGGGAGCTGGATTTTCAATTAAACAAGGAGTTACAACCAGAGTAAAAATAGAATCAAAGAATAACCAAAAATCAAATTTTAAAATTACAACAAAGGGATATCAATCAGATAAAACAGATATTTCAGAATTTATTTTAAATGAATTCTTAAAGCTTGGAAAATTTTCAAACAAATTTTTTAATATTGAACATGATATATCAATTCCAGTAGGGTATGGTTTAGGTTCTAGTGCAGCTGTTGCATTATCATTATCATTTGCATTAGATCAAGCTCTTGAAACAAAATTAGATAAAATATCTATTGGTAAAATTGCCCATAATGCAGAATTAAATTGTAAAACAGGTTTAGGTGATGTCTTGGCATCATTTCATGGGGGCTTTGAAATTCGTGTAAAACCTGGTGCACCAGGAATTGGTCGTGTGGAAAAAATTTTAACAGAAGAAATTTCTATAATCATGATATGTTTTTCTCCAATTTCTACAAACAAGTTCATCAAGGAACGTTTATCTCAAATTAATGGTCTTGGTGGAAAAATGGTAAACAAATTAATGGAATCAAAAAATTATGAACATTTTCAAGAAATGTCTTTAGAATTTGCAAATTATATTGATGTCATGACTCCAAAAATGCAAAAATTAGTTAATGAGTTATTTGAAAATAACATAAAATGTGGAGTTGCACTTTTTGGAGAAACAATTTTTTCAATGATTCCAAAAAAAGATGAAAATAAAATTTTAGAGATTCTGAAAAAATATCCTGAAGGGATTATAATAAAATCAGAATTGGATAATGTTGGAGCAAGAGTTCTCAATAATTAATTGAAATTATATGTCTTTAATTCCTAAATCACATCCAAGAGCAAAGTCACTTTTAATTCGTGAAAAACTCGTAAATGGATTTGATAAAGGACTAGTTGCTAAAGAAGGACTTTTAGCTCAGGGTAGAGGAGAAGCATTTGATTATCTATTAGGAGAGAAAACAGGTAAGGCTGCAAAGCATGCCATCAAAGTGGCAGCAGCACAACTACTTTTGGCAGATATGCCCATAATCTCAGTGAATGGGAATATAGCTGCATTATGTCCAAAACAAATCATTAGATTATCAAAACAGATCAAAGCAAAACTAGAGGTAAATCTGTTTTATACAAATGAAAAAAGAAAGAAGGCAATAATTAAAACGCTCAAAAATAATGGAGCAAGAGAAATTTTAGGTACAAATCCTGCTTCATCTGTAAAACTACCAGGAATAGATTCAGCTAGAAGAATTGTTGATAAAAATGGAATTTTTTCAGCAGATGTGGTAGTGGTTCCATTAGAAGATGGAGATAGAACTATGGCACTTAGAAAAGCAGGAAAAATTGTTATCACATTTGATCTGAATCCTCTTTCTAGAACTTCACAAACTGCCAACATTACAATTGTGGATAATGTTACACGTGCAATTGATTTGTTAATTAATGAATCTAAAAAATTATCTAAAAAGAATCAAAAATCTCTTCAGAAAATTGTCACAGGTTTTGATAATAAAAAAAATCTTAGAGAAAATATTATTCAAATAAAAAATAATCTAACAAGGAGAGCTGGAATTGCATAAAACAGTACAAGATATTATAAAACTGAAAAAAGAAAAAAAGAAAATTTCAGTAATCACTAGTTATGATTACACTTTAGCTTCTCTTTGTGACAAAGCAGGAATTGATGTATTACTAGTTGGAGATAGTGCAGGAATGGTTATGCTTGGATATGAAAATACAATTCCTGTAACAATGGATCAAATGTGTATGTTTACTGAAGCAGTTAGTAGAGCAAGAAAAAATTCACTATTAGTTTCGGATTTACCATTTATGTCATATCAAGTAAGTATTGAAGATGCTATCAGTAATTCAGGTAGACTAATCAAAGCAGGAGCTGATGCTATAAAACTTGAAGGGGGTTCTGTAATGGCTGAAACAATTAGTGCCATAGTAAATGTAGGAATTCCAGTAATGGGTCACATAGGATTACAACCTCAAACAACAATACTTTCAGAAGGCTACAAAGTACAAGGAAAAACAAAAGATTCTGCATTGTTGTTAATTAAAGATGCAAAAGAACTCGAAGATGCTGGTGTGTTTAGTATTGCATTAGAAATGGTTAGTCACGAAGTTGCAGAAATAATTTCTGAGACTGTTAGTATTCCCACAATAGGAATTGGTTCAGGAGTAAATTGCGATGGACAAGTACTGGTGGTTCAAGATTTGTTAGGAATGTATGATAAGATAAAACCAAAATTTGCAAAAAGATACATAAATTTATCTGAAGATATTGTAAAATCACTTGAGGATTACAAGAAAGATGTAGAATCAAGTGTATTTCCTGCTGAAAAAAATTGGTTTTCAATGGATGATGAAGAACTGAAAAAGTTACGTGAGCAAATTGGTAGCTAAAAAAAAAGTAAAGAAAAAAGACCATCCGTCTTTAGATATTGTTAGTTCACATGGTGTAGAATTATCTGGGAAAAAAATTGTACTATGTGTTGCAGGAAGTGTTGCAGCATACAAAGCAATTGAGCTTGCAAGATTACTCATGAGGCATGGTGCAGATGTAACTTGTGTTACAAGTAATGCAGTTACAAAATTAATTCAGCCAGATTATTTTAAATGGGCTACTGGAAATAAAGTAATTACAAAACTTACTGGGGAACCAGAACATATTAGATTAACAGATTATAATCAATCAGATTTAGTAATTGTATATCCAGCAACTGCTAATACATTAGGAAAATTAGCAAATGGAATTGATGATACACCAATATCTACAGTATTGACTGTAGGATTTGGATCAAAAATACCAATTTTGATGTGTCTTGCCATGCATGCATCAATGTATGATAATTTAGCTGTAAAAAAGAATATAGAATTTCTAAAAAATAAAATTGAATTTATTTCTCCACAAATGATTGAAGGAAAAGCGAAAGCATCAGAACCTGAAGATGTTTTAGAATATGTCTTAAAGAAATTTGGATCTTCATCGATATTAAAAAATAAAAAAGTGTTAATGACTGCAGGTCCTACAATTGAACATATAGATCCTATCCGAGTAATTACAAATCAAAGTTCAGGAAAAACTGGGGTTGGATTAGCATCTGAATTAATTTCTGCAGGAGCTAAAATAACTTTTGTTTATGGTCCGGGGAAAGAAAAAGCACCAAAGGGTGCAAAAATTATCAATGTTTTATCTAGTAAAGATATGTTTGATGCAGTTAAAACAGAATTAAAGAAAAAATTTGATATTGTAATTATGGCAGCAGCGGTTGCTGATTACATCCCAATAAATCCTAGTAAGAATAAAATTAAAAGTTCAAAAAATGAGTTAAAAATTAGCCTCAAAAAAGCACCAAAAATAATTGACCAGGTAAAAAAATACCAAAAAGATGTATTGTTAATTGGATTCAAGGCAGAAACAAATCTAACAAAAAATGCTCTAATCAAATCAGCACAAAAAAAGATGAAAGAATCAGGTGCAGATATTATTATTGCAAATGACATAGGTAAAAAATACCAAAAAAATCCAAATTACAATCAAGTATTAATTGTAGATGGAAAAAAAGTAACATCATCAAATTGGGATAAAAAAGAAAAGATTGTGAAATTTATTAAAAAAGAAATTGAAAAGAAATTAGAATGAAAAATTCTGAACTTCGGAAATTAATCTCACAATATAAAGAAATTATTAATAAACAAAAAAAGAAACATACAGATAATTTCAAATTATCTGAAAAGAGAGAGAAAATTGAACAAAAATATTTTCATGAAACAGGAAGAACATTAAAATCAGATCTAAAAGATTTGTAAATAGAATTGTCTAAAATGAAACCATTTGAATATAAAAAAAGAAACATGACAATATGGAATGAGGTAGCACCTCGTTATCATAAAAGATGGGCAAGTGTAAATCAAGGACCATTTCAAAGTACTTCAAAATTAATAGAATCATTAAACATCAAGAAAGCTAATACAGTTTTAGATCTTGCATGTGGTACAGGTGTTGTAACAAAAAAAATTCAAAACAAAATTGGAGTTTCTGGATATGTTGTAGGTATTGATACTTCAATTACTGCAATTAAAATAGCAAAAAAATGGAATAAAAATAAAGTAAATGTAAATTTTGTTAATGTTGATGCAGAAAAATTTAGTTTTTCAAAAAGATTTGATGTTATTACTTGTCAATATGCTCTATTTTTCTTTCCAAATGCACAAAAAGCATTAAAAAATATGAGAAACAGCCTCAAAAAATCAGGTAAAATAGGAATTTCAGTTCATGGAAAAAAAGAAAATGTTCCATTCTTTAGTAGTATTTTAGATTCAGTGACTCAATTTATTCCAGATTATGTCCCCCTAGGTTCACCAGATCTTGATAGATTTGGTACCAAATCTTCACTAAGTAATGAAATTAAAAAAGCAGGGTTTTCAAATATTATAGTTAAAGAATTTATTTTTCATTTCAGTCCTGGAAAATTTGAAGACTATTGGAAAAATTATATCAAATACATTGCAAAACCACTAAAAGAAAAGCTAAATGCATTAGAATATTCAAAAAGAAAAGAATTGAAACAGTTAGTAAAAGAAAAAACAATCCAATACACAAAGAAAAATGGTGAGATTTTATTTCCATGGCAAGTTTTAATTTTAACTGCAAAATACTAGAGATTTAGAGGAAGAAAAGATGCGTAAAGATAGAAAAAAAGATGCAGTTAAACCAAAAAAATCTGAATTTAAAGCATTTCTTAAGAAAAGAGCGCCAATTTATCTAGGCATAGTTGGATTATTCATATTATTTGTAGTTCCTGAATTAACAAAGGGAAGTTTAGAGAGTAGTTTTCCAGAATTAACATCTGATGAACAAAAAGTAATTGATATCTTAATGGGTTATGATGGGCCTAATGATTCTGGATTAACTGTAATGGATGCAATATCAAATAAAATTAGTGAAGAATATCCAGATGAAAGAATTTATGATAATAAAAAAACCAAAGTGGGACTAACTGTTTCTAGTATTAATTCAGAAGAATACCAAGTTATTTTAAATTTTAAATCATATAATGGAGAAAAGAATTATGATTGGAATGTGAATACAAATTCTGAAGAAATTACATCAAACAACCCAGAATCAAAATACATTATGGATTTAGTAGATTTTTACGATTAGGCTTAAATCGTGACTAAATCTTTGGTAAATTTATGCATTATAATTGGTCTATCTTTTACAATTAGTGAATCTTCAATTCTTATTCCAAATTTATTTTCAATATAGATTCCAGGTTCTACAGTAATCGCCATATTTTCTTTTAATTTTATTTCACTTCTATATGAGATAGTTGGAAGCTCATGCACTTCTAATCCAATCCCATGACCAGTAGAATGAATAAAGTATTTACCATAATTTTTTTCTTCAATGTATGTTCTACAAGCAGAATCTACATCTTTACAATTTACATTTGGTTTAACAGCTTTTAGACCAAGTTTTTGAGATTCTTTAACAATTTCATAAGATTCATTTGCTTGTGATGAAATTTTTCCAAGTGCAAATGTTCGGGTTGCATCAGAAACATATCCACAATATCTTAGCGTAAGATCAGTTACTACAAGATCACCATTTTTGAATTTTCTTTCACTAACTTGAGCATGAGGTAAAGCACCATTTGGGCCTCCAGCAATAATGAGAGGATTAAGTGTTGATTTGTATCCAGTATCAAACATTTGTTGTTCCATTGCATATTTCATCAAAATTGTTTGTAATTCTGATTCTTTTTGACCAACTTTCATTTTTTTTGAACAAATGTTAAACATTTCATCGATAATTTTAGAAGCTTTTTTGAGTATTTTGATTTCTTTTTCATCTTTTACCATACGAGAATTATAAAATGGTTCAGTGGATGATTTTATTTTTGAAATAGATTTTTTCAATGATACCATAGTAGAATAATTTTGGCAGTCAGTACAAACTTGATTTTGCTTAACTTTTTCAATTAATGAAGAAATTAAACCAACACCACGTTCTCCTGTAATTACATCACAATCTTCAGAATCTTCTCTTGCCCTACCTACTTCAAGTTCTGGTGCAATTATGGTTGTTTTTCCATTTTTTTCAAGTAAACCTATTGCTTCACCCCAAAATCCAGTCATGTAAAACAAATTTTCAGGCTCAAATGTAACCAAAGTATCACAATCAATTTTTTTAGCATATTTTAGAAGGTTTTTTCTTCGTTGCCTCATACAAAAAAATCTCTGTTTCTCAATTTATGTATGATGTAAAGTTTGTATATGGAAATTCATACCAGATCGTTGTGACAGAAGTAAAGAAGAAGAAAATAGTTGCATTACTATCAGGTGGACTAGATAGTCAACTTGCAGTACGAATGATACAAGAACAAGGTTTTGAAGTTTCAGCTGTTGCAATAAAAACTCCTTTCTGTGATTTTGATTGTGGAAGAGGATGTGGATTTGAAATTAGAGAGAGATCTGATGATCTCAATATCAAGTTAAAGACAGTTTACCTTGGTGATGAATACATTGAGATGTTAAAACATCCAAAACATGGAATTGGTGCAGGTTTTAATCCGTGTGTTGATTGTCGAACGATGATGTTTGATGCTGCAAAAAAACACATGGAAGAAATTGGTGCAGAATTTATCATATCAGGTGAAGTATTAGGACAACGTCCAATGAGTCAACATGGACCTGCATTAAGAACTATTGAAAAAGAATCAGATTTGGTTGGAAAAATTGTAAGACCATTATCAGCAGGATTACTACCTCCAACAGATGCTGAAAAAGATGGATTGATCAAAAGAGAAAATCTTGGAATGATTAGAGGTAGACAAAGAAAAATTCAAATACAAATGGCAAAAGAATATGGAATTGAAAATCCACCTAATGCAGGAGGTGGATGTTTGTTAACAGAACCACAATTTGGAATCAAAGCTAAAGACTTGTTTAGTCATACTGAAACTCCAACAATTAATGACATTGATTTGTTAAAAATTGGAAGACATTTTAGATTAGATGAAGAAACAAAATTTGTTGTTGGAAGAAATAAAGATGAAAATGAAATGATCAAAGCAATTGCATTACCAGGAGATGTTTTACTTGAAGCTAAAGATTATGTTGGACCAGTTTCAATTTTACGTGGAAAGAATGCAAAAGATCATATAAAATTTGCATCATCTGTTACACTAAGATATTCAGATGCACCAAAAGATCAACAAGAAATTGTTACAATCAAAAATGATAACATATCTGAAGAAATCAGTACAAAAAGTATAGAAGAACAAGATTACATCGAATTTAGAATTTAGGCGTGAAATTTTTTAAGAATTAGTTAGAACTAAGGAAGAGTTTTTGAATAAGTAGATCACATTTGTAGCAAGGATGCAAAAACAAGAAACACCCACATATCTAAAGGCTATAACAATTAGAGACATCAGTGATGTTCATTCTATCAAAGAAGACATCAAAAAAGGAATGATTTTGATTCTAAGAGTAACACCATTAGCACAAAAAGATGTTGAACAACTTCGTAAAGTGGTTGAAGAATTGTATTCTATTGCAAAAGCTGCTGATGCAGATATCGCAAGATTAGGAGAAGAAAGAATCATTGTTGCCCCAGCTGGTGTAAAAATCTGGAAGCCAGAATACGATCTAAAATAATTTTATTGCTTCTTGAATTTGAGGATAATGAGCTGGTATTCTATACATTCGTCTAATATTCATAGCAAGACTTTCTGATTTCTTACGTTCACCATGATTAACTAAAACTCTTCTAAGTTTTGGTCTTAATTTTTGTACAAATGACATCAACTGATTGTAATCACTGTGACCACTAAATCCATCTAATTTTTGAACACCACAATTGATGGTAACAACTTCAAGTTTACCTGTTTTACCCAACATGGTTACTTGTTTAGAACCATCAAGAACTCTTCTTCCCATAGTTCCATTAACTTGATAAGAAACAAACAACACCTTGTTCTTTTTGTCAGGTGCAATATTTTTGAAGTATTCTAAAACAGGTCCACCCTCTAACATTCCAGATGTTGCTAAGATAATACATGGTGAATTTTCCCTCATTGGTTCTTCCCTAGCATCTGCATGCTCAATATTTGTAAAATATTCAGAATCAAATGGGTTATCATCAGTTTCCAAGATTTTTTGTTTAAGTTCTCTTGCAAGATATTCAGGAAATGATTCATGTATAGCTGATGCCTCAGAAATCATTCCTTCTGTAAAGACTGGTGCTTCAACCATTTCTCCAGATTTCATATAGTGATCAATTACCATCATGATTTCTTGAGCACGGCCAACTGCTGGAATTGGGATCAGAACTTTACCTCCATCTGCTAAAGTATTGTTTACTGCATTAATGAAAGCAGATTCTACTTCTTGTCTTGTTGGTTGAATATCTTCTTTAAGACCATAAGTACTTTCGACCAATAATGTTTCTACTCTAGGAAAATTCCAACTAGCAGCTTCAAACAAAATACTTTTTCCGAATTTAATGTCACCTGAATAAACAAAGTTATGATCACCATTTCCAATATGAAAATGACACAAAGCTGAACCAAGAATATGACCAGCATTTGCAAAAACTAATTTGATATCAGGAGAAATATCAGTTACAGTTCCATATGGTAAAGTAATTGTCTGTCTCATAATCTGTTTTACATCTCGTTCAGCGTAAATTGGGGTTCTACCTTGTGCAGCAGCCACCTTAATTGCATCTAACTGAATTAAATTCATCATAGGAAGTGTTGGTTCAGTACAATAGATTGGACCTTTGTAGCCATATTTGCATAAAGCTGGTAAAAATCCAGTATGATCCAAATGTGCATGTCCAATAACTACAGCATCAAGATCATCTAATGTAATATCTAAAGAATCTAATCTTGGAAATGCATCCATTGGTGAACGTGCACCAGGATTAATTCCACAATCAATTAAGATTTTACTTTCAGGTGTGGATAATAGCATTGAAGATCTTCCAACTTGACCAAATCCACCAAGAGTGAAAAGAGAAACTTCAGTTCTTTGAGACAATCTAGATCTAAAAATTTCATCACCAACTTGTTTGAGTTGTTTGCTTCTTTCAGAAGAGGCTTGTTTTAGAGTTGCATTAATGGTTTGGATAGTACGTGAAGGAATAGTTGTGGCTTTTCTAACACGTAATCTCCAGCCTATTTTCTCAGTAACTTCAGCATAATTGAATTCCTTTGAATTTCTTTGTATCAACCATGGTCTTTTTACTTCAACTGATACCTCACCAGTAGTTATATCAAAAATAGTTCCTTGTAGATTCGCTTCTTTCGGAACATAATCTGCAAGAATCTTTCTAGCTTCAGCTTCAGGCTTTCTGATAGATTCATCAGTTCTTACAACAATTCTTTTTTTGATAATGTTTACAAGATTTGATATTGTTTCATTATGTTCCATCAAATAGCGAGGAGTATTTGTGTAAAGAGCAATTCTTGGACCTTCGTATTCTATTTTTGTAATATTTGCCTCTTTGGGAATACTTTGCAGTATGGTGGCCATTATATTCTGGCTACTAGGAGGTAATTCTTTTTGTTGTTGTTGTTTTCTTTGCATTAAATCACTAAAGTTCAATAACTGATTTCTTTTGTTCATCAGTTAACATACGGAATCCATCTTTATCCATTATTGCGACATTAATTCCATCGCCTGTACCAATGTTTCTAACTATTGCAGCTTTAACAGCTCGTTGAGCTATTTTTTTTGCTTCCTCTACTGTGAGATCTTCTCTATATTCTTCTTCAAGTAAACCATAAGCTACTGGTGAACCGCTACCAGTTGTAACGTATGATTTTTCTTCAACTGAACCAAACATATCGATATTAAACAATGAAGGACCATTTGCGTCATATCCACCAAGTAAAATATCAGCCATGAATGGATAACCTCTATTTTGATGAAATATCAATGAGCAAAGTCTTGCAAGAGAATGAATTGAAATTGGGCCTTGTTTTTCAACTCGATGTAAATTAGAATGATAACGTAAAATATCAACAATATTTTGTGCGTCTGCCACACCACCAGCCAGTGTTAATCCAGCATGTAAGTCAATTTTTTGAATTTTCATAGTATTGTTATTTGCAATAAAATAGCCTGCACTAGCCCTCATATCAGCACATAACACTACACCATCCTTTGCCTTGATACCTACAGTGGTAGTCCCGTGCAGAATTTTTTCTTCAACATTGTTCGACAAAATATAACCTATTAAGATAAAATATGTGGCATCTCACCCTTTTAAATAACTTTTTGATCTCTTGAAATCATAAATAATGACAAAAAATCAAGATCGCATGCAATCGCATACGATGGAATTACCCAGACTCATCAAAATTGGTGAGAAAAATATCAATGATTTTGGAAGTTTTTTAGTTTCACTAAACAAACCAAAAAAAGTTTCTTTGATATCAGGAGTAAATGTTCAAAAAGTTTTAAGGAAAAAAATTGAAAAATCACTAAAATTAAAAAAAATTCAATTTATTTGGCATACATCAAAAGATAATGAAATAAAATCAATAGAACAAATTCAAAAAAATGTTAAAAAAGATAATTCAGATTTAGTCGTGGGAATTGGTGGAGGTCGTTCTGTAGATATAGCTAAATTAATTTCATATAATTTGGATAAACCATTTGTAAGTTTACCAACTGCTGCATCTCATGATGGAATGGCTAGTCCATTTGTTTCTATAAAAAGTGATAAACCCCATTCAATTGTAGCATCTGCTCCCATGGGTGTTTTTGTAGATATTGATGTGATCAAAAAGGCTCCAACTCAACTGTTAGCTAGTGGTTGTGGGGATCTTATTGCAAATATTATAGCAGTAAAAGATTGGCAATTGGGACATAAAAAGAAAAAAGAATACTATGGAAGATATGCAGCAAATTTGGCTTTGATGAGTGCCAAAATTGTTATGGAAAATTCTTCTGAATTTGCAAAAAAAGGATTGGATGCAAGGGTGATTGTAGAAGGGTTGATCAGTGCAGGGGTAGCATCATGTATTGCAGGAAGTAGTAGACCATGTTCAGGTTCTGAACATCTTTTTTCACATGCACTTGATAAAATTGCTCCAGGTATTGGACTCCACGGAGAAAAATGTGGAATTGGGTCTATAATGATGGCAAAATTACATAAACAAGATTGGAAAAAAATTGTAAAGACTTTGAAAGATGTAGGAGCACCAACTACTGCAAAGCAAATCGGTCTCAAACCAGATGTGATAATAAAAGCTCTAATCATGGCACAAGGATTAAGACCAGAAAGATATACTATTTTAAAAGAAATTGAAATGACTGAAAAAAGAGCAATGAATCTTGCAAAGAGTACTAAAGTAATTTGATTTAAGCAGCCTTTTGTTCGGTTGCTTTTTCTTTTGTTTCAGGTTTTTTTGCTGGAGTTTGTTTGTTGATATGTGTTTCAACAAAATTCACTTTTTCCAGAGTTGAAACAAATTTGAAAATATCTAATTGAATAAAATGTTTCATTATTTGTAAACCATCAGCACGTAAAATTTCTTCAGGAATTGTAATACTTACTTCTTTATCCTTCAAATCAAATGCAATTTTTGATTCTTCCACAGGAAGTCTATTTTTAAGGATTCCATCCACTTTATCACTTGGGGAATCAAGGGATTTGATGACATTTACATCATATAGAATTGTTTTTCCTGCATATCTATGATTATAATCTATTTGAACTCTACCAGAACCAATGTAACGAATGATGCCTCTTTTGTTATCAACTTCAATTGTATCACCTACTGAAACTTTTTCTGCATCTTCACCAAGTTTTCTAATAGGAATCATTCTAATTTTTTTAGTATCTCTTTCACCAAAACCTTTGTCAGGTGTAACTTCAACTGTAAGTTTTTCTCCAACAGATGTTTTTGCAAGTGCTTCATCTAATCCTTTTAGAACAGGATAAGATACTTCGCCAATAGAAACTAGTTTTGGTTGATATTTGACATTTTCTTCATAAATAGAATGTTTTTTTGCATCCGCTTCAATAGTGGTATCAAATATGTCATCAGTATCTTTTACCTTAGCAGTATAATCTACTAAAATTAATGAGCTTTTGCTGAAAGTCAATGTGATCGGTCTCGAATTTCCTTATATTAAGTTAACAGGGTTTAGAGAGCTTTTAATTTTTCTTCTGCAGTTTTGAGTCCTGCTCGTGCATCTGTATCATATCCCATCATTGTTAATGTAGATGAAATTGCAGATATAGTTCGCATTACATGATATGGACTAACTTCACCCATACATCCAATTCTGAATACTTTTCCTTTAAGATCACCAAATCCACCTGCTACTAACACTTTGAATTTATCAGCGAGTGTACTTCTGAAAGTTTTGTCTTCAAGTCCATCTAAGTAATTTAATGCAATAATAGAGATTGAGCGATCTTCTTCTTTTGCAAATGGTGTTAAGCCAAGTGCACTTAGACCAGAGTATAATGCATCTGAACAAACTTTATGGCGTTTAAAGACATTTTGTAATCCTTCCTCTAAGATCATGGATAATGCTTCTCTATATGCATAAAGTAAAGGTAAAGCAGGAGTGAAAGGAGTGTGTTTTTCTCCATCATAGAATTTGAAATATCTTGCTAAATTGAAGTAGTGTGTTGGAGGAGGATTTGCAATCATGTATTTTTTGGCTTTGGCACTAATAGAAAGTGGTGATATTCCAGGAGGTGCTGCAATAGCTTTCTGGGAACCAGTTAAACATACATCAATATTCCATTTGTCTACTTGAAGATCAGCTCCACCAAGTAATGAAACAGAATCTACAACATAGAATGCATCATTTCTAGATGTCAAATCAGATATTCTGTCAAGATAATTTACCATTGTTCCAGTAGAAGTTTCATTGTGAACAACATAGAATGCTTTAACGTCCTTATTGTTATCAAATGCTTCTTTGATTTGATCAAAAGTTGAATTTTCTCCAGGTGGAGTTTGAAGTTTTACAACATTGCCTCCTTGACCTTCAATTAATTCTGATAATCGTCTACTAAATTCTCCATTTACAGGAATGATAATTTTATCGCCTTTTTTAACTAAATTTACAACACTTGCTTCTACTGCACCAGTTCCAGATGCAGATAAAGCTACAATATCATTTTGTGTTTGAAATACTTGTTGAGTTTTATCAACAACATCAGTGTATAATTCAACAAAATCATCACTTCTATGATTAATAATTGGTGCAAGCATAGCTCTCATAACTCTATTAGGTACATTTGTTGGACCAGGTAGCATTGAAAGATATTCCATATGTAATCTAATTGTCAATGTAAATTGGGGTTTATTTATAATTAGAGATTTTTCAGATAGTTTTTTGCATTAATTTTTTCCAGAAAATTTTTTGTTCCATCAGGTACTAAATCATCCCATTTTTGATCGCTAATTATTAAATCACGAATATTGGTTCCAGACAATTTATCTCTCTTCAAAAATGGAATTGGGATTACCTGAACTGACCTTTTTGAATACAGATGTTTTGTCAACTCGTCATTTGAAAAAATTATATCAAATTTTGGAACAATGGTATCTATTTTCTCAATCCATTTGATGTGATTATCTAAATCTGGAATAAAATAAATTAAAATTTTCTCTTTAATTGAATCATCAATTGATGAAAGTATCATTTCTTTTCGTTGTTCTGCTGAGAAAGGGTTGTTTTTTTGTGTGGATAAGTTTGAACTACCTAAACCTACCCACAGTTTATCAACTTTTGAAAGAGCAAATCGTAGGGCTTCAAGATGACCTAAATGAAAAGGTTGGAATCGTCCAATTAACAAACCATTCATATAAAATATAGATAATTTCTTTTTTAAAAAACTATCATAAAGAGTTCTAATTGAATAAAATTATGAATTATTTGAAAATTAATGGAGGACATGGTGAAGGAGGTGGACAAATAATACGCTCAGCAATTACGTTATCTTGTATTACAAAACAACCAATTCATTTAGAAAATATTAGAAAAAACAGAAAAGTTGTAGGACTAAGACCACAACACCTTTCAGCAATTAAAATTATTCAAAAAATTACAAATGCAAAGGTAATTGGTGCTGAAATAGGTTCTACAGAATTAAAATTTATTCCAGGTGATGTAAAAAGTTTAGATTTAATTGAAGATGTGGGAACAGCTGGAAGTATTTCTTTAATTTTACAAGTATTAATTCCAGTTGTTGCAATTTCACAGAAAAAACTAGATTTAAAAATAAAGGGTGGAACAGATGTACTTTGGAGTCCTTCCATTGATTATACACAATATGTTTTAAGAGAGGCATATTCTAGAATGGGAATAAAATTTTCACTTGAATTATGTAAACGTGGTTATTATCCAAAAGGTGGAGGAGAAATTAATTTACATGTGAATTCATCTAGTCTAAAATCAATTTCATTTACAAAAAGAAAAACAAATTCAGTAAAATTAATTTGTACTTTTTCAAAAATTTCAATTGAAAAAATTAAAAATGAAGTTAAAGAAATTAAACAAAAATTAACTAAAGAGAATTTTATTGTTGAAACAGAAATTAAAAATGAAGAAGCAGTTGATTCAGGTGCATCTATCTTAATTTACAGTATTGATGAACATTCAATCATAGGAATTGATGCATTATTTGATAAAAAAACACAGAAATTTGATTTGAATATAGATGAATTTATTAAAAATTCAGTAGGGATAGATGGGAATTTAGCAGATATGCTTGTAGTTACTGCAAGTTTAGGTCATAAAAAAACAATATTTCGAGTTAAAGAAATTTCAAAACATTTAGAGACGAATTTGTTTGTAACATCAAAAATTACTGGTTGTAAGTATGGTATTGGTAAATTAACTGATGGATTTGAAGTAATTATTGAAGGAGTCTCAAACTCCAGCATCAAGTAAAGATGCAAGGAATAAGATTGCTAAAGATAAAACAACTGTAATTTCTCCAAGAATAATGATCTTTTTTCTTAATTTTTGAATTTGATACTCTGGCATTTGGTTTGACATTATTTTTTCTTCAATATCTTTACGAATGATTCTAACATGTATTGCATATATGACAACTAGAGCAACAACAAGAATTATCTTAATTATTAGAAAAATTCCATAACTTGTTGCAACTAAAAGTTCAGGTTTACTTAGTAATACATGTGAATTATACAATCCAGTTACCATTAGAATAATTAATGATGGAACAGCAATTTTGTTAAATCGTCTTCCAACACGAATCATTATTTGCATTCTTTCTTCAAGAGAATTTGCAATTGTTTTTAAAAGTGGAGAAAATACAATACCAATAAAAAGTGAACCGCCAACCCAAATTGCAGCTAAAACAAGATGAATCCAAGTAATTATTGCTTGTTCTAATGCAGACATAAATTAAGATATTTTAAATCAAATATTATGTATTTGGATCTTAACAACCTTTTTTAGTTCTACATAATTTGAAACCATAGAAATGCCACTCCAAAGTAAAATGATAGTTTATGTTGCAATTGCAGGTGTTTTGGCTATGATGGGAGGAATTTTTTACTACGGTAGTCTAGATAATGTACATCTTAATCAAATTGAAGTTCAATTAACAAGTGTTGAACTAATAGATGTTAACACTATAGATAATCAAGCAAGTTTTGATGTTACATTTCTTGTAAAGAACCCAAGTGAAAAAACACTCACAGTTTCATTGATTAAGTACCAACTTTATGGTGATGAAAAATTATTAGGTTCTGGGTTGTACTCTACAGTAGATGTTATGATGCATGGGAGAGCTGCATTTTTCCCAAATGTAGAGATTCCTTTGAAAAACATATTTGTTCTTAGTAAATCCGAAGTTAGTGCAGAAATTTATCAATCTGCAATTGAAAATAAAATTAATAGTTTTTCAGCAGAAGGAGTTATCACAACTGAGAGTACATGGAGTCTCATTGAGAAAGAATTCAAAACAGGATTTTAATTAAAAAGAAAAAGTGGGCCTAATGAGATTCGAACTCATGATCACCGCCATGTCGAGGCGGTATCCTAACCAGCTAGACTACAGGCCCAATGAAGTAGAAAGATAAGTGCTGACATTATTAACGTTTAACAAAAGAAAGAATGAATAAAAAGAAAGAAGGCATGAAATAGTTGACAGATAATTTTACTGAAGAAGAAAAAAAAGGATTCTATAAGGCAATTTATTCAAGAAGAGATGTAAGATCTCATTTCATATCAAAACCTATAGAGGATAATATTTTATCAAAAATTCTTCATGCAGCACATCATGCACCTTCTGTAGGATTTTCTCAACCATGGAATTTTATCTTGATAAAAGATATTGAAACAAAAAAGAAAATCAAAGAATCTTTTGAAGAAGAAAAAAATCGTTCATCAAAATTAGTTGAAGAACCAAAGAAATCAAAATATCTTTCATTCAAGCTTGAAGGAATTTTAGATTCTCCAGTTAATCTTTGTGTAACATATGATCCTACAAAATTTGGTCCATTTGTAATTGGTAGATCAAGTATTCCTGAAGCAGGACTATACAGTGTATGTTGTGCAATCCAAAATTTATGGTTATCAGCAAGAACAGAAGGAGTAGGTCTTGGATGGGTAAGTATTCTGTCAAATGATACACTAAAAGAAGTTCTAGAATTACCAGAACATGTTGTTCCTGTTGCTTACTTGTGTTTGGGATATGTTAATGAATTTGCAGAAAAACCAGATCTTGAGACTGCAGATTGGCTACCAAGACTAGGACTCAAAGATGTTGTATATTTTGAAAAATGGAATGACAAAGAAAATAAAAATTGGGATGGAATTAAAGAAATGATTAGAAATAATCTGGATTACGCTTAAATAATTAAGAGTGTTTTTTTTGCTGGGCTTGTGGCGCAGAGTCATTTGACGCGAAACATGGACAGCGTGGTACTCTCCTAAGGTACAGGTCGAGGGATCGAAGCCCTCCAAGCCCGTTAAATTTTCAAAGTCATGGAAATTTATATACAAAGATATGTGGTTTGAGATATGAAAGTTGTAGTTATTTCTGGAAGTCCAAGAAAAAATGCCCTTACACAAGTTATGATGAAGTATGTTTATGATTATGCTAAATCAAAAAACCAAGATACAAAATTGATCAATCTTTCAGATGGTCAAATTGAATGTTATAGAGGATATGGTAAAGAATACAATGAAGCTACAAAGACAGCATCAGATGACATAACGGATGCAGATGTATGGTTAATAGGAACACCAATTTACAATTCGTTTTTTAGTTCAGCATTGAAAAATTTGTTTGAATATATCGATTATAAAAAAACTGCCGGAAAGGTATCTGGAATGGCAATTTTAGCTTCTGGAAATATTGGTTTTACCGATGTCCAGACATTAATCACACAATTGTTATCATATTTCAGAGTAATAACAAATCCTAAGGCTGTATTTTTAACTACAGAATCTATTACTAAAAATTTGGTGTCAGATGTTGATGCACAAAATAGATTAAAAGAGATGGTAGATGAAACTTTGAAACTTGCTTCTAAAGTACATCAAAATTAGTATTAAGATATACTACTTTGAAGATTTTAACAGTGTAATTTCCATCAAAAATAGCCTCAGTTTGACCTTGATTTGAGTTTAATATTCTGAATTTGTATTCATAAGTTCCATCATCATTTACAGGAATTTGAGCAAAGTGGACGGCGCCACTATTATTTCCTGTAATGAATTTATCATTATCAAAAATTTGTATTATCACAGGATAATTAGAAACATGATTTTTAATTGTCCCCTCAACAGAACCCCATGGAAGTTGATTTTCTTCAGAGATATTCATTTGAATTATAGGTGTTTCAAGTCCTATGAAATTATTTATTGAAATTATTTCAGTTTGATAATCAATTGGTTCTGCAAATGAATTTACATTAGAAAATCCAGTGATTAAGATGATAACTACAATAATACTTGTAAAAATCATATTTTTAAACATTATAGAAAAATTCCATAGTTAGAATAAAAGATTTGTTCCAATTCATGTATATCTGAATTGCTAAAAAGTCAAATATTAACAGGACATAGAAATTATACTATTGAATTTGAAAAAAGATCCCACAGAATTATGTTCATGTAAATGTCATTTTGGTGGTGCTGTAAGTTGTCCTAGTTGTAAGAATAATCATGGCGAAATATGCGGTCATTGTAAAGATGAGAAGGATCAACTAATTTTTTCTTTTAGATGCTAGCATTTTTAGATTAGATAATTCAGTTTTTAATGATTCAATTTGAACAAGAGTTTGAAGATTTAAAATTTTTTGATTTAATCTTTCAATTTCACTATCTTTTAGTTTAACAAATTCTTTGAGACCATTTAGTTCTGAAGATAATTCATTTTGAATTTGTTTTATTTCTAAAAGACTAACTTGTTTACCAGCAGTTGTAGTTTGAATGGTATGCGTATTACTCAAGCTTTTTTTTTCACTATGAGCGTGATTATGCGTGTAATCAGTACTTTTTTGAGATATCCAACAAGTAAATGTTAGAAACCATGTAATTGGAACTGCCATAATGAAAATAAAATTCAATAATGGTGCAAAATCAATAAAAAATGGCCAAAGTCCAGTTAGTGTTGCTGCAAAAACTCCAGTTACAAGAGTAGCCAAATGATTTCCAAAATACCCCATAAGTAATTTGGAAAATTCATTGTTTATAATAGTAATGGTAGTAACTGCTAATTGATAATAATTAAAAAGAAAAAAGAGCTGAAATTACTCGTCTTTTTCAGGAGTAATTGTTGCTTTAGGCATATCAGATTGTAAGATTTGGATTTTTTGCAATAGTTCAGTTCTTAGATCTCTTGCAACTCTTCTTACAGTTGGTCTTGGTACACCAAGTTCATCAACTACTTTGGTATAGATATCCTGTTTGTCGGTTACCCCTTTGTCAAGATAAGAATTAATCGCTTCTTTAATTATCGTGCTTTGGTTTGTACGATTCAACGAATTCTAAATTTTAATTGATCTATATAACACTATAACTTTTGAAATTTTAAAATTATGATATTTAATACATTCATATTTTTTATTAAATAGAAAAAAATAAAATTCTTAATACTATATGATAAATTTATCAACGAAAAACGTACTGATCGTTATGAATTTTTCAATTTACTTTAAGTATCTATAAGAATTGTCAGAAAAGTTTCTCAAAAGACTCTTATGATAATAAAGTAAAGTAATTACAATGTCTACTATAAATATTGAAACCAATTTTGGAAAAATTTCATTTAAACTTCTACCGGAATTAGCTCCTGAAACAGTTAGGAATTTTGAAAAATTAGCTAAATCTGGATTCTATGATGGAACTCTCTTCCATAGAGTTATTCCTGGATTTATGATTCAGGGGGGCGACCCAAATACAAAAACAGATAACAAAGGTTCATGGGGCATGGGAGGGCCAGGATATAATATCAAGGCAGAATTTAGTTCAAGATCCCATTTACGAGGCATAGTTTCTATGGCTAGATCACAAGATCCAAACAGTGCTGGTTCACAATTTTACATTGTAACAGCTGATAGCACATTTCTTGACAGACAATACACAGTATTTGGTGAAGTAACAGAAGGTATGGATGTTGTAGATAAAATTGTAAATCTTAACAAGGATGGCAATGATTGTCCTTTAGAGAAATCACCATTGATTCATGTAACTGTGGAATAGATGAATACAAAGATTTTCGGATTTTTAGTAATTTTATTGATAATATCCATTGTTCCTGTAGCTGATGCTCAAATTTCAATTGGTGAAAAATCTAATCAAAGATCTGTCGAAGTTATCATAAATTCAGATGGAAATGTTCACATCAAACATGTTATTGCTTCATCAAATTTACCAAATCAAACTGAATTAATTTATGGAACTGTTTCAAATATTTCAGTAACAAATGAGCAAGGAAAAGAGAAACAATTTTCAGTAATTGGAGACAATATCGGAGTATTGATTTTTCCATCTAATAGTGATTCCATTATAGAATATGATTTAGAACATGTACTTTTGCAAAAAGATAATGTGTGGACATGGAGTTTCAGATATCTTGAATCAACTTCTTTCATTTTTCCTGAAGAAGTAGATTTGATCTTTACTAATGAACGACCTGTTTACTTTGATGAAAAGAAAGGAATAACATGTCATGGATGTCAAGTGATTTTAGAATATTCTATCAATGAACCAAAAATTTTAAAAAATGTAAAATGGGGTGATGCTGAATTTGCAGTTGAAATTAGAAGTCATTCAAATATTGATAAATTTGTTTTTGATCAACTAACAAAGAGTATCATTTTTGATGTTCTTGAAAAAGATAAATTTGTAACTGTAATAATTCCATTAGAGTTGTTATGGGAACCATATCTAGTATTTCTTGATGATGAGAAAATTTTCTTTCATAAATATCTCAATAATGGAACTCATGTTTGGCTTAATATGAAACCTGATTCTTCAGGAGAAATTTCAATAATTGGAACCACTGTAATTCCAGAATTTCCAATTATTGCTCCATTGGCAATAGGGTTTTTGATGATTCTTGCTATGCCATTGATGAGAAAATTTAATCTCCGCCAGAACCACACGAACAAAAACCATATTCATCAATTCTGACATTACAAACAGGGCATTTTTCACCATAAACTACTTCCCATGCTTCTTTTCCAAAAAGTTTGAAATGATCATCGATTTCTATTGGTATGATTCTTTTTTTTTCCAATGATTTGTATAAGTACTGTAACTATACATACATTATCTGATAAATAATGAAGATTGAATGTGGTTGTCATTGCATAAAATGCAAAAGTACAGATCTGATATCAAATAAGATAGGGGAAAGAGAAAAGGATGGTTATTTTGATATGCACCATACGTGTAACCAATGTAATACACACTTTGATCATTTAGATGGAGAAATTTTTTCTAACTGTAAAAAGTGTAATTATATTATTAATTAGTAACTAATGATTCTTCAACAAAATAATGGGTTCTATTTTCAAAAGAATTTTTCAAAATCTCTTTGCTTGATGCCATTTTTGCCAAAGCTTTTGAAACATCCAATGGACTTGTAGCCCAACCAAATTCTCTTAATTGTTGAACAGTTTCAGTCACAGTTCTAGGTGAATCAAAGAATCTACTTGTTTCTAAAATTCGTAATTTTGATTTAATTTCATAAGTAATGTATTTGGGCTCATCAAATTCTGGTTCATATGTTTCTGCATTATCCAAAGATTCTAGACCAGATTGTGTTGGTTGATTTATTTCAGTTGGATTTACAGATACAGGTTCATAGACTATTTTTGCTTGATTTTCAGGTAAATGTTGTGAAATGCTATCTATTACTTCACCAAGTGTTTGATTATCAACATAGAAATCTCTAGAGTCAATCTCAATTTCATTTTCTCCGAGCTTTAGTTTTATCTTAGCCAATGAGAAATAATCATTAAATTTTGATTTATTGTGTTAGCTCTAATGAGCTTTAAGAGTAGATCAAAACTTTTACACAATTTATCGTGATTAATTCCCTCATGAGTTAAAATGTAATTTTATGATAATTAGTCATGAAATCATCAAAAAAAGGTGGTCTAATTGTTCTATTCATACTAGGTATGAGTATTTTTGGATATTTGCAATATACATCTGCATCACAAATTGAAGTAAGTATTACACATAGTGAATTGTTAAATGAAACTGAAAAAGGTTCTAACTATAATATTGAATTACGATTTGAAAATCCCTCATTATTGATATTAACTGCAGGAGAAACTGAATTCTTTATAATTGCTAATGATGAAATGGTGGGAAAAGGCAAGCTAGAACCATTCACATTACAACCATTAGATAGCAGTTACGTTAATGGAATTTTTCACACAAATTCAAATACTGATGAAGAGTCAAAAACTGTGAAAATTACTGGGATAACAAAATATGATCTAATCATTACATCTATTGATATTCCATTTGTTTATTATCCAACAGAGGAACAAGCAAGCGAATTTATACATCAAAATTAATTTCTTCTCAAATGCTTACTGTTTTTGGTTCTACAGCATTAGATACAATTAGAACTCCAAAAAAAACTCTAAAAAATGTTTTAGGTGGTGCAGCAACTTTTGCAGCAATTTCTGCAAGTAATTTTGTTAATACAGGATTAATTGCAGTTGTTGGTAAAGATTTTCCAAAACAACACCACAAAATTTTATCTAAACATCTTGATTTACAAGGATTAACTATCAAAGAAGGCAAAACATTCCGCTATGATGGAAAATATGATAATACATTAAGTACTAGATTAACTTTAAAAACTGAATTAAACGTACTTGCTGATTTCAAACCAACTGTTCCTGATGATTATAGAAAATCTCAATTTGTATATCTTGCAAATAATGATCCTGAGCAAAATACAGCATTAATCAAAGAATTTGATAAAGTAAAATTTTCAATGTGCGATACAATTGATTTTTGGATATCAACTAAAAGAGAATCAGTGATTAAGATGATAAAAGCTGTAGATGCAGTCGTAATAAATGATGAAGAAGCTAAACTTCTAACAAAAGAATTCAATTTGATAAAGTGTGCAAAAAAGATGATGCAATGGGGAGTAAAATATGTAATTATCAAAAAAGGTGAACATGGTTCCCTTATGTTTTATGATGATGTAATTTTTCCAACAGCAGGTTTTTCGTTAGAAAATGTGGTAGATCCTACAGGAGCAGGTGATTCTTTTGCAGGAGCTATGATAGGATATCTTGCAAGTAAAAAATCAACTAGTTTATCTGAAATTAAAAAAGCAGTAGTTTATGGAAATGTTTTAGGATCATTTGCAGTTGAAAGATATGGTTTAGATGGATTACTAAAAATCAAAAATGGAGATATTTCAAAAAGAGTCAAGATGTATGAAAAAATGATCCGATTTTAAAAAGACTTAAGTTCAATTATTTCTCAAATTAATTTATCATTGTCACAAGAAACTTCTGAGAAAATAGATCGATTAGATACAATATTCAAACTTCAAAAAGGCCTATCAGAAATGATGAATCTCGATAGATATCCAAAAGATTCTGAAGGAAGAATATCTGCATTGTCTACTGCAATAATGCATGAAGCAATAGAGCTACAAAGAACAACAAATTGGAAATGGTGGAAAACACCAGCTAAATTTGATGTAGCAGAGGCAAGAGAAGAATTAATTGATATTTGGCATTTTGTTGTTCAGGCTTCACTTGAACTAAATCTTACACCAAATGATATTGTAGAAGAATACAAAAAGAAAAATAAAATTAATCGAGAAAGACAAGAAAATGGCTATTAAAAATTCTAATGTGGTTTTCAATTAATTTACAAAATTGAATTTTGGTAAAATTACTCAAAAATAAACAAATGTTTTAGAAAGCTATTTGACAATCGTGCCTAATACATTCACAAAATATCACGAATAGTTTTAGCAATAAATTCAATATTTTTTTGAGTTACTTTAGGATGAATTGGTAAAGAAATTACATGTGAGGCAGACCAATCAGTAATCGGGAGTTTAGTTTTTGATTTGTAAAATGGAGTTTTATGAACAGGAATAGGGTAGTAAGATGCAGCACCAATTCCTTTTTCATTCAATTTTTTTAAAAACTTATCACGTTTTTCAGTTGCAATTGTATAAAGATACCAATTAACATTTTCATTTTTTCGTTGAGTGGGAATTACCACATTAAGATCAGAAATTAATTTTGATAAAAGTTCTGCATTTCTTTTTCTAGATTTTAGAAAATTTGGAAGTTTTTTCATTTGTATGGTTGCAATTGCAGCATTAATTTCAGGTAATCTTAAGTTTAGACCAAATATTTTTGTATCATATCCATGAATCATTCCATGATTTCTAATCATCAATAATTTGTCTCTAAGTTTTTTGTTGTTTGTAACAATAAAACCACCTTCTCCAGAAGTCATTACTTTTGCAGGATACATACTAAAACATCCCATTTCAAAGAAAGTTCCAGTATGTTTTCTTTTGTAAGTTGAACCTAAAGATTGTGCAGAGTCTTCAATTATTGGAAGATTATATTTTTTAGAAATTTCAGTAAGTCTTTCAATATTAGCTACATTTCCATAAAGATGTACAGGAATAATTGCACGAGTTTTTTTTGTAATCTTTTTTTCTAGATCATCAGGATCTATTGTATAATTTTCTTTTAGTATGTCAACAAAGATAGGTTTTGCTCCAGTTGAAACAACTGCATTTGCAGTAGCAACAAAAGTAAATGATGGAATTAAAACTTCATCACCGTTTTTGATATCTAATGCATAAAGAGCAGCCTGTAAAGCGGCAGTACCCGAATTAACTGCAATTACATATTTTGATTTTACAAAAGAGGCTGTTAACTTTTCAAAATCTTGAACATGCTTACCTCCTTGATTTGCAGATGAGGTTAAAGCACCATTTCTAAGAATAGAAGTTACTGCTGAAATCTCTTCTTTACCAACTATAGGAATGTTAATTGCAATTTTCAATAGTAATTCTTTCAATAACTAGTCTATAAATCTCGTTGAGAAAACATGAATTTTTATATTTCAAAATTTGGCAAACGGCATCATGAAGCCACGCTATCTTGAAAAAAAAGATGCGAGTTACAAGGTTTATCTTTACATTTTCTATGTTTGTGGATTTATCATGATAGCATCCCTAGTATTTGGGGTGTATGTTACAACAATAGAATGGATTGAAAATGGTACTTATGTAATGGGCGAAGCTATTAACAATACAACTATTCCTTTTGAAAATTTTGCAAGAGTTTCAACTTGGATATTTTTCTCTACAATAATTGGGTGGTATTGTGTTACTAGGATTGGTTGGAAAAGAACTGCTGGAGATAAAATTGTTGGTGCAAAGATGTCACTACTTCAATTAATGCTGTTGGGATTTTCAATTATTGCACTCTATGAAGTGTTATACAACTTTACAGTGTTAAATGCACAAATTACAGCAGGTATAATCAATGGGCAAGTTCCAGATATTGATAGATTATCAGTTGCTTATCCTGATCCAGATAGACCATGGAATTTAATTTTTGCAACCAAAATATTTCTGGCAGGTTTTATTATTAGCACTCATGGATTTTATCTAAGCATAAAACCAAGAAAAAGCTTGAATGAATCAGAATAATTATTAATTTATCAAAAATATTTTTGATAATTTCATTTTAATGATGATTTTTCATAAAAACTATTATTCTTAGTACGTAGAAATACATTCAATATGGGATTTTTTGGAAAAAATACAAATGAATTAAAATGTAAAAAATGTGGAACAGTTCTCCCAGATTCTGACAAATTAAAGAAACATCAGGAAAAAGCGCATAGCAAGAAAACAGAGAAATGTAGAGTATGTGGAACCGAATTTCGCATGTCGGATGATTTAAGAAAACACAAAAAAAATTGTAAGTAAATATTCAAAAAATTATTCAGACAAACCAGATTCGTATTTAGATTGTCTTTTAAGCGCTTTTTCAATTGCTTCCAAGTTTTTAATTTCATTTTTTGAGTTCATAGAAAGGGTTTTGATCATTTCAGGCCCTAATTGGACAGATTGTTCAGGTAATAGATCAATGAATTTTTGTAATCCTTTCTTATAATTTTCAATTAATTCTAATCCTTCTTCAAGTGTCATGTGTATTGTAATTATTTCTACTATTCAAAGATTCTAAATCCAGCTAAAAATTTTGAATAACTTTATAGGTTTAGATCTCGAAAGTTGTTTTGATTTGGACATTGCAGAAAAGGTAAATTTGATTGAAAAACCACCAACTGAAGAAGTAGTAACACATGATGAATTAATTGAATTATTTAAGACAAACTCATCTCCAAAACATTACATTGGTTTAGAAATTTCTGGTTTTTTACATCTCGGTAGTTTAATCAGTACTGGTTTCAAAATTAATGATTTTATCAAAGCAGGTGTTAATTGTACAGTTTTTCTTGCAGATTGGCACACTCTAATTAATGATAAACTAGGTGGAGATTGGGAAACTATTTCAAAAGTTTCAAAATATTATACAGAGGCTTTCAAACTTGTATGTCCAGGAGTAAACATTGTTCTTGGTTCTGAACTTTATGATTCAAAAAAAGAATACTGGAGAGAATTTATTGAATTCACTAAACACATGTCACTAAAACGTACTATGCGCACTCTAACTATTATGGGAAGAACTGAAGATGAAGCAAAAATTGATCTTGCAAAATTACTTTATCCACCTATGCAAGCAGTTGATATCCATTCACTTGATTTAGACATTGTACATTCAGGAATGGATCAAAGAAAAATACACATGTTAGTAAGAGAAATTTTTCCTAAAATGAAATGGAAAGTTCCAGTAGCTATTCATCACAAATTGTTACCAGGGCTTTTAAAACCAGCAGAATCTAATGATTCTCAAATATTAGGAAAAATGAGTAAATCTGATCCAAATTCAGGTGTATTTGTACATAATACTGATAATGAAATAAAGAAAAAGATTAGCAAAGCATGGTGTGAAGAAGCAAATATTCAGAATAATCCACTATTAGAAATTGCAAGAACAATAATTTTTCATGAGTTTAAAGAAATGAATATCGAAAGACCTGAAAAATTTGGCGGTAATGTATCATATACTAATTACAATCAATTAGAAACAGATTTTGCTGAAAAGAAATTACATCCAGGAGATTTGAAACAAACTGTTGGGGATTATTTAGTGAAAGTAATTTCTCCAATTAGAGAAAAACTCAATCTTAGTGAAGAGTTATTTGAAACAATTAAGAAAAGCTATTAGACTTTAAGATCTGGATTAGTTTGTTCTTCTAAATTATATTTTGATTTGTATCCTCTTGGATTTATCATCAAATCTTTGTAAGTATATGTAGATGAATTTCCAATAATTACAGTACTGATCATGCCTAAAGTATCTGAATGATTAGGTAAATCATTCAAATCAGTCATAACAATTGTTTCAGATTCTCTAAATGCTCCCTTGATAATTGCAACAGGAGTTGTAGACTTTCTATATTTTAAAAGAATTTGTCTAGTTTTTTCTAATTGATGAATTCTTTTTTTACTTGCCGGATTGTAAATAACAATTACAAAATCACCTTGAGCTGCAGCTTCAACACGTTTTTCAATAATTTCCCATGGAACTAACAAATCACTCATACTAACAACTGCAAAATCAGTCATTAATGGTGAACCAACAATAGATGCACATGAATTTAATGCTGAAACACCAGGAATTATTTCAACTTGTAATCCATCTTTAGGATTCCAACCACTCTCAGCTAATGTTTCATAAATTAATCCAGCCATTCCATAAATTCCAGGATCTCCACTAGATACAAGTGAAACAATCTTTCCAGATTTGGCAAGATCAATACATTGATGAGCTCTTTCAACTTCTTGTGTCATTGCATAACGATAAACTGTTTTATCTTTAATGAGATCTTGAACTAGATTTACATAAGTTTCATAACCAACAATTGTGTCACTTTCAGTGATTACCTCTTTTGCTCGAAATGTCATGTGATCATGATGGCCAGGACCAACACCAACAATGTAGAGTTTACCAGTCAATTTTAAAACAAATTTTCTATCAAGTAATTTATCCGTTTAGTGATCTATTGAAATGGATCAATAAATGGACAATTAACTATATGATCACTGTTAGTTGGTCGTGCAATACTCACAAATAACAAATCATCTGCACGAAATGAGTCAATATCAGACTTGGTTTCTAGAATTTTTGCAGATTTTGCATCATTCCATTCAACTAGATAAATTCTCCACATTGGACTATAATTTTCATCACCAAGTGCGGCACCAGCAATTCCTGCTTGGAAACCTAATGGACTAGATCCCTTAATGCCATTTTTAAATTGGAAAAGATCAACTGCTCCTGAATGAGCAATTAGATTTGCAGAAACTGGTGATGAAGCAACACCCATCATTTCGGCAGGACCACTAGGAGTAGCATCTGTTACAATGTAATAGATAGTTCTACCATCTGGACCCCATCCACGATGAGCCACAAAGGTTACAGTTAGTTCATCTTCATTGATTTCAACTATTTGACCTCCACCATATGGTGTTTCAGTAGTAATTTCTTTATCAGAACGTACTATCATTTGTCCATCAGGCCAAACAATTTGAGGAGTATTAAGAACAATTTCTGTTTCATTAAATTCAATTCTACCATTTTCTTCAGCAGAAATAATATCATCTGTTGATTCAAATAATATTTCTTTTTGACCTGTTTTCCATGTAACTTCAATTACAGAATTTAATGCACTGTATTTTGATTCTTGAGATGGGGTACTAGAAAATACTTCATTTTGAAATCCATAAATTCCATCTCCTTTAATTCCATTTTTAAAAATAAATATTTTTTGAAGAACAATCTTTGGTACATCGGCAATAGCTGGAGCAAGTTCAACATTCCATCCTTGTTTTTCTGTAAGAGTTTTTGCATAATCTTCATCACTACCATCAGTTATGATGTAAAGAACTTCATCACCCTCATAGATTCCTTGATGCATTGGAATTGTTGCTGGAACATTTGTTCTTGAAAGTAATAACGATGGTTCTTCTCTTTCTAATTCAATTTTTTGCATTATTACTTCGGTAGGTTGTCCTCGTATCCAACCATCAACACTTACAGTTGTAGTGAATTCTTTTGAATTTGAAGAATGTAGTGCAAGAGCTGCTCCTGTAAACTCAAAGGAACCTGATTTTTCTTCTAAATCAATTAAAGACAATCCATAAACAGTATTTCCATCAACAGTCCAAGTAGGTTGACCTTTTACATCCTGTGAGTTGATTTCATGTAAAACAACAATTTCAACAGGTTGACTAGAGGTGAATGTCATTGAACCATCATAAAGAGTTCCTTCATTTGGTGATAAAATAAGTGCCAATTGATGATTTTGGTGCCCTTGTCCGGGATCTTGGGAAGATGTGATAGTTTGAGTAAAATGAATTTTTTTTCTAGAACCTGCATCTACAAATTGATCAGATAATGAAGAAATGGAAATTATACTGATTACAAAAATCCCAATAATTAAAACAGCTGCAATTTTTTTCAACGAGTTTAATTTAGTTTGTTCCCTTAAATTATTTTGTCTTAGTTAATTTTATCAAGTTCAAATGCATTATGCAAAGCCCGTACTGCCACATTTGTATCAGAATTTTTTACTACAAATGCGAGATTAAGCTCAGATGAACCTTGAGTAATCATAGATACGTTAACTTTGTTTTTCTCAATTGCTCCAAAAACTTTTGATGCTACTCCAATTGTTCCTCTCATTCCTGAACCAATTAATGCAATAATAGCTACACCAGTAGTAACATCTAGTTTTTTAATAATTTTTCCCAACAATTCCATTTCTAAAATACTGACTGCCCTATCAAGATCAGTATTTTTTACTACAATTGTAATACTTGATTCTGAAGGGTTTTGGGAAATCATCATTACATTAATTCCAGTTTTTGCCAATGTTGCAAATATTTTAGCTGCAGTTCCAGGTGTTCCAACCATACTACCTCCTTGAATATCGATTAATCCATTATTTTGAATATTACTTACACATTTTACAGTATTTTTAGCAGATGATGATGCAGTTATCAAAGTTCCTTCATTTTTTACATTAAATGAATTTCTTATCTTCATTGGAATTTTTTTCATCAATAGAGGCTCAAATGTTCGTGGGTGAATCTGTTTTGCACCAAATTGCGCCATTTCAATTGCTTCTATGTAAGATACTTCCTTGAGCAATTTTGCATTTTTGACAATTTTTGGATCTGCAGTCATTAATCCATCTACATCACTCATTAACCAAATTTCATTTGCTTTAATACAAGAACCAATTGTTGTTGCAGAATAATCAGACCCGCCTCTTCCAAACGTAGTTACATGTCCATACTGATCTGCACCTGCAAATCCCCCTACAACAGGAATTGTTTTTTTCGAGAATAAAGTTTCTACTGTCTTTGAGACTCTTAATCGTGTTGTGTCCATAAGGGGTTTTGATTCACCAAAATTAGAATCAGTTACAATTCCTATTTCTTTTCCAGTAAGAGGAATTGATTTTTTTCCAGAATCATTAAGTGCAGATGAAACTAATTGAATTGATAATCTCTCGCCAAATGAAATTAGATAATCCATTGAACGGGGAGTGACCTCACCAAGTAATACCATTCCATCAATTAATGCAAGGAGTTCTACAAAGTCTGAATCCAGCTTTGTTAGTAATTTTTTTCTAACATCTGGTTTTTTGATTGTTTGTTTTGCTAATTGCTTATGTCTATTAGTAATTGTAGATACAAGTTGTTCAGCTTTTGATTTATTTTCTTTTTTTATGGATTCAGATATTTCTATAAGGTCATCAGTGGTTCCACTTATTGCAGAACAAACAACCAAAATTTGATGTTTGTTTGATTGTAAGTTAATGTATTTAGCAACAGATTGGATATCTTTTGCATTGGAGATTGATGTTCCACCGTATTTTATTACAAGTCGCATTTCAAGATACTTGAATTAGTTGAACTTTAAATGCTTTAACTTTCTACGCGTGGTGCCAAATAAAAGTGGATTCTACCAATATTTGCCACTTTAAATTCAATTCTGAGAGGTTTTGCGCTTGAAAATTCACATGTAATCAAGCCTGCGTTACTTCCTACAGCTTTAATCACTGGATTAAGATATTCAAGGCTGTAAGTGCCGATACTATCTGCTTTTGAAGAAATTTCTTCAATATCTTCATCATCTTTATCAATATCAATTACAACTTCACCAGAGTCACCTTTACCTGAAAAGTCTGCTTTTGAATCGATTGTTTGAATAGTCAAATAGTCAGATACAACTTGGACATCACCAAGAATCTTATCAAATTTTGAAGAAGACAAAGTAATTTTTGTATCATAAGGAATTTTTGGTAATGGAGTATCAGTTGCAGAACTTTCAATTAAACGCATTTTATATTTTTTATTTTTACCAACTGTTACAAGTAACATATTTTGTTCAGAAATACTAATTTCAATACTATCTTTTTTATCTGCTCTTTTGATAAGTTTTGAAAATTCATCTATTCTTACTCCAAATTTAATATCACTATCACATTCATATTTTTCAAATGCAGAATTTGGCCAAGATATATCAATTAAAGCAACATGTGATGGATCCATTCCTCTAAAAGTAATTCCTTCTGCAGTTGCAACAAAAGTAGCTTCCTCAACTAGTGTAGAAATTGCGGAGATAATTGCTTTAAGATCATCTGAACCATTTGTTTTTGCTCCAAAAGTCAAATCAATTTTCTTGACTCAAAGTTCCAGTTAAATGTTATGAGTAATCACGCCAGGTGTATTTACATTTCTGACAACGATAAAATCGTGTTGTAGGTTCATCAGCACTTCTAGTTTGAAACATCCACCAAATTGCTTGATCATGTCCACATTTTCCACAATCCATTTTGATTGTTGAATATGATTCTTCTCCTTCATCTCCTTCAAAAGCAAGAAGTGAAAAATCTGGTTCTTCTTTGCTAATAGTTTTTTTTGTTTGTTTTACTTTTTCTCCTTCAGTATAACCACATTTTGAACATTGAAGACCAGAGATACTTTTTTTTAATTTGACCTCACATTTGGGGCAAAACTTCAATCTAATTTACCTTAATTTTAGAATTAAACAATTGTTTGAACTCTTCAGATGTTTTAATTGCTGAATCTGCTGCTTTTTTTAATTCTCCTAGTGGTTTTGTGCTAGAATTAACTTTCATCCAAATTTCATCAGTAAGAGGATGTTTGAGAATGACGCCTGCAAAATCTACATTTGATTGTTTTAAAAGCTCATGTTGAATTACGTATAAAATTCCTATATCTGCATTTTTCATAGAAATGCTGATTTCTTTTGATTCTGAACTGATTACTTGAGCATTCATGTATTCCAAAAAAACACTTATTGTGGATATAAATCATTATGAGCAGTTAGAATGACAGAAAGTAAGATTTCAGATATTCAGTTAGTAAAATCCAAGGATGAATACACAGTTGATGAAAATATTGAGATTAATGTCCAGTTTTCAGTAGAGGGAGGCATCAGAGAGGCATTCAATGAGGCAAATTGGACAAAATCATACAACAATAATGATGTTTCACTCAAGCTGAAATATGGTATCAAATTGACATCAGGTGGATTCAGAAAGAAGGAATTAGGAAAAACTATTGATACGTACAGAAAAGCAGCAATTTTTTGGACAAGAAATCCAAAATTGGTTAATCCACATAAAGATAGAAGAATTTGGGTTCAGATATCCAAAAACTTTGAGCCATTTGTCAGACTTTCAGAAGAAGAGGTAAGAGAAGAATTATTTGACTTTAATGAAAAATTTGTGTTCAAAGCATCAGATTTAGGAAAAGGCAAACACAAAGTTGGATCTGAAGTTTTTGCATCATGGCAAAAGCATGACTATACTGAAGTTGGACAGGTCAAAAATAATTCCAATGAAATTGAGATTACAATCAAGTAGGGATATAAGGAACTTTTTTGGGTAATCAATATGGCAAAATATGATGGTTTACTAGGACAACCAATACTTGAAGTAGAAGAACCTGATAAAGAAGGTGGAATTACATTTATCATTAAAGATAACAGATTTTTGTTCATCAAAGCAGTTGATGGAAAGATTGAGACCGTATCAATTCCAGAATAATGTTAAACATGACATTCAATTAGAAATTATTTTATGAAAAGATTGGATATTTAGTAAATTTTTCAAAAAATATAGAGTGATTAAATGCCGTAAGGCTTGCAAGGTATAACTAATTTTGAATATACTTGAGTTCTATTAATCGCCTACAGTTTTTGATGTAACATAGGTGGTCAAGATTGTTGTTTTTCAACCATATTTCCAAATCAATATAATCAAACATATTGAATATTGTATTCAGTCATATTTAAAAATCGTTAAATCAATCGCGTAAGCGTTTGTGTGTGTATATATTTTAAAAATATAATCATTTGCTTATGTGTTTTTAATATGTATGAGGTTTTTTCTTTTTACGTAATAAGGGAGGTTCAATTATGCTAATGTCATCTCCAACTCTAGTTAAATGAAATGTTGTAGTTATTTTTTGTGTTTTACCAATTCCTCGTTTTGTGCGTTTTGAAAAAATGTAATCTCCATTTATCTCCAATTGCCCTATTTTGATATGTGTGATGGTGGTTTTGTCAAGCAATTTTTTATCTAAATTATTTACAAATTCACCAAATGCCCGATATCTGATGACTATTTTAATTTGTTTTCTTTGTATTGTGATTGCAACAACTACGTCTGCGGGAATGTAAACATCATTAATATGAATGCCAAACATAATCAAAAAAAATATCTAATTCCGAATGTCATAGACTTTTAAAAAGTCCCCATACTTGATAATATCAATACTGGAAAAAAAGGCAGTTTCATAATTTTAGGGTTATTTATGCTATATTGTAGCATTAAGCACTATATAAAAAAAGAGAAGATTATCTCTTCTTGGTATTTTTCATGAATCGCCATTGTCCATTCTTTAGAACCTTGACTTTTCTTTCACACATTTTGCCTGAGCAGTTTTTCACTCTTACATAGTGAATTCCAGCAGAAAGTTTTCTTTTTGCCACTAGGAGTTCACAACCACTTTGTAATTTCCAAAGATAGTTCTAAACTCACCCTCAGTGATTTTATCATCTCTGAGTGCATCATCTACTGAATCCATTAGGATCCTAATTGATTTGATTTTCTCAGATATGTTGAACCACTTTTTTACAGCAACTAATAGACCGCCTAACATTGGTAAAACAGTAACAATCAATGCTGTAATTGCTTGCTCTTCCATTATTTTCTCAAGTCCTTTGATAGTTGTTGCAGAGAGTATTTTTCAATCAGCATTTCAATGATTTTTGCCTCTTTATGGTATGAATCAATCTCAGAACCATACAAAGAACCAACGGATCCCTCATCGTAGTTTTGATAAAATGCCTTTACTCTTTGGGTTGCAGACTCTAAAGTCCTTTCACCGTTAAAGTGATTTTCTGATTCACCATTAGAAATTTTTTCTGCTTGTTCTCGTGCAGATTCATTTCTCTCAAGTTTTTCAACTCGTGCTAAAATGTGTTTTTGGAATTCTTCGCTTTCCATAAATTATCTAGTTGAAATTTTGTATATTAGGAACTTGAAACACGCAAATGCTCATTCATTGTTCCAACTAATTTATGAACTTCCTTTGTGAGTTCATCAACTGAGTTACAAAGTTTCTCAAATTTTTCATCATTGATTAAATCTTTTTTTTCCAATACTGTAACCCTTGAGGACATTACAAAGTATCTTTGAAATAATATTGTAATAGGTAAAACCAAAAACGTGTAAATCCAATCAGGCAAAAAATCAATATCCATTTATGCCACCAAATCTATTGTAACACCAGTTTTTAGAGAACCTGTAACTTGCAAGACTGCCTTGAATCTTGATTGTGATGGCGGGATTCCTGCAATGTCATGACGGATTAATTTTGATTCCCCTTGTGTTACTGCATCAAGTTCAGATGATTTTAACAGTGTAAACCATTGATCATTTACTCCCTTTAGTAAAAATGACAAACTTGCAGTACCGCCATGACTTTCCAAGTCTATTAGATTAGACACTGAATAATCACTTGTAATATCAGGGTATGACAAATCAGCAGTAGACACACCGCCAGAACTACCATAATTTACTATTAATTTTTCACCTGTAACAATTCTTTTAATCCTCATGTACTTTTCAGAAAAGGTTACAGTTAATGTGCCATTACTTGTTACATCTTTAATTTTTCTGAAAATTGCAAAGTTTACATCATCACTCACTTCAATCTCAAATGTTATTTTAGAACGTAGCGTTACTGTTGCAGATTTGTAACTATAACTTGTAGATACTGGAGTGTATGCAGTCCAAGGAGTGACAACGACTTTTCTAGTGAAAAATGTGCCGCCAGCGGCTGGAACATACTTTGCTGTTTGTGTTCTTTGATATTTTATTATTTTTGTTAGAGTAACTGCCATTACTCCACTAGTTACATCTTGACTAAATCCAGTAGAGTCAAAATCGAATTTTAGTTCCTTGTCTGCAATTCCTTGTCCATCAATTAAGAGATATTTATCAACGAATTCACCATAGGTTGCATCATCAAGTATCTTGTTATCACTTAGAGTTACATCACGTAAAGTGTTAAGATATTCAGTGACGTAATACCATTCTGCTTCTGTTTGTGTACTCCAGTTTCTATTTCTAACAGGTCCAGCGCTGGCATAAATTCTGCTAACGCCACTTGTACTATCTGGTGTATTATCCACACTTGAATTAATCTTAAATTGAAATGGATTAGACTTTGTTTCAGGCGTAAAATTATGATTTATGATTTTAGGTGCTAATACATTGCTAGATGCCATAGTTAATAGCATATTTTCTCGACCCTTTGTGTTGATTAGAAATTCTTTAGTTTCATCTCGATAAATTTGATATGGAAAAATATCATGAGTATCTGCTTCATTTCCAGCACCGCCTGAAATTCCCTTTAACATGGTACTATCATCTACTGCCTGACCTGAGATAGTTACGTTACCTGAATGTTCTGAAATTATTACCAGAGCAGAAAGTTCAACCACATCATCATCTACAGGATTCCAAATCGAAATATCAATGGAACCATTCTGTTTTAAAATTTGATTCTCTAATGGAATTAGTATCTCTTTTCTGAGTTTGAAAGCGTTATCTTTTGGCGTGAATTCAACATTATTGTTAATTTTTATTTCACATCTTCCCTTTAGAGAAAAATAGACATCTGCCACCAAACTAATAGCGTTTACAAAAATATCTTTTTCTAAAGGGTTTTTAATTTTAATTTGTGTCTTTGATTTTTTTCTAGAATCAGATTTTGCAGATTCCAAAAACTGTTCTTGAAAAGTCAAATTGTTTCAATACCCCACTTTTCACCAAGATAGGATTCCATCTGTGTTATTTGCTCATCAGTTAACGGGGTATCATAAACTAATATCTCTGCATGGTCGCCGTTCCATGTCCTGTTTAATTGATTTCTTCTATCTTTGGAGATTGTGTTAAATGATACATTTCCTATAGTTCTAATTGTAATTATCGCAAACTGTAAAGGGAACTTGTCAGTAGTGGCTGCAACAACACCATTTATGCGTACGATTCCATCTTTGATATTTGAATATGTGTATGATGAAAACATTTCCCCGTAAGTGCCAGAATGAAAATCGTAGTAATCTGTATCACCCAGTAGAAAATTAAGTTTGTCAGTGTACGCTGTTAATTTGCATACAATAAAGATAGTTCTTACGTTTGTGATTCTTTGATTTAATTGAAAATAATCATCAACTCTATCATATCGAATTATTGATTTTCCATTTAGATTATTTTCAATTAGTAATGCTTGATAGTTTGCATTATTTTGATTTGCATTGTTATCATTTACATTGTTATCATTCCCTGATGTGTCACGCCATTGAGATATAGCATTAGAGTTGTTTTTGGTTATGCTAGATTCATCTGCACTATCAAGATGTAGTGTTAAACCTAATATTTCAGGTAATTCAGGTAATTCAGGTAATTCAGGTAATTCAGGTAATGTATCTGCTATCAGTCCAGTAAAAGAATGACCTAAAGAGCCACCATCTAAGGAACTAATGAGTGGTGCTATGGTTATTCACCAAATGTCACAAATGCAGTTAATCCTATTTCAGCATCATCTTTTGAAATCATGAATAATCTTATTTTTGAATTTTGTTGAATTGTTTTATTAATTGGAATTACAAGTTCAGCAACATCTTCAAAAGCATCAAATGTTTTTGATTGAAATATTTCGCTATCATCAACAGTGATTAATAATTTCCCTTTAGTCTTGAAATTTTTATCAGGTATAATTGAAATTTCTTTTACTATAGATTCTTTTTCTAAAATATTTTCAAATTGTAAGATAGGTTTATCTTTTGTAGTCCATTTTTTCTTGTCAGTTTTTACTTTGACAAGTTCAGATTTAAAAAAGGAGTTGGGATCCTGTTTTACAATTACTATTTGTCTATCCTTTGGCTTTACTTCATCTAATTTTTTAGAGAATCGTCTAACTAATTCGTTAAGGAATGTTGATAGTACCGCACCTTCAAGAATTGCCATCATAAACACCTAAAGATTATTGATACTCCCTGAATCAAATATTTTTTTTGCTTTTTCTTCTGCAAGTTTTTTTCTTTGTTGCATTCTTTGACGAGTGGTTAATCCTTTTGTTGGAATTGATAAACCCCTTCCTGTGTTAGTTCCAAATTTGAAAGATTTTGTTTTCTCTTTTGCACTTGTTACACCTAGACCCCTGTCCTCATCTACAAATTTACCTTGCTCAATGAATACTCTATTTGCTCTTTGTGAAGCAGTTTCAGTTGGTCGATTATTTGAGTTGGTTCTTAATTTTCTAGGATCCTTTGGGGTTTCTCTAATTACACCAGTAACTTTTCTATTTCCTTCATTAGTTCCAAATACCTCGAAAGTTTGATTTGTATCAAGTTTTGACTTTGCAGTTCCTCTTACTGTTGTAGTTCTGTTTTTTAATCGTGGTTTTAGTCGTGCAAAGTTATTTTCAGCATCTTTAGAAATTTCCCCAGATGATTCAGAGTTAAAAGTTGCTTTGCCACTAATCAAATCATCAAGAATATCTCTATTTTCTTGAGTATCAGGTATTCCCCTTCCACCATTTACATTCCGATAGCCATAACCGATTATTCCATCAGGGTTAAACTTTGTAGGATCCTTGTTTGTATCAGTTGCCCTCTCAAAAGATTCCACTGAACCAAAGCCTGCATCTTTTGCCTGCTGTTCTTTCTCTTCGATTTGTCTTTGGAAAATATCCTGAGTCTCTTTTGATAGTTGTTGTTCTTCTGTTCCATTGAAAAACTCATCAAATCCTTTTTGAGTATCTTCAACAAAGGAATCTATTCCTTTTTGAGTATCTTCAACAAACTTGTCAACTCCTTTCTGCAAGTCCTCACCAATTTTTGATAAATCAAAATTTCTAAATATTAAAAATAGTGCTACAACTAGGGCTAGTCCTATTGCTCCAATTATTATCATATTATTTTGTGTTCCCATTTTTTTTCATCTTTTTATTTCATGATAGAAAAAATGAATCACTCTACACTGATTTGGTGTAGAGTAAGATTGTGTCCTCTTTTGAGACAATGCCGTTAGTTAGTAGTTGAATCAACTCTTTTGATTTAACACCTGTAACAAATCCTAGTCTACCGAGTTTTTCTTGCCAATTTATTTTGAAAAATCCATTTATGGTATTTTCCAATGCATAATTGGTTTTTGTATCTCGAACTAGACCTTTGAAATTTCTCTCAAAGTCACTTGTTCTAGGGGGAACATTCCAAGTTCTAAATCCTGTAACGCGGTCATTTGATGCCACGCCATTATCTAAAACAAGTCCTGCATGCACTAGAATACTGGATCCTGATACCATGTCAATTTCTTGTGCTTTTTTGACATAGTCGGTTCTTCCAGTTTGCAAGTCAATTTCTTCAACAATTTCTGTGATGTCAGTCATGTTTTCAGATTTGGAATCGTTGATGTCTCCACCTTTTCTTCCTTCACCTGTAAAGTCCCTAATTTCAATTTCCACTTTAGCAGAATTGATTGTAGGTGCATTAACACTTGCAATATCCTCTTTATCACCTGTTGAAATTACTAGTTCCAAATTGGTGAGATTCTTTGTTTGTAGTAATGCACTGATGTCATTTTCGTTTAAGATGTCTTCTGCAAAGTGTATTGTGTACTCTGCAATTGCATCATATGTTTCATTAATTGTTGTGATTGGTGCTTGGTAAAATGCTGGCGTTCCAACGTCTGAGGTTTGCAGTTTGTATGCAAATCTCAAAGGTAGGTTGAATTTGAAGAATTTTCCGTTTCGTCTTATACCAACAGCTGTGATATAGTTCAAAATGTCATCCTCTTTGAAAACAGGGGCTACGCCCAAGTTTGTCATGCTGAGAATAACTGTCAACTTCAACCAACGATAAGCACCATCTAAACCAAGTTTTTTAATGTTCAAAGGCTCATTGTCCTTCAAAATTAAATCAGTTTCAGTTCTTTCGTTCGGTGTTGCCATTCAGTTCACCTATTTTTTCTTGATTGCTTGCACTTGTGGTATTGCCACCATAACTGCAACTACTACGGCTACGACAACTATCACAAATGTGACAATGTGTCCTTTCGTAAGTATTCCTATCATTGTATAGTGTACGGTAAAAAGTGAATATCTCGAAGAGCTAGTGTTGTTATTTAAAGTGGGTTAGTTAGAATTGAAATGTATGCTTTGATTAGTTCTGCATCAGAATATGTTTTAAAATTATTGCATCCAGTCTTTACACAATGTTTGTTTACGCCCTCTTTATTTCCAAAATACATGTGACAGTCTGGACACCAAATTAATTTTCTTTTCAAATTTTCTTTGCTTCCAATATTTTTCTAGTCCAATTACGAATTCCTCATCCCAAATGTATTTTTTAAAATCTTCATCTTGTTTGTATTCGTGTAGTTTTGGAATTTTGCAGGCTCTATGAGTGTATGATTTGAATTGTATATTTTTTTGAACTTCTGGGCTTAGTGAAGTGGATAATAATTTGGCTAGTTTTATTTCACCATCTTTAAAGAATCGCTCACCCTTTACTTCTACAAATTCAACTGTTCTATCATAGAAAATTAAATCATCAGTTCTAATAATGTAAACAGATGAAGGTCTGCAACCAGTCCATAATTTCACACCATCTTTTGAAAAATCCTTTAGAGATTGCTTTTTTGATTCCTTTTTGAATAGTACAGTTTGCTCTTTGCTAATTTCTAAATCTGAATTCTTGGCTTTTGGTTTATCGCCTGAAATTCTTAATTCTTTACCTTCTGCTTTTGAGATTTTAATTCCTAGTCCATAGATTACGGCATGTCTGATTGCTTGTCGAGTAGACCAATTAGGTTCTTTATTTACTATTTTTGTAGTTGTTACTTCTAAAACTGCATCTACAATATTCGATACAATGCCCATCCAATTATTGGCGTTAATCGTATCAGGATGAATCTTGAATTTTGGATTTACTACACCTAGACAAATATTAGCAAATCGGGTTTGTTTGTCTAATTCATCTTTTGAGCGGTTCCTACGCATCCAATTTTTAAATAATTCAGTTGAGAAAATTTCTGATTCAGAATACAACTCTTTTTTCATATCAGATTTTTCGATTTGTGATTCTGTGAGTTGATAGAAGCCTTTGGATCCTGCAACTGGTTTAATTTGATTGGAATCTAGTAATGGTCTGATGAAATTTCTTTGGCAATGCTCTCTTGATAATCCGAATTCGTCTGCTAGATGTTGAGCCTTGAGGGTTTGATGAATTTTGAATAATTCAAGAGATTTAGCAAGGTAATTAGCAGGATCCGTGAGAATCCCACCAATTCGGGTTCGGTTTTGAGGAATGACTTTATCGACTAGCGCCATTTGAACCCCTGCTCAAAAGCAGAAGTTGAAACGGGTATTAATTTGGCTACAAATTGGATAAAATTTTCCCCATACATGATTTTGGCACTTTTACTAATTGGGTTTTATTGATAACTGTTACGTGTCAAAAAATTTACCTTAAAAATGGTACAAAATTAACCTCGAAACATCAAATAATGAGATTGTGATTATAGAAAGATGTAGGGTGTACTTCATGGTTTTGGCGAATTTTGTTTGTACAGGATTATATCCAGCCCTACATCATTTTGGTAATTTTTCTTTAAAATCATACCATCATTTTCTCAAAAAAGATAACATGTTACTCAGTTGTACCTTTTTGATTTTACCATTTTTTTTTATGGTACATTTTACGTGATACAGTGTAGTATGGTAGGTAGGGGGTTTCAGGGTATGGTACACACAAAATAACCAATGGTACAGATTTTTGAAAATGATAGGAATACCATAAAGGTAAAAGGATAGCTTGTACCTAGACCGTAAAAATAGCTTGTACCTAGAGCCGTGATAAATGGTAGTATAGCTTGTACCTAGAGCCGTGATAAATGGTAGTATAGCTTGTACCTAGAGCTTGTACCTGAGAATTAAAAATAGTCAATATCATGGTAATATCATAGTAATTGTGATATATTGGTCATAAGTTACCTATTCCAGAATAGGTGAAAATGAAATGGGAAAATATGATATAATTAGAATGGCAGAACTAGTAAAAGTTGAAGATCCTGATTCAGAAGGTGGATTAACTTTAATCTTTTCAGACAATAAAACTTTGAAAATTAAAGTTGTTGATGATAAACTAGTTTCAGAATTTGTCTAAACTATTTTTTACATGTTTTTCATAAAAACCAATAGCTAGTTCTTGTATTTCTGATTGAATAGAACCAGGTCTTTCATCACGAATTTTTTTAATTGCTTTATCTGCTGAAAATTTTTTGTATTTTACAAAGTAACATGCAAGAATTGTTCCAGCTCTCCCCATACCAGCAGCACAATGAACCATTACTGCCTGATTCTTTGTAATTTGTTCTTGAATAAATTCTACTGCTAAATCTATTTCATCCATATCAGGTGCTGTAAGATCAGGAGTTGGTACATGCAAATAATTAATAGTTTTTACCCAATCATCAGGCAAAGCATTTTCAGTCATAGTTACAATTGATTTTACTCCTTGATTCACAATCCAATTAAACTCATCAGAACTTGTGGGAATTCCTGAACCTGCTAATTTTTCTTCAATTAGCCAAGAGAAATTAGTTGGTTTTTTTATAATTTTTCCATGAACCTTTCTCCAGAGATTTCCAGGCTTACTCATATTAGATGTAAATATTTACCATATTTTTAGCATTACGAAATTATGTATGGGTAAATTATGATGCTATTGCCCGTACAGGTGAGCCTGTGGCATCTTTAAGTTTTAGTGGAAGAATTGTAAAATTAAATTCCTTTGATGAAATTTTCTTTAAATTTGTTAAATTCTCTACAATCAAAATATTATTTTTTGAAAAAATATGATGAACATTAAATGATTCATCATTACCCAAATCTATACTTGGAGAATCAATTCAAACTAGATTAGTTTTTTTTGATGCAATGTATTTAGCAGCTGAAATATCCAATCCTGGATTTTCTGTGAAATAATTCTTCTTTTGTAGATTTTTTTGCCATCCAGTAAAAAAGAAGATAGATGATTTATTGGGAATTTTCCCATTCTTTCTTTCAAATAAAATAATATCTGATTTAGTTATAGCATTATTCTTAGTCTTTTTTATTTTGATTAAAATTGCTTTTCCAATAAGTCGATCAAGTGGAATTTGGTTAATTTTTAGACCGTTTTTAACAAAATGATATGGTGCATCAAGATGAGTTCCAGTATGTGAACTTAGGAATAACAATTCAAGATTATACCCATCTTCTTTAAGATTAGACCAAGAAATGAATTGCGGTTTTGGAGAACCAGGGAAACTTGGAATAGATTCAGATATTGTAAGTGTAAGGTCTATTGGTTTCACATCAATGAAACACATTGGTGATTAATCAGTTTTTGAACTATCAAAGGTTAAATACTGTTTGATGAAAAATTTCGTGTGCCTACTGCATATGTTTTATTGAATTCGGACTTGGGATCAGATGAATCCATCATTAATGAAGTCAAACAAATTCTTGCTGAAGAAGATGTCAAATATGAAGTTCAAGGGGTTTATGGAGTTTATGATATTGTCTTAAAGTTATCTTCTAACGATGCTGAAAAACTACGGGCAATCATTACTAATAAAGTCAGAAAAATCAGTAAAGTTCAGTCAACGTTGACTATGATGGTAATAGAAGAACAAGAAAATCTATAATTTCTTTAGTGCATCAATTACTTGAAGTATTTCAGATTCAGTATTAAAAAAATGGGGAGATACTCGTACAATCTTTTTTTCCATGATTTCCCTTACAGCTAAAATGATATTTTGTTTCTCAAGTTTATTCACTATATCTTGTGAATCAAATCCTTTAATGTTAAAAGATACAATACTAGTTCTTTTATTTGGATCTTCTGGACCATATAAAATAATTTTTGGAATTTTTAATAATTCTTCTCTAAAAAGATTTGACAAGTATTGATTTTTCTTACGAATATTTGTCATGCCAAAATTTAACAAATAATTTGCAGATGATTCTAATCCAACTATTCCAACATAATTTCTGAAACCAGTTTGAAATTTGTCTGGTAGTTCTTTGAAAACAAGTTTGTTATTATCAGAAATAATTGCAGATTCTCCACCTATAGTCATAGGTTCTAATAATTTACTTGATTTTCTATTACAATAAAACAAACCAGTGCCCATAGGACCACAAAGCCATTTGGAGCCATTAAATGACATAAAATCACATTTGATCTTAGATACATCAAATTCGCCTATACATCCTACCGTTTGTGCACTATCAATAAAAAATGGAACTTTGTCTTGAAGAATTTTTGCAATTTCTTCTATAGGTAATATTGAACCAGTATTGTATAGAGCATGACTAAGAGTTACCAATTTTGTGTTATCGTCAATTAATGATTCTAAATTATCTAGTTTGAAAAAACCATTTTTATCGATGATAAGATTTTTTATTGAAATTCTTTCTTTTAATTTAATCCAAGGATAAAAGTTTGAATGATGTTCATGAGTCATTCCACGAATTATAATGTTAGAATTATTCTCAAAAGAGAGACCATTAGCCACAAAATTGATTCCATCAGTTGTACTTTGAGTAAGAATTACTTCATCTGGTTGACAAGAAATAATTTTTGCGATAATTTTTCTTACATTTTGCAGTTTTTCAGTAACAAATGATTCTGATTCTTTAGAATCTGGGCCAATTGAATTGTATGAGGTTAAAAATTCTTTCATGGCTTCAATACTTTGAGAAGGCATTAGAGATACAGATGCATTGTTTAGGTAGATTTTATCTGAATCTGGAAAATCATTTGAAATATCTTTTGATGCTAAATTCATTATTATATCTGTAAAAGGCTAAAGTGGTGTTGGATAAAAGTCCTGAGTGGGTTTTAGATAATAATTTAACACATATTAAAAATGAATTTAGAAAAAACATTCCAAGTATAATTTTATGCTCAGAACCATTTCATAAAATGGAGTTTTTTAATAGATTAATCAACTCCGTTGAAAATCCAATAATTTTTGTAGATATGGATTTACTTTATACTGGATATGTGGAATCTGGAATGATTCAAAAAAAAGACAATGTAATAATTTTTCAACCAGATAAAACAAGTTGGATAAAAGAATTATCAGATATCATTACTAAAATTTCAAAAGAAAAATTTCTCGTTGTGATTGATTCATTTAATGGAATTTATAATATGTTTGATGATCTTGAATCAGCTATATTCATTAATTCATGTATTATGTTACTTTCATCTCTTGGAAGAGAAACAAATTCATCCATTGTAATATCTGCAATGGTAAGAAAAAAAGAAAATATGGAATGGATATTATCACCAGGTGGAAAACAGATTATTAAATCAAAAAAAACAGGGATTTACTTTCTTAAAAAAATCGAAGACGGTTTAGTAATTTCTGTTTTAGAAAAAAATGATATGAATTCAAAAATGTTTAAAATAAAATTTTAAAAAATTAAATTTGAAACACCGTTATAACTTGATATTTCTAGATAAATAATATAAAGACCAAATGGGATCACAACACATTATGCCAGTAGGAATTATTCCAGACATAAGCGAGCAAATGTGTATCGGATGTGCACTATGTGTAGAAATCTGTACAACACTTGGTCCTGATGTCCTTAGAGTAAAACCAGTCGAAG